>Ga0272446_1005139_pt1 | contig 14694 bp, 11 predicted proteins | sample YNPCB0061_FD_194587 | JGI IMG/M metagenome (GOLD analysis project Ga0272446, IMG submission 194587) | Hot spring microbial mat communities from Yellowstone National Park, WY, United States - YNP-CB-006-1 | ecosystem: Environmental > Aquatic > Thermal springs > Hot (42-90C) > Sediment | place...
CGTATGCCAACACCACCGACCGGCCCCGCCGTGCCACGGTTATCAACGTCTTCCTGGATGGCACCCGCAGCGACACCGACCAACCATTATTGGCCGGTGTGCCGGTGATCCCGCCCGGCGAGCCGGTCAACGGGCAATTCTTCCCGCTGTTGACTTAGCCGGGTACGCTGCCAGCCAGCTAGCCGACTGTTCGATTGCAGCGCGATCATTAGACATCGGCGATGGTACGCCACTGGCTGGCGATGGGTACGCCACTGGCTGGCGATGGGTACGCCACTGGCTGAGTCAGGGTAGCGTGATCTCAACCTTGGCCACCTTGCGTAACTCGTCGAGCAGGTTGGCGCGCACGTCCTGGGCGAACGAGTCGCGCACCTCGTCGATGACCTTCTCGAAGGTGGAGGGGATGCCGGGGGTACGCTCCAGGACTTTGATGAGATGCACGCCGAATTCGGTGTCTACCGGCTCGGTGATGTCGCCAACCTTGGCCGCGAATGCCGCCTGCACGAACGACTCGTCTAAGTCCATCCACTTGGCCGCGAAGAAGCCGATGTCCCCGCCGCGGGCCGCCGAGGGGCATTGTGAGTAGCGCTTGGCCAACTCGGCAAAGTCGGCCTTGCCCGCGAGCAACTCCGCGCGCATCGCGGCCAGCTTCTGCCGCGCCTGCGCCCGCTCCGACTCGGGGGCGTTGACCGGCACTCGCAACACGATGTGCGCCGCCCGCACCGTCACCTTGTCGAAGTAGGCGCGGTTAGCCTCGTAGTATTGCCGCAACGCCGCGTCGGTCATCTTCGCTTCGGTGTAGCGGGTCAGTTGCTGGACAATCTTGATGCCCTCGCGGAGCTTCTTCTCGGTGATTCCCTGCTCGGCACAGTAGCTTTGCAGCGTTAGCTTTTGCCGCGCCAGCGCCTCGGATAGAGCTTTCAGTTGCGCCTCGACCTCGGCGGGTTCCACCTTGGGGCCGTGCTTGTCGAAGTATTGCTGCAAGAGCATCTCGTCGATCATGACGCTAAGGATTTCAAAGCGCAATTGTCGCTGCTGGGCCGCGGTCAGTGGGCCAAGGGTCGGCCGGGCCTTGAGGACAGCATCCACTTCTGCAAGCGTGATTTTGCTCCCGTTGACCACCGCAGCCGTGGTGGTTGGCGAAGTCTGCGCCGCACTCTGCGCCTCCCCCAGAGCCACTACCCCCAGCACTCCGAGCATCGACAAACCGCACCGCAAGCGATTGAGTGTGTTCATCCAGCACCCCTCCGAGACGCGATACCATCCAGGCATGCCCCATAGCCACAGTCGGGCGACGATGCCAGTGCAGTTTGCTGGGTTCGATCTGGCTCACACCACGCCACTCGCCCGTGCCGCGATGTGCGCCAGTGCCGTTGATTGGGTTCAATGCGGCCACGCAACGACGTTGTCCGAACGTGGTGCGTCCGGGCTGGGGCGGCCATCGGCCCCGAAGTGGAGGATGGTGTAGCCGGCTGACTCTAGCCACGCCAGCAGGTCTGTCGCCGAACTGCCCTGGTTCGCCAGTGCTTCCTGGTTGACCTCCAACAGTATCGCTGGGCGGTCGCGTCGGATGATCTGCTCGGCCCCCCGCAGCAGCGCCGCCTCGGCCCCTTCCACGTCGATCTTCATAACATCGACCCGCTCGATGGCCAACTCCCGGCAGACGGCATCAAGCGGCCGCAGTGGGACGGTTTCCACCGCCTGCACCGGGGTAGCGTAGCACGGCATCCCCAGCGAGTTCAGCCCGGCGTGGCGACCCTGCGCGATGTGCAAGCTGGCCTGGCCCTCGTGGTCGCTCAGGGCGACGGGCACCACGCTGACGTTGGTCAACCCGTTCAGTTCGACATTCCGCTTCAGCCGGGCGATTTCGCGTGAGCTAGGCTCGATGGCCACGACCCGCCCACTCACCCCGACGCAGCGTGCCGCCAGCGTCGTGAACAAGCCCTCGTTCGCCCCCGCATCGACAAACGTCATGCCTGGCCGCAGCACTTCTGCCAGCCACGTCAACTCGTTCGGCTCGGTGCAACCCGCCACGAAAATCTGCTGGCTGGTGTCGTTGCTCAAGGTCAATTCCAAGCAAGTCTCGAAATACCAGGGCACTTGCAACGGCACTTCCCGGCCCGATTGCGCGAAACGCTCCCAGATACGCCGCCGCAGTTGCACGCGCGGATCGGTCGAATCCCATTCGATGTTGAACCGCCACCCGGGATACCATCCCAGCGGCCGCAACCACGCCACCCGCCTTGCTAGTGCCAGCACCTCCTCATCGCTGGGGGCGAAGCGGCTGAAGCGTCCAGCGCTGAGGCTGGCCAACGACGGCCCGATCCGCTCGAACGTCAGGTTCTCCTCCTGGCCGTGGCTCTGTAATTCCCGCCGGCGCAGCTCAAAGCCCAGCGATTGCAGGTAGGCCACCGTCTCGGCCGGGTCCGAGCCACCCGCGTACAGCCCCTTAGGGGTAATCTGCACCACCAAGTCGATCCGCCTGACATCGCGGATGCGCACGCCCAACGACTCGACCACGGCCAAGTCCGCCCCTTGTGCGTCGATCTTGAGGTAATCGACGCGCTCGATGCCGAACTGCCGCATGAACGTGTCTAGCCGGATGGTAGGCACCACGACCGCGCGGACCTCCGCGAGTTGCTCGCCACCGATCCACTCGTGCAGGGCATCGGGCTTGAGCGGCAAGAGCGAACTGGCCGCGGGCAGCGCGTTGACGTGGAAATTGGCCGAGCCGTCGTGCTTGGCCACCGCCAGGGGCAAGACCGTGTAGTTGGGCAGCCGCCCCATCCGCGCGGCAGCCAATTCGAGGTTCGGCTCAAACGCATAGACGCGCAAGCGCGGGTTGACCTGCGCCACCTCGAACGTCTTTTCGCCCAAGTGCATCCCTACATCCACCCAAACTTCATCAGCGACCTGCACGGCTGGCGTCCGCCCGGGTGTGGTAGGCGCGGTCGTGGACTCGGGCACGGGCCGTGGCGTGCCGGCGATTAGCTCGACCAGTCCCGGTTGATGCAGCTTGGTGCGGCTGGCCACGAACATGCACCGCAGATTCGCCCCGTCGCGCTGGTGCGCCAGATCGTTCCGCCAGTCAAACTGAAAGTCGGGGTGTGCGGGTCGGTCGTAGGTCGCGTAGACAAACGGAAAGCCGATGCGGTTGAGTGCCATCGCCACGAAGGCCGGGCTAGGCCGACATGCCAACGCCGTCAGAGCCTGATTGACCGTCCACGGTTCATCGGCCAGCACCATCACCGGCTGATCGCTGTCGCAGATGATCGTCTCCAGGATGAGCAACTCGTCGCAGACCGCTGCCAAGTTCCGCAGCACACGCACGGGGTCTTCGGTGTGGTAGAGCAGACCGAAGCTGAAGACGACCTCGAACCGGCCCAACCCGGTCAAGTCGTCGTTTTGCACGTCGGCCTGGTAAACCGGGATGTGCGGGTAACGCTGCCGCATGGCTTGGATGTTCTCGTCGCGACCTTCGACGCCGACGACCCGGCAGCCGTGCTGATGCAGGATGTTGGTCAGATGCCCGACCCCGCAGCCGGCGTCCAGCACCGTCTTGCCCGCCAACGGCAAGCCCAACGCGAACAGAGCGTCCATGCGGGCGCGGTTGATCGCCAGGGCGGCCGGCGTGTCGAAACACTCGACTCCGCCCCCCTCGGGCCGCGCTTCAGTACTCGGATCACGCGGCTGCACCGACACCGGATAACGCCGCGTCTCCACCGTCGGCGAAGACGCACGCTCCACCGGCCGCGCTGAACCCGCCGGCGGATTGGATGGGCTGACCGCCGCAGCAGCAGTCGCTACCGACGGCGGCGATGACCGTTGTTGGCCTGGACTGGGGAGACTCTTCGCTGGCGCGAGGGCGGTGGTGGTGGTCGCGGTCGATCCGGCAGTCGCCCCGGTGGCAGTGAGTGTGACGCTGGCCGAGATGGCTGGTGCCGCGGGCGATGGCGCGGGCGCTGACGCGGGGGCTGGTGCGGGGGGCGGCGGGTCGGGGAACAGCGGCACCAAGTTGACCCAGGCATGCTTGAGCCGTCGCATCCAGTTGATCACGTTCATCAGCGTATCCTTCCGCAGGCTTTCGTTTCTCTGGCTTCCTATCCCACCAAGACTACGCTTATGCTGACTGCTGCCTCGCTTGTCAAGCTCGCTTTCGTCTCGTGGGCCATGCAACCGCGTTGAGCCTAGCTTGACACCCCAGCCATGACGGACTATCTGCCGCTTGTTGGTGGTTTGATCCGTGTACGAGTACGAAATCAGGGGAAGCGCATGCGTGTAATCGTTGGCCTGATCGTCGGCGTCAGCCTGTGCCAAGCGGCGAACGCCCAGCAACCGTTTAACCCCGAGGCGTTCCGCGCTGAGTTGCAGCGCAAGATGAACCTCATCCAACCGCTTAGCCAGGAGTTGAACTGGCAACGTCTGCCCTGGGTGACTAGCCCGGACGAAGCGCTGCAGCAAGCGCGAGACGAGAACCGCCCGATCCTGCTGTGGGTCGCGGGGGGGCGGCAACGCGACGGCACGCCGCTGGAGCGATGTTGCGCCTACGCCGCCAACCTGCGGACTGGCCCGCTCAACGATGAGCAAGTCGTTCAGCGCATCAGCGCGACGATGGTGCCGCTGGCGATCAACAACGATCGCATTCCGCCGACGCCCGGCGGGCGGCTGATCCGCTCGGTCCTGCATGATACCAACGCCTCGCAGGGCTTGTGGATTCTCCACCCGCGCGGCTCGGTGCTGGGCTACCATTACTTTCGCCCACGCCCGGGTGAATCGAACTCCGCCTCGGATGCGCGGTGGGTGCGCGAGACACGCGAATTCGTCGAGACGGGGTTGAAAGAGTTCGGCCCAGTCGCCGAGCGGTCGGTCGTGCCCAAGCCGGTTGTGCCGCAGCGGGGGCAAGGCTGGTTGCCCGACGGCAGCATGCGCCTGGCCCTGTACGCTCGGCAGATGGTCAACGGCAAGCACGACGGCAAACCGACGGTGGCTAGCCTGGACTTGCCCCCCAACGCCTGGCGGGACTTCGTGCCGGGCGTCGCCACAGTCGGCCATCGCTGGGACATCCCCGTCCCGACCGCCCAACGCTTGGCCCCGGCCCTGTCCCCGCATACCGACGCGATGACCGTACCGCGCGAACGGGATGTCCACACCGCCAACCTGCGGGCGACGGTCGAGCAGATTCGTGCCGGCAAAATCTATGTGCGGGTGCAGGGCGAGTTGGCCAGCGAACACGACCGCGACGGCGGGCAGAACCACCCTATCCGCACGCGCGGCCGAGTCGATGGCTTGGTCGTCGTCGATCAGGCACGCGGCGAGCCGGAGTCGCTGCTGCTGATCGTGGCCGGGTCGTATCGCAACCCGCCGCCCTACGATACGCCGCGTGGGTCGGCGGCCGCGCTGACCTGGCACCGCTAGGCCACCGCTGCTGGCGGCAGGGTCGGCGGTGTCGTCTGCGGCGGCGAGGCTGGCGGTCGCGGTGGCGGCGACTGGCGGCGTTGCTGCACGAAAGCCTTGACCTCCCGAGTGACCAGCTCGAACTGCGCGATGGGCCAGTCGGCGATGCGCTGGCCCAGACCGGCACGCTGCCCGACCTCGACCAGATACGCCAGCAGTTCGCCGGGGCGGCAAACCCTCTCCTCCACCAGCTTCGCCTCGTAACGCTTCAGCCGCTCCAGCAGTTCCGTGCCGTCCTTGGGCAGCGCCTGGCTAGTGGACTTGACCGCTGGAGCGGGCGTGGCTGTGGCCGTGGACGTGCTGGTGGGCGTGGTGGTGGGCGTGGGCTTGCCCGCTGGGGTGAGCTTAGCCGGTGTCTTCGCGGTAAGTGGCGACGCTGGGCGGGCCGCGTCGGCTTGGTTGCGTCGCCGATGCCGGGGCAACGCCTCGTCGGGCAATTGCGGCGGTCGCACGATCTGCTTCCGCTGCGGGTCGTACTCGACCCAGACATGCTCCAGCCGGTACAGATAGCGGCCGACGCCAAACTTCACCGCCGCCCGTTTCAACGCATCACTGAAGGCGGCTTTGAGCCGATCTCCGCCGTCGGGTTGTTCGCTGGGGGAGCCAACGTCCATCTTGGTAATCCATTGTCCGCCGATGCGTAGTTGCAGCTTGCAGACCACCGAGCCATCGTTGAGCAGAGTGCATTCGTCTTGCCACCCGTCCACGCCCAAGACCTCGTCGAGTCGATCTTGCACGACGCGGGCATCGACGTAGGCAATCGCCATCGCGCGGTTGCCGCGAACCAGTTGCGGTTTCCACTTGACCTCCTCCGGTGCGAACGGCTCCAGCAACGCCTCGCGGATGGCGCGGACCTCGGCCTCGCGGATGGCGCGCACCTCGGCCTCGCGGATGAGGCTATCGACGACCGCCGCCGGGGGCATGACCGTCCCCGCCGATTCGGCTGGTGTCTGGGCGGTAACGGTTGTCGCAACCGGAGTCACGGTCGCAGCCGGAGTCGCGTCAGTAGTCGCCGCTGGAGCCGGAGTAGTCGCCGCTGGAGCCGGAGTCGCCGTCGGGGTCGCCGCCGGAGTCGTGTCAGTAGTCGCCGCTGGAGCCGGGGTCGCCGCTGGGGTCGCGGTCGTGGTCGTAGCAGATTCGAGCTTTTTCTTCGTGGCCATGCTTGATCCTCACAGTCCAAGGATAGATGGATGAAGTGTACACAATTCCACCTAAAATTACTAGCTCGGTAGCGGCCGCTCGGCCAAGCGGTGGGCGGTAGCGGAGGCGGGGGCTGTGCCGAATGCCGGTTTTAGCGATTGCGCCAGTCGGCCAGCGTGGCGACCAACTGGCCGATTTGCTCCAGACCGACCGACAAGAGGAAGTCGCTGCGGCGACCGTGGCCGCGTGCGCCGAGCAGGAAGTAGCCCGGTGGCGGCTGTGCTGGGTGCCCCGCGTGCGTTGGGGGCGGCGCGTGCGGCGAAAACCCCGCGGGCGGCGCGTGCGCCGGGTATGCTGGATGAGCCGGTGGCATGCACCCGCAGATGCCGACTTGCTCGGCCAACTCCCAGGCGGGTTGGTAGCCGATGTTGGCGATGATGCGGTCGACGCGATAGCAGAAGGGCTTGCCGGCGGCCTGGCCGACGACCTGCCAGCCGGATGCGTGCCGCTCGATAGCGGTGATCTGGGCGAGGGCGTGATACTCCAGGTGGTGGTCGCCGCGGGTGGCGAGGGTGTTGACGTGCATCGCCAGCCGATCGCGCTCGCGCAACGGGTCGCCGGGGATGCGAGCGATGGGCTGGTTGCGGCTGGTGCGGGTCAGCCAGATGATGTAGGTTTCGCCGTGTTGTTCGGCCAGTTGCACTAGCAGGCTGATGCTGGTGGCGGCGGAATAGCCGTTGCCCACGACCAAGACGCTTCGCCCGGCGTAGCGGTCGCGGTGTTGGCCGAGGATGTCGTCGAGGTGGTAGCTGATGATCTCGCGGGCGGCTGACTCACCGGGCACCGCCAAGCCCCCCGGCCCAAGCCGATTCGGCCGGCCGTAGACCCCGGTACAATCGACGACCACCTCGGCCTGATCGAGCCACTCCCGTTCCCGACGCAGCAGCAGGTGAAACCCGCCGCCTTCGCGGAGCGAGACGCCCAGTACCTCGGTCTGCGTCTGCACGCAATCGGCCAGGTCCTTCGATTGGGTCAAGGGCAGCAGGTAGCGGTTGCGGAAATCGTGGCCGGTGAGCAACTCGTGGGGGCCGGGTAGGTCGGGGTGGGCATCGGCGAGCGTGGCCCGGCCCAGGGTCGAACTGTTACTGCCGAAAGGCGTGAACATGCGGACGTGGCCCCAGCGGAGCAGATGTTCGCCGACCTGGCCGCGTTCGTAGACGGTGACGTGGTGGCCGGCCTGGCGCAAGTGCAGGGCCGCCTCGATGCCGATGGGACCGGCACCGAGGACGGCGACGTGCAGTGGGTGGGGCTTAGTCGGTCGTGGCATCGGGAACCCATCATCGACACACCGAGAGGCCGACCCAGGTTCGGGTGGTGGTGCGGCAGGTCCGCGTCTGGGTACTCCCCCGGCTTGGTTTGGTGCGAATCGAGCGGATTCGGCTCGTGTGAACCGAGCGGGGGCAGCCAACGCGCCTGCGCCCCAGGATTAACGCGATAGCTTGTTCATGGGGGCGACGTACTCGACTGGCACCACGCTGGCCGGGGCGCGGGGCGGCTCCTGGCTGCGGATCGGCTGCGACACGGACACCGCCGACGAGGCCAAGTGATAGAGCATGCGGTCGCTGACCAGGTCGGTGCAGACTTTCCCCTTGCGGCAGCGCAGGTGGACGTTGCCCTTCAGTTCGACTTCGCCCGAGGCTGACAGCACCGTCAGCGATTCGCAGGTGCCTTCGAGATTGGGACCGCTGAAGCGAACGCGACCGCTAGCGTGTAGCCCGACCAGCGCTTGCGGGCCGTTGGCCGGCGACTGCATATCGACCCGCTCGCAGACGACCTTCAGGACCAGTTCGTCGCCGTTGCGAATCTCGAAGCGTGGTTCATTGCCATCAGTCAAGCGCAACGACAACCGCAACGTGGAGGCCTTGGCCGGGACCGCAGGCACCGGCTCGGAGCGGACGGCGGGGGGCGGTGGTGGCGGCGCAGCGGGTGGTGTGGTGGGCGGCGTCATGGCTGGGGACTGCTGCACCCGGGCAGTCGGCGTGTCGCGGTCGCTGGGCGGGGGCACCGGCACGGGCACCGGCGGCACCGCAGTCGGCGGCACCGGCGGAGTCTCGTTGCCGGCCATCGGGGGCGTGAGTGGACGCGGAGTCGATGGAATCTCTTCGACGGCGGGCGGCGCGGGCGGTGCTGGCGGTGCTGGCACGAGGCTAGGTGCTTTCACCGGCGCGGGCATGACCGGTACGCCAGCGGGGGGCAGAACTTCGCCCGCGGGCAGGGGGCTATCGAATTGCACTGGGGTAAGCTCGGGGCCGCTGCGCTCCTCGACGACGGTCGGCGGCGGCAGTTGCGGGCGGGCCACGGTGTGGCACTGCGGCGGGGTCAACTCGCCGCTTGGTTCGCCGGTTTCAGGCGTTGGCGCGGGGGGCGTTGGCGCGGGGGCTGGCACCTGGCCTCCGTGGTCGCACGGGCAGCCTGGCTCGGTCGGCGAGTTGCCCGTCGTCGCCGGGTGGGTGTCGTCGCACGGCTCGCCGCCCGCATCGGCGACCGGCCCGTGGCCGTGCAGGGTGTAGCAAGGTTCGCTGGAGAGCAGCGAAACCCCGCAGCAGATCCCCAGGACCGCCGTCCCGATCAGTAGTCGTATGCGATATTTACTCATGGGGTACTTGACCCTCCATGGTCGTGATCGTGTGCCCAAACGCGAAGATCATCCATACCACCGGGGGCGGTTGCGGTCTACGGGAACTTTCCGTCGTCTGGCCGGTGGCGGTGCGGTTGCTAGAATCAGCTCTCAGGAGGAAATGCGATCATGCCGGCCAAGACCCCGCGTCAAATACAGATCGAGTCGCTGCTTGCCGACTCCCCGGACGATGAGTTTCTGCGGTACGGCTACGCGATGGAGTTTGCCAGCATCGGGGACCTTGAATCAGCCGTCGCTCATTTACGTCAACTGATAGCGGAGAAGCCGTATGTCCCCGCTTACTTGCAGGCGGGTCAGTTGCTGATACAACTCGACCGGCCCGAGGAGGCGGCCGAGTTGCTGCGGGCGGGTATCGCCGTCGCCCGCGAACAGGGCAACGACCACGCCGCCGCTGAGATGCAGAGCTTTTTGGCCAGTATCGAGTGACCGATTGATCGAACCTGACCCCCTAGCGAGAGGTGTTGACCATGCGCACGATCGGGATTGCCACATTCGCCTTAGCCATCGGATTATTCGTCGCCCCGGTTGCCCGAGCGGGCGGCGAGGTGACTATCGACAAGTATTCGGCCAAGCTGCCGATGGGCTGGAAGCAGGAAGAGCCAACCAACAAGATGCGGCTAACGCAGTTCAAGTTGCCTGGGCCGGACGGCGAGGCGGAGTTGGTCGTCTTCTATTTCGCCGGCAACGCGGGCACGGTCAAGGAGAACCTCGAGCGGCAGGTCAAGAAGTTTGAGTCGCCCAAGGTCAGCGTGAGCAAGATCAAGTTCGGCCCCATCGAGGCGACCTACCAGGACATCACGGGCACCTACCTGTCGAAGTTCCCGCCGTTCGCCCCCGACGCCAAGATCACGCGCAAGGCCAACCACCGGCAGTTGTACGTCATCTTCGAGACGGACAAGGGCCAATACTACATGACGCTACTCGGCCCGGCGACGACCGTCGAGAAGCACAAGGACACCTTCGAGAAGTGGCTGGCGAGCTTCCAATGAGCCTGCGGGCTTCCAGCGAGTCTGGACGCACGCATCGCCCACCCGCCGTGCGACAGCTCCGCCGCTGGGTTAGCCTGCGTTCACCCAACCCGTTCGGCAGGCTCGGCCGACTTCGACTAGCCAAGCAGATGGAAGGCTGACACACCGAGCGGGACCGCAGGGATCAACCGCAGCCTGGGGTCGAGCGTCCTAGCGCTTTTGGCAGGCGGGACAGACCCCGAAAATCTGGACGTGATGCCCGGTGACGGTGAACCCTTGCAGTCGCTCGGGGGCGATGGGCAATTCATCCAACGCGGGGTCTTCGATGTCGGCCACCCGGTGGCACGACACGCAGACCAGATGATGATGCGGGGTGCGGTTGGCGTCGAAGCGGATAGGCGAGTCGGGGGCGTGGACCCGCGAGATAAACCGTTCTTGGGCCAGCCATTCCAGCGTGCGGTAGACCGTGCCCAGCGACAACGACGGCATCTGCGGCTTGATCGACTGGTAGATGTCCTCGGCGGTCGGGTGTTCGACGCTCGCTAGCACCGCGCGAAAGATCGCCAGCCGCTGCGGCGTCAGCGGGAAGCCCTGGGTGCGGCAGTGGTTGCAGAAGTCGGCCAAGCGATGTTCAAGCGTGTTCATACTAGCATTATTCCAGATAGACGCCCCTCGTCAACTGCTACCGCACCGAGTCGGCCAGTGGTGCGAGTTTGTCCCCGGGGGTGGGTTCGTCCCGTGGCGGGTAAAAATTGACAACTTGTGGAAAAATCTTGCCGAGCGGTGTTGCAGATCGGGGGGCGAAACGTCAAAATAGCAAGACACTCAGCGTGATTCGGAGCGGGACGGCCACATTGGTTGTGGCACCGACTTACCCCGAGTTGGGGTATGCCCCCCCGACTCCTACGGTCTCCGGGTCATGCGCTTTGCCTGCACTGATACGAGAACACGCACTCATGGCAACGACCGAACTACCGACCAATGATGCACAGACCCTCGAACGGCTTCGCGAAGCCCACGGACGCCTCCGCAAAGAAATCGGCAAGCTGATTGTCGGGCAAGAGGCGGTACTGGACCAACTGCTCATGGCGATCTTCTGCCGCTCGCACGCCCTGCTGATGGGGGTGCCGGGCTTGGCCAAGACGCTGATGGTCAGCACGTTGGCTCAGGCGCTGCACCTGACGTTTAAGCGGATTCAGTTCACGCCTGACTTGATGCCCTCGGACATCACCGGCACCGAGGTGATTCAGGATGACCCGGTGACCAAGCAGCGGGTGTTCAAGTTCATGCCCGGCCCGATCTTCGCCAACATCGTGCTGGCCGACGAAATCAACCGGACCCCGCCCAAGACGCAAGCCGCGCTCCTGGAGGCGATGCAGGAACGCAAGGCGAGCATCGGCGGCGTCGATCACCCGATGAAGTCGCCCTTCTTCGTGCTGGCGACGCAGAACCCCATCGAGCAGGAAGGCACCTACCCGTTGCCCGAGGCGCAGCTGGACCGCTTCCTGTTCCTCATCAAGGTGGACTACCCCACCGATGCGGAAGAAGATCAGATCATGCGCCTGGGTACGTCGGATGTGACGCGGGAAGTTACCCCGGTGCTGACCGGCGAGGAGATTTTGCACCTGCAACAAGTGGTTCGGCGGGTGCCGGTGTCGGACCAGGTGTTTCAGTTTGCCCGGCGGATCACGCGCATGAGTCGCCCCGGGACCCCCGAGGCGGTCGATTACGTCAACAAGTGGTTGACCTGGGGGGCTGGACCGCGGGCGAGCATGAACCTGATTTTGGCCGCCAAGGCCCACGCGATCCTGCGCGGGTCCAACCACGTCGCCGGCGATGATGTCGTGGCCGTGGCCCAGCCGATCTTGCGGCACCGGCTGATCCTGAACTTCGCCGCCCAAAGCGAAGGCATCACCGTGGACGAGGTGATTAAGCGGTTGCTCAAGTCGGCCGCCCAGGCGGTCGCTGCCTGATGATCGGGCCGAGTGGTGCTGCGGGGCGAGGTGCCTGCCGAGTTGCCCCACAGCCCCCACGACGTTAGCGTCTGCACCCACCGGGAGTATCCATGCCACAGTATTTGAACCCGACTGTCGTTGCCAAGGCGGAGGCGCTAGGGCTGAAAGCGCGGGTCTTGGTCGAAGGGCTACGGGTCGGCGATCACAAAAGCCCCTACCGCGGCTTCTCCGTCGAGTTTGTCCAGCACCGCGAATATGTCCCCGGCGACGACATCCGCCACATCGACTGGAAAAGCTATGGCCGCTCCGAGCGGTACACGATCAAGCAATACGAGCAGGAAACCAACTTCATCGCGCATGTGCTAGTCGATGCGTCGAAGTCGATGCGCTACGGGCAAGGCGAGACGAACAAGCTGGAAGTGGCCAAGACCCTCGCCGCCTGCCTGTCGTATGTCATTGCCAAGCAGCGGGATACCGTCAGCCTGAGCGTCTTTGACTCGACCTATCGCGTGCAGTTGCCGCCGTCGAGCCAGCTCGGGCACATCAACGCGATCCTGGCGGAGTTGGAAAACACGCGCCCGGAGGAGAAGACCAACATTGCCACCATCCTGCGCCTGCTGGCCGATAAGGTGCGTCGGCGCGGGCTGGTCTTTCTGATCTCCGATTGCTTCGACCAGCCCAGTAGCATCCTGACCGGGCTACAACAATTGCGCTTCCTGGGTCACGACGTGACGGTCTTTCATGTGATGCACGGGGACGAGTTGACCTTCCCCTTCGACGGCAACGTCCGCTTCGATGGGCTGGAAGAAGTGGAAGAGATCCGCACCCGCCCACGCCTGATCCGCCAAGCCTACCTCAACGAGGTTCAGGCATTCCTGACCGAACTACGCAAAGGCTGCGAGACGTACCGCTGTGATTATGTGTGCGTGGACACCACCAAGCCCTTAGCGGTGATCCTCTCGGAATACCTGGCCCGCCGACTCCAAGGGGGACGTTGAGGCACACCCATGAACTTCCTTGCTCCTGCATTACTCGGTGGGGCGGCCGCCGCGAGCGTGCCGGTGATCATCCACCTATTCTTCCGCAGCCGCTACCGCCCGCAAGAATGGGCCGCGATGGAGTTTTTGCGGCGGGCCGTGCAGAAGACCAGCCGACGGTTGAAGTTCCAGGAATTGCTCCTATTGCTGCTGCGGATGCTATTGCTGGTGTTGTTGGCCGTCGCGCTGGCCCGCCCATTCACCACTAACGAGAACGTCATCGTCCCCGAGGGCGAGCCGGTCGAGGCGTTGTTCTTGTTCGACCAGTCGTACAGCATGGGCGCGCTGGAGGCGGGCACCACCCGCTTCGAGCAGGCCAAGGCCAAGGCCAAGCTGATCGTGGATCGCCTGCCGGTCGGCTCGAAAGTGCAGTTGATCGGGTTCAACACGACCGCCCAACTGATCGGTAGCCCCGAGAGCCGGGAGGTCGCCAAGGCCAGCATCGACAAACTGCGGCTGACTTACCAGGCCACCAATCTCGCCTCGGCGACAGGACTAGCCGTCAAACTGCTGGGGGCCAATCAACCCGCCGCCTCGCCTGGCGAGCAGGTGGTTCGCCCCCCCGCCGGGTTGACCGAGTTGCAGTACAAGCACATCTACCTCATCAGCGACATGCAACGCAGCGGCTTCGATCAGGGCGGGCAGAGTGTCCGTGGGGATCTGCAAGCCCTGCGCAAGCGGGGGCCGCTGTTTTTCGTCCGGGTCGGCAGCACGACGCCGCGCAACGCCGCCGTGGTCGGCATCGCGCCGCAGACGGAATTGCCGGTAGTCGGGCGGCGGATGGTCTTCACGGTCTTTGTCCGCAATAGTGGCAAGGAGCCGCTGCGTGACGTGCGCGTGTGGTTGGCCGTCGATGGCAACCGGCAGAACCGCGAAGAGACGGCGATTGCCGAACTGGCCGCCGAGGAAACCCGCGCAGTCAACCTGACCACCCAGTTTAGCCGACCGGGACAGGCGATCATCAGCGCGGGCATCGAGAGCGACGACCTCGCCGCCGACAACCGCTTCGACGCGGTGGTCGATGTCCGTGAGAAAGTGCGGATCGTCGTCGTGGACGGGCGGCCCAACGATCAGCTACCCAGCGAGTCGGCCAGCTTCTTTCTGGGCCATGCCCTGTTGTCGGTGCCCGCGGCCCAACGCAGCACCTACCCGCTCGATGTGCAAGTGATCCGCCCGGCCCAGGTGACCTCGACGATGCTGGAAGACCGCGAGATTGACATGTTCATCTTGGCGGATGTGGCGCTGGATGGACGCAATCGCCCGGCAGCGGGCAAGCTGACCGCCGACTTCGCCGACCGGCTCACGTCCTACGTCCGGGGTGGGGGCACGCTGGTGATCCTGCCCGGCGAGGCGCTGTTGCCGCGCAAGGACGCCAACCCCTATACCGAGGCGTTTGGCACGCCCAGCAAGCGGAAGCTGTTGCCGATGGATATTGTCGGCAT
>Ga0272446_1005140_pt1 | contig 14693 bp, 9 predicted proteins | sample YNPCB0061_FD_194587 | JGI IMG/M metagenome (GOLD analysis project Ga0272446, IMG submission 194587) | Hot spring microbial mat communities from Yellowstone National Park, WY, United States - YNP-CB-006-1 | ecosystem: Environmental > Aquatic > Thermal springs > Hot (42-90C) > Sediment | place...
CTCCGCTGAGGTTTTTGATACAATATTCATCGGCTCGGGCATTGGCACAATTCTGTGTGCCTCTCTACTCGCGCAGTTTCGCAAAGAACGCGTACTGATACTCGAAAAGCACTTCACCCCAGGTGGGTTCACACACACTTTCAAGCGCAAGAACCGCTTTTTCTGGGATGTCGGCATTCACTACATCGGCGACCTTCAGGCAGGCTCGATACTCAGCAAGCTATTTGAGCTGCTGTCGGGTGGAAAGCTCTGCTGGCAGAAGATGCCAAGCGTGTTCGAAAAGTTTGTTTATCCTGCGCTTGAAGACGGGCACACTGAACACTTCACCTTTTCAGTGCACGACGACCCTGACCGCTTTGTGGCCGACCTGGTAGCGTTATTTCCTGCTGAAGAGAGTGCAATCCGGAAATACATAGCCGACATTCGCAAAGTCAATACCTGGTTTGGCAGACACATTTCGCTGCGCGGCCGTGCACCCTTTGTCGATCATCTCGAATCGGCTTTTACCGAGAAAGAGGGTTTTAATCCCCGGCTCAGCGTGCAAGCTTACCTCGACCAGCATATCTCTGATAAACGACTCAAAGGATTGCTGTTGTCGCAGTGGGGCAACTACGGTCTGCCACCCGGTAAGGCTTCATTCATCGTTCACGCGGCTGTCGTGCAGCACTATTTTCACGGCGGTTACTATCCACTCGGTGGCTCGCACCGTATCTTCGAGAGCATTGTGCCTTTTCTCGAGAAAACCGGCAGCAGTGTCAAGACCTCCCACGAAGTGACAGAGATTCTTATCGAAAACCGGCGTGCAGTCGGCGTCAAAGCTACCGCCTTAAGGGGGAGCGAAAAGGCAGAACAGATATTTTACGGTAAAAAAATTATTTCCGATGCGGGCGCGTACAACACCTACCTCCGCCTATTGAAAGGCAACCCCGTGCCGTTTGCTGAAAAACTGGAAGCCTTTTACCGACAGCATCCCGTGGTAAGTAATGTTACACTTTACCTCGGCCTGAATGACGACCCGCGCCGACTGGGTTTTGGCGGGGAAAATCATTGGATCTATTCCTCATACGATCATGACCAGAACTTTCGCGACGGTGAAACCTGGGTTACGACCGGCAAGGTTCCCGGATGCTATCTGTCATTTCCTTCTTTGAAGAACGCAGAAGCAAAAGACCACACGGCAGAGATTATTGCTTTCACCGACTATGCATTTTTTGAACGCTGGAAAGAGCAACCCTGGCGCAAACGCGATGAAGAATATCGGAGGCTCAAAGATTTTATCGCCGTCGCGCTGCTGAAATTTGTCGAAGCGCACTATCCTGGTTTTTGCTCGCTCGTCGAGTATGCCGAACTTTCTACCCCGATTACTACGGAATACTTTGCCAGTCACCCGCGCGGCAGCATTTATGGTGTAGCATGCGTACCCGAGCGCTTTGTCACGGCCGAGGCCCCCTGGTGCAACCCGGTTACTCCCTTTGAAAATCTGTATCTTACCGGAGCCGATGTTTCCTCGCCGGGTATCGCCGGGGCTATGATGGGTGCCGTCTCTACCCTTTCGCACCTGCCCGAGGGTTTCAAGCTGCTGGATCTAATGCGCTTATAGCTCTATGTGCGACGCACAGAAAAACCGAAAATCCAGCAGTTCCGCTCATTCTTAAGCGAAAACACTTGACGCACCTGTGCGCGGCGAAGCACGGGTGACATAATGCCCATTGATCCCAGGAAATATGACGAAACCGATGAGCAAATTCTCTGGGAAGAGTACAAAAAAACCCGGGAGCCAAAGCTCCGCGAGTATTTCATAAAAAAGTATGCGCCGCTGGTAAAGTATGTCGCCGGTAAGGTTGCAGTGGGTATGCCCCACAACGTTGAGTTTGACGACCTCGTCAGTTATGGCACGTTTGGCCTGCTCGATGCAATCGAAAAGTACGATCCTTCAAAAGAAGTGAAGTTCAAAACGTATGCGATGACGCGCGTGCGCGGTGGCATTTTTGACGAGCTGCGCAACGTTGACTGGATTCCACGCTCGATCAGGCAGAAGGCAAAGCAGGTGGAAAAAATCATACTGGAACTCGAGAACCGAATGGGCCGGACCGCCGAAGACGAAGAGATTGCGCAGGAGCTCGATATTGACCTCGACGAATTCCATGAACTGATGTCGAAGATCTCTGGCACTTCACTCATTTCGCTCAATGATGTCTGGCACGGGAACGACGAAAATGAAGAAATGGTGTTCGTCGATACACTCGAATCGCCGGAAGCCCTGAACCCCGATACCATTGTCGAGCGCGAAGAAATTAAGAACATGATCGTGGAGTGCATCAAGAAGCTGCCCGATCGCGAGAAAAAAGTTATCGTCCTCTACTACTACGAAGATCTGACCTTGAAAGAAATCGGCGAAGTCCTTGAGGTAACAGAATCGCGGGTTTCGCAGCTACACACCAAGGCGATCATGCGTCTGCGCGGACGCCTGTCACAGATGAAAAGTTTGATGTGATTTTTTCTGGAGTCACGCTTCGACGAGCTCAGCGTGACACTCGCCAGGCGCCCTGAGCCCGTCGAATGGCGAATCGCAATAAATGCTCCACCCCGCCAAACTACTGAAAGAACTCGGCATCGCCCCGCTTAAACACCTCGGACAGAATTTTCAGGTGGATGTGCATGCTGTGGAAAATACCGCAGCTCATATTCCTTCAGGTGCGGTAATCCTGGAAGTCGGGCCCGGGCTGGGGGCCTGGACTGAAGTTTTTCTCGCCCGCGGCCATACGATGATACTCGTAGAAAAAGACCGGAAACTCGCCGCGCGGCTCACTGAAAAATTTTCCGGTAACGCGGATGTGCAGGTTCACGAAGGTGATATTCTGGAATTTGACCTGCACTCCCCCGAATTTCGCCAGGTGACTGCTGCTGTCGGCAACCTGCCCTTTTACGCGACATCTGAAATACTCCTGCGCCTGGTTGTCGATTGCCCGCATATCACACACGGATTATTTGGCATTCAGCTCGAAGTAGCGGAGCGCATTGCGAGCGGAAAAGGCTCTTCGCTCCCGATTGCCCTCGGGGCACAAGGCAAACTCTTTATTGCCGGCAAAATATCCCGGAACAGCTTTTATCCGGTACCCAATGTCGATGCGGCTGTGCTGGGTTTCGAGCGCAACGCAACGGCCAACCGTCCTCACCTGCGCGCGCTGCTCAAGGCCGCCTTTTGGGGTAAGCGCAAAGCAATGGCAAGCGCGTTACGCAAGAATCCGTTTTGGTCTGAACAGGCGGAAACTGCGGCCTGGAGCGCAAGATTGGCAAGCGTACCGCCGGCGCTTCAGCCGCTGCTGGCAGAGCGCGCCGATAATCTGACGGTTAAGGATTTTCAGCGTCTCTACGATTATCTTGAGTCGGGCGAAGACTTGACGTGACGCAGCGTTTTCGACCTTGTGGAGAATCTGATGCAGACTATAGCTGAGCGCAGTGGCGCAAACCAACAGGTACCGACGGGACAGACCATTGTTGCGAAGGGCCAGCTCATCCGCTCGCTGGTCATTCTGCAGAAGGGCCAGGCGACGGTAAACAGTGTGGAAACCGGGCCGGTTGGCCAGCCGATTCTGCGTCCGCTCTATAACGTCAATGCTCCCGCAGTCCTCGCTGGAGCGGCACTGTTCACCGGCCAGCGCAGCAACTACCAGATTGTCACATCGGCGCAGAGTGAAATCAGCGTCTACCCCAGTAACCGTGACTATTTACTAAAGCTCATCGCAGCCAAACCGAATATTGGCGTGCTGGCACTGAAATCGATCTACAAAGACCTGACCGATCTCGAAGCGAAACTCGATCAGGCCGAGCAGACCTGGGCGCAAATCGAAAGTTACGAGCTTGGTTTTTCCATAGCGCTGAGCGCTCTTTTACCCGATAAGTTTACCGGGGAGTTAAAAAACGAAGCGGGATTTACCGATCCGCTTTTGCCGCTTGCGCGGCAAATGGTGAACGACTTCAATGAACGCGGCGGCAGTATCGTCAAACCACTGAACGTCAACTTCTTACGTTCGGCGCGCAACCAGATTGAGACGGTCGCCGAAAAAAAGACCGAATCGAACACCGTTGTCCTGATACGGCGTCTCGTCTCACTGCCACAGGAAGTCCTGGGGGCTATCGCACAGAGGGATCCACAACTGCTGTACATTGCTGCCGAGGCGGTCGGGGAGCTCACGGCCAACATCGGGGCTGACATTGAAAGACGGCTTGCCGATATGCAACAGTTTTTGCAGCGCATGCTGATCGGTGACTACTCATGGCTCGCCAAATTTTCTCTGCAGGCAGAACTGATGGAGAGCAATACGAACACCGCTGCGCGTGAAGATATTCTCGCTGCCGCTGTCTTTTACGCCGAGGGATTCAGCGCCCTACGCGACAAGCTGCTAAGTTTTGCCGAGATTGCCTACCCGCCATATCAGGTACCGGCGCTGCAGAAGCTCCAGAAACTGGCGGCACAAAAAGAGCAACAGGCCCGGCCGGCGGCAAATGATACCGCACAGACACAGCAGATTTCCGGCGACCTCAGCGATTTGGTGGGGGCAGTCGACAAGATCCTGCAGTGGACCGAGACGCCGGCCGACAAAGCGGCACAATTCAGGAAAGATTGGGAAACACTCAAGAAATTCAAAAATCCGCTTGATGCGTCGGATGACGATGTTCGCAAGCTGCGCCGCCGCGTGAATATGCAGTACTGGGAGATCTTTGAGCGCGGTATTCTCAAACACCTGAAGAAGCGCACCGACCTGCCCCGGTACATGCGTCTGTACTTCGACTACGGGTTCATGGACGAGACCCAGCTGGACCCGGATCACCTGTCTATACTGTCTAAGGCCAGTTACGGCAAAGGGGATCCATGGCTGCCGATCTATACAATCACCGAATGGCTGGCGGCCATTTACGACCGCAAGATCACAACGAGTGTCAGTGAAATGGGGCTTACGTTCTTTGAAATGCTGCGACAAGACCCGGCAAACCGGGACAAAAAGTGGCGCAAAGAAACCGACCTGCCGCCTGAAGTCAACTCGCCGGAAGCGCGTGTGAAATTCGAAATTAAAGAGATGCTGCAGATGAACTGCCGTCTCTGCTCGGGCAATATTTCCAGTCACCTCAATATTCTCACCCGCCACCAGATAACCCAACCGCTGGAAAAGGTTATACTTACCAAGGATATTATCCTCGAACAAGTGCGTAAGATACTCAAAATTGATTTCGGAGCCTTCCACCGTGAGGTGCTCTATAACAACCCTGCAATGAATATCCAGCGCGAATTTATCCAGGTGCAGGTTACCCCCAATATCGTCATGGTACCATCGATCGGCACTGTAATACAGTTCTGGCAGGACCGTGAAGGCAATGACCGTATGACGCGTGGCCGCCTGATCGCCCCGATAATGGCTACCGCCGACCTACAGATGATGCTGCTGCGTGCGATTGGCACATACCGCTGGGAAGTGTGCAAGACGACCATGGGACCAGACTGGAACAATATCTCAGTTTCGTCGCTGACAGCAGATTATACCGATTATGTTCAGTTTTTTTACAAGAGCAAAGAACTCTCGGAAGAGATCAAAGAGAAACTGGCCGAGGATATGAAGCGGTTCCGCGATGACCGGGCGCGTTTCGTGAATGACTATACCGTTTACATGCGCTTCGAATCTGAAGGTTCGCAGCGCATGAACCGGGTAGCGCGCAAGATTTTTACCAAGCATATTCCTTTTACTAAAGAAATTCGCGAGCGCCTGCTCAAGCTGCCCAGTTATACCGAGGTAGTACAAAAGTCGATCAACATCCGCAAGAAGAAAGCGAACGAGCTGACTCCACGCTACACGAAGTACGAGCGCGAAAACAAGATGCTGCCGCCAGAGTTGATAGAAACCCGCCGCTTCTATAATATGGAGTACTGAGGCTATCAGGCCTATGTTACTCAGTCAGTTACGAGTCTCGTTTATTGTCACAGGTTGATGATTTTTTATAGAAAGCATGGACAAATTGTATTATCTTAACCATGTGGTTAAGATGTTTATCAGGACTTTTCTCTCCTGCGTATTGTTTACACTCCCCCTCTATGCACAGGCTCTCACCATTACGGGACGGGTGTTCAATGAAAGTACTGGCGAAGCCCTGGAATTTGGGACCGTCATCATACCCGAAGCAAAGTTCAAAAGCCGCATTAACCCTGACGGCACGTACGCAGCGGCTGTGCCTGGCCCGGGCGAGTACACAATCCAACTCTCCGCGCCGGGCCTGAAAACGCTGACCGAAAAGGTGCGCATTGAGTCGAACCTAAAGCGTGATTTTCGCTTGAGTTTGCCCGTTATCCGTACACAGACGGTAAAACTGCGCGCTGAGCGCGACATACAAAAGCTCGGGCGCAATACACTGTCGGTCGAGCAGCTCAAAGAGACCCCGGCGACTTTCGGCGATGCGATCAATGCGCTCGCAACCCTGCCCGGCGTCATCAGACCCGGCGGCTTTTTCGGCCCCCTCGTTATCCGCGGCGCGGACGATAAGGGTAACCGCTATTTTATCGACGATATTCCCGTGCCCAATCCGCAGCACTTTGGCGGATTGCAGTCGATTATCTCGAATGACATCATGCGTGAGGTTGACCTCTACTCTTCTGCTTTCCCTTCACAATTCGGCGGCGCAGTGGGAGCTATCATCGATATCCAGACTATCGACGAGGTCAAAGAATTCGGCGGCGTGGTGGATGTCTCGCTCATTTCGTCGAATTTCCTGCTGAAAAACAAATGGGGACGCAGTATGGGTGGCGAAGTGCGCATTAAACCGGCCGCAAATCAGGCAGCAGAGCAGGGTCCTAATCCGCTGGGATTAATACCATTCCTGTCAAAAAAATCCGGCCCAACCGGGTATTGGATAACGGCGGGGCGGATTGGTTATCTGACTTTGCTCGTTCCCCCGATTTACAAGCTGATTACGGGTAAAACCATTGACCGCCTTCCCGAATACTATGACTACCAGCTCAAAGGCAAACTGTTTACCGACGATGCTGGTAAGCACTCGCTGACTGCCTTATTCTTTGGCAGCTACGATACACTGAAGTTTACCCGGAACCTCACCGAAGAAGAAAAAGCCAAAAGGCGCGAAGAAGGCGGAGATCCTCTGCTGGCAAATTTCAATATCAGCAATGACGTTTCTTCACACAGCCAGGGACTCTACTATGACTACATACCCTCAGCCAAGCTGAGCAACCGGCTGATTGCGTACAATAGCTATACCTACAGTTATTTTTATGCCGACCTCGGACCAAACGCGACTATCGGCGCGACCGATCTTAAAGTTTATCCGAATATCTTTGGCTTAAAGGATAAATTCCGGATAGATTGGGCTGATTACGCCACCCTGCGAGTTGCTGCCGAATACAACCTTTTCTATTTCAAATCCATCGGGCAAACGCAGCAACAAACGGGAGTTTTGCCCAGCACGGGGCAGCCCGATTTGGGCAATAGCTCCCTCTTTCAGACAGTGCCTGTCAATTTTACGGAACAAAATCATGTCGTCTCTGCCTATGCGGAGAACAAATTCCAATGGGGAAATCTGCGCTTCGTTCCCGGAGTGCGCACCGACTTTCTGGCCCGCACCAACAATGCGACGCTTGACCCCCGCGCGCTCGTGAGCTACGAATTTCCGACAGAGACGACGATTTCATTCGCCGGTGGTCAATACCAGTCGTATCCGCAGACAAACACCTTTTATTTCAACCGCGTCTTCAATTATCAACCCCAGGTAGTGATCGCGGACTATCTGAAGCCGGAGCGCGCGTTTCACCGCACAGCGGGTGTCGAACAAAAATTCAACCCCTTCGTTTTCAAGGTTGAAGGTTTCATGAATGACTTTGACCGACTGCTCGAAGCTAACGGTACAATTATTGGCCAGACAACCGGCCAGTACTTTTCCAATAACGGGGAGCTGCGTGCGCGCGGTGTCGAGGTGTTTCTGCGCAAAGATAAAGAAGACAAGGAGAGCGAATTCTACGGCTGGCTGAGCTACACATACACGCAAAGCGAACGCCGCCGCAACGGCACTTGGAGCCGGTTTGAGTTTGAGCAGCCACACTCGGTAAAACTGGTCGCCGGCTTTCGCTGGGGCGCCAACAGTATCGGTGCACAATTTCAGTTATTCTCAGGTTTTCCGTACACTCCGATTATTGGTGGTGTCTGTACCGGGGGAGTTTACAACTGTCAGACGCCGGAGACCACCCGATACTCCCCCATTTATTCCAGTAACCTCTACAGCGAACGCTTTGCACCGTCGCACAGGCTGGATATCCGTTACACGCGCAAGACTGCCTACAAATGGGGGTACTTTAGCTGGTACATTGAGGTCATCAATGTGTACAACTACCTTGCCCCCAGCCAGCAAAGATGGAATTACAACCAACCCTTTTCCGCATCAAACCCGGTCATAAAAGTGCCGGACGGCGCGATCACGATCATTCCTTACTTTGGTCTCGAATGGAGGTTCTGACGGCTCGTCTATTCAAGACGCTGCCAGTTCGGGAGACTGTCAGAATTCAATAAACGTGTAGAGGTTGCGGCTTGTCTTGCCGAATTCACTTTCTTTTATGATGAATTTTTTTCCCTGAGCCGCGACGAGAGCTTCAATCGCCTCAGAAGATGCCGTATCGTGAGCCACGAGTAAGTGCGACTGGCTCAAAACCAGTACCTTTCCACCAGGCGAGAGCGCCCGGGTAATATCGTGCACCAGTTTTTGCAACGCTTCTGCCCCCAGCGAGTTTTCAAATACGTAGTGAGAAATCAGCAGCGGATGCTCGGGTGCAGCAAGTATCAGACATTCCCGTAATTCACGCACAGTCCAAGCTACAAGATCCTGCACGTTGCCTGCAGCTCGGTCTGCTGCTTCTGAAAAGAACATGTGGATTGCAGGGGCGACCTGTCTTAGATATGCATGCACATGAGAGATCGTTTTGGAATCACTGATTGGCCCCCCCCGTGCAGAATCGAAGAACAGAATACGCACCCTCAGAAAACTTTCGGCAAGCGGAAAGATATGAATTCCCTTCAGGTTGTCTGAAAAACCGCCTGGAAAGCGCTTCGCAAAAAAATGATTCTTCCGGAGGTTTGGCGTTGTCTCTATGTAGCCGTAATCGGCAAAGTCATTCGGAATGATGCTGTCCTTCGGCAACAGGTATAGTGTCCGCATAAGCTCCGCCGGCACACCATGCACAAAGCCGCAGCGAAAGGCAGCCACAGAAGCGTCGTAAAGCATAATGGCGAACTCGTGTGATTGCACGGCGTCTCCTGCGACCCGCATCGCCTGCGCGAGCTCTTCATTGGTCACCTCATCGAAATACAGTTCGTTCAGATAATAGAGGTATTGGTCTATTTCAGGATAATGGTACCGACTTTCAAACCGGTGGATACTTTCGGCAAGTTGCTCGCCGATGGCCGGCGCAAGAGCTGCTCCCTCTTTGGGCTGCTCACGCATTGTCGCCATCAGTGAACGCAATTCATCGCTGAAAGCGCGTTCGCGGAGCTTCTGCTCCCGGGCGCCGAGCTGTTCAGCGCCGCGAGAGGCCGTCACCAGGCGGGCAGGATTCATAAAGCGGAATTGCCGCTCTTCGGGCATTATATCAATGACGATCGGATTAGGCCTGTGCTCCCTGACCCGCTGCGCATCGCGTTCTGCGCGGATGCGCGCTTCAATATCTGCCTGGCGAGCATCGCCGACGACGAGCTTCTCTTCGATCAGTGCGTCATTCTCTGCAAGCCGTGATAGTTCACCCAGCGCTGAAGTATGGGCGTCAATGGCTTTGCCATAGCTGTGCAGTATTCTCTCAGAAAGTTCACGCCGGGTAAACCGGGTCTGCTGAAAACCGCGCAGCAACCAGACTGCCGAAAGCAAAATCACTGCCACGATCAGGTAAAGGCTGAAAAATGCGTACAGCGGCGGCAATGCTGTCAGCTGGAACAGGATCATGTTTTCCTGGAGCAAGTAGCGCCGCACGGAAAGATAACTCGTACCATGCAGCCGGAATACCTCCTGTGCGCCCGCCTGCTTCGACAGCAGGGCCCCGAGAAGCAAGTTGTCTTCACGGCCAAAGGTTTCGCTGTCAAGACCGGTGATGGTCTTAAAATCCAGACTCGCAGCATACAGTGCGGTGCTGCTGTCGGGCGAACGGGGATTTATAGCCAGCGCAAGATATGCGATGCCGCGCGCAGCAAAATCCGTTAATATGTAGGTCCGCAAAAGCCCGTGTGTGGTCACCGCGCGCAGACGCCCCGCGCGCACCAGAGCACGTTCGTCTTCCGTCAGGTCACGACCGGATCTCGCAAGCGCACGCAAATCCCGGTCGAGCAATACGACAGTTGAGACAGTGCGAGGCGCGGGGTTCAGCTCTGCCAGGTCGGGGTCTTTTCCTGGGCGCACACCGAGGTAACGGAAATATTCGCCACGATCATTGCGCTCTTTAATCTCACGATCGATAAGCGCGAGGCTTTCCTCGAGCGCATCAAACCGACGCTCTGCCAGACCGGCGGAGCGTGATTTCACCAGCTCGTTTTCGCCCAAAAGTGCCAGTGTTGCGAGCAGTACTGCAGCGAGCGAGACGAAATATCTGCGTATCATGCGCGTCTTCTGTTGGTCTGTTATGTGAGCCAGCGGTAACGCTGGTAGATGACAAACTCCTCTCCCCGGCAATAGGATTTTACTTGCGGCAGGCAATCAGGGAAAAAGGCTATTTCGTCGATACGGTTAATCGGCACCCAGTCATAACCGGCCAGCGCTCCTTCATGGTGGACTTCAATGTTGCCCTCTATACTATCGATCTGAAAGACCATCTGAAAAACCTGGGTACGCCGTTGTTCTAACGGTACCGATTCACCGCAAAACAGGAATTTGCCGACCTTGACCGTAAGGTTGAGTTCTTCTTTCCATTCACGCGCCAGCGCTTCGGTCGCTGATTCGCCGGTCTCCTGCCCGCCTCCGGGCAACAGATAATACTCGCGTCCTGCCTTGCGGTGTTTCACGAGAAGTATCTTACCCCCGCGCGCATAAATACCCGCGATGCGGTGGCGAATCCCCTGTTTCGAAGCCAGCAGGTTGGGAAGCGCCAAGCCTAACCCCGTTTCCCATTATCGGGATTTTCAAAAGTAACGAGTACTGCCTCAGCTTCAACCTGCGCTCCCTCTGTAACCTGTACGTTTGCAATCACGAGATTTGCGGGGGCACAAAGCGTAATTTCCATCTTCATGGCTTCCTGCACAATGAGCGGCTGGTTCTGCGCCACCGCGTCACCTGGTTTGACGAGCACCTTCACGACACGCCCCGGTATCTCTGCCCGCACCGTCTGCGCAGCGCCTGCGGTATCCTGTGCCTTTCGCTGATTTGTATAAGGCAACCGGTAGAAAAATCCTTCCAGCTCGAGAAACACCACATTGCCCGAGATCGTATAGTGCGCAGTGTGACTCAGACCTTCAATCTCCACCTGCGCGACCCGTTGCGACGCAGATGCCAGATTCCAGGTGTAAGGTTTCCTGGCTTCCGCCTTAGGAAACTCGGCCGCATAGACGGCATCTTCAGCAACAACAAACGGTAGAGTCTGGTTCTCATGCCATACCAGGAAGCGGCGCATGGGGGTATGCCATCCATTGCCTACACCTTGGCAAATAAAAAGCGCGCTGCAAGGCAGCGTTTTCAATAAAATCTTGACACGCCTGTGGGCGATGCACTTCCCCATTCCATGCGCCGCGCTTACTACGAAATCCGCCGAATGCTCGCGGTCAATTCTATCCTTATCGACCTTTTGATCGATGTCTTTATTTCTTACCTGTACCGCCCCAGGGGGCTGCGGCCGCGTTCGTTCAGCCGCAGGGCACTTGCGGGGCTGGTGCGCCGCATTTTCCGCCGGCCAAAGAACTTCGCGCGCTTTCCTGTGCAATTCCGCCGGACACTCGAGCGCCTCGGGCCAACGTATGTGAAGCTGGGGCAGATACTCTCGTTGCGTGAGGACATGTTACCCGAGCGCATCACGCACGAGCTGCGTAAGCTGCAAACCCAGGTTCCGCCTATTTCCTACGCCGAAGCGAAGAGTGTAATTGAACAGGAGTTTAATACACCCATCCGCCACATCTTCGCAGAATTCCATGAAACTCCCGTTGCTTCAGCTTCGCTCGCGCAGGCGCACATAGCAAAGCTGCGCAACGGCCAGAAGGTCGTTGTCAAGGTGCAGCGCCCCGGTATCACAAGACTTATTAGCGACGACATCAACGTCATGCGCCGCCTCGCGGCAATCATGGAGATGATACCCAAGTTGCGCGACTACCGGCCTGCACACTTCGTCGAAGAATTTGCCAAGTACACAATGCGCGAGCTCGACTTTGCGCAGGAAGGCAAACATGCCGACATCTTCCGCGAAAATTTCAAAGACTGGGACGACATTATCTTCCCGCGCATCTACTGGGATTACACATCGCGGCGCGTTTTGACGATGGAATTCATCGAAGGCATCAAGCCGGACGACCGCGAAAAACTCAGGCGCCTCGGCATTAATGGCCCTCGCCTTGCAGCACGCGGCGCGCAGGCAGTGCTCAAGATGCTCTACATCGACGGCTTTTTCCACGGCGACCCGCACCCTGGCAACATGTTCATTGTAGACAAGAACAAGATATGCCTCATCGACCTTGGCATGATTGGCTCGTTTACTCCTGAAACGCGCAACAACATGTTCCTCTACTACTACTTCACCGTCATCCGTGAATTTGACCATGCGACCAGCTACCTCGTGAAGCTGACAGAGCCAGGCCGCAAGGCCGATATCGCCGGCTTCCGGGCGGAACTTGCCGAACAGATTAAACGCTGGTCAAGCGCTGCAACCTTCAAGGAATACTCGCTCGGTCGGCTGATTTTCGATACCATGAATATCGGCGCCCGCCATCGCCTCTACTTTCATGGCGATCTCGTGCTCTCATCCAAGTGCATCATCACAATAGAAGCGGTGGGAGCTATACTTGATCCCAAAATGGACCTCGCAAAGGTTTCCCGCCCGATGATGGAACAGATATTTGCCGAGCAGATGTCATTCGCCCGCTACGGTAAATCGATACTCAGAGCACTGCCTGACTATCTCGAATATGCCGAAAAAATCCCTGACCAGATACTGAAAATGATTGGCATGATCTCCTCCGGTAAGTTCCAGATTGAAGTCACACGACCGCCGGAAAAAGAAAACCGGGAACGCAGCAACCATTTTAGCACCATGGGGCTGGTTGCACTTTGTCTGGCTGTAGTCTTTCTGGTGCGCGATGACTTCTCATCGGCGCAATGGACACTCCCGTTAATCGGCAGCGTGTCAGCGCTCGCGGTTGTAGCGGCAATCAGCGCACTGTTTTTCTTTGCTCTTGCACGGCGGAGCGCACCTGAAAACTGATCCGGATAAAAAGTCAGAAGCGATAGTCGAGCGACAGGTACGAAGCATACTGGCCTGCCTCGGCGCGGGCTTCCGTACGAATTGCGTAATAATCGTTCATGGCGATGCCAAAGCTTAAGAAAGCCGCGGTCGTTGCCACGAGCGCATAAAATCCGCCCGAAGTTGCAAAATCACTCCGCCCGGTATCGAGAGCGCGAATTCCCGAAGCTGCCAAACCATAAACAATGAAGCTACCGGCAAAGGTAAACGGGTATGAGATAAAGAAAATAACTTCGCCGCGCCTGAAGGCAGACTCTGTTTCGCCGGCTTCCCTTTCCCCGGAAAAGCCGGGGTTCAGTTCGGGCGCTGCCGATACCAGCTGCGCGGTTATGAGGAACAGGCATATGATCTTGCTGAGAGGCGTGATCACGGTAATGGCATTCTTGCGGGCTTAGGTGCGGCGGCAATCAGGGTTCAAAAAGGCCTGCCTGTGGACCGGGCTTCAGTCCAAGGTGCTGGTAAGCCTCACGCGTGAGCATGCGGCCCCGAGGAGTGCGCCGCACGAATGCGCGGCGGACCAGGTACGGTTCGACGTAATCTTCCAGTGTGGTCAGATCTTCAGCGAGAATCGCTGCAAGTGGCTTGAGTCCCACCGGGCCACCCTCGTAGTGCCGGGCGATACTGAGCATGAACTGCCGGTCAAGTTTCGTCATTCCTTGTGCATCGATGTGCATTCGCGCAAAGGCAGAAGTTGTTGCGGCCAGGTCTACAGGCCGCTCGAGATCACTGCTCTCGGCCAGAGCGTAATCCCACACACGGCGCAACAGGTGCAGCGCAATGCGGGGCGTGCTGCGTGACCGGCGGCTGATTTCGCGCAGCGCATCTTCGTCGCAGCGGATTTTCCAGATCTGCGCTGCCCGTTTCGTGATCTGAGCAATATCGTCATCGCTATAGAATTCAAGGTGAAAGGTGATGCCAAACCTTGTGCGCAGAGGAGCAGTAAGATCACCGGGGCGGGTCGTTGCCCCAACGAGAGTGAAGGGCGGCAGCGTGATCTGCACTGCATTTGCAAGCATCGCATCGCCCACAGAAATATCAATGGTGCGGTCTTCCATAGCGCCGTAGAGCAGCTCCTCGGCCGGAGCAGGCAAACGGTGAATCTCGTCTATGAACAGCACGTCACCCTTGCCAAGGCCACTGAGAATCTTTGCAAGGTCACCGGGACGCTTGATGTTGGGCGCAGTCAGCAGGGAGAATGCTCCGCCGGTTTCGTGGGCAATGATAC
>Ga0272446_1005142_pt1 | contig 14685 bp, 14 predicted proteins | sample YNPCB0061_FD_194587 | JGI IMG/M metagenome (GOLD analysis project Ga0272446, IMG submission 194587) | Hot spring microbial mat communities from Yellowstone National Park, WY, United States - YNP-CB-006-1 | ecosystem: Environmental > Aquatic > Thermal springs > Hot (42-90C) > Sediment | place...
AACCGCCGTCCAATCACTAACTCTTCCTTGTGTGGTCATCTGATGGTAGATTTCGTGTCCGGCTCCAAACGCTGCGCCCATAAGAACGTTAGCCCACTTCCCCTCCACCTCCGCCAGCTCCTCATCGCTAAGCTCGACGCCAATCGGTAGCACTATGGCCGCACGGGCCGGTTGGGCAGCAGGGTTGCTCTGAGCCAGGGCAGGGCTAAGGACCAACAGGGCCAGGACGACAAAGGCTTGAAAGATTCGTTGCATGGTTCCTCCTGTAGAAATACCAGCGCTGGCGCCTTCTTTTATAGCAAAACAACATCCCCCCCCCCCAGCGTGTCTTGAAACACAGTGTTTTGGGGGCATTGTTTTTAAGGCGCAAGCCACCGCAAAGCCAGCACCAAGCCCCCCAGGGCCAGAAGAAACCCAAAGACCCATCCCAGCATCTGCGGCAGATCCTCCAAACGAGCCGCCCAAACCAGCGCCAGCAAACCCAGCGGCACCCCTAGAACCAACGCCAATGGCAAGACTAAGGATAGCGCCAAAGTCAGCAGCAACACCAGCGCGCCCCCAGACAACCCCGCTAGGCTCCCCAAAAAAATCGCCCCGGCCAGCACAAGGGGCAGCAGCAGAAGCCCCGTAGCTAGTTGCAGCAGGCGCAGGGGTCTCACAGCTCGTATTGTAAGTCCTGGCTGGACACAGGCCCACCCAGGTTTTTAGCATGGTTTTTATGACCCCACGCAAAGCCCGCACCACCTGCCCGCTGGACTGCCCCGATGCCTGCTCGCTTATAGCCAGCATAGACGAGGCCAGCAATACCCTGCTCAAAATCGAGGGCGACCCCCAGCACCCCTTCACCCAGGGCTTTGCCTGCGTGAAAACCTACCGCTACCCCGAGCGCAACCACCACCCGCTGCGCCCGCTCTATCCGCTGCGGCGGGTGGGAAGTAAGGGCCAAGGCAGGTTTGAGCGGGTGAGCTGGGAGGTGGCGCTGGACGAGATTGCCGCGCGTTTGCAGGAGGTGGTGGGAGCACACGGCCCGGAAGCTGTACTGCCTTACCACTACGCCGGCACCATGGGCCTGATGCAGTACGAGCACCCCCTGACCTTTTTCCGGGCCCTGGGGGCCAGCGAGCTCCAGACCACCATCTGCGCCACCGCAGGCCAGGAAGCCTGGATAGCCACCTACGGCGACCGCTATGGGGTAGACCCAGAAGAGGTTCCCCAGGCCCGCTTTATTCTGCTGTGGGGCATCAACAGCCTGCACACCAACACCCACCTCACCCCCTTCCTGAAAAAAGCCCGGCAAAATGGGGCCCACATCGTACATATTGACCCCTACGAAAACCTGACCAGCCGCTTTGCCGACGAACACATTCGGATTCGTCCTGGCAGCGATGCCGCGCTGGCCTATGGGATGGCTCGAGCCATCGTGAAGGCCGGTCTGCACGACCGGGACTACATCGCCCGCATGACCACCGGCTTCGAGGCCTTCATGCAAGTGGCGGAGGAATGGACGCCGCAGAAGGTGGAGGCCGTCACCGGCGTGGCTGCTGAAACAGTGGAGAGACTGGCCCTCGAGTTCGCCCAGGCCAAGGCCTCTTTCATCCGCACCAGCTACGGCCTGACCCGCCACCCTGGCGGAGGTTCGGCCCTGCGGGCGGTGGTGTTGTTGCCGGCGCTGATTGGGGCCTGGCAGTACCCTGGCGGGGGGGCGCTCCTGAGCACCAGTGGAGCCTTTGCCCTCAACCGCAAGTATCTGGGAGGCCGCCACCTTCTGGCGGCCCGGGCCACCCCGCCACGGCAGATCAACATGACCCAGATCGGCAGCGCCCTCACCGCCCTACAACCGCCCATCCGGGCCCTGTTTGTCTTCAACTCGAACCCGGCGGTGGTGGCCCCCCGCTCCGACCTGGTACAAAAGGGCCTGATGCGCGAAGACCTCTTTACGGTGGTGCTCGAGCAGGCCCTCACCGAGACCACCCGCTATGCCGACTATGTGCTACCTGCCACTACTTTTCTAGAGCACCCCGACCTCTACACCGCCTACGGGCACTACTACCTCTCCTGGAACAAGGCGGTGATGCCGCCCCAGGGCGAGGCCCGGCCCAACACCTGGGTCTTCGCCGAGCTGGGCCGTCGGCTGGGGCTGGACGAACCCACCCTCTACTGGGACGCCGAGACCCTGGCCCGCTCGCTTTTGGACACCGAGCATCCCTGGCTACAGGGCATCACCCTCGAGCGCCTCCAGGCCGAGGGGTTCGTGCGGCTCAACATTCCCCCCGACCACCGTCCTTTTACCGAGCGGGCCGGCACGCCATCGGGTAAGGTGCAGTTCGACCCGCCACCCCAGGTCATCCTGACCGAGCCCACGCCAGACTTCCCCCTGACCCTGATCCTGATGACCCCCCCGGCCAAGCACTTCCTGAACAGCACTTACGGGCATATCGAGCGGTTGGTGCAGGGCGAAGGCGGCGAGCCAGTGCTGCTGGTACACCCCGAGGACGCGCAGGCTTTTGGCGCGGTGGACGGGGCGCTGGTGCGGATACGCTCCCGGCACGGCGCAGTGGTGCGGCGGGTACGGGTGAGCGAAGCCCCCATACAGGGCACGGTGGTGCTGGAGGGCACCTGGTGGGAGGCCCCCGCCCCCGACGGCAAGGGCATCAACTGGCTCACCGGTGAGCACCTGACCGACATGGGCGAGGGTTCGACCTTCCACAGCAACCCGGTGCGGCTCGAGGCGCTGGACTAGACGGCCTGTCCCACCCCCACCTGCCATAGCTCTTCTTCCTGCAGGGCCCAGGCCGGATACTCCTCCTTAGCGAGGAAGTGCCGGGCATAGAGCGAAGCCAACTTGGTGTGGCGCTCGCCGCCCAGCTCATAAAGCAGGGCCACGGTGGCCGCATCGGCCAGGGTGCGCAGGGCTTCTTTGGCATGCCACTGGGCCTCCTCCGGCGGGAGGGCTTGCAGTTGCTTGAGGGTGTGTTGCAAAGCGGCCTCGGCCAGCCGGGCTTCCTCGCTTTCGACGGCCTCGAGCTTGGTGCCAAACTCGAGCAAAAAAGGCTCGGCAGCCCCTTTGCGGAACAGCACCTCGAGGGTGTCCAAAGCCTGCACATTGGCGGGGCCTTCCCAGATGGGGGTGATCAGGGCCTCGCGGGCCAGCCGGGCGATGGCGAAGTCCTCCACAAAGCCCACCCCGCCGAAAAGCTCCATGCCAAGCTGGGTACAGAACGTGCCGTGCTCGGCGGTGCGGGCCTTGGCCAGGTGGGCCAGCAGCCGGGCGTAGTGGTAGCGGGGGGAGTAGGGCGGGGTCTCCTGCCAGGCCTCGTCCCAGGCCGCCACCGCCCGGAAGGTCAGGGCCAGGCCGCCCGCGATGCGCACCGCCAGGTCGGTCAGGTCGCGCCGGATTAAGGGGTGTTGCTCCAGCTTTTTGCCGAAAGCAACCCGAGAGCGAACACGGAAGAGGGCCTCGAGCTGGGCTTTTCGGGCCAGGCCCATAGCCCCCACCGCGTTGGCCAGGCGCGAAAGGGTGAGGGTTTCCAGGATGTAGTAGATGCCTTCCTCAGCCCTTCCGATCAGGTGGGCCTCGGCCCCTTCAAACTCCACCTCGCCCGAGGGCACCGCGCGGGTGGCCAGCTTGTCCTTTAGCCGCCGCACGCAGTAGTTGAGCTCTCCCCTGCTGTCCAGCCGGGGCACCAAAAACAGCGCGATGCCTTTGGGGCCGGCAGGCGCCCCCTCGGGCCGGGCTGAAACAATGGCGTAATCGGTCAGGCCTGCGCCACTGGAGAAGTACTTGTCGCCAAAAAGCCGCCAGGCCGCCCCGTCGGGAACAGCCCGCACCCGGTTGGCCCCCAGGTCGGAGCCGCCCTGCACCTCGGTCATCCAGGTGGCGCCAAAGGCCCGGCCGGCGAGGAGTTCTTCCTTCCAGCGGGCAAACTGGGGGGCGTACTTGTGGATGGCGTATAGGGTGGCGTTGGTGATGGTCTGGATGCAGTACAAACCAGGGTCGGCCAGCAGGTAGCCCAGGGCAAAGTGCTGGTGCCAGCTCCCACCCTGGTAGGGGGCGCGGTTGATGGCAGCCAGTTGGCGGTTGAGGGTTTCCTGTGCGGGCGAGAACCGCACCCGGTCTATGCGCTGGCCGTTCAGGTCGTGCATCACCAGCACCGGACGGGCTTCTTTATCCACGTGGTCGGCAATGCGGTAGGCTTCGCCCCCGGCTACCACGCCAAATGCGTCCAGCTCGCTCTGGTGGGCTTCCCAACCCTTCCAGTAGCGGCGCAGGATGCTGGGCAGGTCGGGCTCTAAAGCCCAGTGGTTCTTGCCATAGGCATAGGACTGGTGTTCCATAAGGGCTCCTTTGGCTTTAGGGTAGCTCGAGTCCGGAAAAACGTTTACTCGGGCAAAATATCCAGGGCTACCAAAAACCTCGAGACCATGTTGTAGGTTGCGATCACGCCCACCAGCTCGACCACCTGGGTGGCATCGGGCAGCGCCGATTGCACCGCCCTGAAGGTCTCGTCACCCACCCGCACCGCGCGGGTCATTTCAAAGGTGAGTCGGAGCGTGGCCCGCTCCTGGACATCAAACAGCCGGGCATTCTGTGCGGCTTGCTCGAGGTCGTAGAGGGCCTCGAGCTGGGCCTGGCTGCCACCGGCCTGCAAAAACAAGGGGGCGTGCTGGTCAAACTCGTATTCGGCCTGGTTCAACACCGCCACCCCGCAAATGGCCAGCTCGCGCAACCGGGCTAGCAGGCTGAGGCCGCCCCACACCGCGCCCAAAAAATGGTTCCAGCCCAGGGCATAGGGTGGGCTATAGAGCAGCATCCGGTCGAGATGGCTCAGGGCTCCGCCCCGACGCCGACGAATGGCCGAGACCACCTCGGCTGGCTCGGACAGCTCTTCTGGGAGGTAGGGAATCCGGGGCATCGGGAGTAGCATAAGGCTTATGCACTGGATTGACCTCCGCTCCGATACCGTAACCAAGCCCACCCCCGCCATGCGCCAGGCCATGGCCGAGGCCGAGGTGGGCGACGACGTGTACGGCGAAGACCCCACCGTGGGCCGCCTGGAGGCCCTGGCCGCCGAGATGCTCGGCTTCGAGGCCGCCCTCTTCATGCCCAGCGGCACCATGACCAACCAGGTCGCCCTGATGCTGCACCTGAAGCGCGGGCAGGAGGTCATCGCCCCCAAAGGGGCCCACATCTACGAGTACGAGCCCGGCTCGCTGGCGGTGCTCTCGGGCGGAACCATCCGGCTGGTGGAGGCCCCTTACGGCATACCCGACCCCGAGGCCGTGCGCGCTGCCATCCACACCTCGGTGCACCAGGCCCCCACCGGGCTGATTGCGCTGGAAAACACCCACAACACCGCGGGCGGCACAGTGGTTCCCATCCCCGCTCAGCGGGCCATTCAGCAAGTGGCCGAAGAGGCCGGGCTCCCCACCCACCTGGACGGGGCTCGTTTCTTCAACGCGGTGACGGCCCTGAACACCACGCCAGTCGAGCTGGCGAAGGGCTTCCGGACTATCTCGATCTGCCTCTCCAAAGGGCTGGGGGCACCGGTGGGTTCCATTCTGCTGATGCCCCGCGCGTATCGGGCCGAGGCCTGGCGCTACCGCAAGCTGCTGGGGGGTGGGATGCGGCAAGCGGGGGTGCTGGCTGCGGCGGGCCTCATTGCCCTTAGCGAAGGCCCCAAGCACCTGGCCCGTGACCACCAGATGGCCCGCGCCCTGGCCGAGGGCCTGCTGCGCTTGCACCTCGAGGTCGACCTGCAGGCGGTGCAGACCAACATGGTGTATGTGCAGGTTCCTCAGGCCCCGGCCCTGGTTCAGCGCCTACGCGAGCTGGGCCTACTGGCCAACGCCATGGGGCCCAACCGGGTGCGCTTTGTCACCCACCGCGACCTGCAGGACGAGGACATTCCCCAGGCCCTAAAGCGCATCGAACAGGCCCTGCAGATCGCATAGCCCCCTGGCTCACTCGGCCCAGGCTTCTACCTGTTTGTACTGCACCAGCGCTGCATACAGGGTTTGCGAGGCGGTGGTGGAGGTTGAGAACTTGATGTCCACAATTATGGTCTCTTCCGGCAGGCTCTCAATAAAGCGGTTGAGGCGGTCTTGAAACACATCCGGGTCGGCTGCGGCAATCAATTTGAGCTGCATCCCTTGCATGGCTAAAGCCTAACGCAGAAAGCCCGCTGGGGTTGTGAAATTTGTCCGCTCAGGGCGATGCCTAGCTGCAGCAGACCCTAGCGACGGGCCGCCAGAAGCTCTTGGGGCAGGTCACCAATAATGCCATCCACGCCCCAATCCAGCAGCTCCCGTGCAGTTGAGGCTCGATTGACTGTCCAGGTCGCCACAAAGAGCCCCTTGGCCTTGAGCTGGGCTACCCTGGCTGGGTTCAGGAGAACAAACTCTGGATGAGCGCCCTGCAGCGGCAGGCAGGTCAGCAGCTCTTCCATCTCGGGCTCGCTATACAGCAGGGCCAGCGGTACTCCCACCTTCAGTCGGTGCAGTCGGATCAGGGCCAGTGGGTCGAAGCTGCTAATCCAGGCCCGCGCCCGGCCCGGCCAGGCCTGTAGCGCCTGCACCAGCAGGGCTTCGCGTCCATCTGAGGGGCCGGGCTGGCTCTTGAGCTCGAGGTTGAGCCAGGCCTGGGGAAACTCCTGGGCCAGCTCAAAGACCTGCTCGAGCCTTGGCATCCAGGGTGCACGCTGCTGCAAGGTCGGCCAGTCCAGGCTGGCAATCGGCTGCCCCTCGAGCTCAAAGTCGTGGTAGATGGCCAGTACCCCGTCGTGGGTACGGTGCAGGTCGAGCTCGAGGCCGTCCAGACCCGCCTCGAGGGCCCGCCGGAAGGACTCCAGGGTGTTTTCTTTGGCTTGGTGGGGCGAGCCCCGGTGCCCTAAAAGCAAGGGTTTGGTGAAGATCATTCGATTTCCTCTGGCCCAGCGTACCCGATTACCCCAACCCCTTTTGTGTCTGGGAGCCAGGGTTATACCGCCTTCCACTGGATTTTACGTGATGGATGAAAGCAAGCCCGCCCTGGGATGTTGTAGACTGCTAATCATGGGCACATACGACGAGCGCCTTGAGCAATTGACCCAGTCCGACATTATTGCTCGGCTCGAGGGATCCGGTGGCCTTCTGGCCATCAGCAGCCGAGAGTTGTTTTACCTGGACAGCAACACCCACCAAAGTGCGCCTCTTGCTCTTATCAAGCGCATCACCGTAAACAAGCAAACCAGCACCGTGGATGTCATGAGCGAGCAGGGCACCCTTATGACCATTGCCCCAGCTGCCTTCCAAAAAGACGAGCTGAAGCTCTTCCTGGAGTCGCTTAAGGGGCATGTTCTGAGGGCTAAATCTGAGGCCGCTCAGGTCAACGAGCCGCCCAAGACCCTCGAGTCGGCAGAAACACCCCCGCCTCCAGCGGAAGTTGACCAGCAGGGTTGGCCTGCGCCTTTCAGCACCTTACCACCTCAAGCCTCCATGCAGAAAGTGCAGCCCGTTACCGATGCTGCCCCACCCCCCTCTTCGCCCCAGATCAGCATCGCCGAGCCAGCTAAAACCTTGCCCGACGAACCCAGCGACTCCATCTGGGCCTACGACGGCTCACCCAAACCCGGCACGACCACCGGTGTAACCGAGCCCAAAGCTACGCCCATAACCCAGGCCCAGGCAACACACAACACGGCCACCATGCCTCCCCTGGCCCCTGCTTCCAGCAGAAGCCTTGGCTCGACCCAGCGCATCATCTCGGTCTTGCTAAAAGTATCCGCGCTCATTACCGCTGCGGTTACGATCGGGTATCTGGTCGTGAATATGGGCACCACCAGCGATATCTGGGTTCCGCTGGGGGTGGTCGCGGTTGGCCTTGCCCTGGCCCTGATTCAGTGGCGCCTGTCCGAGCCTTACTGACGCCAAATTCAACCACGGCTGACCCAAGCTAGGCCGAGGAAACCCGCAGCAAGGCATAAGGCTTCAGAGCTTGCCGACAAATAACCCTCTTTAGACCACAGTGGCAGCTAAAATGGGGCCTGATGGGGCGCTGGCTAAACGTAGCATATATTGCCGTGGTTATTGGGATCGGATTGGCGAGCATCTGGCCCAATCTGACGGTTCGTTTTTTCCCGGCTGAACTCAAAGCACCCCCCCATTCAGCCCCGCTGGCGGCTTCGCCTGCCCTGAAGCCCGGCCCGATTACGCCGGAGGTGGGGAAGGTTAATCTCAACACCGCCAGCCAGGCCGAAATCGAGAGCCTGCCTGGAATTGGCCCTGCGCTAGCACAGCGCATCATCGAGGGTCGTCCGTATCGTTCGCTAGAAGAGCTGGATCGGATAAAAGGCATTGGACCCAAGCTGATCGAGCGGCTGCGCCCGCTGGTCACCCTATGATCCCCCTGGCCCTGGGCTCAGGAGCCCTGCTGGGGGCCCTGAGCCAGCTCACCCCCCTGGCCTTTCTGGGCCTGCTGGGGGGGCTCTGGCTCCCTCAGGCAGCCCGATGGCTGGGCCTGCTGGCCTATCTTCTGGTGGTGCTGCATCTGGGTCTGGCCAAAGATCCCTGGGCATCGCTTATAGGGCAGTGGGTAAGGCTGGAAGGCACCTTGCAAGGGGGGTTTCTACACACCCCGCAAGGGCGTGTGTACGTGCAGTACTTTCCCCGGCTACAAGATGGAATCTATGTGTTGGAGGGCCACCTGCTGCGCCCTGCCGGCAAGCGCAACCCTGGGGGTTTCGACCAGCAGACCTGGCTGCGCGGACTCGGGGTAACAGCGGTATTGCAGGCTCGAGAGGTGGTGCATTTCCAGCCTCTGCCGCGCAACCCCCGCCAAAGCTTGAAGGGTCGGCTCGAGGCCGGGCTTTCCCCACCCGTAGCCGCCCTGGTTGCCGCTTTGACCCTGGGGGAACGGCGTGATTTAGGCGAGACTTACGGGGAGTTCCAGCGGGCTGGCCTGGCCCATGCCCTGGCCCTGTCGGGCCTGCACGTGGGGATTTTGACCGGCTTTTTCGTGCTTCTGCTGTACCGCTTTGGCGCATGGCGCTATTTGATCACCATTGTTTTGCTTCTGCTGTACTTGTGGCTGGTGGGGCCACAGCCCTCGCTGGTGCGGGCTGTAATCATGGCAGCTATGGTGCTGTTGGGGCTTTTTATGGGACGGGGCCGGGTGGCGGTCTTGCCCGCATTAGCCCTGGCTTTGTTTATTCAGCTTCTGCTCGAGCCGCGCACCATCTTCAGCCTATCGGCCCAGCTTTCCTATTTGGCCGTGCTGGGTATGGCCCTGGTGCTCCCCCGCTTGCCCAGGCTTGCGGGCTGGAAGCAATGGGTGTGGGCTTCGGTTGGCGTTACCCTGGCTGCCCAGATTCTGATTCTTCCGCTCTTGCTTCACCACTTCCACCTACTGCCGCTGCTCTCCCCTCTTGCAAACCTGTTGGTGCTGCCCCTGCTGAGCCTGCTGGTTCCCCTGGGCTTTCTCAAGCTATTGCTGGGAGGCTTGCTGGCCGGGCCAACAGAAGTTTTAGGATTACTGGTCTTGTGGCTGGCAGGGTGGTTGTCCCATGGCCCCATGCTGCGCTGGGGCGAGATAGCCCCCCTGGGGTTCGCCTTGTATTACCTTGGTATTTTTCCTTTACTGCTCGGCCTTTATGGGTACCTTCGCTGGCCGCACGCAGCCGGACTGGCTGCCACTGCGACGCTGGCTTCCATACTGTCGCAGTATCCACCCCGGGCGGAGCTCTGGCAGCTCGACGTGGGCCAGGGCGACGCTATTCTGGTGCGCCTTCCCGGAAGGGTAGAAATTCTGGTGGATGGAGGCCGCGACTGGGCCTACCCCCGGCTAGAACGAGCCCTGCGCGCGCTGGGCGTAGATGACCTGGATCTGCTTATTGCCACCCACCCCGACGGGGATCATGTGGGGGCTCTGCCGCAGCTCATAGAGAATTTTCCAGTGGGCACCCTGGTGAGCGGGCCAAGGGTACGGGGTAACCCGCTGGATGATGCCCTGCACCGGGCTGCGCGCTCACATGGGGTTCGGGTTTTATTTGCCCGCAGCGGGACACAGTTGGCCCTGGCCGGAGCTAGTTTGCGATTCCTGGGGCCACAAGGCCATGAAACCGAGGACAACGAGCGCAGTCTGGTGTTTGTGCTGGAATTCAAGGGGCGCAAAGTGTTGTTTACCGGCGATGCCCCAGCCTCGGCGGAGGTGCGCTGGCAGCCAGAGGCGGTGGATGTTTTGAAGGTGGGCCACCACGGCTCCGAAACCAGTACCAGCGTGCATCTGTTGCAGAGCTTTCAGCCCCGGGTGGCCCTGATCGGGGTGGGCAACAACCCCTACGGCCACCCCTCGGGGGTGGTTTTGCATCGGTTGAGCCAGCATGGACTGCAAATTCGGCGCACCGATTTAGAGGGGGCCATACGGATTCAGCTTCGATAGCTTAGCCCTCGTAGCCCAGCGCGTGGAGAATTGCGCTCAATTCCTCTTCGGAGTGGTAGCTGATCTCTATTTTGCCTTTTTTAAAGCTGGTAAAGCGCACTTTTGTGCCCAGCCGACGGGAGAGGCTGCGGGCGATATCGGCGTAGGCTTCCTCACTTTTAGACCTTGTGCTCGAGGCCGTCGGTTTGTCTTTGAGCTTCTCGGTCTCCCGTACGCTAAGCTGCTTGGAGAGCACCTCCGACAGACCCCAATTGCGTTTTGCTTCGGGCAGCATCAAGAGTGCCCGGGCATGTCCTGCGCTAATCTTGTTCTCCTCTAGTGCTTTCTTTATCTCTGGGGTTAACTGTAGCAGGCGCAAGGCGTTGGTAACCGTAACCCTGGCCTTTCCCACCGCCTTGGCCACCTCTTCCTGGGTCATCCCCATATCCACCAAGCGCTTGTACCCTTCTGCCTCCTCCATGGGGTTCAGGTCTTCCCGCTGCAGGTTTTCAATGAGGGCAATTTCCAGGGCCTCTCGCTCGCCAATGTCCTTAATGACTACCGGAACCTCGCGCAGACCCGCCAGCTGAGAAGCCTTGAAGCGCCGCTCGCCCGCCACCAGCTCGTACATGTCACCCTTGGGACGAACCAGCAGGGGTTGCAGCAGTCCCTTTTCTTTGATGGAAGCAGCCAGTTCTTCTAATGCTGCCGGGTCGAATAAGCGGCGCGGCTGCCCGGGGTTTGGCTTGATAAGGGCCAGGGGTAGCTTAGTAAGGGAGGCTGGTGTTTTGGGCAATAGGGCTTCCAGGCCCTTACCTAAACCGCTAAGCTTCTTGGACACGGCGCATCACCTCCTCGGCCAGGCGTCGATAGGCATGGGCACCACTACTGGTAGGCGCATACTGGCCGATGTCCTGACCATAGCTGGGGGCCTCGGCCAGCCGGACATTGCGCGGGATAACGGTCCAGAAAACCTTTTCCCCCAGGTTGGCGCGAATGTTGCTCTCGACCTGTTGAGACAACAGGGTGCGGGGATCGTACATGGTAATCAGCACACCCAGAAGCCGCAAAGCTGGGTTTAGGCTGGTGCGCACCCGATCAATGGTTTCCATTAGACCAGCAATGCCTTCCAGGGCATAGTATTCGGCCTGTACAGGCACAATCAGGCCTTCCGAGGCCGACAGCACGTTTAGCGTAATGGGCCCCAGACTGGGGGGCGCATCTAGCAGAATCAGGTCGTAGGCTTGCTCGAGCGGTCGCAATACTTCTGCTAGCCGGGTAGGATTTTCGATGAGCTCAGCTGAAGCCCCGACCAGATCAGGGCTCGAGGGAAGCAGATCCAGGCCGCTGGCAACGTTGACCACCGCTGCTTGAACTTTATCGTTTCCTACCAGCACGGTGTAGATATTTGGCTCACGAACGGCCTGCCCCATCCCCGAGGTTGCATTAACCTGGGGATCTAGGTCTACCAGCAGCACCTTTTGACCCGCTCTGGCTAAATAGGCCGATAGATTTACGGCTGTTGTGGTCTTACCCACACCCCCTTTTTGATTTACCAGGCCAATGCGTTTCACCTTGCCCTCTAGGATAACGGATTTTTTGCCGGAACCCCCGGTTTCCGGGGGTATTGATGTGGTGTGGGGGCTATTTTTCGCAGAACGACCAGGGTACGGGCATCCCCAATTATGGGCAGTTTCAGGTGAAAAATCTGCTCCAACTGACCGCCTAGCTTACTTAACGCGCCCCGTGCCTCCGCCACCTCACGCTCTACTTCAGCCCCCTTTTGCACCAGCACAAACCCGCCCACCTGGATCAGCGGCAGGGTCAGTTCTGCTACCGTAGCCATGGAGGCCACCGCTCGGGTCAGGGCCGCTCCATATGTTTCACGTTTTACACCCTGGTGCGCCAGCTCCTCAGAACGACCCCAAAGAACCCGGGCATTTCTGAGCCCCAGGGTTTGTATAACCCGAGCGACAAACGCAGTCTTCTTCTGAGTAGCATCCAGGAGGTCGAACTGGGTACTGGGCTGCACAATAGCTATAGGCAACCCAGGAAAACCCGCACCTGTGCCCACATCGATCACCGACATCCCTTCCACCAAGCCGGGATAGGTCAGGCAAGTTAGGGAATCCACAAAGTGCTTCAGGATGATGCCCGCTTCGTCTCGAATAGCCGTGAGGTTGGTGGTTTGGTTGGCCTCGCTGAGAAGTTCAAAGTAGGTAGAAAATTGAGGGATATGGGGCTCGAGGTTCAGGCCCAGCTCCGCCCCCGCCCGTAACAACAGTTGTTTTCCAGCCGGCGTCATCTGCATAAGACATACCTAGAGTAGGCCATTCCAATCGGGATTTTCCTTCGATGTAAAACGTGAAACATTGCCCCCATGCGGGCCTCAAGCTGGAGCAGGCATCTTGGTGATGTACACCAGAAGCGCCGTCAGGTCGGAGTCGCGAATGCCAGGAACCCTCGAGGCCTCCGCCACCGAATGGGGTCGAATTCGGCCCAGTTTTTCTGCGGCCTCCTTGGAAAGGCTGGGTACCTGCGCGTAGTCGAGGGTGCTGGGCAAGAGGTAGGTCTCGAGCTCTTTGAGTTTTTCTCGCAGCCTGGCCTGACGTTCCATATAACCCGCGTACTTGGCCCGCACCTCTACCTGGTAGGCCTCTGCTTTGGCCAAAGGCACCTCGGGCTGGCCAATAACCTGCAACATCTGCTCATAGCTGGCCTCGGGGCGGCGCAGGTATTGCAGGGCCGAAACCCCATCCAGACGGCTCTTTTGTAAGCGGAGCAGTTCACCCTCAACCCGTGCATACTTGGCCCGCACCGCCTGCAAATCCGCCATCGGGCGCAAACCCCAGGTGGCGGCCAGCGGCACCAGGCGCTCGTCGGCGTTGTCGGCACGACACAGCAGGCGAAGCTCCACCCTCGAGGTCATCATGCGGTAGGGTTCATCTACCCCGCGGTGAACCAGATCATCCACCATTACCCCGATATAGCCAGACTCCCGCGGTAAGCAGACCTCGGTCAGGCCCATGGCATAGCGGGCTGCATTCAAGCCTGCCAGCAGGCCCTGGGCAGCCGCCTCCTCGTAGCCCGAGGTGCCATTGAGCTGCCCGGCGGTAAACAACCCTGGTAGCTTGCGGGACTGAAGCCCTGGGGTTAGTTCCAGGGGGTCTACCGCGTCGTATTCCACCGCATAGGCAAAGCGCTGAATAATAGCCTTTTCGAAACCCGGAAGGGTTTGCACCATGCGCACCTGCAATTCTGGGGGCAGGGAAGAGCTGAAGCCCTGCAAATACAGCTCGGTTGTATGCAGACCATCGGGCTCTACAAAGAGCACATGTGTTTCCTTGTCGCTAAAACGCACCACTTTATCCTCAATGGAGGGACAGTAGCGGGGCCCCACGCCTTCGATATCACCCCCATACAAAGGCGAAAGGTGCAGGTTTTCCTGGATGAGCCGATGGGTGGCTTCCGTGGTTCGGGTCTGCCAGGTGGGACGTGCGGTTGCGTGAGGGCCTGGTTTTCCGGCAAAGGTTTCAGGGGGGTCGTCCGCGGGTACCACCTCCAGTTTTTGGTAGTCCACCGAGTCGGCCTGAATTCGGGGCGGGGTACCGGTCTTGAAGCGCAGCAAGCGGTGGCCCACAGCACGCAGGCTCTGGGATAGAAAGCGGGCCGGAGGCTCGCCCTGCCGTCCAGCAGGCCGGGACTGCCGTCCATACCAGACCACGCCCTGTAGGAAGGTGCCGCTGGCTATCACCACAGCCTGGCCTGCCAGCCGGCGTCCATCTACCGTCAATACCCCCCGCAGTACCCCTTGTTCGATCCACAAAGCCGACACTTCGGCCCGAATGCTTTCAATCTGGGGGTGCGCCAGCAAGACCCGCTGGGCTTCCAGGGCATAAAGGTCGCGGTCTACTTGAACGCGCAAACTCTGCACCGCTGGGCCCTTAGAGCGATTGAGGACACGGGTGTGAATGGCGGTGGCATCGGCCAGCTTGCCCATCAAACCACCCAGGGCCTCGAGCTCTGCCACCAACTGGCTTTTACCTGGTCCACCCACCGCGGGATTACAGGGCATCAAGCCTATACGTTCGGGGTTAGAAGTAACCAACCCCACCCTTGCCCCTAGCCTGGCCGCAGCCCAGGCGGCCTCGATACCGGCATGGCCCCCACCCACCACAATCACGTCATAGGCCTTCATCCATCCAGCTCCTAACCTTGCATTGTAGCAGAGGGTCGGCATGTGAAATTCTCTACCCCCATCGCAGCCGCTGCCAGCGATATATCGCAGTCTT
>Ga0272446_1005143_pt1 | contig 14684 bp, 17 predicted proteins | sample YNPCB0061_FD_194587 | JGI IMG/M metagenome (GOLD analysis project Ga0272446, IMG submission 194587) | Hot spring microbial mat communities from Yellowstone National Park, WY, United States - YNP-CB-006-1 | ecosystem: Environmental > Aquatic > Thermal springs > Hot (42-90C) > Sediment | place...
ATGGCTTGGGTCGGGGCTATAGGAACATTGAGGAATAGCTGTAGTGTAAGTTAGACAATCTCAGAAAGTCTGTTTTGAGGAAGTTGCCTTCAACCCTATCCCTATTATCAAAGAGCACTGAATATGACTAACCAGTCCCTGCCTTAGCGGGGTTGGGGTGATTCGGGATCCCGGAGCTGTGCTTCGAGGGCTTGGCGCTCGGCGGGGGTGAGTTTTTCCAGTTCTTCTTGCAGAGTAGCAATGCGAAAGGCTTGGTTTTGCTCTTTCAGGGCCATGTTACCTGTCAGCACCCGGCGCAGATAGCTCAGCACCCACAGGACTAAGCCCAAGGTTAGGGTGGTACTGGCGAGGATCCCGGCTTGCTCGCTGCCAAGGCCTTGCAGAGCCAGGTCAAGCAGACCACCCCCTACCAACACCCCCAGACTATACAGAAGCACATCCAAGCGCCGCATGGCATCCCCTAGGGTAATTGGGAAAGGGCGGTGTTGACTTGCCGCAGGAAGGTGGTGTTGTTGTGACGCTGGCTAATCTCAGCGGCAGTTTGTAAATCGAGGCGTGCCCCGACCACATCCCCCAAGCGACTCTTGGCCAAACCACGGGCATAAAACCCATGCTCATCATCGGGATCTATGTAGGAAGGCTCCACACTCAGTCCCTGGCGAAAGTCCTGAAAAGCCCCCTGGCGATCCCCCATCTCATAGCGGATGTTGCCCCGCAGATAGTAAGACACAGCCATGGTGGGATCCAGCAGCACCGACTGGTCTAAGTCAGCCACGGCAGCTTGGGGATAACCCGCTAGGTAGTGAATAATGCCGCGGTTGTAGTAGTTAACGGCATCCGGAGAAAGCTGGATCAGACGGCTGAAGTGGGTCAAGGCCTGGCGGTTATTGCCGCGGTAGGAAAGGGCAGCCCCCTGGCCATAGGTTTGCCAAATCTCAGCGACCAACGTCGGGTTCTGGGCGGGGGGGCGGGGGGGAATGGTCAGGGTGGGAACCTGCACAAACACTGGACTGGTCGGCAGTGGCGCCGGACGCAGCGTCCGCCAAGAAACCACAGCCACAGCAGCGGCACAAATTGCCCCCAGGGTCACCAGGGTTTTCGGGATCCCGGATTTCTTTTTGGCAGGGGTAGGCTCCAGGTAAGAGGGCACATAAAAATCGGGAGCACTCCCCGCTACCGACCAATAGCCAAAAGACTGGGCCTGCTGGAAGCTGGACAGCAACTCGGGATCCGGGTCGGCAGGGGTTGGCGGAAGAGGAGCGCCAGATTGCTTGGGCTGCTCTTGGAAAGAAGAAGGGGGAATCCCAGGCTGAGCGGTCATAGGCACCAGCACACAACGAGAATTAGAGAATTAGTTTTATCCTAGCTGCTATCTTAGCTGGCGGATCTGGACTCTTTCCCCCAATCCTGAAGTCAAAGGATAGGATCAGCCTTAAGCTATGGGGATGCCGATGAATCTCACGGATGCAGCCATTTCTCTCCTCTTGAACCTAGCCGAACAGGGGGAAATTGACCCCTGGGATGTGCAAGTGATTGATGTAATAGACCGTTTTCTGGCCCACCTTGCCCCTACAGCTTGCACCCAGGATTTGTCCGAGTCAGGACAGGCCTTTCTCTATGCCGCCATGCTGGTTTACCTAAAAGCCATGGCCTTGGGATCCCCGGATCCCTCTGAAAGCACTGCCCTTCTCCCCGCAGAGGATCTCACTTCTGGAGATACCCCGTGGCAGAGTCCTGTCCCCTTGGAAACCCTGATCCGCCCCAAGACCCGCATTACCCGCACCCGCCCGGTCACCCTGCGGGATTTAATCGAGGAGATGCAACACCTAGAGACCCTTCTGCACCCTCCAGAAAAGCCCGCCCGCCCGCCCCGTCTTTCCCGTCACCAAGCTCTCCAAGCGATTCGGGAACTCTCTCACCCGGAAAATCTCAGCGAAAACCTACAGCAGCTCACCGGGATTGTGCAGCAGCTGAGCAGTTCGGGATCCCCCCTAGATTTCGAGATCCTTGTGCAGCATTTCGCCCAGGGATCCCCCACCACAACCCATCGGGTTCAGGTTTTTTGGGGCCTTTTGCTGATGTCTGCCCGCTCCCAGGTGGATTTGCACCAAGAGCACTTTTATGGTTCCATCCGGGTCAGCCCTATTCCCCTGGCTCGCTTGGTTGAAGCCCCTGCCTGAGGATCAATATCCACTATCCAGCCTGATGTCCCTGCCGGACTGCAACTTGTGACCAGAGGCACAGATTAGTATGATCGGGAATAGGAAACACTTTTTTATGTTTAAGCGAGGAGCATCATGTCAGGGAGTACCGGCGAGCGCCCCTTTGGCGATATTATTACCAGCGTCCGTTATTGGATCATTCATAGTCTTACCATTCCGGCCTTGTTTTTAGCGGGCTGGCTGTTTGTCAGCACTGGGCTGGCCTACGATGTTTTTGGCACCCCCCGCCCTAACGAATACTTTTCTGCTGACCGGCAAGACCTCCCGATCATCGAAAATCGGTATGATGCTGCCAGCCAGCTAGAATCCCTCAAGCGCTAGTGATAGAGTTTTGGCGCTTTGCTTGGGCGTCTTTTGCTCGTTTTGCTCAATTTTTCCCCATCTTTATCCAATCATTCTGAGAAAAACCTATGGCGACAAATACTGAAGAACCCGTCTTTTATCCTGTGTTTACCTTTCGTTGGTTAGCTGTTCATACCTTGGCGGTACCCACCGTATTTTTCTTAGGTGCCATTGCTGCCATGCAGTTTATCCAGCGTTAAACTAGCCTTAAATTTGTTTATTTCACCGAATCCCTTCTCTTGAGGAGACCATGACCATGGTTGACCAACCGGAAAAGAATCCTAACACCCAACCAGTCGAACTCAATCGTACATCTTTGTATTTGGGTTTGCTGTTGGTTTTTGTTACAGGTTTATTATTCTCTAGTTATTTCCTCAACTAAGGAGTCTCTTATGGCACAACTTTCGGAAATGCGCATTCCCTTGTGGATCGTGGCTGTGGTGGCGGGTTTGGGAATCCTCACTGTTGTGGGTTTGTTCTTTTATGGTTCCTATGTTGGGGTTGGTTCTGGGATGTAGAGTGCCTCCTTACCGCGATCACCTCCAGTTCAGATCCCCAGTTCAGATCCCTAGAGCCGCCCCCTGGGGTGGCTTTTTAAGCATGAGCCATCGAGTTTTTCCTGACTGAAAACCCCCTGCTGGGAACCAGAAGATAAGCTAGCGGTAGTTGGTAAATTGCAGGGCTACAGGGTAATCCCCTTGCTTGAGTTTTTGGATGACTGCCTGGAGTTCATCTTTGTCCTTGCCGGAAACCCGCACCACATCCCCTTGGATGGAGGGTTGAACCTTCTTGAAGGTATCGCGGATTTCCTTGCAGAGGCTCTTAGCTAAGGTAGCATCAATGCCTTTTTTGAGGGTGATCACCTGGCGGATACGATTGCCCCCGGCGGGTTCGGGATCCCCAAACTCAAAAATCTTTAGTGATAAGCCCCGTTTGGCCGCTTTGGTGCGGAGAATGTCCTGAATGGCTTCGAGGGTCATCTCGCTGGCCGTTTCCACAGTCAGGGTAGTATCCCCAAGGGTGAGAGTGCTGTTAGTATCCTTAAGATCGTAGCGCCCCTTGATCTCCCGTTCAGTTTGATCCACAGCGTTGACCAGTTCTTGGCGGTCAAAGTCACTGACAATATCAAAAGAATAGGTAGCAGCCATAGCCTAAATGAAGGGTCAGCACATCTATCATAGGGGATCCTAGAATCACTAGAACCCTATGGACAGGAGAGGGAAACCATGATTGGCATTTTGGGAGCTTTGGATGAAGAGATTGCCCTGATCAAAAACAGCATGGATCCCATCAAGACCCACGAATTTTTGGGACGGCAGTTCTATCAGGGCTGCTGGCATGGACAAGAAATGGTTGTGGTCAAGTCCGGCATCGGCAAGGTGCGAGCCGCAATGACCGCCACCGCTTTGGTGAGCCACTTCGGGATCCGGGGACTCCTGTTTACGGGGGTGGGAGCGGCCCTCCATGACCAGTTTCAGGTGGGGGATGTGGTGCTGATCCACGCCGGGATCGAGCATGACTTTGGCATGGTGGATGAACAGGGATTTCGCCTCGGACTGGACTTCCTGCCCGGAGAAGAAGCGCAAGTGATTCAGGCGGAACCGACCTTGTTAGACTTAGCCTGGCAGCAGCGCTCCCAAATTTCCCTACAACCCGTCCGACCAGGGATCCCCCCCCAACTCCATCGCGGTCAGGTGGCCACAGGGGATCTTTTTATTGCTGCCGCCGCCAAACGGCAGGAGATTCGCGCCTTGACCCAAGCCGATGTGGTGGAAATGGAGGGAGCGGCTGTGTTGCGGGTAGCCGTGGCCGCCCAGATCCCCTGTCTATTGGTGCGCTCCATCAGTGATAGCGGCGATAGTACCGCTGATTTTCTCACCTTCTTTGCCAAAGCTGCTCAGAATGCAGTTGCTGTGGTCGAGGGGGTTTTGCAGTCCCTGGGGTGAATGTCAAGAACTGACCTGACCAAGCTGCAAAAATCCGTGCCACTCTTCAGGTGTGATGGGCATCACCGAAAGACGGGCATTTTTCACCAGCAATGAACCTGAAAATCTGGGATCAGATTTGATTGTGGCTAAGGTGACAGGATGAGGTAAAGCTCCTCGGGGAATCACCTCAAAAACCGCAAGCTTAGGGTCGTTGGCATCCCCATAGGCATCGGTGACGACCTCGGCAATGCCTGTGATCGCTCGTTCATTGCCGGTGTGATAAATCAAGGCTTGATCCCCAGCTTTCACTTGGCGAATGTATTTGAGGGCTAGGTGATTACTAACCCCATCCCAGACGGTTTTACCCTCTCGTTCCAGATCCCCGTAGCAATAAACGGAAGGTTCAGTTTTGAGGAGCCAATAGTTCATCAGTCCCCCTGCCATGTCAAGGTTGGTAAATGCTCAAAGGCTTGCTTGAGAGAATGCTCCCAGGAACGGCGCATCTCTTCTAAATAGGGATCCCCCCGCTTCAAACGTAAGCGATGACTAATGCGAAAAGTATGGGCTTTGATCAGGACTAAATCAATGGGTGGCCCCACAGAAATATTGGATTTCATTGTGGAATCAATCGAAAGCAGAGCACATTTAGCCGCAGCATCCAAAGTGGTTTCAAAAGAGAGGGTACGGTCTAAAATAGGTTTGCCATATTTGATTTCCCCAATCTGTAAAAAGGGAGTTTCTGGAGTAGCTTGAATACAGTTACCCTGGGGATAAATCAAAAACAATTCGGGATCCCCCTCCGGCAGTTGCCCCCCCAAAAGTAAAGTACATTGTCCATCAATGCCATCCCGTTTCAGCCATTCCCGGTCTCGATCTTGAATGGCACGAGCTTTTTCACCAATATAGCGAGCACATTCATAAAGCGTAGGCAAAACATGAAGATTGGGATCCCGTTGATGCTTGAGGTCCTGCTGAATCGCTATGACCAAACTTTGGGTGGTTGACAAATTTCCCGCTGTGCAAAGGACAAGGGCCCGTTCTCCTGGCACAGAAAAGTCAAATAGCTTGTTGTAAGTGGAGATGTGGTCAACCCCCGCATTGGTGCGAGAATCTGCCGCCATCAACAAGCCCTCAGCCGTAAGGATCCCTAAACAATAGGTCATCTACCACAACCCTGTGCGGCCTAGAGCTAATCCTAAAACCAGCATCCCCAAGACCAAAAAGGGCTGAGCACTGGCTTGGTATTTAACATCATTTTTGACGGGATCCCGCAGGAAATACATATCCTGAAAGACAATTTGGGGAATGATCAAAAGGACAAGAATTGCGGCGTAAAGTTGTTTGCCCACGCCCACCAAAAAAGCCGCCATACCAAACTGGAAGAAATCAATCATCATCACCGAAAGAAGGGCTGCTGTTTGTACCCCAAACATCACTGGCAATGAGGCTAGTCCGAGTTGTTGGTCTCCTTCCACACTCTTAAAATCATTGACAATGGCAATGCCTAGTCCCGCCAAACTATAGAGCAAAGTCAACAGACAAACCGTGAAATTTAATTCCCCAAAAAGAGCATGACCAGCCCACCAGGGCAAGGCAATGTAGCTCGCCCCCAAAGCATAGTTGCCCAGCCAGCCATTTTTCTTGAGCTTTAGGGGTGGTGCCGAATAGATGTAGGCAAGGAATGCGCCGCCGGCGGCTATTGCTGTAATCACAGGGAATTCATGCCCCACCCAGCGGTCGAGTCCGTAGGCTAAAGCCAAGCCCGCCAGTAACAAAACCCAAATTTGCGCGACCACCCGTGGCAGCGGAATAGCCCCGGAGGGAATGGGGCGGTAGGGTTCGTTAATGGCGTCAATGTCCCGGTCAAAATAATCGTTGAGAGTCTGCGTGTAGCCCGCTAACAAAGGGCCAGACAAGATCATACAAGCCACCACCAATCCCACATTTTCCCACGTCCAGGTGTAATGCCCGGAGGAAGCCGCCCCCGGAATTACCCCCCAGATTAAGGGGATCCAGGTGACAGGCTTCATGAGTTGCAAGTGGATCTGCCAAATAGAACGGTTCTTGACGGTTGCCCCCTTCATGCCTAAGAGTTGTCGGGCCCGTGCATCGATTGATTCTGGAGATGATTCTGGGGTGCTTTCAGGGGAGGCCTTGATTCCCGCCATAGCTTGAGCAGATTCAATGGGTTCAATCGGGGGTGTAGGCTGGTCACTCATGGCTGATCAGGAATGGCTTCGCTTTGCATTGTGGCATACAGTCCCTCATCCTGCCTTGACAAGTTCAATCAGCAGGGATGCCACATCTTTGAGCGCAGGAACCGAGACAGCCACAACAGCAGCCGTGGTCACAACCGCGCGGGTAAAGGTAAGAGTGTCTTTGCTGAGCTGGAAAAACCGCTCATCCCAGCGGGCGACTTCCTTCTCCAGACGGCTTTCCATGCCCTCAAAACGGTTCTCCAGCGTCCCAATCCGGTTCTCGAGAGCTGTGATGCGGTGATCAAGACGGGTCACATCTTCCCGGATCTCCCGTACCTCTGGGTCTCCACAGCCCGTTCAATCCGCTCTAACCGTTCGTCTGTGGTCATCTCATCTCCAGGATTGATGGAGTAGGCCTGCCTGATTTCTACTGTAGGAGGTTTGCTACAGTGATACCAGGCTTGCTTGCGCCAGATTATGCAAATTCTTTCCGTTCACTTAAAAAATTTCAAGATTCATCAGGATCAGTTGTTTGAGTTTGCCCCGGGCATCAATGCTATTTGCGGGGAAAATGGCGCGGGCAAAACCAGTATCTTGGAAGGGATTGCTTGGGCTTTGTTTGATCACAGCGACTATGCCAACGAAGAATTGATTCGGGTGGGATCCCCCCAAGCGGAGGTAGCGGTGCAGTTTGTGTCGGATTGGGATGGACGGACCTACGAAGTCCGCCGCACGGTGAGCAGTAAAACCACGACCTACCGCCTTTATGATCTGGCTTTGCATCAGCAGTTGGAATATGAGCGCAAAGCTGAGGTGCAACAGTGGCTCAGACAGCATTTGGGCATCAGCCCTGGTACGGATTTAGCCTACTTATTTCGCACGGTGATTGGGGTTCCCCAGGGAACATTGACGCTGGATTTTCTCAAGTCTCCCGGTGAACGCAAAAAAGTTTTTGATGCCATGATCAAGGTGGAGGAATATAAAGCCACGGCAGATCAGTGCAAAGATCTGGAAAAGTATGCCAGTGATCAGGTCACGGCAACGAGCCATCAGATCGAATTGTTGCAGGTGGAATTGCAGCAGTGGGATCCCTGTTGCCAGCAGCTTGAGCAGATTGACCAGACAATCAGGACTCAAACCCAGGAACTCCACCAGGCCCAGAGGGAGCAGGAGCGCCTCGAGCAGGAGTGGCAGGGACTGAGTGAGATTGCCGAACACATCCGACAAACGGAGGCAACTGTTCAGCAGTACCAACGGGAGGTGTCCCTGACCGAGTACAAGCTTCAGCAGATGCAGGAACGTCTCGCCCAGGCTGAGGAGGCCCAGGCCACGGTTCTGGCGTGTCAGGCTGATTTTGAGCGTTACCAAGCCTTGGAAGCTGATTTGGTCAGGCTCCAGGAGCAGGCCAGTCACCGGCAGGGTTTGCACCAACAACGGGATCGCCTGGTGGCGGCGGAGCGCACCCTGGAGCAGGATCTCACCCGTTTGCAGACCCTCTTGGAGCGCTGGCAGGCTTTGGCGGCGGAATTGCCAACCCTGGAAGCCCAGGCGCGAGAACAAGCCCACCTCGAAGAATATCTGGCCACCCTCCAGACCCAACGGCAACTGCGGCAGCACTTGGAGCAGCAACTCCAGCTGGAATTGACTCAACTCCAGGGATCCCGCACCCAAGCGGAGCATCTCATCCAAGCGCTGGAGCAAGCCCAGCAGGCTGCCCAGACCCTGATCCAGCATCAACAGGGTTATGAGCGTTACCGTCAGGCGGAGCAACATTTGGCCCAGATTCAGGCGCGCATGCAGCAGCGACAAGAGATCCGTCAGCTTTGGCAGCAGCAGCGAGATCGCCTCAGTGACAGGCAACGCCAGGAAGCCAAGCTACAAGCCAGTTACCAGCGCCGCCATGACCTGGCCCGGCAGATTGAGCAGTTACACCCGCAGGTGGAGCAGCAAACCCAGTGGGAACAGCGCTTACAAGAACTCCAGGAACGGGTGCAGCAGGCCCAGGTGCTGCGCCAACGTCTAGGGGATGCCCAGGAACGGCACAAGCACCTCCACCAAGAACAGGAGCGGATTGAGGAGCAGATTCACAGCCTCAGTGACCTGCTGCCCCTTTTGGCGGAGATCCCCAGTCTGGAAGCACACCAGGAACGGCTGCGCACCCAACTGGGTCGCTGGCAGGCCGCCCGGGAGTTTGCCGCCGAACTGGCCCAGATCCTGGATACCGCCCAGCAGCACCGCCGTCACTTGGGATCCCAGTACCCCTGCTGGCAGGATCTCCTCCGGCAGTACCCTGACCTCCACCAGTGGATCCAAGCAACCTGGCAGAGCTTCGAGATGACCCTGGGATCCCTGGAGCAGATTCTGGCAGAGATTTACACCCAAGCGGATCCCGATCTCCTTGAGCAGCAGTTAGCACAGGTGGGATGCCAATTAGCGACTGCCTACCAAGCCCGGCAACGCACTGCCCCCCTGGAGGCCTGGCAGCAGCAAGCCCAAGCAATTGCCCAGGAGCTGGCCCATCTGACCAGCAGCATTGACGACTTGACCTGGCAACTGGATAGTGACACCAGCACCCGCCAGCATCTGCAAGAGCTGCACGCCCGCCTCCAGTCCCTTGGGGATCCCCGCAGCCACTTGGCCCGCTGCCAGCAGGAGTATGCCGCCACGGCGCACCTGGATCAGGAATGGCAAGCTCTCCAAGCTGAACTCCAGGACATTCAGGGATCCCTGGTGGATTTGGAGCAGCAGTTAGCGCAGTTTCAAGATTTAGAGCAGGCCCAAGCCCAGTGGCAGCAGCTCTATCAGGAGAGTCAGCCCAGTTACCAAGCCTATGTGCAGTGCCAAGCTCTGGCAGTCACCCTCCCGGAACGGCAGCAGCAGGTGCAGCAGATTCAGGAGCATCTCCAGACCCTAGAGCACGCTCTGGCCCAGCGGCAGACCCTCCTGGAGGAGCACTGCCATACCTGGGGAGGGGATTTAGCCCAGGCCATCGCCACAGCCCAAGCCCAGCTCAAAGCTCTGGGGGATCCCCGGCAGCAGATCCAACGCCTGGAAGCAGAGTTACGCCAGCGTCCCCAGGTCAGGGAGCAATACGCCCTCTTGGAGGAGCAACGGCGGCACACCCAAGCCCAGCGGCAGACTATCGAAGCAGAACTCCAGGCCACCGCCCACCTGGATCAAGCTATCATTGCTGTCCAAAAGGAGATCAGCCAGTGCCGCCCCAGCTACACCCGCTATCTCCAGGCCCAACCCCTGGCCGCCCAACTGCCCCACCTCCAGGCAGACCATCACCAGATTCTGGCAGAACTCTCCACTCAGCGGCACCTTTTGCAGCAGGGGCACACCGCTTTGGCGCAGCTCCAAGTCCGCTTTGACCCAGAACGCTATGGAGTCCTTGCCCAGGCCCGCCCAGAGCTGGCTCTGCACATCGCCCGGTTGCAAACCTCCCTGCAAGCCTTGGTGCCTCAGCGGCAGGAACTTGCCGACCGCCTCGCCTACTTGCAGACCCGTCACCAGGAAAAGCAGCAGCAAGAAGCCCGACTGGTAGCCCAGAAACGACTCCAGACACTGATTAAGTTCATCCGCGGTGTCTATCGGGATGCTGGCCCCCGCCTGGCCAGTTTATTTTTGCAGAACATTAACCACACCGCTGATGCCCTGTTTCGAGAGATTCTCAACCGTCCCGATGTCAGCCTGACGTGGACTGCTGACTACGACATTGTCGTGCAAGAGGGAGCCAGTCGGCGGCGATTTGCGATGCTCTCCGGGGGGGAACAAATGACGGCTGCCCTGGCGGTTCGTCTGGCTTTGCTCAAAACCCTAGAAGACATCAGTGTGGCTTTTTTTGATGAACCCACCACCAATATGGACCAGCAGCGCCGCCGTAATCTGGCCGAATCTCTGGGGCGGATTCGCTCCTTTACCCAGCTTTTTGTAATCAGTCACGACGATAGCTTTGAAACCCTGACGGGGAAGGTCATCCACGTCAACCGCCCCTAGGTGCGAGGCACCAACAAGCCAGGGGCAACACTGGCCACATCCCGGAGTTTGTCGCCGAAGCAGGTGGCCTGGTTCAGTTGGCTGTCGGGGTTGGTCACGGGCGTCAATTCCAATGTCGCTGTCCCCTCTAAAGGAACATCTAAACGTTCGGGATCCGTGGGATTAACAGAGATCCGCTGGATTTGGGCTTGATTATTGAACTGATAGGCCTCTGCCCGATAAGCCGTGGGAGCATCGAGGGGGTGAGGGTCAGGATTGGTCACCGGCACCTGTAACGCCGTTTGGGATCCCTGTTGCACCCCCACCAAAATGGCAGCATTGATTTGATTGCACACGGCCACAATCACCGGCTCCTGGGGTGAAGGGGTAATTCCCGCTAGGGCGACAATCACCTGCTGGGTGGGGGTGGATTGAAACGTCAAGGTTTGGGGGGTAACGACTACCACATTTTGCACATCCTGGGTGGCAAAGACCAGCCGCGCTGTGAAAGGTAATAAAGAAGCGACATACACCCCGAAGCGGTTATCGGGAGCCCGATTGGGGATGGTGGTTTGCCCTGGGACATAGGCCAGGGTGGCCCGGCCCTGCCAACCGGTGGGCGGGGCATAGGGCGCTTTGGGACTGGCACTGATATTGGGAAAGGGGGTGGGGGGGGGCTGCAAAGCTCCGTCCACGGTCAGACCATTGCCCAATAAAACCACAGCGCGATTAGGGGAAATCAGGTTGCCCAGATCATCTGTGAGGGGTTCTTGGGTGGCATCGGCCCCAGCGGTTTGCACATAGGTGGTCAGGGGTTGGGTGATCAGCACACCATCCCGTTCCCGGCGTAAATCAAAGCTGATATAGTTGCTCACCGTACCGGCAAAGAGGGGATCGGGAACGGCAACCATACTGGGTCGCAAAAAAGCCAGCTCTAGGGGTTGAAGCTGATTGGTACCGTTGCTACATCCCACCAGCGCCATGCTAACTCCCATACCGGCAGCTAGCCCCAGCGTCCCGACCCAGAACCCCAATCGTGTCATGCCCATTCCTCACACACCTGGCATATTATACGCGGATCCCGACTTAGCCACTTGACTCTCCCCTGGGCTGGAGAAATTAGGCTTGGCCTAGGGATGAGGGAATGCCCATGGGGGAATCTAAAGCAGAATCCACGGAGATTTTTCAGGTGAAGGGCATGAGTTGTGCCAGTTGCGCTGCCAGCATTGAGCAGATCTTAAGGCAAGTGCCAGGGGTCAAGGAGGCAGTGGTCAATTTTGCCACAGAACAAGCTACCATCACCTGGGATCCCGAAATGACCAGTCTGAATCCCATTCAGGCTGCTGTCACGGCCCTGGGTTATGAACTGGTTTCCGCCAATCAGCCCCCAGTGCGGGATCCCCTAGAGCGGCAGGTCTGGGTGGCGGGGATCCTGAGTACGATTTTGGTGGTGGGATCCCTGCCGATGATGGTGGGGGTGGAGGTGCCGGGCTGGCCGATGTGGCTGCATCATCCCTGGACGCAGTTACTGCTCAGTGCCCCCATTCAGGTCTGGTGTGGACATACTTTTGTCCATAAGGCTTGGGTGGCGGCGCGACACCGGGTCGCCAAGATGGATACTTTGGTGGCCCTGGGGACGAATGTGGCCTATGTTTATTCTTTTTTCCCTACCCTCTTTCCTGAGGCTTTCCGCAGTCAAGGTTTACCAACAGATGTCTATTATGAAGCAGCGGCAGTTGTGATTACCTTGGTTTTGGTGGGGGAATGGCTAGAGAGCCGCGCCAAACGGGAAACCGCCGCCGCCCTCAAGCAATTACTTGGACTACAAGCCAAAACTGCCTTAGTGATTCGCGCTGGTCAGGAACAGACCATTCCCCTTGAGCAGGTGCAGGTGGGGGATGTGATCCGAGTGCGTCCAGGGGAAAAAATCCCAGTGGATGGCGTGGTGATTTCGGGATCCAGCACTGTGGATGAAGCCATGGTCACTGGCGAGAGTCTGCCTGTTCTCAAGCAAGAAGGGTCTGAAGTGATCGGCGCTACCCTCAATAAAACCGGTACTTTTCAGATGCGGGCCACCCGGGTCGGGCAGGAAACCGTCTTGGCTCAGATTGTCCAAATGGTTCAACAAGCCCAAAACTCCAAAGCCCCGATCCAAAAACTCGCCGATCAAATCACCGGCTGGTTTGTGCCGGCAGTCTTGGCCATCAGTATCCTCACCTTTATCACCTGGTTTTGGCTGATGGGTAATCTTACCCTCTCCCTAGTGACCGCGGCCACAGTGTTGATCATTGCCTGTCCCTGTGCCCTGGGCCTGGCCACACCCACCTCGATCCTGGTGGCCACCGGCAAAGGCGCAGAACTGGGGATCCTCTTTAAGCACGCCGCAGCCTTGGAATTGGGTCAGCGCCTGACCACCGTGGTTTTCGATAAAACCGGCACCCTCACCCGCGGTCAGCCCCGCGTCACCCAGATCCACAGTCGGGATCCCCAAATCCTGATCACCCAAGCCGCTGCGGTGGAATACCATTCAGAGCACCCCTTGGCCGCCGCCATTGTTGCTTATGCCGCCCAAACCTCGTTGCCAGAAGTCACTGATTTCCTGGCTGTACCCGGACAGGGGGTACAAGGCGTGGTGCAGGGATCCCCAATCCACATCGGTACCCAGGCATGGTTTCAGGAATTAGGGATCCCGACTCAAGCCTACGAACGCCAAGCCAGCACCTGGGAACAAGAAGGACAGACAGTGATCTGGGTCGCCGCCGATGGTCAAGTGCAGGGATTGATGGCCCTGGCTGACACCCTCAAGCCCAGCGCTCCTGAAGTGATCGCCCATCTCAAGTCTCTGGGACTACAGATCATCCTGCTCACGGGGGATAATCCTCGTACTGCCGCTGCCATCGCCCATCAAGCCGGGATCCCCCAGGTGATTGCCCAGGTGCGTCCCGAAGAAAAAGCCGCCGTGATCCGCCAGTTACAGCAGCAGGGACACCGGGTGGCCATGGTAGGAGACGGCATCAATGATGCCCCGGCCCTGGCCCAAGCAGATCTGGGTATTGCCGTGGGCACTGGAACGGATGTAGCCATAGCCGCTAGTGACATTACCCTCCTGCGAGATGACCTCACCGGGATCCCTATTGCCTTGGATCTCAGTCGCGCCACCCTAACCAACATTCGTCAGAACCTCTTTTTTGCCTACCTCTACAACGTGCTCGGGATCCCGATTGCTGCAGGGGTTTTGTTCCCCTGGTGGGGTGTACTGCTCAATCCCATGGTGGCCGGGGGAGCGATGGCCCTCAGCTCTCTGTCGGTGGTCACCAATGCCCTACGGCTGCGTTCCTACCAGCCTTCCTTCTCCCTCAGAGGTGTTCCACAGCATCCATCCCCGCCGCCCTGGGCCCATCCTGGGAAAAGGGAGAGTGCTCAAGCCTAAATCGAAATAACCACAGTCTCAATCTCCGAGGAATGTGAATTATGACTGGTATTCTTGTGATGATCTGGATCCTCTTTTCAGCCACCCCCGCCGGCGGTATGGAGCAACATCAGCCCCGCCCCACCTTCCAACCCATCCCCCAGCCCCTGAGCCACAAACTCGCTGTCACAGCGCTAGGGGGGAGTTTAATCGCCGCTGAGCTACTCTGGTTTCTAAAAAAATAAGCCCTAGGCTTTGGCATGGTCTCCCGTTCCAATCCCAAAAAGTGACCTTTGATTCACGCCAAACCCTCAGCTCAAGTCATTAAACAGCTATGAAACTTCGGTTGATCTCTAGCTTTCTTCTCCCCCTGCGGAAGAGGAAATAGGGGTCAGCGACCAAGAGTCTTAATCTATCTTATTTGAAATGACCATTATTCCAAAATGGGTCAAGGGTGAGGATCCAAACCAGTGCAACCATGTCAACTATGCCATGCCATCGAAAGACCCACAGGGATCAACAGCCCTCAGGCGTGAGCTGGATTGGGTTCTGAGCTAAAACAAAGGTATACCCTGTTTGAGTGTTGCCATGACCGCCGAAACCTTGC
>Ga0272446_1005144_pt1 | contig 14682 bp, 19 predicted proteins | sample YNPCB0061_FD_194587 | JGI IMG/M metagenome (GOLD analysis project Ga0272446, IMG submission 194587) | Hot spring microbial mat communities from Yellowstone National Park, WY, United States - YNP-CB-006-1 | ecosystem: Environmental > Aquatic > Thermal springs > Hot (42-90C) > Sediment | place...
GCCTACACGCTGCGCCACAGCGTGGCGACGGAGCTGGCGCGGCGCGGCGTGCCGCCGATGGAGATCGCCTATTTGCTCGGGCACAGAATGCCGGACCTCCGGACGACGGGGCGCTACGTGCACGTCTCTCCGGAGCATCTGGTTGCAGCGCGGGATGCACTCGACGCGCTGGCAGAAGGGGTCGGTCGGGCTGCAACCCGACCGACCCTAGTGAGTGCGGCATCCAAACCGCGTGCTAGCTGCGTGCTAGCGCCTCAGCCGACGGCTACCACCCCGACGGCTAAGCCCTTGAATACTGGAGCGGGCGAAGGGATTCGAACCCTCGACCCCGACCTTGGCAAGGTCGTGCTCTACCCCTGAGCTACGCCCGCGCTCCGTGCGGGCCGCGCTAATGGCATGCGCCGCGGCCCTTGGCAAGCCATCTCGGCCCCTTTTTTCGTGCCTGCCCCGTGCCCGGTACGCGCTCGGCACGCCTGCCGCGCGGCCCCGCCGGGCGAGCCCCGGTCCTCGACAAGCGGGGCGATTTCTGGTCCTGGACCGTTCCCCTCCAGCCGCGGACGGACGCCATGCCCGAAACGCCCGAAGGCCTGCTCGCGCGGCTTGCCGCCGCCGGCATCCCGGCCGAGACCCGGCATCATCCGCCGGTCTTCACCGTCGCCGAAAGCCGCCACCTGCGGGGCGAGCTTCCGGGTGGCCACACCAAGAACCTCTTCCTCCGCCCCGCCAGGGGGGAAGGCCCCTATCTCCTCGCGACGCTCGAGGAGGAGCGTCGAATCTCCATCAACCTCCTGGGCCGCCTCGCCGGCGCCGGCAAGGTCCACATGGCGAGCGCGGAGGAGCTGCAGGCCACGCTCGGCGTCGCGCCCGGCTCGGTCACGCCCTTCGGCCTCGTCAACGCCGCGCCCGGAACGGTGCGTTTCGTGATGGACCGGCGCCTCGCCGAAGGCTTCGCCCGGGTCTGGGTCCATCCGCTCACCAACGCCGCCAGCACCGGCCTCGCCCCGGCCGACCTGCTCCGCTTCCTTGCGGGCCTTGGGCATCCCTGCACGCTGCTGGACCTCCCCCCGGGGGCCTGAACCCCTCGGACGCCTTGCGTCGCGCCGCGGACGGCGCATTTATGCTGGAAGTCTTGAGGAATGCCTGCCATGGACGTGATCTTCGACCCCGCCCGCCAGGGCGCGCCCCCCGCCGCCGAGGGCGTCATCAAGGATGGCGACCAGGCGAACTTCATGAAGGATGTGGTCGAGGCCTCGCGCCAGGTTCCGGTCCTCGTGGATTTCTGGGCGACATGGTGCGGCCCCTGCAAGACGCTCACGCCCGCGCTCGAGAAGGTGGTCAAGGCCGCGGGCGGCCGGGTCCGGCTCGTCAAGATCGACATCGACAGGAACCGCCAGCTGGTCGCCCAGCTCAGCCAGATGGGCCTGCCGCTGCAGTCGGTGCCGACCGTGGTCGCCTTCTGGAAGGGGCAGATCCTCGACCTCTTCCAGGGCGCGCTGCCGGAGTCCGAGGTGAAGCGCTTCGTCGAAGGGCTGCTCAAGGCCGCCGGCGGGCAGATGCCGGGCGCCGACCTTCTGGCCGAGGCCGAGGCCGCCGTGGCCCGGGGCGACCACGCCGCCGCCCTCGAACTCTTCGGCGCGCTCTCCCAGCAGGAGCCCGAGAACGCCAAGGCGCTCGCCGGCGTCGCCCGCGCCCTGCTCGCGCTGGGGGAGGAGGAGCAGGCGCGCGCGGTGCTCGACAGCGCCCCCGCCAAGATCAAGGACGCGCCCGAGATCGCCGCCGCGCGCAGCGCCATCGAGCTCGAAATCGAGGGGCGCCGCGCGCGGGCCATGCTCGCCGAGTTCGAGGAGCGGCTCGCCGCCAACCCTGATGACCACGCGGCGCGGATCGAGCTTGCGGTGGCGCTGAACGCCGCCGGCGACCGCGAGGGCGCGGTGGACGCCCTGATCGAGGCGATCCGCCGCGACCGCGCCTGGAACGACGAGGCCGCGCGCAAGCAGCTCCTCAAGTTCTTCGAGGCCTGGGGCTTCGAGGATCCGGCCACCCGGGCCGGCCGCCGCAAGCTCTCGACGCTCCTCTTCCGCTGAGGGCGCGGCCGCCTCCATGCCCCCCTTCCACCCGCGGCTCGAGGATCTGCCGGAGGAGATCGCGATCTTCCCCCTCCCCGGCGCGCTGCTGCTGCCGCAGGGCCGGCTGCCGCTGAACATCTTCGAGCCGCGCTACCTCGCCATGACGCTCGACAGCCTGGCACGGGGGCGGATGTTCGGCATGGTGCAGCCGGACCGGCGGGCGTCGCCGGGGCCGACGGGGCCGGGCCTCTACCGGGTCGGCTGCCTCGGCCGCCTCTCCTCCTTCAGCGAGACCGAGGATGGGCGGCTGCTGATCACGCTGACCGGCCTCATCCGCTTCCGCATCCTCGAGGAACTGCCCCTGGCGGCGGGCGGCTACCGCCGGGTGCGCGCCGACTATGCCGGCTTCGCCGCCGACCTTGCGGTGGAGCAGGCGCCGCCCGCCCTCGACCGGGAGGAGCTGCTCTCGGCCCTGCGCCCCTATTTCCGCGCCCGCGGCATCGAGGCGAACTGGGACGCCGTGGAGCAGACCGGCGATTCGATGCTGGTCACCACCCTCGCCATGGTCTGCCCCTTCGAGGTGCCGGAGAAGCAGGCGCTGCTCGAGGCGCCGGACGCCGCCGAGCGCGCGCGCATGCTGGTGGCGCTGATGCGCATGGGGGCGGCGGCGAATGCACCCGGCGAGGGCCGGCCGAGTTGAGCGCGACGGCGCGCCCCGCCCGGCGCGCGAGGTGACCGACGCGACGTGAAGGACGAGACGACGATGTCCGATCAGAAGCCCCAGGGCGGCGCGGTGGACCCCCGCCTGCTCGAGATCCTGGTCTGCCCCGTGACCAAGGGCCCGCTGCGCTACGACCGCGAGAGGGGCGAGCTCGTCAGCGAGCGCGCCGGTCTCGCCTACCCGATCCGCGACGGCATCCCGATCATGCTGCCGGAGGAGGCGCGCAAGCTGCACGGCTGAGCCCATGCCCGCCCCGACCGAGATCCGCCTCCGGCGGGCCGAGCAGGTGCTCGAGGTGGCCTGGCCGGATGGCGCGCGCCATCGCCTCCCCGCCGAATATCTGCGGGTCGAGAGTCCGAGCGCCGAGGTGCAGGGCCACGGCCCGGGGCAGAAGGTGATCGTCGCCGGCCGCCGCCATGTCGGCATCCTGCGGGTGGAGCCGGTCGGCAACTACGCGGTGCGGATCGTCTTCGACGACCTGCACGACACCGGCATCTATTCCTGGGACTACCTGCGCCGGCTGGGCGAGGAGCAGGACAGCCGCTGGGCCGCCTATCTCGCGGAACTCGGCGCGCGCGGCCTGTCGCGGGATCCGCCGCGGCGCTGAAGCGCGACGCCTCCCGCCCGCGCTGCGCCCGCTACACCGCCTTCGCCGCGCGCAGCGCCGCGATCTCCTCGGCGCTGAAGCCGAACTCCGCCAGCACTTCCTCGGTGTGCTGGCCCCGGTCCGGCGTCGGCCGCCGCGCGCAGGCGACGCCGGCGATCTGCATCGGCGCCCGCACCACATTGAGCGGCCCGAGGCGCGGGTGCTCGAGCGTCATCTCCATCCCGAGGTGCTTTACCTGCTCGTCGGCGAAGACCTGGTCCATGGTGTAGACCGGGCCGCAGGGCACGCCTTCGGCGTTGAACTTCGCCACCCAGTTGGCCGAGGTGTCGGTCTGCGTCACCCGCGCGATGATGGCGTTCACCTTGGCCCGGTTCTTCGACCGCAGGGCGTCGGTGGCGATGTCCGGATCCTTCGCCTCCTCCTCCTCGATGCCGAGGACCTTGACGATGCGCCGCCACATCACCTCGCCCCCGCCGGCGATGTTGACGCTGCCGTCGGCGGTCGGGAACAGGCCGGTCGGGATGGTGGTGGGGTGGTCATTGCCGGCCTGCTTCGGCACCTCGCGCTTCATGGTCCAGCGCGTGGCCTGGAAGTCCATCATGGCGATCATGGCCTCGAGCAGCGAGACATGCACCCAGCGTCCCCTGCCGGTCACCTCGCGCTCGAGCAGCGCGACCAGGATGCCGATGGCGCAGTAGAGGCCCGCGCTCAAATCCGCGACCGGAATGCCGGCGCGCACCGGGCCCTGGCCGGGCAGGCCGGTCACCGACATCAGCCCGCCCATCCCCTGCGCGATCTGGTCGAAGCCCGGGCGCCGGGCATAGGGCCCGTCCTGCCCGAAGCCCGAGATCGAGCCGAGCACGATGCGCGGATTGATGGCGGCCAGGCTCTCGTAGTCGATGCCGAGGCGCGACTTCACGTCGGGGCGGAAGTTCTCGACCACCACATCGGCGCGCGCGACCATCCGCTTGAACGCCGCGAGCCCCTCGGGCGACTTCAGGTTCAGCGTCATGCCGCGCTTGTTGCGGTGCACGTGCTGGAAGTCGGGCCCGTCGCGCTCGCCGCCCAGGCCCTTGCCGGTGTCCACCTCGTCCGTCGCCTCGATCTTGATCACGTTGGCGCCCCAGTCGGCGAGCTGGCGCACGCAGGTCGGGCCCGAGCGGACGCGGCTGAGGTCGAGCACGGTGAAGCGGGCAAGCGGCATCGTCATCCTGGGTCCTCCTCGGCGGCGCCTCTGTTGGCACCGGCCGGGCCGGTCGGCAAGACGGCGGCTTGACGCCCCGCCCCATCCCGCTACCCCTTGCCCGACCCAGAACACCGGGACGGAGCGCCATGAGCGACGAGATTCTGCACGAGGTCCGCGAGGGCGGCATCGCCTGGACCACCTTCAACCGCCCCGAGGCGCGCAACGCCATGCTGTTCAGCATGTATGAGCGGCTGCAGACCCTCGCCGGCGAGATCAGCGCCGACCCCGCGATCCGCGTCTGGGTGCTGACGGGTGCCGGCGGCAAGGCCTTCGCCTCGGGCACCGACATCTCCCAGTTCCGCGCCTTCCGCACCGCCGAGGACGCGCTCGCCTACGAGGCGCGGATCGACAAGGTCCTCGGCGCGCTCGAGGACTGCACGAAGCCGGTCATCGCCGCCATCGCCGGCGCCTGCACGGGCGGCGGCCTCGGCATCGCGGGCTGCTGCGACATCCGCATCTGCGACCAGGGCGCGCGCTTCGGCCTGCCGATCGCCAAGACGCTCGGCAACATCCTCAACATGCACAACTTCGCGCGCTTCTACGCCCTGATCGGCCCGGCCGCGATCGCGGAGATGATCATGACCGCGCGGCTCTTCTCGGCGGCGGAGGCGAAGCATATCGGCCTCGTCTCGGAAGTGCTGGAGACGCCCGAGGCGGTTGCCGCCCGCGCGATGGAACTGGCCACCACCATCAAGGACCTCGCACCGCTGACGCTGAGGGCGACCAAGGAGGCGCTGCGCCGGCTGCGCCGCGCGAGCAGCGAGGTCGAGGGCGACGACCTCGTGACCATGTGCTTCACCAGCGCCGATTTCCGGGAAGGCGTGGACGCCTTCCTGAGCAAGCGCGCCCCGCGGTTCCAGGGCCGCTGAGGCCGGCGGCGCGCAGGCGCCGACGATTTCGTTTGCTTTCCTGGCGCGGGAGGTCCATACCCCTCCCGTCACCTCGTCCGGTCCGCCTCGGCGGACCTCGCTCTCCGTGCCTAACCCTGGTTGAGCTTCAGCGATGGCTGGCCCGTCGCGCTTCCGTCTTCGCCCATGCCGGGCATGCGGACGCTGCGGCGGCTTCACCGCCGCGCATGTCGTGCGGCGGCAACGCTCAACCCGGAGTGATCGGCATGAGCATCGGCACCGTGAAGTGGTTCAACGCGACCAAGGGCTACGGCTTCATCCAGCCTGAGGACGGCAGCAAGGACGTCTTCGTCCACATCAGCGACGTGCAGCGTTCGGGCCTCAATGGCCTGAACGAGGGCGACAAGGTCGAGTTCGACCTCCAGCGCGGCCAGCAGGGCAAGATCTCGGCGGGCAATCTCCGCCTCGCCTGAACCTTGCGGGGGCGGCCTTCGGGCCGCCCTTCTCCTTTCCAGACCACCGCCGGAGCACGCCGATGGCGCGCAAGCCCAACTACGGCCAGCAGCGGGCCGATGTGAACCGCGCCAAGCAGGCCAGGAAGGAAGCCAAGCTGCGCGAGCGCGAGGAAGCCGTCGCGAAGCGCAAGGCCCCGCTGCAGGACGCGGAAGCCGCGCCCGCCCCTCCGCCCTTGCGCGACTGAAGGAAGACCCCGATGGCCAGCAAGCCCGGCAGCAAATCCGCCTTCGTGCTGTTCGACGTGATCTACGCCGATGGCAGCCGCCGCTCGAACCGCAAGGTGCCGGCCGGGATCCTCGGCGGCCTCGACGGCGACGAACCGGCGCGCCGCGTGATCGAGGACCAGGACAACGAGATCGCCAAGGCCTCCGGCAGGCCGGCGCTGCCCATCGCGCAGCTGCTGCGCGCCGACGGCCGGCGCAAATAGCCCTCAGCCGCGCGGGCGCGGGGTGGGCCGCCAGTCCGGCGGGGCCAGTTCGAAGCCGGCGAAGTCGAAGGCGGGGCTGACCGTGCAGCCCACCAGCGTCCATCGGCCAAGCGAGACGGCGCTCTGCCACCACCCCTTCGGCACCAGCGCGAAGGGACGCTGGTGGCGCGTGAGGTCGGGGCCGAGATGCACCGCCTCCGCATCATGCCCGTCCGCGGACAGGCTGAGCGCGAGCGGCCCGCCGGCGTACCAGTGCCAGGCCTCGGCCGCGTCCACGCGGTGCCAGTGGCTGAACTCCTCCGCCGCCAGCAGGAAATAGATCGCCGTGCCGGCGCCGCGCGACCCGTCGGCCGGCGCATCGCGCCAGATCTCGCGATAGTGGCCGCCCTCGGGGTGCGGGCGGAGGTCGAGCGCGGCGATCACCTCGGCCGCCGTCACCCGCGGGTCGCGCAGATCCACCATCAGCCGGCCGGCACCGTCTCGGCGAGCGGGCGGCGCTGCGACACCTCGGCGAACCAGGCGGCAAGCCGCGGATGCGTCTCGCGCCACGGCTCGTGGGCGAAGCGGAAGTCGAGATAGCCGAGCGCGCAGGCCACCGCGATCTCCCCGATATGCGAAAGCCCCTCGGGCGGCGCCGCCTCGAGCGCATCCAGCGCGCGTCCGATCGCCGCCTTCTGCCGGGCATCGAAGGCCTGGCGCGCCTCGTCCTGCGGGTGGGCCATCTGCATCCGCCGCGCCACCGCCGCATCCAGGATCCCGTCGGCGGTGGCGTGCATGATCTGCGCGAGCAGCCTCTCGCGCGAGCCGGTGGGCGGGAAGAGCGGCGGCGCCTCGCCCAGCGTGTCGAGGTATTCGCAGATCACGGGGCTGTCGAAGACGGCGATGCCGTCGTCGGTGACCAGCGCCGGCACCTTGGAGAGCGGATTGTCGGCCAGCAGCTCGGGCGGGGAGAGGTGCGGGTTGGTCGCGACCTTCTCGATCCGCCCCTCGAGCCCGCGGGCGATGGCTGCGGCCATGACCTTGCGGACATAGGGGCTGGCGGGGGAGAAATGCAGCTTCATCGGGCGGCGTCCTTCAGCGGAAAGCGTCCTTGGCGGCGCGGATGCGCGCGAGCGTCGCGGCATCCTTGGCGCGCAGGAAGGGGTTGGTGGCGAGTTCCTGGCCGATCGTGCTCGGCACCGTGGCCCGGCCCTCGGCGCGCAGCCGCGCCACCTCCTCGGCGCGCGCCTTGAGGGCGGGGTTGTCGGGTTCCACCGTCAGGGCGAAGCGGGCGTTGCTCTCGGTGTATTCGTGCCCGCAGCAGACCAGCGTCTCGGGCGGCAGGGCGGCGAGGCGCGAGAGGCTCGCGAACATCTCCTCGGCCGTGCCCTCGAGCAGCCGCCCGCAGCCCAGCGAGAACAGCGTGTCGCCGCAGAGCAGGATGCCGCAGTCGGGGAAGTCGTAGGCGACGTGGCCGCGGGTGTGCCCGTCGCTTGCCAGCACCTCCGCCGGCAGGCCGAGCACCTCGACCCGATCCCCCGGTCGCACCGCGAAGTCGAGCGGCGGCAGCCGGTGCGCATCGGCCGCCGCGCCCATCACCTTCGCCCCGTAGCGCCGCACCAGTTCCGCCGTGCCGGCGATGTGGTCCCCGTGGTGATGCGTGAGCAGGATCAGCCCGAGCCGCCCGCCTGCCGCCTCCACCGCCGCCGCGACGGGCGCGGCCTCCCCGGGGTCGCAGACGGCGAGCCGCCCGTCCGGCGCCCGCAGCAGCCAGGCGTAGTTGTCGGAAAGGCACGGCACGGCGCTCACCGTGATGGGCATCGGCGGTTCACTCCCAAGCGGCGGCGCGCGGGCATCCCATGCCCGGCGCGGCTCCCCTATATCTCCCGCATGGCGGCGGAGGTCCACGGGCTCGCAACATTCTACGCCTCGCCCGCGGGGGCGGCGGCGGCGCGGCTCGTCGGCGAGCGACTGCGCGCGATCTGGCCCTCGCTGCGCGGCATGGCGCTGCTCGGCATCGGCCACACCACGCCCTATCTGCCGCTGTGGTCGGCCGAGGCGGCGCGCTCGATCGCCCTCTCGCCCGCCCAGCTCGGTCTCGCGCCGGCGGGCGGCGGCGCGCTCGTCGCCGAGGAGGCGGCTCTGCCCTTCCCCGACCTCGCCTTCGACCGGGTCTTGCTGCTGCACGGGCTGGAATACGCCGACAATGTCCGCCGCCTGCTGCGCGAGGTCTGGCGCGTGCTGAAGGACGACGGGCGGCTGCTGGTGGTCGCGCCGAACCGGCGCGGCCTCTGGGCGCATACCGAGCACACGCCCTTCGGCCACGGCCAGCCCTATTCCCCGGGCCAGGTCAGCCGGCTGCTGGAGCGGCACCTGTTCCGCATCGCGCGCCGCGACAGCGCGCTCTACACCCCGCCCTGGGCGCCCTTCCTGCGCGCCGGGGCGGCCTGGGAACGCTGCGGCCGCGCCGCCTGGCCGGCCCGCTACGCGGGGCTAGCGATCGTCGAGGCGGAGAAGGACCTGCTCGCCGCCGCCCCCGCCGGGCCGGCGGCGGCCCCGCGCCGCGTGATCGTGCCGGCATAAGGCGCGCCGCCGCGCCGGACGGGCCGGCGCGAGCGCGCTCCTGGCGGGCGACGCCAGGCGGCCTCCGATCTCGCCATCCCCCGGCGGCGGCGTGAGTCCTGCCGCTTTCCCTCCGGCCCGCCGATCATGGCGCGGCCGGCATCGCCGCGCGCCGATGATGATCGCCCGACGCCGTCCTGCGCGCCCGGCGGCTCGCCGCGGCGAAGGGCGGAACGCGCCGCGCGAGCGCCGCCGAAGCCGCGCCATCCGCCCCTCCGGCGCTGCCGCGCACGGGTCTCATGGCGCCTCCGTCACGCCGCCTTCGGCCATCTCCGCAGCTGCGAGGACGAGATCCACGATCTTCTCCTCGAGCAGCTGGGCGCGGACCGCCTCGACCGCCTCGGCATTGCGGCGGAAGAAGGCGAGGACCTCGGCCTCCTGCCCGGGATGACGCGCCGCTTCGCGCCGCAGGGCGATGGCCAGTTCCGCCTCGCTCACCTCGATCCCGTGCGCGCGCGCCAGTTGCGGAAGCAGCAGGCGCAGGCGGACCCGGCGTTCGGCCATGGCATGGCAGTCGGCGCGCGAGCGCGGCTCGCGGCCGGCGGCATCGCCAGGATCGTGGCGGCCGGCTTGGCGCTCCGTCTGCACCTGCCGCCAGATGCGGCCGAACTCCTCCTCGACCAGCGCCTGCGGCACCGGGAATGTCGCGGCGGCCAGCAGCGCGTCGAGCACCGCGCGCTTGAGCCTGCGGCGCGCGCGGGCCCGGTTCTCGTCCCGCAGCCGCGCGCGCACGGCGTCCTCAAGCGCCGCGAGGTTGGCGTGGCCGAGCCTGCGGGCAAGCGAGTCGTCGAGCGGATGCGGGCGGCGGCGCTTCAGCGCCTTGGCCGTGACCACGAAGCGGGCGCGGTGGCCGGCCAGTTCGCGCGCCGGATGCGTGGTCGGGAAGACCAGTTCGACCAGGCGCGAGGCACCGGGGGCGAGGCCCTCGAGCTGCGCGGCGAAGCCCGGTGCGACGGCGTCGCCGCCGACCTCGACCTCGGCATCCCGCACGACGCCGCCCGAGAAGGGCGGGATCTCGGGCTCCGTCGCTCCCGGGAAGACCCGTGCCGGGCCGATGCGCAGCGTGAGCTCCGCGGCCGCCCCGGCGGGGAGGGTGATCTCGAGCACCGGCCGGGCGAAGGCGAGGGCCGGAAGCGCGTCGAGGGTGAAGGTGGCGCGGAGTTCCTCCTCGCCGAGCGTCACGCGGCTCCGCTTGGCGGCGAGGAAGTCGCTCGCCGAGCGCTGGTTGAAGCCGAGCGCGACGCCCGCACCCGCCGGCAGCGCGCCCGCCACACAGCGCGCCCGCAGGTGGAGCGTGAGCGTTTCCCCCGCGGCGGCCCGGATCTCGGACGGCGTGGCGGGGAAGATGCGGATGAAGCCGGGCTCGGCGGCAACCCCATGGATCCGCACCTCGAACCATGGCAGGCCGGCCTCGTCTCCGGTCGCCGCGATGGCGCGCTGCAATCCCGGCGAGGTGTCGACCGACCAGCGGGGCGGCGGCATGCCGGGCGTGCCGGCGAGGGCGCCGTGCCCGGGGCCGTTCGCCAGCAGGTCGAACGGGAGATGGCCGACATGGTCGCACACCAGCACGTCCCCCCGCTGCGCCGGGCGGGGCGCGACCGTCTCGAGCCGGCCATGGCGTTCGGCGAGCGCGGCGAGCGCGGCGGCGACCTCGCCGGGCTCCGGCTCCTCCCGCGGGCGTTCGAGGCGCAGCACGGGCAGCGGCGGCACCGGGATCTCGGGCAGCACCTCGACCGCCAGACGGAAGACGAGATCGCCGGCCTCGGGAAGCGTCTCGATGCCGATCGTCGGCTCGGCCGCGGGGCGCAGGCCGTGCGTCTCGAGCAGCCGGCGCGAGGCCGCGGCGATCCGCTCCTCCACCACCTCGCCCAGCACCGCCGCGCCGAAGCGCTGCAGGAGCAGCGACCACGGCGCCTCGCCGCGGCGGAAGCCGGGCAGGGCGACGCCGGCGGCGATCTCGGCGAGGCGGGCATCGCGCAGGCCCAGGATCGGGCCGGCCGGCAGGCTGACGCGGAAGATACGGCGGAGGCCGTCCTCCTCGAGTGGCGTCACCTGCATCTCGATCGGGGCTTCGGTGGGCACGTGGCGGGCTGTCCTCGGGGGGGCAGGCCGCGCCGGGGGCGGGGGGCCGTGCGTCCTGCGGCCCCGCCTCTAGCCGGTTGCTCGGCCCGTTCCAAGCCGCGGCCCGGCGCCGCGCGGATCGCCGCCGCGGGCGCGGGCGGCGGCAGGGCGCAGGGGCGTCAGGTGAGGAAGGCGCCGCCGTTCACATGCACGGTCTGGCCGGTGACATAGCCGCCCTCGCGGCCGACGAGCAGGCGCACGACATCGGCGATCTCCTGCACCGTGGCCTTGCGGCGGAGCGGGATGCCCTCCTCCCGCGCCAGGCTCTGCGGCATCGCCCCGGCGCTGGCGCCGCGCAGCGTGTCCACCGCCCCGGGGGCGACGCAGTTGGCGCGGATGCCAAGCGGGCCGAGCTCGACGGCGAGGGCGCGCATCAGCCCTTCGAGCCCCGACTTCGAGGCCGAGACATGGGCCCGGTCCGGCGTGCCGAGATGCGTCGAGATGCCGGAGAGCGCGACGATCGCGCCGCCGCCGCGCGCGACCATCTGCGGGGCGAAGGCGCGCGCGAGGAGGAAGGCCCCGTCGAGCGCGACCGAGAGGATCTCCCGCCACTCCGCCAAGCCCATCTCGAGGAAGGGGGTCTGGCGCCGCAGACCGGCGTTGCAGACCAGGATGTCGAGGCCGCCGAGGCTGCCGGCGATCTCCTCCGCCATGGCCGCGACGGCCGCCTCCTGCGACACGTCGGCGAGATGGGCGAGGGCGCGCCCGCCGCCGGCGCGGATCTCGGCCGCGACCGCTTCGATGGCGGCGGCATCGGCGCGGCCGTTCACCACCACCGTGGCGCCGTCCCGCGCCAGGGTCAGGGCGATGGCGCGCCCGATGTTCCGCCCCGCGCCCGTCACCAGCGCCACCTTGCCCGCGAGTGCCCCGGCCATGCCCCATCCTCTTCTGCCAAGCGGGGGCGCGATAGCACGCGGCGGCTTCAGGCGGCAGGGAGCGCGAGGCCCTCCGCAAGGGTGGCGGCATCGCGCGGCGCGAGGAAGGCCTCGCGCGCGGGGCTTCTAGAAGAAAACGCCGGTCAGCACGCGCACCGCGATGTTCACGACGATCGCAACACCGATCACCGCCAGGGTGAAGGTCAGCGCCCTCTCCTGCGGCACGCGCATCACCACCGGCACGCCCCGGTAGAGCGTGTAGAGCGAGTAGAGGCCGCCCGCGAGCGCCACGAGGCCGCCCAGGAGCGGGATGATGATCGCCCCGCCGGCCACCCAGGCCGCGGTCGGCGCGAAGGCGGCGAGCTTCAGCGCCGCCTCCGCCTCCTGCGGCCCGCCGAAGTTCGGGGCCAGGATCTCGATGATCTTCGCGGTCACGAAGACCCCGGCGACCGAGAGGACATAGCCGACGATGGCCGTGCCGATGGCGCTGAAGAAGAGGCCGAACATCATCATCGCCAGCATCCCGGCGATGGCGGGGATGGCGGCGAGGATCATCACGTAGCGCGTGAACAGCGGCACGAGCTCGACCGGCTCACCCCGGATGACCTGCCATTCCCGGTCCGGGGCGAGGATCATGCCCTTCACGCGCGCGATCAGCTGCTCGTCCATGCCCTTCCCCTCCACGCCCCCGTTGCGCCGCCGATACTGCGCGCCCGGGCGGCGGCGGGGCAAGCCCGGCGCTGGCCCGCCGGCGGGGCTTCTGCCAGCCTGGACCCATGCCCGATTCGGCCCCGCCCCGCTGGCGCGACCGGCGCTTCCTGGTCCTGCTCGCGCTCGGCTTCTCGGCCGGGGTGCCGCTGCCGCTCACCGCCTTCACGCTGCGGCAGTGGATGGCCGAATCGGGCATCTCCCTCACCGCCATCGGGCTGACGGCCCTGATCGGCCTCGCCTATTCGCTCAAGTTCCTGTGGGCGCCGGTGCTCGACCACGCGGCGCCGCCGCTGTTCCGGGGCCTCGGGTGGCGGCGCGGCTGGCTCGCCACCCTCCAGCCGGCCCTGGCGCTGGCGATCCTCGGCCTCGGCCTGACCGATCCGGCGGCGGCGCCGAGCCTGACGGTGGCGGTCGCGGTGGCGGTCGCCTTCCTCTCGGCCAGCCAGGACATCGTGATCGACGCCTACCGCATCGAAGCGCTGCCCGAGCGCGAGCAGGGCTACGGCCTCGCCTGCTATGTCTGGGGCTATCGGGGGGCGCTGCTCGCCGCGGGCGGCGGGGCGCTGGCGATGGCCGGGTTCGGCGGCTGGTCCTTCGCCTTCGCGATGTGCGCGGGGATGATCGGCCTGGGCTTCGCCGCCACCATCGCCGCGCCCGAGCCCGCACGGGACCCGCCCGCGGCGCCCTCCGGCTGGGGGGAGCGGCTGCGGGTGGCCGTGGTCGAGCCCTTCGCGGAGTTCCTCCGCCGCCGCCACTGGGTCCTGATCCTCGCCTTCGTCGCGCTGTTCAAGCTGGGGGAGGCGCTGGCCGGCGTGATGACGCCGCCCTTCTACCGCGCCCTCGGCTTCTCGCGGCTCGAGGTGGCCTCGGTCTCGAGCGTGTTCGGGCTGTTCGCGACGCTCTCCGGCGCGCTCGCCGGCGGCTGGCTGGTGGCGCGGATCGGCACCGGGCGCGCGCTGGTGCTGACCGGCTTCGCGCAGATGCTCTCGAACCTGATGTATGTCGCGCTCTTCCATGCCGGGCATGACATCCGCTGGCTCTTCGCGCAAGTTGGGGTGGAGAACTTCACGGACGGGCTCGCGGATGCGGCCTTCGTCACCTATCTCAGCGCGCTCACCAGCCGGAGCTTCACGGCGACGCAATATGCGCTGCTCTCCTCGCTTGCCGCGGTGCCGCTGCGCACGCTCGGGGCCAGCGCCGGCTGGTTGGCCGAGGCGCTGGGCTGGCCGGCCTTCTTCCTGATGACCACCTTCGCCGCGCTGCCGGCCATGGGCCTCATGCTCTGGCTGCTGCGCCGCATGCCGCCCCCCCCGCGCCCGCAGGAGGCCCCATGAACGCCTGGATCGCGACGCCGCTCTTGCTGGTGGCGTCCAACGTCCTGATGACCTTCGCCTGGTACGGCCACCTCAAGGCGCCGTCCTGGCCGCTGTGGATGGCGGTGCTGGTCTCCTGGGGCATCGCCTTCTTCGAATACTGCCTGGCGGTGCCGGCCAACCGGATCGGCTACGGCACCTTCACCGCCCAGCAGCTCAAGGTGATGCAGGAGGTGATCACGCTCGCGGTCTTCGCGATCTTCTCGGTGGCCTTCCTGGGGGAGACGCTGCGCTGGAACTTCCTCGCCGCCGCGGCGTGCCTTGTCGCCGCGGTCGTGTTCATCTTCCTGCCGGTGGAGTGAGACGGAGCAGGACCCATGCGCATCGGCGTTCCCAAGGAAGTGAAGGTCCACGAATACCGCGTCGGCCTCGTGCCCGGATCGGTGCGCGAACTCGTCGCGCATGGGCATGAGGTGCTGGTCGAGACCGGCGCGGGGGCCGCGATCGGCTTCCCGGACGAGGCCTATGCCGCCGCCGGCGCGCGCATCGCGCCCGATGCCGCGACGGTCTTCGCCGAGGCGGAACTCATCGTGAAGGTGAAGGAACCGCAGCCCTTCGAATGGGCGCGGC
>Ga0272446_1005145_pt1 | contig 14680 bp, 13 predicted proteins | sample YNPCB0061_FD_194587 | JGI IMG/M metagenome (GOLD analysis project Ga0272446, IMG submission 194587) | Hot spring microbial mat communities from Yellowstone National Park, WY, United States - YNP-CB-006-1 | ecosystem: Environmental > Aquatic > Thermal springs > Hot (42-90C) > Sediment | place...
GCGGCGGAGCGTCCTCGCCGGGAACCGTCGGCATCACCAACCGGTCGAGCCGGGTGGTGTTCGAGCTCTACACCTACCCCGACGGCGCCCAGAACGAGGGGCCTGACCGTCTCGGCGCCGACGTGATGCGCCCCGGCGGCTCGGTGCGCGTGCCCTCGGCGCGGCCGCCCGCCTGCGCCACCACGGTGCGGGTGATCTACGACAACGGGGAGCAGGAGGCGCGGGCGGGGGTCGATTTCTGCCGCCTCTCCGAACTCGTCATCGAGCCTGGCTGGACCACCGCCTCGGCCGCCGGGGCGGCGCGGATCCTCAACGCCGGAACGCTGCCGATCGTCGCGCTCTTCGCCGACGCGCCCGGGGCGCCGCGCGGGCCTGACCGGCTTGGCGATGCCGTGATCGGCGTCGGCCAGGCCTTCAGCCTCGCCCCGCCGCAGGACGGGGTCTGCGCCTACGACATCACCGCGGTGTTCCGCGACCGCCGCACCGTGCGCGTCGCGGGCGCCGACCTCTGCGCCGGCAACGAGATCAGGATCGCCCCATGACGCAGTTCGCCGCCGTCTTCGCCTCCCTCGCCGCCGCCGCGCTCGCGCTCGCCGCGCCGGCGCACGCCCAGGCGCCAGCAGGGACCCACCCACAGGCGCCCGCGGCGACCGCGCCGATCCCTGCCCCGGCGCAGGGGCTCTGGGCCAACGGCGCCTGCGGCGACCCCGCGGCGCTGCTGTTCGTCACCGGCCGCTACTGGGCGCTCCTGCCCCGCGAGGGCACGCAGGAACTCTGGCGTGTCGAGCGGACGGCCGAGGCCGGCGGCTTCACCCTCGCCGTGGCCGACGACCCGGACCACACGCGGCTGATGCTGCGCGCCGACGGGCCGCGGCTTGAGACGCGCGCGCCAGGGCCGAAGCAGACCGACGACCAGCTGCCGGGGGACGCCCCGGCGACGCAATGGGCGCGCTGCCCCGCGCTGCCGGCCGCGCTCGCGGGGCTGCACGGCGAGGGCCTCTCCTTCCTCGGCGCGCTCGACGGCATCGAGGCGGCCTGCGCGGGCGGCGAGACGGCACCCTGCATCGCCGCGGTGTTCGCCTGGGCCGACGTGACGCGCGACGGCGTGCTCTCGGCTGCGGAGATCGCGAGGCTCGTCCGCGCCGCGACGCACATGGCGATGCTCGCCACCGGCACCGAGCTCTCCGATCTCGCCGCGGCGGTGGGGGCGGGGGCGATCGGCGGCGTCGCGGCGGCCTATGCGCTGATCGCGAGCTTCGACTACGACGGCTCCGGCACGCTCTCGCAGGCAGAGCTGCTGCAGGACCGTTCGCCCATGCCGGGCCTCTCCGGCCCCGCCGCGCCGCCGGGGCCGCCGGTTGCCGGCCCGCCGATCGGCGGTGCGGCGCTCGCGGGCCAGCTCGGCGCCCTGCGCACGCTGATCGACCAGCTCGGGCCGATGCTCGGCCTGCCGCAGCGGTGAGGGACGGCGCACGGCGCGCGGGCTGATGCGCGCCGCCATCCGCGCCTCGGCCTGTTGCACCGCCACAAGGCGTGTGATACCTCCCGCGCGCTTCCGGCGGGACCCCTGCCGGGGGCGGTTTCCTGCGGCCTCGGCGCACCGCTTCCGCGCGCCGGCCGTCAACGCGAACCGGGACCGAGGCCTCCGTCTTGCCGCCGATCGAGAACCCCCGCATCGCCGAGATCGCCGAGGCCATGAAGCTCGCGCGCGAGGCGCGCGCGTCCGCCGACGAGATCCCCGCCCGCTACGCTTCGGGGCTGCTCGCGCTCGCCGACGACTACCGCCAGAAGGGTGACGAGGGCGTCTATGACCGGCTCGCCGAGGCGCTCGCCGCCATCGAGGGCCTCCATGCCGAGAGCCCCGAGTTCCGCGCCGTCGTCGACGACCCGCGTGTCCCGCGCGACCAGCAGATGAAGGCGGTGATGCTGCTCGCCGACAGCGCGGGGCTCGACCCGATGGTGCGCAACTTCCTCGGCGTCGTCGTCACCAACCGCCGGCTCTCGCTGTTGCCGCGCATCCTCGCCGCCTTCCGCGCCAAGCTCGCCGCCCGCCGCGGCGAGGAGACGGCCGAGGTGGTCTCCGCCGTGCCGCTCTCCGACGCCCAGGCGCGCGCGGTCGAGGCGTCGCTGATCCGCGCCGGCCATGCGCGCGTGCGCATCGTGCCGCGCGTCGATCCCTCCATCCTCGGCGGGCTGGTCGTGAAGATCGGCTCGCGCCTCTACGACAGTTCCATCCGAAGCCGCCTGCAGCGGCTGTCACAGGCCATGAAGGGGGCAGCCTGACATGGAGATCCGTCCGGCAGAGATCAGCGCGATCCTCAAGAGCCAGATCGCGAGTTTCGACACCGGCGCCGACGTCGCCGATGTCGGCCAGGTGCTCTCGGTGGGCGACGGCATCGCCCGCGTCTACGGCCTCGCCTCGGTGATGGCGGGCGAGATGGTGGAGTTCCCCGGGGCCGGCCTGCGCGGCATGGCGCTCAACCTCGAGAGCGACAATGTCGGCGTCGTGATCTTCGGCGACGACCGCGGCGTGCGCGAGGGCGACCTCGTCAAGCGCACCGGCGCGATCGTCGACGTTCCCGTCGGCAAGGCTCTGCTCGGGCGCGTGGTCGACCCGCTCGGCAACCCGATCGACGGCAAGGGCCCGCTCGCCAACCCCGACGGCTCGCCGCTCGAGCGCCGGCGCGTGGACGTGAAGGCGCCGGGCATCATCCCCCGCCGCTCGGTGCACGAGCCGATGCAGACCGGGATCAAGGCGATCGACGCGCTGATCCCGATCGGGCGCGGCCAGCGCGAGCTCGTCATCGGCGACCGTCAGACCGGCAAGACGGCCGTCATCATCGACACGATCCTGAACCAGAAGGCGGTCAACGCTTCCGGCGACGAGAGCAAGAAGCTCTACTGCATCTACGTCGCGGTCGGGCAGAAGCGCTCGACGGTGGCGCAGCTCGTCAAGACGCTCGAGGAGTACGGCGCGATGGAGTATTCCATCGTCGTCGCCTCCACCGCGTCCGAGCCGGCGCCCTTGCAGTATCTCGCGCCCTACTCGGGCTGCGCGATGGGCGAGTTCTTCCGCGACAACGGCATGCACGCGATGATCGCCTATGACGACCTCTCCAAGCAGGCCGTCGCCTACCGCCAGATGTCGCTCCTCTTGCGCCGTCCGCCCGGCCGCGAGGCCTATCCGGGCGACGTGTTCTACCTGCACTCGCGCCTGCTCGAGCGGGCGGCGAAGCTCAACGCCGAGAACGGCTCGGGCAGCCTCACCGCGCTGCCGGTGATCGAGACGCAGGCGGGCGACGTCTCGGCCTACATCCCGACCAACGTGATCTCGATCACCGACGGGCAGATCTTCCTCGAGACCGAGCTCTTCTACAAAGGCATCCGGCCGGCGGTGAACGTCGGCATCTCGGTCAGCCGTGTGGGGTCGGCGGCGCAGATCAAGGCGATGAAGCAGGTCGCGGGCCGCATCAAGCTCGAGCTCGCCCAGTACCGCGAGATGGCGGCCTTCGCGCAGTTCGCCTCCGACCTCGACGCCTCGACGCAGCGCCTGCTCGCGCGCGGCTCGCGCCTGACGGAGCTCCTGAAGCAGCCGCAGTTCGCGCCGATCCCGGTCGAGGAGCAGGTGGTGTCGATCTTCGCCGGCACGCGCGGCTACCTCGACAGCGTGAAGGTCTCCGACATCGGCCGGTTCGAGCGGCAGATGCTCGCCGAGCTCCGCGCCTCCGACACGGGCGTGCTCGAGGCCATCCGCAACGACCGCGAGATCAAGCCCGCGACCGAGGAGAAGCTGAAGACCTTCCTCGACGCCTTCTCGCGCAACTTCGCCTGAGCGGAACGGCACCCGGGAGGCACCGCCGATGCCGAGCCTGAAGTCGCTTCGCACGCGCATCAACAGCGTGAAGTCGACCCGCAAGATCACGCAGGCGATGAAGATGGTCGCCGCCTCGAAGCTGAAGCGCGCGCAAGGCCAGGCCGAGGCGGCACGGCCCTACGCCGAGCGGATGGAGCGGATGCTCGGCGCGCTCGCCTCCTCCGTCGCCTCGAGCCCCACGGCGCCGAAGCTGCTCGTCGGCACCGGCAGGCAGGACGTGCACCTGCTCGTCGTCGTCTCGGCCGACCGCGGCCTCTGCGGCGGCTTCAACTCCTCCGTCAGCCGCTTCGCCCGCGCGCGCATCCGCGCGCTCGAGGAGCAGGGGCGGACGGTGAAGATCGTCACCATCGGCCGCAAGGGGCGCGACTACCTCCGCCGCGAGTACGCACGGCAGATCGTGCACGAGGTGAACTTCGTCGGCCGCAAGTCGATCGGCTTCGAGGACGCGGCGAAGGTGGCCGAGCGCCTCACCGCGATGCTGAACGAGGGCGAGTTCGACGTCTGCACCCTGATCTACAACCGCTTCAAGTCGGTGATCAGCCAGGTGCCGGCCGAGCAGCCGCTGATCCCGGCGACGGTGCCCGCGGCCGGGACCGAGGGAGCGCAGGCGCCGCGGGCCCTCTACGAGTACGAGCCCGCGGAGGAGGAGATCCTCGCGAGCCTGCTGCCGCAGAACCTCGCGATCCAGATCTACCGCGCCATCCTCGAGAGCGCGGCGGGCGAGCAGGGCGCGCGCATGACGGCGATGGACAACGCCACGCGCAACGCCGGCGACATGATCGCGCGGCTGACGCTGAACTACAACCGGCAGCGCCAGGCGAACATCACCAAGGAACTGATCGAGATCATCTCCGGCGCCGAGGCGGTCTGAGGTCACGGCAGCGGAACGAGTGGAGAGCGGAACGATGGCGAGCAACAACGTCGGCAGGATCACCCAGGTGCTGGGCGCGGTGGTGGACGTGCAGTTCCCCGGCGAGCTGCCCGCCATCATGAACGCCCTGCACTGCCACTTCGAGGGCCGCACGCTGGTGCTCGAGACCGCGCAGCACCTCGGCGAGAGCACCGTGCGCACGGTGGCGATGGACTCAACCGAGGGCCTCGTGCGCGGCTACGAGGTGACCGACACCGGCGCGCCCATCACCGTTCCCGTCGGCCCGGCGACGCTCGGGCGCATCATCAACGTGGTCGGCGAGCCGATCGACGAACGCGGGCCGGTGGAGGCGACGCAGTTCTTCCCGATCCACCGCGAGGCGCCGAAGTTCGTCGACCAGGCGACCGAGGCGCAGATCCTCGTCACCGGCATCAAGGTGATCGACCTGCTCGCGCCCTACCTCAAGGGCGGCAAGATCGGCCTGTTCGGCGGCGCCGGGGTGGGCAAGACCGTGACGATCATGGAACTGATCAACAACGTCGCCAAGAAGCACGGCGGCTACTCGGTGTTCGCGGGCGTGGGCGAGCGCACCCGCGAGGGCAACGACCTCTACCACGAGATGATCGAGAGCGGGGTGATCAAGACCGACGGGCCGGGCTCGAAGGCGGCGCTCGTCTACGGCCAGATGAACGAGCCGCCCGGGGCGCGCGCGCGCGTCGGGCTGACCGGCCTCACGCTTGCCGAGTACTTCCGCGACGAGGAGGGCCAGGACGTGCTGTTCTTCGTCGACAACATCTTCCGCTTCACCCAGGCGGGCTCGGAGGTGTCGGCGCTCTTGGGCCGCATCCCCTCGGCGGTGGGCTACCAGCCGACGCTGTCGACCGACATGGGCGCGCTGCAGGAGCGCATCACCTCGACCAAGAAGGGCTCGATCACCTCGGTGCAGGCGATCTACGTGCCGGCGGACGACCTGACCGACCCCGCGCCCGCGACCTCCTTCAGCCACCTCGACGCGACCACGGTGCTCTCGCGGGCGCTGACCGAGATCGGCATCTACCCGGCCGTCGACCCGCTCGATTCGACCTCCCGCGCGCTCGACCCGCGGATCGTCGGCGAGGAGCACTACACCACCGCGCGCGAGGTGCAGCGCATCCTGCAGAGCTACAAGTCGCTGCAGGACATCATCGCCATCCTCGGCATGGACGAGCTCTCCGAGGAGGACAAGCTGATCGTGGCGCGCGCGCGCAAGATCCAGCGCTTCCTCAGCCAGCCCTTCCACGTCGCCGAGGTGTTCACCGGCCAGCCCGGCGCCTTCGTCGAGCTCCAGGACACGATCCGCAGCTTCAAGGCGATCTGCGCCGGCGAGTACGACCACCTGCCCGAGGCGGCCTTCTACATGGTCGGCACCATCGAGGAGGCGGTCGCCAAGGCCGAGAAGCTCGCCGCCGAGGCGGCCTGAGCCCCGGGCGCGAGGAACCACACCCCATGGCGACGCTCACGCTCGACATCGTCTCGCCCGAGCGGCTCCTGTTCTCCGACCCGGTGGACATGGTCGAGATCCCGGCCGCGGAGGGCGACATGGGGGTGCTCCCCGGCCATTCCCTGATGATCGTCGCGCTGCGCGGCGGCGTCATCCGCATCCACAAGGCCGGGGCTGTGACGCACCGGTTGTTCGTCGCCGGGGGCTTCGCCGAGGTGACGCCCGAGCGCTGCACCGTGCTCGCCGATGAGGCGACCCCGGTGGCAGACCTCTCGGCCGATGGCGCCCGCGCGCGCGTCGCCGAGGCCGAGGCGGCCTATGCCGAGGCGGCCAGGGGGGCGGATGTTGCCAGCCGCGAGCTCGCCATGGCGAAGCTCCTGTCTGCGCGAGCCCGGCTCGCCGCCGCGTCTGCCCCCGCCGGCTGACCGCGGCTTCCTCCCCGGGCCGGCGGGCCTTCCGCCAAGCATCTGAAAAGACAGGGGTCGGATCGGTCCCGGGGCCTTGTTCCGACGCCCCGCGATCACCATTCCTGTTAGCGTGTGTCCATCGCCGCCGGTGCAATGCCGGCGTGCCGCGCCGGGGGGCCAAGGCCCGGCGCGGCGACCGATCCGGGGAAGAGTGCTGCGCCATGTCAAGGCGGGAAGGCTGCCCATCCGGCTCACTTGCGGCCCCGGTCGCCCGGGGCGGAGGTGCGCGATGAAGCACTGGCATATCGACGAGGTGGCGTGGGACAGGTTCGACCCCGCCAAGGTCGATCCGGCGATCGTGCCGCTCGTCAAGGCGGCGGCGATGGTCGAGCGCAACGGCGACGACTACGCCGACTATCTCTGCAACGTCTTCCATGACGACCCCGACTTCCAGGGTGCTGCGCGCAACTGGGCGGTGGAGGAGGTGCAGCACGGCGAGGCGCTCGGCCGCTGGGCGACGCTCGCCGACCCGTCGTGGGACTACCGGGCCGCCTTCGCCCGCTTCCGCCAGGATTTCCGCATCGAGACCAATGTCGACCGCTCGGTGCGCGGCAGCCGCACCGGCGAGCTGATCGCCCGCTGCATGGTCGAGACCGGCACCTCGTCCTACTACACCGCGCTCGGCGAGGGCAGCGAGGAGCCGGTGCTGGTCGAGATCTGCCGGCTGATCGCGGCCGACGAGTACCGCCACTTCAAGCTGTTCTACGACCACATGCGGCGGTATCTCGCGCGCGAGAAGCTCTCGGTGATGGAGCGGCTGCGCATCGGCCTCGGCCGGATCGGCGAGACGGAGGACGACGAGCTCGCGCTCGCCTTCCACTGCGCCAACCGCCCCGAGGGCGCGCCCTATGACCGGCGCGCGGCGATCGCCGCCTACATGGCGAAGGCGGCAAGTTACTATCGCCAGCACCATTTCGACCGCGGCGTGGGGATGATCCTCAAGGCGGTGGGCCTGCCGCCGCGCGGGCGGCTGTCCGACCTCTCGGCGCGGGCCGCCTTCCGGTTCATGCAGTTCAAGCAGAGGCGCTGCGCCGCGATCGCCGCGAAGGAGTGGCAGCCGGCGCCGGCTGCCATCACCGCCCAGGCTGCGTGACCCGCGCTTAACCCGCCGTTCACCGGCCACGTGCTCCCATCCCCGCACGCAAAGGCATGGAGGGCGGGTGCGATGCGCGGTGCGACCCTGGCGCTCGGGATGGTCCTGATCATGCTGGCGGCGGCCGCCGGCGCGGCCGGCCTCACGGCCCTAGGCAGCGGCCCGGCAGGGCGGGCGGGCCTCGAGGCGCTGCTGCTGCTCGGCCGTGCCGGCTGATCAGCCGGAAGCCGCCGCGATCTCCATCGCCCGGCGCATCACCGCGGCACCCGCGCGGTTCCAGGTCGTGATGCCGCCCACCATCAGCACCTGTGTCAGCCCCTCGGCGAGCTCGGGCACGGTGAGCCCGAGCCGCATCGCGTTGTCGACATGCGCGAGCGCGCCCGCCTCGTTCAGCACCAGCACGTCGAGCAGCACGAACACCAGCTCCTTGGTGCGGAGGTCGAGCGCGCCCCCCTCGTCGCGGTCCCTCATCACTGCCGCCCGCATCAGCCCGTAGCCGCCGAAGGTCGCGGGCGCCGCTTCGGCGAGCAGCGCGATGGTGGGAGGGATCCGCCTCGAGGTGGCGAGGAAGCTCTCCCGCCCCGCCTCGACGGCTGCCTCGATGAGCCTCGATCGGTCGCTCTCGTCCATCGCCACCCCCTGCGCCGGAGCGGGGAGTGGACCACGGCAGCGACGCACGCGCTACGCCGCCCGCGAGACCGGCGGCGCCTCCGCGGGCTCCCGCACCGGCCCGGCCGAGACGTCGGGCGAGGGCCGGCCGAGCAGGAAGCCCTGCGCCTCGTCGCAGCCCTCCTCCACCAGGATCGCGAGCTGCGCCGGCCGCTCCACCCCCTCGGCGAGGACGGGGATCGAGAGGCTCTTGCCGAGCGCGAGCACCGATCGCACCACCGCCTTCGCCTCGGCCGAGGTCTCGATCTCGGCCATGAAGAACCGGTCGAGCTTGATCTTGTCGAAGGGGAAGCTCCTGAGCGTCTTGAGCGAGGAGTAGCCGGTGCCGAAATCGTCGAGCGCCACGCCCACCCCCAGCGCCTTGATGGCGCGGAGGATGGCGAGCGCGCGTTCCTGGTCCTCGACGATCGCGGTCTCGGTCAGCTCGATCTCGAGCCGGCCGGGCGCGAGCCCCGTCTCCGCCAGCACCTCCGCGACCAGCCCGGGCAGAGACGCGTCGGCGAGCTGGAGCGGGGAGATGTTCACCGCCACGCGCCAGGGGTGCGGCCAGGCGGCCGCCTCCGAGCAGGCGCGCCGCAGCACCCAGGCGCCGAGCGCGGGGATCAGCCCCATCTCCTCGGCGAGCGGGATGAACACGGCGGGCGGGATCATTCCGCGCGCCGGGTGCTGCCAGCGGAGCAGCGCCTCGTAGCCGGTGATCTCTGCCGTCGCCACCGAGGCCTGAAGCTGGTAGTGGAGCATCAGGCCGGCGCCGGAGGCGAGCGCCTCGCGCAGCGCCGCGGCGAGGCTGCGCTTCTCCCGCGCCGCCGCGTCCATCGAGGGATCGTAGAAGCAGTGCGAGGCGAAGGGCTGAGCCTTGGCGCGGGAGAGCGCGAGGTCGGCGTTGCCGCTCAGCTGCTCGGCGTCGCTGCCGTCCTCGGGGAAGCAGGCGATGCCGAAGGAGGCGCCGAGGCTGAGCGCGACCTCCCCGCCGGCCCCGTCATCGAGCGGCACCGGCGCCGCGGCCGCCGCCTCGAGCCGCGCGATGATCGCGTCGAGGCCGCTGCGGGTGCGGAACGGCAGCAGCGCGGCGAACTCGTCACCGCCCACGCGGGCGAGGCAGGCATTGGCGCCGACCGCCGCCGCCAGGCGATGGCCGATCTCCTTCAGCACCGCGTCGCCGGCCGCGTGGCCGTGGGTGTCGTTGACCTCCTTGAAGCGGTCGAGGTCGATCGCGATCACCGCGGCCCGGGCGCCGACCGTGCCGGCCCGCTCGATCCCCCGGGCGAGCCGATCCTGGAAGGCGGCACGGTTCGGCAGGCCGGTGACCTGGTCGGTCATGGCGAGGTGGGCGAGCCGCCGCATCGCCTGCTTCTGCGCCCGTCGGTCGAGCACGAAGGCGAAGCCGCCCGCCGTCATCACGATCAGCCCCGCCAGCGCGATGGCGAGCGCCATGGCGCGCTCGGTCTCGGGCGCCATCTCGGCGCCGGCCGGCCCGACCGGGGTGATGGTGACCGCCGCCATGCCCGTGAAGTGGAGCGACAGCACCGCGAGCACGAACGCGGCGATCGCGGCGCGCGGAACCCGGGCCTCGTCCGGGGCGGCCGCGGCGAGCAGGAACGCCGCGCCCGAGACCGTCATCGCGAGCGCGACGGACAGCCCGATGATCCAGGCGTTCCAGACGACGATGCCCTCGATCCGGTAGGCGGCCATGCCGGCGAAGTGCATCGCCGCGATCGCCGCGCCGACCACCGCGCCGCCCGCGGCCGCGCGCCAGTGCACGGCCGGCCCCTCGCCGCCGTCCTCGCGCGCGGCCGCGACGGCCGTTCCGGCCAGCAGAAGGCCCGGGATCGCGCCGAGGATCGCGACCAGCAGCGACACGATCGTCAGCACGGGGTCGAAGCCCACTGGCACGCCGGGCCGGTGGGCGAGCATGGCGATGAAGTGGGTGCACCAGACGGCGGCGCCGAGCGTCACGGCGCCGAGCAGCGTCCAGCCGAAGGCGGCGATGCCCCGCTCGGCCCCGGCGCGCCGGTAGAGCTGCATCACCGAGAGCGCGCCGGCGCAGCACATCAGCCCCGCGAGCAGCACCAGCCCCGGGTCATGGCTGGCGGCGATGCGGGTGATGGCCTCGATCATCGAAGGGCTGCCCTCTCCTCGGGAAAGCAAAGGAGGGGCTTAGCCCGGCGGGGTTAACGTCCGGGAAACGGTCCGGTCAGCGGGCGAGATGGGCGAAGTCGGCGGCCAGGCGCTGGTAGATCGCCCGCTTGAAGTCCACCGCGAGCGCCGGCAGCGAGGCGAGCGGCGTCCAGCGCCAGGCGTCGAACTCCGGATGCGGGTCGGCGTCGAGGCGGATGTCCTCGTCGCTGCCGAGGAAGCGGAGCGCGAACCATTTCTGCGTCTGGCCGCGATAGCGCCCCCCGAGCGCGACGCCGATGAGATGGGCCGGCAGGTCGTAGGACAGCCACTCCGGGTGTTCCTCGATCACCTCGGCGCGGTCGGTGCCGATCTCCTCGGCGAGCTCGCGCAGCACCGCCGCCCTGGGGTCCTCGTCGTCGTCGATGCCGCCCTGCGGAAGCTGCCAGCCGCCAGGCGCGCCCTCGGCGTTCGGCAGGTCGGCGCGGCGGCAGACGAGCACGAGCCCGGCGGGGTTGAACAGCACCGCGCCGACGTTCCGGCGGTAGGGCAGAGCCCGGCTCACCGCTGCGCCTGGCGCTCCCGCGGCGTCACGAGCGCGGTGACCGGGGCGAGCACGAGGCCCCGCTCCTCCAGCCCCGCCGCCCAGGCGGCGATGCGCTCGACCGCGAGCGTGCTCGCCCCCGAGACGCCGAGCGCGCTGCCGCGTTCGCGCGCGATCCGCTCCAGCTCGGCCAGGCGCTGCTCGATCTCGGCCCGGCTCTGGCGGTCATCGAGCACGAGATCGACCGACCGGCCGGGAAGCCCAGGCGGGGCGGCCTCGCCGGCCCGCCCCTCGACGAACATCAGCCCGCGCGCGCCCAGCACCTCGAGCAGCGGCCGCATCGCCTCCGGGCTCGCCGCGAACCGCTCGCCCCGCAGCGTCGGCCCGAGCACGTTGGTCGCCCCGACATAGCCGGGGAAGCGCGACAGCGCCCAGGAGAGGCGCTGGCTGTTGTCGCCCCAGGAGAGGCTGGTCAGCAGCGCCTGGGGGCCCGGGTCGTTCAGCGGGAAGCCGACCGGCTCCATCGGGATCGCGACCAGCACCTCGTGCCCGTCGGCGCGGGCGAGGGCGGCGAACTCGGCGAGCCTGAGGCCGTAGGGCGAGAAGGCGAGGCTGACGGCACCCGGAAGCCGCTGGATCGCCGCCTCGGTCGCGCTCTCGCTGATGCCGAGGCCGGCGACCAGCACGCCGACCCTCGGGCGGCGGTCCGCCTGGTCGAAGGGCCGTGCGTAGAGGCGCCAGGGGGCGCGGCCGTCATCGGCGACGCGCGGCAGCGTGCCGTCGCGCAGCCGGTCGAGCGGGGCGGGGTCAGGCTCGGCGATCAGCGGGCCGCGCGGTGCGGCGGGGGCCGGCGGAGCTGCCTCGGCGTGGCCCTGCGTGGCAGGCACGGTGGCCGCCGGGGCGGTTCCCTCGGCCAGGGGTGATCGCTCCTGGCCGCCGGGCGGGCCGAGACGATCGAGCAGCACGGCGCCGCCAAGCCCGGCCGCGAGCAGCACCATCCAGAAGAAGCCGAGCGCGCGAAGGCTCCTCGCGCCGGGAGGCGCCGCCCGCGGCGATGCCGGCTCCATCGCGCCCTGCCCTCGCCCTGCCCTGGCGCGTCCCGGCGCCGGGCGTCAGTTCGAGGCGCGACGCTGGGCGGCCATGGCGCGCACGAGCTCGAGGCCCTTGCGCATCTGGTAGTCCTTGGCCAGGTCGCCGAACACCACGGCCGGGCCCTGCGCGTCGGCCGGCGGCGGATCGGGCGGAGAGATGCTCTCGGCGAAGCCGGGGGGCAGCGTCACCGGCTGGACGGCCGGCGTCGCGGCGCGGGCGGCCGCGCCGTTGCCGCCGTCGTTGCGCAGCGCGCGGTTGAGCTGCGCCTCGCGGTCGCGCGCCTCGGCCCGCGCCTCGCCCTTGATCGCCTCGACCACGAGGTCGGGCTCGATCCCCGTCGCCTGGATCGAGCGGCCCGAGGGCGTGTAGTAGCGCGCGGTGGTGAGCCGGATGGCGCCGTTGCCGGGCAGCGGCATCACGGTCTGCACCGAGCCCTTGCCGAAGCTCCGCGTGCCGATGACGACCGCGCGGCGATGGTCCTGCAGCGCGCCGGCGACGATCTCCGAGGCCGAGGCCGAGCCGCCGTTGATCAGCACCACGATCGGCAGGCCCTGGGCGATGTCGCCCGCCTTGGCGTTGTAGCGCTGCGCGTCCTCGGCGCGGCGGGCGCGGGTGGAGACGATCTCGCCCTGGTCGAGGAAGTCGTCGGACACGGCCACCGCCTGGTCGAGCAGGCCGCCGGGGTTGTTGCGGAGGTCGAGCAGCACGCCGCGGAGGTTGCCGCCCGCCTGCTGGCGGATCTGCTGCATCGCCCGCCTCAGCCCCGCATCGGTCTGCTCGTTGAAGCTGGTGATGCGGATATAGGCGATGTCGCCCTCGAGCCTCGCGCGCACCGACTGGATGCGGATCACGTCGCGGGTGATCGCGAGCTCGATCGGCCGCGGCGAGCCCTCGCGGCGGATGGTGAGCTTGATCTCGGTGCGCGGCGGCCCGCGCATCCGCTCCACCGCTTCGTTCAGCGTCAGCCCCTGGGTGGACTTGCCGTCGATATGGGTGATCAGGTCGCCGGCGCGGACGCCGGCGCGGGCCGCTGGCGTCTCGTCGATCGGCGAGATGACCTTGATGTAGCCGCTCTCCTGCGTGACCTCGATGCCGAGGCCCCCGAACTCGCCGCGCGTCTGCACCTGCATGTCGCGGAAGGTGCGCGGGTTCATGTAGCCCGAGTGCGGGTCGAGGCTCGTGAGCATGCCGTTGATCGCGGCCTCGATCACGTCGCGGTCGGTCACCGGCTCGACGTATTCGGCGCGGATGCGCTCGAACACGTCCCCGAACAGCGACAGCAGGCGGTAGGTCTCCGCCCGGCTGCCTTCCTGCGCGAAGGCGGCGAGGCCGAGATTGGCGTCGAGATAGCGGCCGAGCGGACCGTTCACCGCCGTGCCGACGGCGAAGGCGAGGCCTGCACCGAGGAGAGCCGAGCGAAGCGTGACCTTCATGCGCCGTTCCGTTGCCCGCGCTGCCACTGGCGGGGCGCGACGACCGGCCCCGCGGGACCGGGAGGAAGCCCGGTCACTGCCCTGCAGCGATCCTGAACATTAGTTGTTCGGCGCTGCCCGGATCAAGGCGCGGACGCCGCCGCCTCGGACACGACCGCGCCAGAAGCCTCACCGATCAGCAAGCTTTGCCCCGTCATCGCCGCGGGCTTGGGCAGGCCGAGCAGGGCGAGCAGCGTCGGCGCGACGTCTGCGAGGCGGCCGTCGCGCAAGGCTGCGCCCGGCGGCCCGCCCGCGAGCAGCACCGGCACCGGGTTCAGCGTGTGCGCGGTGTGCGGCCCGCCGGTCGCTGGGTCCCGCATCAGCTCGGCGTTGCCGTGGTCGGCGGTCACGAGCAGCGCCCCGCCCGCCGCCCGCACGGCCTCGGCGATCCGCCCGAGCCCGGCATCGACCGCCTCGACCGCCTTGGTCGCCGCCGCGAGGGAGCCGGTATGGCCCACCATGTCGGCATTGGCGAAGTTGAGCACGATCAGGTCGAACCGGCCCGAGCGGATCGCCTCCACCGCACGCTCGGTCACCTCCGGGGCGCTCATCTCGGGCTGGAGGTCGTAGGTCGCGACCTTCGGCGAAGGCACGAGGATGCGCTCCTCGCCGGGGAAGGGCGTCTCCTCGCCGCCGTTCAGGAAGTAGGTGACGTGGGGGTACTTCTCGGTCTCGGCGATGCGGAGCTGCCTGAGGCCGGCACGCGAGACGACCGCGCCGAGGATGTCCTCCATCGACTGCGGCGGGAACAGCGTCGCGATCAGGGGGTTGAGCGCTGCCGAGTACTCGGTCATGCCCAGCGCGGCGGCGAGGCGCGGCGTGCGCGGGCGGGGGAAGCCCGCGAAGCCCGGGTCGAGCAGGGCGGCGAGCGTCTGCCGCACCCGGTCGGCCCGGAAGTTGAACGAGAGCACGCCGTCGCCGTCCGCCATGCCGGCGTAGGCGCCGATCACGGCCGGGGGGATGAACTCGTCGGTCACGTCGCGGGCGTGGGCGTCGGCGATCG
>Ga0272446_1005146_pt1 | contig 14679 bp, 10 predicted proteins | sample YNPCB0061_FD_194587 | JGI IMG/M metagenome (GOLD analysis project Ga0272446, IMG submission 194587) | Hot spring microbial mat communities from Yellowstone National Park, WY, United States - YNP-CB-006-1 | ecosystem: Environmental > Aquatic > Thermal springs > Hot (42-90C) > Sediment | place...
TGCTGAACACGTTAAATTATATGGATAGGCGGTCAGCGCGCTGTGCCGACTTTTTACTTAAAACTTTCGATGCAGGGGGTTGATTGTGGCTTTATATGCTGAGTTGCACCGCCATCTTGGCGGTTCTGTTGTACCCAGAGTGTTGTGGCGTTATCTACAGCGTAACAGTTCAGCATTGGCTGAGCGCTTTTCTGACTATCCTGCCTTTGAGGACTTTTATACTCGTCCGCGTAATACCCTGGATGAATACCTGGAACTGCATACCCTGGTGGAAAGTGTTCAGACTGAGGTGGCTTTGCCTTATTTTGTCTACCGGTTAATGCGAGGAGCCTATATTTTTGAGAATCTTGCCTACTTGGAGTTGCGCTACACTCCCTACCTGAGGACTCCCGAGCATTTATCGCAGGCGGAACGAATTGATCGCATGGCAAATGTGGTGGATGTCGTTGGGAGATCGAGCCAGATCAAGGAATACCCGATTGTAACCAGTCAAATTTTGTGTATGCACTTGCGGCTCCCCTATGAGGTGAATCGGGCGATTGTGGATTTAGCCGCCCAATCTCGTGAGTATGTCTGTGCCATCGATCTGGCAGGGGGAGATAATCACTATGGCGATCGCCTGGAGGAGTTTGTGGAACTCTATGCCTATGCGCGATCGCTGGGATTAAATACCACGGGTCATGTTTATGAGACACGGGATGGTTGCCATCCGAAGTTGCTCCCTTATTTGATGCGAATCGGGCATGGTATTCAAATTCCGTTACAGCACCCTGAGTTACTCAAAACAGTTGCCGAGCAGGGACAGTGCCTGGAAATTTGCCCAACGACTTACCTGAAAACAGGAACATTGACTGACCTAGCTGAATTGAAGATCGTTTTTGATCGTTGCTTTAATGCAGGAGTAGATATAGCTATTTGCACGGATAATGCAGGTTTGCATAATGTCCGCCTGCCCTTTGAGTATGAGAATTTGCTCACTCACGATGTGATTGACTTTCAGCAGCTACAAGCCTGTCAAGACGCAGCCTTTCGCCATGCATTTGTCTGGCCCCACCGACAACGTCCGGAGTCGCTGTTGACAAACTTGCTGAAAGCAGAGACCACCGAGCATCCGCTGTTGCTTGAACCCACTGCCCTGTCGAGTAGGGTGAGGGAGTAGGGGAAAGAGGAACAGGTGAGGAAGCGGAGGGGTAGAAGACGTTTGAACTGATCTTCCGAATCGGGGAGGGAAGAGCTATTCTTGCTCTTCTTCTGCATGGCCTGATAATCCCAGCAGGGGGGTGAGTAGAGCCATACCCAAAATCCCTAGGCCGATGCTAAAGCTAAGTACCAGCCCCAAGGGCATCTCAATCGACTGGTAGTTTAAGAAGCGAAGGGAGACAGGGGTATAGTTCTGAATCGCCAGGATTGCGCTAGCACCTATCCAGGTAGCAGCGATCGCTGAAATCACAAAGCTGACTAATCTTTTCATATCGCAACGGGTAGAGAGTGCTGTTTCTAGCCTATCCCGCAAATTGACGGAATCAAAAAAAAGCCCCTGGAAAAACAGGTGGCTTTAGGGTATCTATGAGTGCTTCCACTGAGAACAACAGCAGCTATCCCCTTCATTTCGGAAACGATCAACAGTTTGAGCCTGCTCTTTTTCGTACAGATTTGTTAACCAGGGTCACGGCAGGTGGGAAGTTTTGGAAACTCCTGCCACAATGATGGCTACAGATAGCCGTTAAGCATATGCGCGATCGCCCGTTGTTGTTTCGCGTGGATGGGTTTCCTAGCCAGTCTGCCAGTTGGAGAGAGCAGATTCAAATGGTACTGGCTATGGCGGAGGCACCGCTTTTGCGATCGCTGTTAACCGACTGCCAGCCCCCACTGATCGAGGCATCCCGAATTGCCTCAATAGCGGTTGAGGTGGCGGTTCCCACCGGGGAACAGCAAATCAGCGATGGGGTTTTAACCTATCAAGCTATCTCTGCCATTCCAGCGGACTCGGTTGCCATGACCGATCTGCCGACCCGGTTAAGAGACTTACAGAATAGCCGAGAACTGGCGAAATTAGTGCAACATGAGTCAGAAATGCAAACCCTGGGGCAAAAGCTCCCCTTAGCACCCACTGTTGCCTTACTCGCTCAGGCAGGAATGTCGCCTAACCAGATTCAGGAGATTTTGCGTCTGTCTCAAGATAGCTGGCATAAGTCGTGGTGGTACCGGGTTGACGCCCAAGGAGAGTTTAGTATTCCTTTCCTGCGTTGCATCCGCACTCGCCACTATCCAGATGGATGTGTCACCATTCTCTACAAAGATTATTTTGACCAGGAGAAACCACCCTGTTTTGCTTGCCAACCCGAACGGGTGTTGATTGCCAGTAAGTCGAAAGCGGACTGTTTTAGCCAAACCCTGGGACAAATTAATCAGCAACGGAGAGTGTTGAATATTGATCAAGTAGTTCTGCTGGTGGATCAAATTTCGGCTCTGGAAGCACAGGCCTTTATCCGCCAGGGAATTCGTCTTTATTCTTTGATCAAGCTGCTATTGCCAGTTGTCGCGGATTGTGCCCAGTGCGATCGCCACGAGTGCCCGCTGCATGGCCAGGAAAACTCACCGGTGGCGAGTTGCTATGGTTTTTTGCCGATGAGCGAGTTACTGTAGGGCCAAGCCGTACCCTCTCAGATTTGACCTGAGCAATGACCGGTGGTTGAATTGTTCAAGGTGGGGTAGTACAGGGTAAAGTTAGGACGGAGCTAAGAAGTAAAAGCTCTAGCTGGAGCCAGTTTGCAAAATACACACCTTCTCTCGTTCGTCCTAATAAGCTTTCGTAGCACGACAGTGTAAAAGTCTTGGGGATAGTGTTAGAAAATGATGGATGTGGTGGTGGTAGGAGGAGGAGCCGCTGGTTTTTTTGGGGCGATCGCCTGTGCGGAGACCTTTCCTCAGGCACGGGTAACATTACTAGAGGCCACGCCTCAACCTCTTAGCAAAGTCCGGGTTTCAGGAGGGGGGCGGTGTAATGTGACTCACGCTTGTTTTGACCCAGCTCTTTTGGTGCACCATTATCCCCGGGGTGGCAAGGAACTGCGCGGGGCTTTTAGTCGGTTTCAGCCCAGGGATACGATGCAGTGGTTTGAGGCGCGAGGCATTGCCCTCAAAACCGAGGCTGATGGGCGGATGTTTCCGGTTACGGATGACTCTGCCACCATTATTAACGGCCTATTGGCAGCGGCCAAAGCGGCACGGGTTAAGCTCTGGGTTAAAGCATCCGTGAAGTCGGTTGTGCAAGAAGCGGGTCAGTTTCGGTTAGGGTTTCGCACTGGTGAGAGTATTCGCTGCGATCGTTTGTTGCTGGCCACTGGCAGCCATCCCCAGGGGTATGCGATCGCCCGTTCTTTAGGGCACACCCTAGAGCCCCCTGTACCTTCATTGTTTACCTTTAACATCCAAGATTCCCGACTGGCGGGTCTGGCTGGAGTTTCGGTGGCAGCCGCGCAACTGCGATTGCAAATACCCGACCTGCCAACTTTAGAACAAACCGGGCCACTCTTAATTACCCACTGGGGCTTAAGTGGACCTGCCGTCCTAAAACTGTCGGCTTGGGCGGCGCGATCGCTACATCAGCAGCGCTATCAGGCTGAGTTGCAGATCAACTGGGTAGCCACATCTAACCCTGAAACTTTGCGCCAGCAATTCCAAGCTCTACGCAATCAGATTCCCCGCAAAACCATCATCGGCAACTGTCCTGTCTTGATTCCCCGCCGCCTGTGGGAGCGCCTAGTTGAGACGGTGGGCATTCAGCCCGGTGCCCGCTGGGCTGAACTATCGAACAAAACCCTCAATGCGTTGCTGGAGGAGCTGACCCAAGGCCGTTACCAGATCAGCGGAAAAGGCGCATTCAAAGAAGAATTTGTCACCTGTGGTGGGGTGAGCTTAAACGAGGTGGACTTTAAGACCATGCAGAGTCGCTGCTGTCCAGGCCTTTTTTTGGCTGGTGAAATTCTCAATATCGATGGGGTTACAGGTGGCTTTAATTTTCAAGCGGCCTGGACTACGGGTTGGCTAGCGGGTACGGCAATGGGCCGAGAGGTTTGATGACTCTGAAGTCCTTTTAGAAGACTTAAAAGACCGACCGGCTGCAATTGGGAATGGCCAATCAGTTTGGCGAATTCAACTGGGGCCGATTTAGCCTGGAGGCCAGCGAGTTAGGATGAAAAGTGAGCCTAGACTAGCGATCGCTACAGCGAATTTTTAGACAGATCTGATAGGGTTATCGTGACAATCTAGCTGCCACGGTCATTTATGAAAATCCTGGTGATGAACGCCGGATCGAGTAGCCAGAAGAGCTGCCTCTATGAATTACCGGGGGGAAGTCTGCCAGAACATCCCCCAGAGCCGCTATGGGAGGGGCAAATTACCTGGATTGAAGGCGTTGATCATGCCTCTGTTAAGGTGAAAACCCGCCATGGCAACGTGCTGAAGCAGGATCTGCCGCCACAGTCTCGCTTTGATGACACGCTCAAACTCCTCAAAACTCTGTGGAGTGGTGACACACAAGTCATACATTCACCGGAGGAAATCGCCCTGGTTGGACATCGGGTCGTGCATGGCGGCAGTCACTATCGTCAGAGTGTGGTTGTGACGGCTGCCGTCAAAGCAGAAATTGAACAGCTCTCTGAGTTTGCTCCAATCCATAACCCAGTTAACCTAGAAGGAATTCAAATTACCGAAACGCTGCTGGGGAGTCAGACTCCACAAGTGGCTGTGTTTGATACGGCATTCCATGCTACCTTGCCACCCGCTGCCTATATCTACCCTGGACGCTACGAGTGGCTAGAGAAGGGGATTCGTCGCTACGGCTTCCATGGTATCAGTCATCAATACTGTGCCCAGCGAGCCGCCCAGATCTTACAGCGGGATCCAGACAACCTCCGACTGATTAACTGTCATCTGGGAAATGGAGCGTCCTTATCTGCGATTCGGAATGGTATCAGCGTCGATACGACGATGGGATTTACTCCTCTAGAGGGTCTCATGATGGGGAGTCGCTCTGGGTCAATTGATCCAGGGATTATCATCCGCTTGCTGCGCCAGGAAGGGTATACCGTTGACCAACTGGATCATCTGCTCAACAACGACTGTGGACTGGAGGGGTTGTCCGGGGTTTCTAACGATCTGCGCGATATTGATGCGGCGATCGCCGCTGGCAACCAGCAGGCTCAACAGGCTTTGGATGTCTATATCCACCGATTGCGCTGGCACATTGGGGCAATGCTACCCAGTCTGGGTGGGGTAGATGCCCTAATTTTTACAGCGGGGGTAGGGGAACATGCACCCCATATCAGGGCTGCAGCCTGTGCCCCCTTTGAGTTTTTAGGACTAAAGCTCGACCCTGAAAAAAATACAAGCCATGCGGTCGATCAGGATATTGCGACCTCCGACTCCGCCGTCCGAGTGCTGGTCATTCATACCCAGGAAGATTGGGCGATCGCCCAAGAAGCCTGGCGTATCTATACAGCCCTGTGAAGCCAGTCAATCAACTGCTGGAATAGACCCTTAATCAAGCGGCCAGAATTCATTACTAGCCTTTGCCGTCTATCCGGATGTATTCCAGCTTACTTCTCATTCAGACAGGATTTTGGGAACATCAATACCACTCGCGAATTGGTCTAGCCATGACAAACACCACCGAAAAAGCCCCCCGGATCGACCTTCACGATCCTCAGTATTTCTATAACCAGCATCTTAGTTGGATCGAGTTTAATCGACGTGTTCTCCACGAAGCGCTAGACCCCCGCAATCCATTACTAGAGCGAGTAAAGTTCACAGCCATCTTCACCTCGAATCTCGACGAGTTTTTTATGGTGCGAGTCGCTATCCTCAAGGAGGAAATGGCAGCCGACGTAGCTAAACTCAGCCCCGACGGTCGCACCCCTGGCCAGATCATTGCAGCCATTCGTGAGGCTTTGGCCCCCCTGATCACCGCTCAAGATGAACTCTTTGCTAAAGAACTGCGGCCCCAGCTTGAAGCGGAAGGCATTTACATTCTTAACTACATTGATCTGGATAAAGATCAACGCGCCCATCTAGACAAATACTTTGAGGAACGTATTTTCCCCCAACTTACTCCCCTAGGCGTTGATCTCACCCATCCGTTTCCAACCATGTCAAATCTCAGCCTTAACCTGGCAGTGGCTGTGAAAGACCCTGATAGCGAGGAAGAACTGTTTGCACGTCTCAAGGTGCCAGCCGACCTCCCTCGATTTGTCCAATTACCTGAAACGCTGCGCCACAAAAATGGCAAGTCGGCTCTTTGGGCGGCGATTCCCATTGAACAGATTATTGCCCACAATCTGGACTCTCTCTTTCCAGGAATGCTGATTCAGGAGTGCATCCCCTTTCGGATTACCCGCGATTCCGATATTGACTATGAAGATGAAGCCGCAGGTAGCCTGCTACAAGCCATTCAGGGGGCGCTAGCCCACCGTCATTTTATGGGGTCGGTTGTACGCTTAGAAATTCCTGAAGATGCTTCGGACTTTATCCGCGAAACCTTGATTAAAGGCGTGGAGGTTGAGGAAAAAGACGTTTACACGATCAGAGGCTTACTAGGCCTCAAGGATCTCTTTGCCTTGATGGGTGCCCCCCGTCCTGATCTTAAAGATCCTTCCTATACACCAGTGGTACATCCCCGATTAAAGCCCGTTGTAGCCGAGAAGCCGTCAGAGAAAGAAAGGCGACAGGACGTTTTCTCTATCATCCGCGAGGGGGATATTCTGTTTCACCACCCCTATGAGTCTTTTACTGCATCGGTGGAGTTGTTTATCACTAAAGCGGCCTATGACCCTGCGGTCAAGGCCATTAAAATCACGCTCTACCGCACCTCGAGCAATTCCCCCATTGTGAAGGCATTGATTGCTGCTGCCGAACAAAAGAAACAGGTGGTGGCGGTGGTTGAGCTAAAGGCTCGTTTTGATGAAGAAAGCAACATTAACTGGGCAGAAATGCTGGAAAATGCTGGTGTGCACGTCACCTACGGTAAGGTTGGGCTGAAGACCCATACAAAGGTAGTGCTGGTGGTGCGCCAGGAAGACGAAATCCTACGCCGCTATGTTCATATTGGCACGGGTAATTACAACTCAAAAACGGCTGGGTTATATACCGATTTGGGTTTGCTCAGTTGCCGGGAGGAATTAGGAGCAGATCTCACTGATTTGTTTAATTACCTGACGGGCTTCTCGAAGCAAAAAACCTTCCGAAAACTGTTGGTTTCTCCCATGACGATGCGCGATCGCATGACGGCGATGATTGACCGAGAGATTGCTCATGCCAAAGCCGGTAAGCCCGCCCATATCATTGCTAAGATGAATGCCCTGGTTGATCCCGGTATGATTCGGAAGCTTTATGAAGCCTCCATTGCTGGGGTCACGATTGAGCTAATCATCCGTGGCATGTGCAGCCTTTTGCCAGGGCTAAAAGGAGTCAGCGAAACGATTCAGGTAATTAGCATTGTAGGGCGATACCTGGAGCATTCCCGAATCTTCTACTTCCACAATGATGGTAAGGAAGAATTCTACATTGGCAGTGCTGACTGGATGACCCGCAATTTAGATCGACGTGTTGAAGCCGTCACCCCAGTAGAAGACTCTAAGCTGAAAAAAGAGTTAAAGGAACTCCTCCACATTTTTTTAAGTGATAACCGGAATGCCTGGGAATTGCAATCGGATGGTACCTATCAACAGCGCGAACCCAAGGCTGGCGAAGCTGAGCGATCGGCCCAAAGTATACTGATGGCACGGGCATCCCGTTCTCCGGCTTGAGGACAGATCAGTGACAACCCTGTTTTCACAGGAAGGCTAGTGCTCTATCAAGCGATGATAGTAGGGTAAAGCTCTGGTTCATAATCAGCGCTGACGACCAACCCTAATTTTTAGGCGTGACGTCGCACCCAGTAGGGCGCACTGACAGGTTAGGGGAGGTCTGGCTTCACCTTCCCCATTGCTAGAAAAAGAGCGCTATGCTGAGTCTATGGAAGCACCAATGGTTCGAGCGGGTTACACGCTGCCAGTATTTGCCTGTGCAGCGGCAGTTGCTGCCCTAAAGCGCCTGCAATCGCTGCCAGTAACCTCCACCGTAAGGGTTGATTTGTTGGAACCCGCTGAGACGGTGACCCTTTTGGTTGAGCAGGTGGCGCTGATTGCCCCAGAGATGGCATTGGCAATTACCCGCAGCGATCCTGGTGATAATCTCGATCTCACCCGAAATACACCGATCTGGGCGACCGTTCAGTGGGGAACCGCTGATCAGGAGGAGGTCATTCAGTTGGTGGCTGGTGAAGGAATTGGGTACCATCTCCAGGATCACACTCCAGCTATCTATGCCTATGCCGATCGCCTCCTGCGGGAAAACCTGAGTCGCTGTCTGACTGCTGGACAAAAGATTCGAGTGACGCTGATTTTACCTGAAGGGCGATCGCTTGCAGCCCGTACTTCTAACGCTGCCTTTGGAGTAGTTGAGGGCTTGTCACTGCTGGGCACCAGCGGCATTGCCCATCCCCTCAGTGCACCAGGACAGCTCGAGCTTTTTCGTCAGGATCTACAGCAAAAGGCCAACCAGTTTGAGACTCTTGTACTGTGTATTGGGGAGAATGGCCTGGATCTAGCCCAGCAGCTCGGCATCCCCAACAACCAGTTGGTCAAGACGGCCAATTGGTTGGGGCCACTGCTGGTAGAAGCGGGTATCCAGGGTGTGAAAGCAGTTTTATTATTTGGCTATCATGGCAAGTTAATCAAGCTGGCGGGTGGTATTTTTCATACCCACCACCATCTTGCCGATGGGCGGTTAGAAATTTTCACTGCTCAATGCGCAAAAGTAGGAATCCCCATCGACCACCTCCAACGTATTATGGATAGCCCTACCGTAGAGGCTGCCTGGCAGTATCTGCAGCAGCAGGATCAATCAACAGGGTATAACTGGGCGACCACAGTGTATCAGGAGATTGCCAGAACCATTGATCAACGCAGTCAAGAGTATATTCAGACTCACTGCGATCGCTCAGTGACGGTCGGCAGCATATTATTTGACCGCAGCCGCAAAATCATTATGAAAAGTGTGGTTGGCACTCACCTACTTGAGCGAGTCCTTGCTAGGTTAGAATAACAAGATTAATTTTTATCAACCCTGCGCAAGAACCCTGATCAACCGTAGGTTAAAAAGCGCACCAAAGCCTGTTATCTGACGACCCTTCTAATCAAAAGTACTGTGAGACCCCAAACTCCTTTGAATCAACGCTGACTTTTCTAGAAATTTAGGTTAATGCTTGCTTAAGTTTCCCTATTGTCCACCCTTGCACCATATCTACAGGATCTCTCGGTGACTCTGCAAATAGAACCCCAAACCAAGGCTGCATCCCTGAATCTTGAGCGCCAGATGATTGTCATTCTAGATTTTGGCTCCCAATATTCTGAGTTGATTGCCCGCCGCATTCGTGAGACTCAAGTCTACTCTGAGGTGCTGTCTTATCGTACCTCAGCCAGTCAACTGCGCCAGCTTAACCCAAAGGGCATTATTCTTTCTGGCGGGCCTAATTCTGTCTACGATGAGGCGGCTCCCCACTGTGATCCCGAAATCTGGAGTTTAGGTATTCCCATCCTAGGAGTTTGCTACGGCATGCAACTGATGGTGCAGCAACTGGGGGGTACTGTGGAACGTACAGACCGGGGAGAATATGGCAAAGCGTCTGTCTATATCGATGATCCGACAGATCTCTTCACAAATGTTGAAGATGGCACCACAATGTGGATGAGTCATGGAGACTCGGTAACGGCACTGCCCTCTGGGTTTGAGCGCCTAGCGCATACCGAAAATACCTCCTGTGCCGCAATCGCCCATCAAGAGCAAAAACTTTATGGTGTTCAGTTTCATCCTGAAGTGGTGCATTCCATTGGAGGGTTAGCGCTAATTCGCAATTTTGTTTATCACATTTGCCACTGTGAACCCACCTGGACAACAGCGGCCTTTGTTGAAGAAGCGATTCGCGAAATTCGTGCTCGGGTTGGGGATAAGCGAGTACTGCTGGCTCTTTCGGGTGGAGTTGACTCATCGACCCTAGCTTTTTTACTCCATCGTGCGATTGGCGACCAGCTCACCTGCATGTTTATTGACCAGGGGTTTATGCGGAAACTAGAACCAGAGCGGTTGCTCAAGTTATTCGATGAGCAGTTTCACATCCCTGTGCAGTATGTGAACGCCCGCGATCGCTTTTTAGAGGCGATCGCCGGAGTCACGGATCCCGAAGAAAAACGCAAACGCATTGGGCATGAGTTTATTCGAGTATTTGAAGCCGAGTCTAAACGTTTAGGGCCTTTCGACTATTTAGCTCAGGGTACCCTTTATCCCGATGTGATTGAGTCGGCTGACACCAACATCGACCCTAAGACCGGAGAAAGGGTTGCCGTCAAAATTAAAAGCCACCATAACGTTGGCGGTCTCCCTAAGGATTTACGGTTTAAACTCGTTGAGCCGCTGCGGAAGCTCTTCAAAGATGAAGTGCGCAAGGTAGGGCGATCAATCGGCCTACCAGAAGAAATTGTGCAGCGCCACCCCTTCCCAGGGCCAGGGTTAGCCATTCGGATTTTGGGCGAAGTAACAGAGGAAAGACTAGAAATTTTACGTGATGCGGATCTGATTGTGCGTCAGGAAATTAACCGCAGTGGAATCTACCATGACCTTTGGCAAGCGTTTGCCGTGTTGTTACCCATTCGCAGTGTGGGAGTCATGGGCGACCAGCGCACCTACGCCTACCCTATTGTGCTGCGTTTCGTTACCAGTGAAGATGGCATGACTGCCGACTGGGCAAAGGTTCCCTACGACTTGCTAGAAACCATTTCAAATCGAATTGTGAATGAGGTTGCAGGAGTAAATCGGGTCGTTTATGATATAACTTCCAAACCTCCTGGCACCATCGAGTGGGAGTAGTTGGCTGCACTGTCGGTCAACAATTGCCAGTTCATTGGCCGTAAGCACTGCTCAGGCTGTTTCCCAGGTCATCAGGCTGTTTCCCAGGTCAAAAGTGACACCTGTGATGATTGTGCCAGTTTTGGAGTAGGGCTGCCCAATCGAACGAGCCCTTCCCTGGTTGAGTTATTTGCTTTGCTAAGGCACAGTTCCCCGCGCAAACTATCCAAGACAGGCGGGGGAATTGGCTGTTTCTGATTCATTTTCCCACTGCTGTTCAGATTGGGGAAATGTTTAGCTGACCTGTGGAAAACCTGGGGAAAACCGCTCTTTCTTGTGGAAAACGTAGCATTTTTCACAAAAGTTTAGAGAGAGTTGTTGATTACTCAATCGGCCTCAGCCAGGCCTTAATTTGAGGGGAGGGATGCTGCATCCTGGCAGGTGTCAACTTTTAGTTTTGAGTTTTTATAGCCATGGCCATGGTTCTCATAGCGATGGCGAGCCAGAAAGCCTAGCCAGCATTGGTGGTTGAGCGCTTGCTTTTGTCCTGAGCTTTCTAACCAGAACTATATCCTATCAGGAAAATTTTGATGAGTCGCAAACTCTCAACATTTCTCGTTCTAACTCAGTTTGGATTTTGCAAGGAAAGGCCACTGCTGCAGTGGGGGCTTTTGCCTGCACCTCCCAAATGGTGCTACCGGTAAGGGTTTGCAAGCATTGATTCCATTGCCCTCGATCCCAGATTTTGAGTGTTTTTCGTTATGCCTGGCTGCATCACGGGAACGATTCGAGCAAAAACACAACGCAGTTCCAGGCACAAGATCGCTTAGAATTAGCAAACTTTAGCCTGAATCAACGGGTTGCTATCGGCAGGGCTGGCTCAGTCGCTTTGGAATGTCTAAATCGAATAACCCAGGATGGTTCCCTTAACGGCACTGCTATCAGCATTTTTTCAAGACTTTGGCCTTGTGAGGTTAGGATAACTTAAACGATTGGTATAACCGTCGGATCTGGCAAGCGCTACTACAGGTAATCTCAGGGCGGAGTCAGTTGCAGCTTTCTCATGGTTGCTTCAACAATTGATTCTTTCATGATTTTTGGTTTTCAGGGCTTAAGCCAGATGTTGTATTTTGAACAATGTCCCCAATCTATGTCTTGTTTGACGACTGCTTTGTAGCGGCTCGACTTTGGTTCAATGTGCATGATGCCAGGATGCCCGATCAACCTTAACCAAGGTCAGGCCAGTTGTTGTGCTTATCGCGCAGTGCCTGGTTTTGAGTGGAACTTGGTTTATGTTGGGAAGTGGGCGTGCATGGGCATCGGTATCCATTAGTTGATCTCAATGTGCTTTTGTATGCGCCAGCGAGGCAAATACTTTGATGGCTGTTTTATCGGTGGATGATACCTATTTGGGAGCTTTTACAGCGGATGCTGAGGGAAAATTGCTGGCGGTTAGTCCCTGTTTAAGCCAGATGCTGGGATACAGTGCCCAGAACATGCAAGGGCAGGAGTGGCTCAGTTTTGTGGCGATCGCCGACCATAGTAAGGTCAAAATTGGTTGGGCAGCCTCTCTGCAAGCCCGGCAGCCTTTTTGCGACCAATTTCGGCTAAAGCAGGCGAGTGGGGAGTTCCTTTGGGTAGCGGGGCAACTGATGCCGACTTGGACAGATGATGGTTCGCTGCAGGCCATTCAGGGCATTTGTTTGCCCCTTCTGCCACCAGTCAGCATTTCACCCCAAGTAGAGTGGAAGCAAAAGGTCTCGGCTGTTGCCCATTCGATCGGGCGATCGCTCAACCTGCGGCAGGTGGTTTATAGTGCCGTGGCTGAGATACAGCAACTGTTTCAGGTTGAACGAGCACTGATCTTTCGGTTGGAGCCAACTTGGCGGGGAACAGTGATGAGTGAAGCCGTTAGCCCTGGCTGGTTGTCGATTCTAGATCGGGTGATTGCTGACCCTTGTTTTGCTATGGCTAACGCATCGCTTTACCAAGAGGGAAAACCACGGGCAACCGATGATATTTATGCGGCTCCTCACCTGTCACAATGCTATGTCGATCTGTTAGCTGGCTTTGAAGTGCGAGCCATTCTGTCGGCTCCTATTCTACAAGAGCGGCGACTCTGGGGGCTGTTGATTTTGCATCAATGTAGTGCTCCGCGCCAGTGGCAACCCTGGGAGGTTGAGGCGGCGCAGCAACTGGCGGCCCACCTTGGGGTGGCGATTTACCAGTGTGAGCAATTGCTACAATTGCAACGGGCGAATGCGGATTTAGAGCGCCAGGTACAAAAAAGCAACGCCCAACTCAAACTGGCAATTGAATTTGAGGCCACCTTGAAGCGAATTGCCGATCGCGTCCGCGATAGCCTCGATGAGAATCAGATTTTGCAAACAGCAGTGCGTGAATTAGCGATCGCCGCTGGGGTGAGTAACTGCAATGCCTCGCTCTACGACTTAGAGCGTCGCACATCAACCGTCTGCTATGAGTACACCACCTTTTTGGAGCCAGTGCAGGGGCGCACTGTAATGATGGACAACTTCCCGGAGGGCTATAGCCAGTTGCTCCAGGGGCAATACTTTCAGTTTTGCTCGCTCTTGCCCAACCCCAAACGCGGTCGGGTGGCGATGCTGGCGTGCCCAATTGTAGATGACCAGGGGGCACTGGGAGATTTGTGGCTGATCAGTCAGGAGTATCGGGCTTTTAATGATCAGGACATTCGTTTGGTGCAGCAGGTGGCCAACCAATGTGCGATCGCCATTCGCCAAGCCCGGCTCTATCAAGCCGCCCAGGCCCAGGTCAAAGAGTTAGAAAAATTAAACCGCCTCAAGGACGATTTCCTCAGCACAGTATCCCATGAACTGCGCACCCCCATCTCAAATATCAAGATGGCCACGCAAATGCTAGAGCTGGCTCTGAGTCGTTTAGAGCTGCTTGAAGCCAATGAGGCCAACCCGGTCAGCCGCTACTTTCGCATTCTCAATGATGAGTGCCAACGGGAGTCGCGGCTGATTAATGACCTGCTAGATCTCTCACGGCTGGAAGTGGTAGAAGAAGTCTTAACGCTAACAGATATTGATTTATCGGTGTGGTTACCCCACTTGGTCGCGCCCTTTGTCGAGCGAGCACGGGGTCACCAGCAAGCGTTAGAACTCGATTTAATGCCCAACTTACCGCTACTTACCACTGACTTGTCTCGGCTGGAGCGCATTCTGAATGAATTGCTGAATAATGCCTGCAAATACACGCCAGCCAATGAAACAATTCGGGTGGTGGCCAAAAGTGATGGCCATCAAGTGTGTCTCAGTATTACCAATTCAGGAATCGAAATCCCTCCACAAGAATTGGCCCATATTTTCGATAAGTTTTATCGCATTCCCAATAATGACCCCTGGAAGCATGGGGGCACAGGACTTGGGCTGGCGCTGGTAAAACGATTGGTAGAGACTCTGGGGGGAGGAATTGATGCAGTGAGTAGCCGTAATCAAACAAGCTTCATCTTAAAGCTGCCCTTGGCGATCGCGGTTTTGCCTGCCATCACACAAACCAACCCCGAAGCGGCAATAGAGTCATAGCCAATCCGATGGGAGGCCCCTTTCAAGGCAACACCATAGACCCTGACATCCTCCCCATGCCTGAAGGCAGGGGGTTCCTCCTTCATCCAGCCGACTTGTCCAAATCAATTGCTTGACTCAGATAGCGGTCGTTCTGTCCAGAGGCGTTGATTTCCGAGTGTCCCCCGGT
>Ga0272446_1005147_pt1 | contig 14676 bp, 13 predicted proteins | sample YNPCB0061_FD_194587 | JGI IMG/M metagenome (GOLD analysis project Ga0272446, IMG submission 194587) | Hot spring microbial mat communities from Yellowstone National Park, WY, United States - YNP-CB-006-1 | ecosystem: Environmental > Aquatic > Thermal springs > Hot (42-90C) > Sediment | place...
AGAAGTCCGCGTCGTGTGGCAGTCATCCCGATCTCCACGACAGAGGCGGAACGGTCCGCCTGTGCTCGATGGCGATCAGGCTAGGGCAGCGCTCGGGAGCCTGGCCTTGATGCAGCGCAAAACGACGCTCGCGAAGGCGGGACTCGCGGGCGGCTTCACAAGCTGAGGTGTGTTGCTGTCAGATCGCGTAGGTGATCGGCGCGTCGGATGCGGGCGCAAGCCCCGCCGCTTCGGCCTTGCGGGCCAGCTCCTCGACGGTCACGGCGTCGAGCGCGGCCAGCGCCTTGGCTTGGGCCTCGCGCCAGATGGGCGCGACGACCTCGGCGAGCATCGGCGCCAGCGTGGCGGCGTCCGCGTCGTCCTCGGCGATGGCGCGCAGGATGTCGCCCGCGGTAATCGCCCGGCGCGCCTTGGCGAGCTTGTAGCCGCCGCGGCGGCCGCGGCTTGACGCCAGTATTCCGGCACGGCTCAGCGCCTGCAGGATCGGCTCGAGCCCGCGCGGGTTCTGGCCGAGGCGGTCGGCGATCGCCGCGCCGCCGACCGGGCCGGCGGCCCCGTGCAGCGCAACGTCGACCACCGCCGCGACCGCCACCGCTTCCCGCCCGGCCACATCGAGCATCGCGCTCTCCCGACTCTGCGAAGGGACTAAACTACGATCACTCATCGTGGTATTCGAAACCGATGGACATGTCACCACCGCCCGTGCGGATCCACGACTCGATCCTCGACACGATCGGCCGCACCCCGCTCGTCCGCGCGGCAAGGCTCGCCGCGGCCGAGGGGCTTGCGGCCGACCTCGTTCTCAAGCTCGAGTTCTTCAACCCGCTCGGGTCGGTAAAGGACCGGATCGGGCTCGCCATGGTGCTGGCGGCGGAGGCGGAAGGAAAGATCCGCCCCGGCCAGGGGACGCTGGTCGAGCCGACCTCGGGCAACACCGGCATAGCGCTTGCCTTCGTCGCCGCCGCCCGCGGCTACCGGCTCGTCGTCACCATGCCCGAGGGAGCGTCCGAAGCCCGCCGGCGCATGCTCAGGCTGCTCGGCGCCGAGGTGGTGGAGACGCCCGCGCGCGAGGGCATGGCGGGGGCGATCGCCCGCGCCGAGGCGATCGTCGCCGCGACCCCTGGGGCGGTGATGCCGCGGCAGTTCGACAACCCCGCCAACCCCGCGATCCATGAGGCGACAACGGCGGAGGAGATCTGGGCCGACACGGGCGGGGCGGTGGACGCGATCGTCGGCGGCGTCGGCACGGGCGGCACGCTCACCGGTATCGCCCGCGCGCTCAAGCCGCGCCGGTCCGGCCTACGCGTCATCGGGGTGGAGCCGGACGAGAGCGCTGTCCTCTCGGGCGACCGCGCGGCCCCGCATGGCATCCAGGGCATCGGCGCCGGCTTCGTCCCGGCGGTGCTCGACGTTCGCCTGCTCGACCAGGTGGAGCGCGTGGCCGAGGCGGAGGCGATCGCGACCGCGCGCCGCGTCGCCCGAACCGACGGCATCGCCGTTGGCATCAGTTCGGGTGCGGCGATCGCCGCCGCCCTGCGCGTGGCGCGCGCGCCGGCGATGGCGGGGCGGCGCGTTGTCGTGATCTGCCCGTCCTTCGCCGAGCGCTACCTCTCGACCGGGCTGTTCACTGCGCTCGAGTGACGCCCGCGGCCTGGGGTCAAGGGCCTCCTGGGCTCAAGGGCCTCAGGTGACATCGCGCGAGGCAGCCCTGGCAGGATGGTGGGCGCGGTAGGGATTGAACCTACGACCCCCGCCGTGTGAAGGCGATGCTCTCCCGCTGAGCTACGCGCCCCTCGACCCAGGTGTTAGGTTCGTCCCGCACCGACTGTCAAGGCTGCGAGGGGGATCGAGCCTGCTCTGCGGGACGCATCCACCGCCGCAGCGACCGCAATCGTCCAGGCGAGCGTCACCGAGCCCCCCGGCGGGAGCGGCGCGAGCGCGATCTCCGCTTCCGAGAGATCGGGGGAGGCGAGCGGCGTCACCCAGCCATGCGCGCCGAGGCAGCGCCCCGGCACATCCCAAATGCCGCTCTCCGGCGGCGTGCCGCCCTCCTTGCGATCGCCGACGCCAGGCCCCGTCACGCACGCGCGGAAGCGCGCGGCGGCGAAGCGCCGGTCGGCGACGCGGACGGCGACCGGGTCGCCGTCAGGGTCGAGAAGGCTTGGCGGCTGGCAGGGCAGCGCAGCGCTCCAAGCGGTTCGAAGCCTTGGAGCATCGAGGGGTGCGGCGCCGTCGTTCGTCACGCTGAGCCGCAGCTGCAGCGTCGCGGCCATGTGCGCAACACCATGCGCCGCCGCGGCGACCGCGCCGAGCGACGCCGCGACGGAGCGTCCCTCCACGGCAACGAATGCCGCGTGCCTCGCCCGGGCAGAGCCGGCCTCGTGCCGCGCGAGGCTCAAGGTTTCATCGAGAAGGCGAAGCGAGAGAGGCTCCTCGCCGGCGGCGTCGATCCGGAGCGCTGCCTCGCCAATGCCGGCGACGGCCACCCACCCGTCGCGTGTCTCGGCCGTGTCGCGCCAGGCGGCGGCGCATCGGCCGATCGTGTCGGCGACGCGGCCGTTCCGCTCCCAGGCAATTTCGCACCGCGTCATGCAGTCCTGCCCCGCTGGCGAGGGACGTGTCGGTGGGAACGATGCTGCGGCGCCGCTGGCCGGGTCAAGCCGGCACGGGGCGCCGCGCGTCACGAACCGGGCGCGTCACGGAGGCGTGTTGCTGCCTTGCACGGGGCGGGGCGACGTCCTTATCACGGCACATGCGTGCGCTTGCCCTCGCGGTTCTCGCCGGTCCCGCCGTCGCCTCGCCGGCGCAGTCGGCGAGCCCGATCACCCCCTCGCCCGTCCAGGCGAGCTACATCGCCTCCTGGGCGGGGTTCTCCATCGTCACGCTCGATGCCTCGCTCGAACTCGGGGCAGAGGCGTATCGCGTCGTGGCGACGATGCGCACGGCCGGGCTGCTCGCGACCTTCGTGCGCGGCGAGCAGATCACCCTGGTCGAAGGCCGGGTGCAGCCGCAGGCGAGCCCGCTCGCGCTGCTGCCCGCACGGTTCAGCATGGAGGGCCGCTGGCGCGGCACGCCACGGCGCGTCGCTCTGCGCTGGACCGACGGACAGCCGGAGGTGCTCGCGCTCATCCCCGCCAACCAGGAGGAGCGTGACCCTGTGCCTCCGGAGCTCCAGCGCGGCACGGTCGATACGCTGACGGCGCTCGCCGCGCTCGTGCGCCAGGCAGCCTCGAGCAACCGATGCGAGGGCACGGCGCAGGTCTTCGACGGGCGGAGGCGGAGCGACTTCACGGCAACGACCGACGGCATGGACAGGCTCGAGCCGACTCGCTGGAGCGGGTTCTCCGGCCCCGCCCTGCGCTGCCGCTTCGAGGGGCGCCAGATCGCCGGGTTCTGGAAGGAGCAGGACCGCGATGAGGCAGCCCGGCCGCGCGGCGGCAGGGCTTGGTTCGCGAGCCCTGCCCCCGGCCTTCCCGTGATCCCTGTGCGGATCGAGGCAGAGAGCTCCTGGGGGACGGTCCATGTGCACATGACACGCGCCGCCCCGGGCGTAATCCCTCTCCCCGCGCAGCAGACCGACCGTCGCTGAGCGGGCGTCGCCGCGCCGCCGGCCTCAGGCGGGGTCGGCGGAGGAGCGGAAACCGCCGCGATAGAGCGTGATGATTGCCCTGTCAGGCAGCGCCGTCTCCTGGCGAACCCCGTAGAAGAACACGCCGCCGGCGCCGTCGAGCGAGGCGGGGTTGCGTCGCAGGACATGGTCGAGAAGCTTCAGGGGAACGCTGAGCAGGAGAGACACGAGCGACATGACGCTGCGGAAACGCCGCGATGGCACGAGGTTCGACAGAACCATCCTCACCGACCAGGCGGCCACAGCGCCAGGGCCGAGCGCAAGGCCGCTCTCGATCTCCCGAAAGCAGCGGAAGAGCCGCCGGTGGCCGAGCGGGGTGAAGCGGGTGAAGTCGTGCGCCCCCATATGCACCGGTTGCAGAAATGGCGTTTCCGCGAAGACACGGCCCTCCGGAGCGAGCACGCGCCAGATCTCGCCGACGACGCGCTGGGGGTCGGCCACATGCTCGAGCACGGCGATCGCGACGACGAAGTCGAAACTGCCATCGGCATAGGGAAGGTCGTGCGCGTCCACGATCGCAGCGATTCCGTCCGAGAAGGCGACGTCGGTGTAATGGATGTCGGCCGGCACGGCGTAGCGCCGGCTGCCGGCGCCGATGACGAGGACACGCGGCCGGTCGGCGCGGCCTTCGCAGAAGGCTCTGAGCGCGCGTTCGACGTCGAGTCCGTCGCGGCGGATCGCGAATTCCGACAGGCGATGCACGGCACGCCGGTAGCGCGCGCGCAGGCCGGTGTGCCGGTCCGTCGCCTCGCCGTAGGACGCGCCGGAATAGGCCGCCTCGCCGGCATAGTCGGCCACGGCGAAGACGCTGTTGTCGTCGTTGATCAGAACCGGGGTGCCGCGGATCACCGGGTAGCGGCGCGAACAGGACGGGCAGGAGAGCCGGTCGCCGTCGGGCCGGAGAGGGGCGCCATGGCAGGCGGGGCACCAGAACGGGATCGGATCAGGCATCGCGGTGGGTCACCGGATCGGCTCCTGGGCATCGCCCGGCCTGCCCGGGCGTCCTCGGCGTGTTTTCCCATGATCCTCCAGCCTTGACCGCCGGGGCAAGACCGGTGGCGGCCGCCGTTCCGCCAGCCCGACCGGTCGATCAGGCGGAGAACACGAGGCGGCGTCCGCGCACCGGCCGCGGCGCCGGCCAGGCGATCACGGCGGCGACGGGGATCAGCCAGGCGATCCTCGCCTGGTAGCGATGATGCGGCTTCGACAGAGCGCCCGAGACGAAGGCGTTGGCGAGAGCACCGCCGACCACGCAGAGAACGAGCGCGACCGCCCGCACATCGCCGCGCCATGCCGCCCGGATCGCCGCGACGACGGCCCCGGCCGCGGCGAGGGCGAGCACCGCGGCATGGAGCGGCGCGAGCGGCATCAGCCGGTCCGCCAGCACACGCTGCGCCTGGAGCGACGCCTCCCACGCCGCGAGTTCGCGCGCGGGCAGGAACTCCCGGATGCGCACGATCGTCGCCGCCTCGATGTCGGCGCGCGGCTGGGCGATCACGTCGCCCGCACCGGCCATGACGGCCTGGCGCAGCGTGTTGGCGACCATCGCCCGAAGCACGGGGAGGGGCTCGCGCCTGAGCGTCTCGCGCACGATCTCGCGCGCCTCGCCAGAGAGGACCGCGCCGGCGAGGAACCGGGCGTTGCCGGCAGCGTCGCGGTTCAGCGGGCTCGCCGGGTCCCAGAGGAACATGTCACTGTCCATCGGCAGGCGGTCTCGACCGGCGCAGAGCGTCCAGCCGCGCTCTGGGCAGAGGGCGGCGAGCGTGCGCGCTGCTGGGCCATCCGCCTGCAGCCGAGCGAGCAGGAAGGTCGCGCCATGCGGCGAGAGCGACAGCACGCCGTGGCCGGCGAGGTTGGTGGCAAGCAGGAGCCCGATCGCTGCCGCGATCGGCGCCGCCATACGCAGCGCCGGGCGGAGGCGGAAGGTCAGCACGAGGCCGAGCGCGGCGAGCGCAGCGGCGAGCGGCAGGTGCGCGAGATGCGCCGCGATCCCGATCGCGGCGACGATCCCGACCCAGAGCGTCTCGGCGCGGCCGAGCCGCTCCGCCCCGAAGCCGAGCAGGAAGAGGGCGAGAACGACCGGCGCGGTGAAGACGTCCGGCATCAGCAGAGCGACCGTGAAGGGCGCGGTGGTGAGAGCGCCAGCGAAGAGGCAGAGCAGGAGGTGGCGCAGCGGCCGCGCCCCCCAGATCACGCGCCCGGTGAGCCAGAGCATGTGCGAGACGACCAGCGCCTGGGCCGCAAGCGGCAGCCACAGCGAGACGCGCCAGTGGAAAAGGTGCAGGAACGGTCCGTACACCCAGGGCTTGTCCCAGAGCATCAGCGGAACCAGCGTCTGCGCGAGGAAGCCGCCCGTGTCGCTGAACAGAAGCGGATAGCCGTTGTAGAGCGCAGGCCAGACAAGCAGCGGCGCCGCGGCGAGGATGGCCGCCGCGTTGCGGAGCGGGGCGCCCATCAGCGCCGCGCCCAGGCCTCGGCGGTCGCCTCGTCCGCTTCCCGTGCCGCCACCCAGCGGCTTGCGCCTGTGGCGAACTCCTCGCGCTTCCAGAACGGCGCCTTGGTCTTGAGCCAGTCGATCAGGAAGGCGCAGGCCTCAAGCGCCGCCGTGCGGTGCGCCGAAGCCACGAGCACGAGCACGATCGGCTCGCCCGGCACGAGCGGGCCGACGCGGTGGATCACCGTGCAGCCGGTGAGCGGCCAGCGTGCCAGAGCCTCCGCCGCGATCGCGCCGATCGCCCGTTCCGTCATCCCCGGATAGTGCTCGAGCACCATGCGCGAAAGACCGTCATCGGCGCGCGTGACGCCGATGAAGCTAGCGATGCCGCCGACATCGGTCCGCCCCGCGACCAGCGCAGCGGTTTCGGCGGCGATGTCGAAGGGCCCGTACTGGACGCGTATGGTGGGGCGAACGGGGGCTGTGGCTGGGGTGTCCGGCATGGGGAAGAGATGCCGCCTCGGCGCCCGTCCCTCAACCCCCGGCCGGGAGGGGCAGGGCGGCGAGAGCCTCGGGAAGGTCGGCGAAGCGGTCGATCGCCGCCGCCGCGCCGAGGGCTTGATGGTCTTCCTCGCCATAGCCATAGGCGGCGAAGATGGCGGGGACGCCGGCGCCGCGTGCGGCGATCAGGTCGTTGCGATGGTCCCCCACCATCACGGCCTCGTTGGGGCCGATGCCAAGCCGCGCGAGAGCGCCCGTGAGATGCCCGGGGTCAGGCTTGCGCACCGCGAAGCTGTCGCCGCCCGCGACGGTTGCGAAGTGGTGGTCGAGCCCGAGCGAGCGGAGGATCGTATGCGTCGGCGCTTCTGGCTTGTTGGTCACGACCGCGAGCCTGAAGCCTGCCTCGCGCAGGGCCTCGAGCGTCTCGGGAACGGCGGGGAAGGGCCGCGTCGCGACGAGCGAGCGTTCCTCGTAGTCGGGGATGAAGGCAGCGAGCTCAGCCTCGAGCCCGGCCGGATCGAGCGCTATTCCGTGCGCTGCGAAGCCCCGCATGAGCAGGGCGCGCGCCCCGTCGCCGATCATCCGCTTGACCGCGCCGAGCGGGTGCGGGGCGAGGCCATGCGCGGCAAGCCGCCGGTTCAGCGCGGCAGCGAGGTCGGCAGCGCTGTCGATCAGCGTGCCGTCGAGGTCGAGGCAGACGGCACGCCGTCCGTTGGCGGGTGGCATCGTAACCGATCATCCATGGTGTGGTGCGACACACTGCATGACGAGCCTGGGTTTTGACAGCGGCGGCCCAGCGAGGGCAGAACCGCGCGCAGCGTTCGGTCGAGCCTCGGGCAGGGGAATACCGTGTCGTCCATTGCCGTCATCCTCGCCGCCGGCCTCGGCACGCGGCTCAGGAGCTCTGTGCCGAAGCCGCTGCACCGGCTCGGCGGGGTGCCGATGGTGCGGCTGCTCGTCGCCTCCTGCGAGGCGGCAGGGTTCGGCAGGATCGTGGTGGTCGTGGGCCCTGAGCCGGCCTTTGCGCCGATGCGCGCGGCGGTCGCACCCCACGCCGTTGCGGTGCAGGCCGAGCGGCTCGGCACCGCCCATGCGGCGCTGATGGCGGCGGATCTGCTCGCAGCGACCGAGGGCGAGGCGATCATCCTCTACGGCGATGTGCCGCTCGTCTCGGCTGCGACGCTCGCTGGCATGGTGGCACGCCGGCAGGCGGCCGGCGCCGGGCTTGCCCTGCTCGCCTTCACGCCCGAGGACCCGGCCGAGTACGGGCGGGTGCTGCGCGGGGCAGATGGGTTCGTCGAGCGGATCGTCGAATGGCGCGACGCGACGGAGGCCGAGCGCGCTGTCGGGCTCTGCAATGCCGGGCTGTTCTGCGCGCCGGCGGCCGACATGCTGCGCTGGCTCGGCCAGGTGGGCAACGACAATGCCAAGCGCGAATACTACCTCACCGACATCGTCGCGATCGCCCGCGGCGAAGGCGTTCGTGTGGCCGCGGCCGAGGCGCCGGCGGAGGAGGTGCTCGGGGTCAACTCGCGTGCCGAACTCGCCGCCGCCGAAGCCGCTCTGCAGCGGCGGCTGCGCGCCGCAGCGCTCGCGGGCGGGGCGACTCTGGTCGCGCCCGAGACGGTGTTCCTCGCCGCCGACACGTCTCTCGCCCCGGATGTGACGGTGCACCCGCATGTCGTGTTCGGCCCGGGCGTCGTCGTCGGCCAAGGTGCGGTGATCCAGAGCTTCAGCCATCTCGAGGCCTGCACGGTCGAGGCGGGGGCGATCATCGGCCCTTATGCGCGGCTCAGGCCGGGCGCTTCTGTGGGCGAAGGTGCGCATGTCGGCAATTTCGTCGAGCTGAAGGCGACGCGGCTCGGCCCCGGAGCGAAGGCGAACCACCTCGCCTATCTCGGCGACGCCGAGGTGGGTGCGGGGGCGAATGTCGGGGCCGGCACGATCACCTGCAACTATGACGGCTTCGGCAAGTATCGCACGGTGATCGGCGCCGGCGCCTTCATCGGCTCGAACACGGCCCTCGTCGCCCCCGTCACGGTCGGCGAGGGCGCGATCGTCGCTGCCGGGTCGACGATCACCGAGGACGTCGCGGCGGATGCGCTTGCCTTCGCGCGCGCGCGCCAGGCCGAGAAGCCCGGCCGAGCGCCGGCCTTCCGGGAGGCGGCGAAGGCGCGCAAGGCGGCGTCGAGGGCCGGGACGAAGGAGGGGTAGGGCATGTGCGGCATCGTCGGCATCGTCGGGCGGGGGGTGGCGGCGCCGCTCCTGCTCGACGCGCTGAAGCGGCTCGAATATCGCGGCTATGACAGCGCCGGCATCGCCACCCTCGTGAACGGGCACATCGACCGCCGGCGCGCCGAGGGCAAGATCGCGCGGCTCGCCGCTCTGCTCGACCAGAACCCGCTTGCCGGCACAACTGGCATAGGCCACACGCGCTGGGCGACGCATGGGCGGCCGTCGGAGGCGAACGCGCATCCGATCGCGACCGAGCGCGTCGCCGTGGTGCACAACGGGATCATCGAGAACCACGCCGAACTGAAGGCAGAGCTCGTCGCGGGCGGTGCGGTGTTCGAGAGCGAGACCGACACCGAGACCGTCGCCCGCCTGCTCGACCGCGACCTCGCCGCCGGGGCGAGCCCGGAACAGGCCATGGCGGCGACGCTCAAGCGGATCCACGGCGCCTTCGCTCTGGCCGTCCTCGTGGCCGGGCGCCACGACATGATCATGGCCGCACGCCGCGGCTCGCCGCTCGCGATCGGCTATGGCGATGGCGAGATGTTCGTCGGCTCAGATGCGCTCGCGCTCGCGCCGCTGACCGAGCGGATCGCCTATCTCGAGGAAGGCGACTGGGCGGTCGTCACAGGCTCTGGCGCCGCGGTGTTCGACGCCGAGGACCGCCCCGTCCAGCGCGCGATCCGACGCACCGCCGTCTCGGGCGCGATGGTCGGCAAGGGCAACTACCGCCACTTCATGGAGAAGGAGATCCACGAGCAGCCGGCGGTGATCGGCGATACGTTGAAGAGCTACATCGACCCGGGCACGCGGACGGTGACGCTGCCCGACCTCGGCGTCGATCTCGGCCGCATCCCACGCGTCTCGATCGTGGCCTGCGGCACGTCGCTCTATGCCGGCCAGGTGGCGCGGGACTGGTTCGAGCAGGTCGCCCGGCTGCCGGCCACAGCCGATATCGCCTCCGAGTTCCGCTACCGCGAGCCGGTGCTCGACCCTGGCGCTCTCGCCCTCTTCATCTCCCAGTCGGGCGAGACGATCGACACGCTCGCCGCGCTGCGCTGGGCGAGGACGCAGGACCAGCGCATCCTCTCGGTGGTCAATGCCCGCGAGAGCGCGATGGAGCGCGAGAGCGACGGCGTTCTGCACACCCTCGCCGGGCCGGAGATCGGCGTCGCCTCCACCAAGGCGTTCACGACGCAGCTCGCCGCGCTCGCTTGCCTCGTGATCGCCGCCGCGCGCGCCCGCGGCACGCTTCGCCCCGGCCAGGAGGCGGAGCTCACCTCGGCGCTGATCGAGGTGCCCGCCCAGGCCGCCCAAGTGCTGGAGGCCGACCCTGTGCTCCGGGCGATGGCGGAGGAGGTGGCCGAGGCCCGCGACGTTCTCTATCTCGGCCGCGGCACGGCCTGGACCATCGCCATGGAGGGAGCGCTCAAGCTCAAGGAGATCAGCTACATCCATGCCGAGGGCTATGCGGCGGGCGAGATGAAGCACGGGCCGATTGCGCTGATCGACGAGACCGTGCCGGTGGTGGTGATGGCGCCGGCCGGCCCGCTGTTCGAGAAGACCGCCTCGAACGTGCAGGAGGTGCATGCCCGTGGCGGGCGCGTCATCCTCGTCTCCGACAAGGCGGGCTGCGAGCGTCTTGCCCCGCTCTGCGCGCATACGATCGCCCTGCCGTCGGTTCATCCCTTCGTCGCGCCGATCCTCTACGCGATCCCGGCGCAGCTGCTGGCCTATCACGTGGCGGTGCTGAAGGGGACGGATGTCGACCAGCCGCGCAACCTTGCCAAAAGCGTCACGGTGGAATGAGGGGTTGGGAATGCGGGGTGGCGTGGGGCGGCAACGCGTGGCACGCTCTGGCCGAAAAGGGATCACAGCCGGGTGATGCTTCGCCGCGCCTTCCTCCGATCCGCCCTTGCCGGGGCGGGGCTTGCGATCGCCGCGCCCGCGAGGTCGGCGGAATGGCGGGTCGTGCCCGACCGTATCGCGTCGGCCGATCCTGGCCGCGCTCTCCCCTACAACGTGTTCCTCCCCTCAGGCTACGACCCTGACCGGGGACCCTATCCGCTGCTTGTCCTGCTGCACGGGGCGGGGACGGATGAGCAATTCTGGGCCGGGCAGATCAGGCTCTGGCGCGCTGTCGAGGCGGGGCAACGGGCGGGCCTCCTGCCGCGCCTGATCGCGGTCATGCCGGGCAGCCGGAACTCCTGGTGGCTCGACCGTCCAGGCACGCCGGCCGAAAGCGCCGTTGTCGGGGACCTGCTCGCCGATGTCGCAGCCAAGTACCCGGTGATGACCGAGCGGGCGGGCCGCGCGATCGCGGGCTACTCTGCCGGTGCCTACGGCGCTCTCAGGATCGTGCTCAAACATCCGGAGCGGTTCGGCGCCGCCGCTCTCTGGGCGCCCGCGATCTACGCCGACCTTCCGCCCCCCCTCTCGGCAGCGCGGCGCAGCCCCGTCTTCGCCGGTGCGGACGGCAGTTTCAGCCCGGAAGCCTGGAAGGCAGACGCGTGGCCCGCGCTGATCCCCGGCTACCTCGCCCAGCCGCTGCGGGTGCCGCTGTTCCTCGCCGCCGGCGACCATGACCGGCTCGAGACGGCGTTCGAGGCTGCGCTGCTCGCCAAGACCATCGCCCCACACCAGCCTGATGAGATCGAGCTCCGCGTGGTCGATGGCGGCCACACGATGCGCGTCTGGGAAGAGACGATCGACGAGGCGCTCGTCTTCATGTTCGCGCACCTTGCCCGGCAGTCGCTGGCGCTGCGGCACGAGTGACGGCCCACGCGCCGCTCACGCCTGGGCGCGGAGGATGAACCCGCCGCCGATGCCGAACAGCACGATCATCACCATCGCCACCGCCCCGATGGCGAGCCCATCCCACAGCGCCGTGCGCCCGAGCCCTCGTGCCGTGAGCGCGACCGGGGCGAGCGCCCCGACGGCTGCGACCGCGATGGCCCACTGCACCCGCTTCTCGGCATAGTCGGGGCCAGCCCAGGCACGGAACGCCTCCGGCTGCATCAGGGCAGAGAGCGTGCCCCACAGAGCGAAGGGCGAGACGGCGAGGCCGATCACCACCACAGGCCCAGCGAGCAGGCCGAGAACCAGCGTCGCCCCCTCGATCCTGCCAGCGACCCTCAGGGCGATGCCGCCCACGACGACAAGCGCAGCGCCAGAAAGCAGCACGATCCAGGCCAGCAGGAGATTGCCCGGGGGAAGACCATGATGGACCAGGTTCCGGGCGAACAGCACGGCGAACGACACGATCACCGCGAGCGCGATTCCGAGCGCGAAGTCGAACCGCCACGCTGCAGCGGCGGCGCGGCCGTCGCGGCTTCGCAGGGCAAGGTCGGGCGATCGCGAGCGGCGGAGCGCCGTCATCGCACCCCCCGCGCCACAGTGTCGCGGCACTGCATCAGCTTACCCCCACTCAGCACGCAGCGCGCCCATAGGAGGTCACAGGCAGCGCGCCTATGATGAGGAGAAAGTCACCTCGCGGCCCGTCTGCAACTGATGGAGCGGGCACGCGCGCGGGTTCGACCGCGCGTCAGGGCGGGTGTATGGTCGCCCCGCAACCACGGGGAGAACCGCCATGCTGAACCCGGCCGCGCCGCTGCCGCTGAAGGACCCGTCCCTGTTCCGCGAGGCCTGCCTCGTCGGCGGCAAGTGGGTCGCGGCGGAGACCGGCCGCATCGTCGCGGTCCGCAACCCAGCGACGGGCGAGGTCATCGGCTCCGTCCCCGGCTTCGGCCGCGCCGAGACGCGACGCGCGATCGCGGCGGCCGCTGCCGCCTACCCAGCCTGGCGGGCGATGCTCGCCAAGGAGCGGAGCGCGATCCTCCGCCGCCTCCACGAGCTCATGCTCGCCAACGCCGATGACCTCGCTCTCATCATGACCTCGGAACAGGGCAAGCCGCTCGCCGAGGCCAGGGGCGAAGTTGCCTACGCCGCAGCCTTCCTCGAATGGTTCGCCGAGGAGGGCAAGCGCGCCTATGGCGAGATGATCCCCGAGAACGCGAAGGGCCGGCGGATCCTCGTCATGCGCGAGCCCGTCGGCGTCTTCGCCGCGATCACGCCCTGGAACTTCCCCGCCGCGATGATCACGCGGAAGATGGGCCCTGGCCTTGCCGTCGGCTGCACCGGCGTGGTCCGGCCCGCCTCGCAGACGCCCTTCACCGCGCTTGCGATCGGGGTTCTCGCGGAGCGCGCGGGCCTGCCGCCGGGCGTGATGAACGTGATCACTGGCCCCTCCGCCGAGACCGGCGCCGAGCTCGCCGAGAACCCGACCGTGCGCAAGCTCTCCTTCACCGGCTCGACCGAGGTGGGCAAGGTTCTGCTCGCGCAGTGCGCGGCGACGGTCAAGAAGGTCTCGATGGAGCTCGGCGGCAATGCGCCCTTCATCGTCTTCGACGACGCCGACCTCGATGCCGCGGTCGCCGGAGCGATGGCCTCGAAGTTCCGCAACACCGGGCAGACCTGCGTCTGCGCCAACCGAATCCTGGTGCAGGACGGCGTGTTCGACGCCTTCGCCGCGAGACTCGCCGCCGCCGCGGCGGCGCTGACCGTCGGGCCCGGCACGGAGCCAGATGTGGCGCAAGGGCCGCTGATCAACGCCGAAGCGGTGGCCAAGGTCGAGGAGCACATCGCCGATGCGGTGGCGCAAGGCGCCCGCGTTCTCACCGGCGGGGCCCGGCACGCTCTGGGGGGCAGCTTCTTCCAGCCGACCGTGCTCGCCGACGTTCCGCGCACGGCGAGGATCTTCGCCGAGGAGACCTTCGGCCCCGTCGCGCCGCTGTTCCGCTTCCGCACTGAGGAGGAGGCGATCGCGCTCGCCAACGACACGCCCTACGGGCTCGCGGCCTATTTCTACACCCGCGATGTCGGCCGGATCTTCCGCGTCGCCGAGGCTCTGGAATACGGAATCGTCGGCGTCAACGAGGGCATCATCTCGACCGAGGTCGCCCCTTTCGGCGGCTTCAAGGAGAGCGGCCTCGGCCGCGAGGGCGCGCGCCACGGCCTCGACGAGTATCTCGAGGTGAAGTATGTCGCGGTCGGCGGCATCGGCGCCTGAGCGCGCGGATGGACTTTGACCTCTTCGTCATTGGCGGCGGGTCGGCGGGCGTGCGCTGCGGTCGGATCGCCGCGGGGCATGGCGCGAAGGTTGCGGTCGCGGAACGGCGCTTCTGGGGCGGCACCTGCGTCAATGTCGGCTGCGTGCCGAAGAAGCTCATGGTTCAGGCCGCCGAATACGGAGCCTTGGCCGAGGACGCGACGGGCTTCGGCTGGGAGATCGCCGTGCGCGGTCATGACTGGGCGAAGCTCCAGGCGGCGGTCGCGGCCGAGACGGCGCGTCTCGCCGCCCTCTACCGCCGCCTGCTCGAAGGCGCCGGAGCGCGGGTGATCAACGGCGCGGCACGGGTGCTCGATGCGCACACCGTTGCCGTGGGCGAGGAGAGGATCAGCGCGCGGCACATCGTGGTCGCGACGGGTGGAGCGCCCGTCCGCCCCGACGTCGAGGGCGCCGAACACTGCCTCGTGAGCGATGCTCTCTTCGCGATGCCCGACCGGCCCAAGCGCGCGATCGTGCTCGGCGGCGGCTACATCGCCTGCGAGTTCGCCTCGCTCCTCAACGGCCTCGGCGTCGCGACGACGCTGATCCATCGCGGCCCTCTCTTCCTGCGCGGGTTCGACCGCGACCTCCGCGAGGCACTCGCCGAAGAGATGCGCTCGGCCGGTATAACGCTGCGCTTCGAGACGGTGGTGGCGCGGATCGACCGAACGCACGAGGGCCTCATCGTCCACTGTACCGATGGGTCCACCCTCGAAGCCGAGTGCGTGTTCGCAGCGATCGGCCGGGCGCCGGCCACTGCCGGGCTCGGGCTTG
>Ga0272446_1005148_pt1 | contig 14666 bp, 10 predicted proteins | sample YNPCB0061_FD_194587 | JGI IMG/M metagenome (GOLD analysis project Ga0272446, IMG submission 194587) | Hot spring microbial mat communities from Yellowstone National Park, WY, United States - YNP-CB-006-1 | ecosystem: Environmental > Aquatic > Thermal springs > Hot (42-90C) > Sediment | place...
GCGTGCTGGACAGAATCCGGTTGGTACAGACCGTGGACCGCCTCGTGGGCCCTAGGCCCGGGGAAAAGGTCTCCACCGGTATGGCCCTCAAGGCCGCCATCTCCAAGATGTTCCCCTAACGGGGAAGCAGGAACGCCCTGGGCTTTGTCGCCTCCCCCCTCTACCTCTTCGGCCACTTCTTCCAGGGCAAGCCCACCGAGCACCTCCTGGGTCCCGGCGTCACCCCCGACCTCCTCAACGACGACCGCATGGGCCGGATGCTGGACACCCTCTACGCCGCCGGGGTCACCGAGGTGTTCCTGGAGGTGGCCAAAGCGGCCCGCCAGGCCTTTCCCTTTCCGGTAAGGGCCCTGCACGCCGATGCCACCAGCTTCCACGTCCATGGGGTGTACAGGAGCGGGGAAGAAGGCCAGACGGTCGATGCGGGGGATGAACCCCTGGCCATCCGCGTCACCTACGGCTACAGCCGGGATCACCGCCCGGACCTCAAGCAGTGGGTGATGAACCTGGTCTGCGCCGACACCGGGGGGATTCCCCTGCTCTTCGCCCCCGGGGACGGAAACCAGTCGGACCGGGAGACCCTGGTGCCTCTATTAGCCCGCTACCGCCAGGGCCTGGACCTGGGGGCGGTGGTGGTGCTGGACGGGGCGGGGTACAGCCGGGAGAACCTCCGGGCCCTGGAGGGGTTCTCCTGGATTCTGCGGGTGCCCGCTACCCTCAAGGAGGCCCGGGCCCTGCTGGAAGGGGAGTTCCCAAGGGAGGCCTGGCTTCCCCTGCTGCCCGGCTACCGGGGGCTGGAGGTGGAGGCGGACTACGGGGGTGTGCGGCAGCGCTGGCTCCTGGTGGAGAGCGAGGCCCGGGCCCGGGAGGAGGAAGAGGGCCTCCGGCGGCGGGTGGCGCGGGCCGAGGGGGAGGCTGAGAAGGCCCTGGGGAGGCTCCTTTCCCGCAGCTTCGCCTGCGAGGCGGACGCCCGGCGGGCCCTGGAGGAGGCCAGTGGGAAGCTTCCCTACCACCGCCTGGTCTACCTGGGGGTACAGGAGGAGCGGAAGCGGGGCCGGGTGGGGCGTCCGAGGAAGGGGGAGGCGCCCCTCTCGGTGAGCTACCGCCTCCTGGCCCGCTTGGGAAGCTAGAGCGGGCGAGGCAGGGGCTGGGACGGTTCCTCCTGGCCACCAACGTCCTAGACCGGGAGGCCCTGCCGGCCGGGGAGGTGCTGGGGCGGTACAAGGACCAGACCCGGACGGTGGAGCGGGGCTTCCGGTTTCTCAAAGACCCCCTGTTCTTCACCGGCAGTACCTTCCTGAAACGGCCGGAGCGGGTGATGGCCCTGGGGATGGTGATGGCCCTGGCCCTGTTGGTCTACGCCCTGGGGGAATGGGAGCTCAGGCGAAAGCTCTTGGAGAACCAGGCCAGCCTGCCGGATCAGAAGGGCAGGCCTACCCAAAGACCCACCCTGCGCTGGGTGTTCCAGCTCTTCATCTGGGTGCGCCTGGTGGAGCTGGAGGGCAGGCCCCTGGTCCTCAACCTGGCCCCCCATCACGAGACCGCGGTGCGCCTACTGGGGGCACAGCGATATTACCTCCTGGAGTGAGGGGGGTGCGAAATGTGGGTGCTATGAGCGCCGCCAGGCCATCCAGAAGTTGATTCAGGCTGCCGCTAACTTTGCCACAGGCCGGGCGGGCAGAGCCAGCTAAAATGGTGTATAGATGAATTCCACTCGATCCGGCCATCCGGCGATACCCTCTCTGAGGCCATCGATAATCCCAGGCGGCTTTGTTCACCAGCGGGCGGCTCCGGCATTTCACCCATGAAACTCGAGGACCTTACCCCCGGTACGAGCGTACAGGGCCTTCTGCCCCACTCGGCGGTCACGGTGGTCAGCGTGCAGTGGCACGGCTCCGAGGCGCTGACGCTGGTGTATCGCGACGCCAGCGGCAGGGTGGCCGACGAACTGCTCTTCCGCCACGATGAGGCGCGGCTGCAGGTCGTCGAGCACGGTCGCCCGTGGAGTTTCGACGGCGACGGGGCCGCCTTCCGCCTGGTGGCCGAGGCCCACCGCATCCGCCTGGCCCACCTCTTCGATCCGCTTCTGGCCGTGCATACCTCGCTGGTGGAGCCCTTGCCCCACCAGATCACCGCGGTCTACGAGGCCATGCTGCCGCACCAGCCGCTGCGCTTTTTGCTCGCCGACGACCCCGGCGCGGGCAAAACCATCATGGCCGGCCTGCTGATTAAGGAGCTGATGGCCCGCGGTGACCTCCAGCGCTGCCTGATAATCTGCCCCGGCAGCCTGGTGGAGCAGTGGCAGGACGAACTCGCGCGCCGCTTTCATCTGCCCTTTGAGATCCTCACCAACGACAAACTCGAGGCCGCCCGCACCGGCAACTGGTTTCTGGAAAACGACCTGGTCATCGCCCGGCTCGACAAACTGGCCCGCGACGAAGACGTACAGCACAAGCTGGCCGCAGCGGACAACCGCTACGACCTGGTGGTGATCGACGAGGCCCATAAGCTCTCGGCCAGCTTCTTCGGGGGCGAGGTCAAGTACACCAAGCGCTACCGGCTGGGCCAGCTCGTCTCCGGCCTTACGCGCCACTTCCTGCTCATGACCGCCACCCCCCACAACGGCAAGGAGGAGGACTTCCAGCTTTTTCTGGCGCTCCTGGACGGCGACCGCTTCGAAGGCCGCTTCCGCGACGGTGTGCACCAGGTGGACACCAGCGACCTGATGCGGCGCATGGTCAAGGAGAAGCTGCTCAAGTTCGACGGCACGCCGCTGTTCCCGGAGCGCATCGCTTACACTGTGCCCTACCAGCTTTCCGCTGCCGAGGCCCGCCTGTACCGGGAGGTGACCGAGTACGTGCGCGAGGAGTGGGGCCGCGCCGAGGCGCTCCAAGACGACCGGCGAGCAGGCACGGTGGGCTTTGCCCTCACCATCCTGCAGCGCCGCCTGGCCTCCTCACCTGAAGCGATCTACCAGTCGCTGCGCCGCCGCCGCGAGCGGCTGGAAAAGCGTCTGCGCGAGTTGGAGTTGTTGCAGCGTGGCGCCGTCGCCGCGCTGGCCGACACCCCGGTGCTCAGCCCCGACGACCTCGAAGACCTCGAGGAGGCCCCCGAGAACGAGATCGAGGCCGCCGAAGAAGCCATCCTCGATCAGGCCACCGCCGCCAGCACCCTAGGCGAACTGCGGCTGGAAATCGGGATCCTCGCGCGCCTGGAGGCCCTGGCGGCCCAGGTGCGCAGGAGCGGTGAGGACACCAAGTGGCGGGAGCTATCGCAGCTATTGGGCGAGATCTTCCGGCCCACTCCGCTTTCCCACGGCGCGGATCCCACCGCGAAGCCGGTTCCCTCACCGCGCCAGAAGCTGGTGATCTTCACCGAGCACCGCGACACGCTGGGCTATCTACAGCACAAGATCAGCGGCCTGTTCGGTCGCCCCGAGGCGGTGGTGATCATCCACGGCGGTATGGGCCGGGAAGACCGGCGCCAGGCGCAGGAGCGCTTTCTCCATGACCCCGAGGTGCGGGTGCTCCTGGCTACCGACGCCGCCGGCGAGGGCATCAACCTGCAGCGCGCGCACCTGATGGTGAACTACGACCTTCCGTGGAACCCCAACCGCCTCGAGCAGCGCTTTGGCCGCATCCACCGCATCGGCCAGACCGAGGTCTGCCACCTGTGGAACCTGGTCGCCGCGGAGACCCGCGAGGGGGATGTCTACCGCCGGCTGTTGGAGAAGCTCGAGGAGGCGCGCCAGGCGCTGGGCGGTCAGGTCTTCGACGTGCTGGGCAAGCTGCAATTTGAAGGGAAGCCGCTGCGCGAGCTGATGATCGAGGCCATCCGCTACGGCGACCGGCCCGAGGTGCGCGCGCGCCTGACCCAGGCCATCGAGCACGCGGTGGATCGCGACCACTTGCAGAACCTCCTGGAGGAGCGGGCGCTGGCGCACGACGCCATGGATCACAGCCGCGTGGCGCGGGTGCGCGAGGCGATGGAGCGGGCCGAGGCGCGCCGGCTGCAACCGCATTACGTCGAATCGTTCTTCCTCGAGGCCTTCCGGCGCCTGGGCGGCAGCGTGCGGGAGCGCGATCCGCGCCGCTACGAGATCACCCACGTGCCCGCACCCCTACGCCGACGCGACCGCCAGATCGGCACCAGGGAGGCGGTGCTCGAGCGCTACGAGCGCATCGCTTTCGAGAAGCCCCTGATTGCCCCGCCCGGCCAGCCGCTGGCGGCCTTTGTCTGCCCCGGCCATCCGCTGCTCGAGGCCGTGCTCGACCTCACCCTCGAGCGCCACCGCGACCTGCTGAAGCGAGGTACCGTGCTGGTGGACGAGCGTGACCCCGGAACATCGCCCCGGGTGTTGTTCTTCCTGGAGCACGCCATCCAGGACGCCAGCCTGCTCCCCTCCGGGAAGCGGCGCACCATCTCGCGCCGGATGCTCTACATTGAGCTGGACGCCAGCGGCCAGGCCCGGCACCTGTACAACGCGCCCTACCTCGACTATCGCCCGCTGCACGGTGATGAGCCGGGGGTACAGGCGATCCTCGAGCGGCCTGAGTGCGGCTGGATCACGCATGGGCTGGAAGAGCGCGCCCAGGCCCACGCCATCGCCACCGTGGTCCCCGAACACATCACCGAGGTGCGCGAGCGCCGCCTGACCCAGATCGAGAAAACCCGCGCCGCGGTGAAAGACCGCCTCACCAAGGAGATCGCCTACTGGGATCACCGCGCCGAGGAGTTGAAGCTCCGGGAGCAAGCGGGCAAGCCCGGGGCCCGGCTCAACTCGCAGGAGGCCCGCCGCCGGGCCGACGAGCTTCAGGCCCGCCTCGAGCGCCGCCTGGCCGAACTCGAGCGTGAGGCCCAGATCGCGGCCCTGCCGCCGGTGGTGCTGGGCGGGGCGGTGGTGGTGCCCGCCGGGCTCCTGGCCCGAATGATGGGCCAACCCGCACCCATCCACACCCCTCCGGTGGAAACCCAGGCCGCTGCTGCCCGCGCCCGGGCCATCGTGATGGAGACCGAGCGACAGCTCGGCTTCGAGCCGGTGGATCGCGAGTTTGAGCGACTGGGCTACGACATCGAAAGCCGCGACCCGGCCACCGGACGGCTGCGGTTCCTGGAGGTGAAGGGCCGCGTGGCCGGTGCCGACACCGTCACCGTGACCAAAAACGAAATTCTGACCTCCTTGAACAAGCCCGAGGACTTCATTTTGGCCCTGGTGGAGTTCCAGGAGGACGGAGGGCACTGCGTGCGCTACCTGCGTCGCCCCTTCGGGCGGGAGCCGGATTTCGGGGTGACCAGTGTGAACTACGACTTTAGCGCCCTGCTGGCCCGAGCGGAGGAGCCAAGCTGAAGGTTGTATTGTAATACTACAAAAGTATGATTATCATACTGCTGTGGAATCCGATCGCAGCTCGTTGCTCCCCCGGGCTGCCTCCCGCACGCTGGACAGGGCCCTCGGCGTAATGCCGGTGGTGGTCCTGCTCGGGGCTCGCCAAACGGGGAAGACCACGCTCGTGCGAACCCATCCCACGCTGGCAAACCGGCCCTATCTGACCCTCGACGACCTCGAGGTGCGGCTGCAGGCCGAGGCCGACCCGGAAGCGCTGGTAGCCCGGGCGCCTCTGTTGGTGCTCGACGAGGTGCTGCGGGCCAAAGATTTGCTCATCGCCATCAAGCGGGCCGTGGACCGCGACCGACCGCGGCGCCCAGGCCGTTTCGTGCTGACCGGATCGGCGAACCTGCTCATGCTCAAGCGCATTGGCGAGTCGCTGGCGGGCCGCGCCGTCTACGTGACGCTCTGGCCGCTCACCCAGGGCGAACTGGCAGGCCAGGGTCGCACCGGTCTTTGGAGTGCGCTGCTCGCCGCTCGAGCGGTGCAGTGGCCTCTGGTGCTGACCCAAAACCCCCGCGCTCCCGCCGACTGGCGCGAGGCGGTGCAGCGCGGCGGTATGCCGGTGCCAGCCCACCAACTCTCCACGCTCGAGGAGCGCGCGCTCTGGTTCTCGGGCTATTTGCAGACTTACCTCGAGCGCGACCTGCCGGAGTTACGGGCGGTAGAAAACCTGGGGGACTTCCGCCGACTGGCGCAGGCGGCTTGTTTGCGGATTGGCTCCTTGCTAAACCAGGCCGAGCTGGGCCGCGATGTGGGGTTGGCGCAGCCCCAGGTGCACCGTTTCTTGAACGTGCTGGAGGCGAGCTTTCTGGCCCTGCGGCTGCCGGCCTATGCGGTCAATCGCACCCAGCGGCTTATCAAAGCCCCCAAGCTCTACTGGGGCGACACCGCCTTTGCCCTGTACCTGAGCGGTGAGGCCGAGCCTCGCGGCGCCCACCTGGAGAACCTGGTGCTCCTGGATCTGCTGGCCTGGCGGGATCTGCAGACGCCCCGGCCGGAAATCCTCTACTGGCGCACGGCCAGCGGCGCAGAAGTAGACTTCGTCATCGAGACGCCCCAGCGGCTCCTGCCCATCGAGGTCAAAACCGCTATCCGGGCGGTACCGGCGGATGCCAGGGGCTTGGAACGCTTTTTGGACGAGTATAAAGATAAGTGTGATGGCGGGCTTCTGCTGTATGGCGGCGATGAAGTCTTTCCGCTGACCCAGCGGGTACTCGCTGCGCCGTGGTGGAGAGTATTATGAAGAAGAAACTCATCGAAGTGGCCCTCCCCCTCGAGGCCATCAACCAGGCCTCGGCCCGCGAGAAATCCATTCGGCACGGGCATCCCAGCACCCTACACCTGTGGTGGGCGCGCCGGCCCCTGGCCGCTGCCCGGGCGGTGATCTTCGCCCAGATGGTAGACGACCCCGCCAGCGTGCCCGAGGAGTTCCCCACGCCCGAGGCGCAGGAGAAGGAGCGTCAGCGGCTGTTCCAGATCATCGAAGAGCTAGTGCAGTGGGAGAACACCACGAACGAGGAGGTCTTGCAGAAGGCCCGCGAGGAAATCTGGAAGAGCTGGCGGCGCACCTGCCGCGACCATGCCGGCCATCCTCGCGCCGCTGAACTCTTCAACCCGGACAAGCTCCCCGCCTTTCACGACCCCTTCGCCGGCGGCGGCGCGCTCCCGCTCGAGGCCCAGCGGCTGGGGCTCCAGGCCTACGCCAGCGACCTGAACCCGGTGGCGGTGCTGATCAACAAGGCCATGATCGAGATTCCGCCCCGGTTCGCCGGACAGCCGCCGGTGAACCCCGAGGCGAGGCGCGAGAAGACGCTGCTCGCGCGCGAGTGGCGGGGCGCGCGGGGCCTGGCCGAGGACGTGCGCTACTACGGCCAGTGGATGCGCGACGAAGCCGAGCGGCGCATCGGCCACCTGTACCCCAAGATTGAAGTGACGCCGGAGATGGCCGCCGACCGTCCGGACCTCAAACCGCTGGTCGGCCAGCAGCTCACCGTGATCGCCTGGCTGTGGGCGCGCACCGTCAAAAGCCCCAACCCGGCTTTCGCCCATGTGGATGTGCCGCTGGCCTCCACCTTCATGCTCTCCACCAAACCCGGCAAGGAAGCCTACATCGAGCCGGTGATCGAAAACGGCGGCTACCGCTTCACGGTGAAGCTGGGCAAGCCCAAGGAACCGGAGGCAGCGAAGAACGGAACATCGGCTGGAAAGCGTGCGGCATTCAAGTGCCTGATGTCTGGCACGCCGATTCCCTACGACTATATCCGGAACCAGGGCCAAGCCGGGCGCATGGGCGCACGGTTGATGGCGATCGTCGCCGAAGGCCCGAACGGGCGGGTGTATCTGCCGCCCACGCCAGAACACGAAGCGATAGCGCGGGAGGCAAGACCGACGTGGAAGCCAGAGGTGGCGTTGCCTGCGAACCCGCGTGACTTCAAGACACCGCTATACGGCTTGACGACCTACGCCGACCTCTTCACCCCCCGCCAGCTCGAGGCGCTGACGACGTTCTCCGACTTGGTGGGCGAGGCGATGGAGCGGGTGAGGCGCGATGCCCTCGCTGCGGGCCTGCCCGACGACGGTGTGCCCCTGCGCGACGGCGGCACCGGCGCCCAGGCCTACGCCGAGGCCGTGGGGGTGTATTTGGCGTTTGCTGTGGATAAGTGTGCCGATTACTGGTCCGGCATCTGTAGCTGGCACAGTTCAGGCGAGAAGATGCGTAACACCTTCGGACGTCAAGCGATTCCGATGGTGTGGGACTATGCCGAAGCCAACCCCTTTTGCGACTCCACCGGCAACTGGATGGCGATGGTGAATTGGACCTGGAAAGCGCTTGAAACCGTAGCGGCACGTGCGGGTGGATCAGCTGCTCAGGACGACGCGCAGTCGCAATCCATCAGCGCCGACAAGATCATCTCCACCGACCCGCCCTACTACGACAACATCGGCTACGCCGACCTCTCGGACTTCTTCTACGTCTGGCTGCGTCGGTCGCTGCGGCCCGTCTTTCCCGACCTCTTCGCCACGCTCGCCGTGCCCAAGGCTGAAGAGCTGGTCGCCACACCGTACCGCCACGGCAGCAAGGAAAAGGCCGAGCAGTTCTTCCTCGACGGCATGACGCAGGCCATGCACCGCCTGGCGGAGCAGGCCCACCCAGCCTTCCTGGTCACCATCTACTATGCCTTCAAGCAGTCGGAGACCGAAAGCGCCGAGGGCACCTCGAGCACCGGCTGGGAGACCTTCCTCGACGCCGTGATCCGCGCTGGCTTCGCCATCACTGGCACCTGGCCGATGCGCACGGAACTGAGCAACCGCATGATCGGCTCGGGCACCAACGCCCTGGCCTCGAGCATCGTCCTGGTCTGCCGCCCGCGCCCGGCGGATGCGCCCACCGCCACGCGCCGCGAGTTCGTGCAGGCCCTCAAGGCCGAGCTGCCCGCGGCGCTGGCCGAGCTGCAGAGGGCCAACATCGCCCCGGTGGACCTGGCGCAGGCCGCCATCGGGCCGGGCATGGCGGTCTACACCCGCTACACCCGGGTGCTCGACGCTGAGGGGCGGCCGGTCTCGGTGCGTGAGGCGCTGGCGCTCATCAACGCCACCCTCGACGAGGCGCTGGCCGAGCAGGAGGGCGACTTCGACGCCGACACGCGCTGGGCCATCGCCTGGTTCGAGCAGCACGGCTTTGGCGAGGGTGAGTTCGGCGTGGCCGAGACGCTCTCCAAAGCCAAAAACACCAGCGTAGCGGGCTTGGCGGAAGCGGGTTTGCTCGAGTCGAAGCGCGGCAAGGTGCGGCTGCTCAAGCCTGCCGAGCTGCCCGTTGACTGGGACCCCGCCACCGACCCGCGCCTGACCGCGTGGGAGGTGGTCCATCACCTGATCCGCGCGCTGGAAGCAGGCGGCGAGAGCGGTGCGGCCACGCTGGTGGGGAAGCTGGGCGCGAAGGCCGAAACCGCGCGCGAGCTGGCCTACCGGCTCTACACCCTCTGCGAGCGCAAAAAGCGGGCTGCTGAGGCCCTTTCGTACAATGCCCTGGTGCAAAGCTGGCCGGAGATCGTGCGGCTGGCGCGGGAGAGCGGCACCGCCCGCCCGGCCCAGGAGACCCTGTTTGAGGATGCGGAGGCGTAAGGCATGGCCATCACCCATCAGGAACGTAAAGAAGGGAACCGCTGATGAAGCGCCTTCCAATCGCCGACGACGAACTGCGCCGTTTCTGTGAGCGGCATCGGATCCGCAAGCTGTCGCTCTTTGGCTCTACGCTGAGGGGCGCGGCGCGCCCGGATAGTGACATCGACCTTTTGGTAGAGTTTGAACCCGGCCATAAGCCCGGGCTCATCAGGCTCGCCGCGATGGAGGCGGAGCTTTCAGCGCTGTTGGATGGGCGCGCCGTCGATCTTCGCACGGCCGAGGATCTCTCGCGTCACTTCCGGCAGGAGGTGCTTCGCGAGGCGGAGGTGCAGTATGCGTCCGGATGACCGTGTCCGTCTCCAGCACATGGTCGAGGCCGCCGAGAGCATCGCGACGTTCGTCGCAGGCCGGACTCGGGGCGATCTCGACACCGACCGCATGCTGCTCTTTGCGGTGGTGCGTGCGATCGAGATCATTGGCGAGGCTGCGAGCCAGATTTCGGACGAGACGAGGTCACGCGCTGAGGACGTTCCCTGGCGGGCCATGGTCGGAATGCGCAATCGCATTGTTCACGCCTACTTTGACATCGATGCGGACATCGTGTGGAAAACGGCCGTCGAGGAGGTGCCCGGCTTGCTGCCGCGGCTCCACGAGCTGCTCGAGCAGGCGAAAAAAGGAGGGACGTCGTGACCGAGGGTGAGCCGCGATCTCGCATCGGGCGGCGAGGCTGGCACGGGAGCGCGGTACCGCCCGCCCGAACCAGGAGGCACTGTTTGAAGACGTGGAGGCTTAAGGCATGGCCATGACCAATCAGGAACGGGTAGGCAAGGGGCTGGAACTCCTGCGCGCGGGGCTGGCCCCCTACGTGGAGCGCGAAGTACAAGAGGCGGTGCGGGCGGGGGCGGTGAACATGGAGACGGTGCGCCGCTTCGCTGAGGACCCGCTGCTCAAGAACAAGCCCATCGCCGAGTGGGACGCGGCGGGTCTGCTCAAGCTGATGTGGGAGACCTGGAACGAGGTGTTCCGCAAGACGCTGGGCTTCGCCGAGCGTTCGCTGGTCAGCGAGCTGCGCGAGTGGCGCAACCAGTGGGCGCATCAGGAGCCGTTCTCGAGCGACAATGCCGACCGCGCGCTCGATTCGGTGGAGCGGCTGCTCAGCGCGGTTTCGGCTCCGCAGGCCGCCGAGGTCAACCGGCTCAAGATGGAGCTGCGCCGCCTGGTCTTCGACGAGCAGGTGCGCAACGAGAAACGCAAGGCCGGAGGCTCGCTGATCGAGGCCGCGGCCAGCGGCGCGCTCAAGCCCTGGCGCGAGGTGGTGACGCCCCACCCCGACGTGGCCAGCGGCCGCTACCAGCAGGCCGAGTTCGCCGCCGATTTGTGGCAGGTGCACCTGGGCCAGGGCAGCGAGGAGTACCAGAACCCCGCCGAGTTCTTTCGCCGCACCTTCCTCACCGAGAGCCTGAAGCGGCTGCTGGTGGGCGCGGTGCAGCGGTTGTCGGGCACCGGCGGCGACCCGGTGGTGCAGCTTCAGACCAACTTCGGCGGCGGTAAGACCCACTCCATGCTGGCGCTGTATCACCTTTTTAGCGGGGCGGCTGCGGCCGATCTGGCCGGCGTCGAGGCGGTGATGGCCGAAGCGGGGGTGAAGGCGCTGCCCAGGGCGCGGCGGGTGGTGCTGGTGGGCAACAAAATCTCGCCCGGCAACCCCATGCGCAAGCCCGACGGTACGCTGGTGCGCACGCTGTGGGGCGAGCTGGCCTGGCAACTGGGCGGGCGCGAGGCCTACGAGCTCATCCGCGCCGACGACGAGCGGGCCACCAACCCCGGCGATGCGCTGCGCGAGCTGTTCGTAGAGTACGGCCCCTGCCTCATTCTGATCGACGAGTGGGTGGCCTACGCCCGCCAACTGCACGACGCCGCCGACCTGCCGGGCGGTAGCTTCGAGACCCAGTTCAGCTTTGCCCAGGCCCTCACCGAGTCGGCCAAGCTGGCCGGTACCTGCCTGCTGGTGATCTCGCTGCCGGCCTCCGACACCCAGGCCGACGATGTGGAGGTGGGGGGCCTGCGCGGGCGCGAGGCGCTCGACCGGCTGCGCAACGTGGTAGGGCGCGTGGAGTCGTCCTGGCGTCCAGCCAGCGCCGAGGAGGGTTTCGAGATCGTGCGCCGCCGGCTGTTCGAGCCGCTCGCCGGGCCGGACGCGTACAAGCAGCGCGACGTGACGGCCCGGGCCTTCGCCGAGCTGTACCGCACCCAGGCCGCCGAGTTTCCCCCCGAGTGCAAAACCACCGACTACGAACGCCGCATCCAGGCGGCCTACCCCATCCACCCGGAGGTGTTCGACCGGCTGTACGAAGACTGGTCCACGCTGGTCAAGTTCCAGCGCACTCGCGGGGTGCTGCGGCTCATGGCCGCGGTGATCCACAGCCTGTGGGAGAAGGGCGACAAAAGCCCCTTGATCCTGCCGTCTACCATTCCCGTGGACGACCCACGGGTGCAGTTCGAGCTGACCCGCTATCTGCCCGATAACTGGACCCCCATCATCGAGAAAGACGTGGATGGGCCCAGTTCCCTGCCGCTCAAGATCGACGGCGAGGTGCCCAACCTGGGCAAGCTTTCCGCCACGCGCCGCGTGGCCCGCACGGTCTACCTGGGGTCGGCGCCCACGGCGGGGGCGGCGCACCGGGGCCTCGAGGACCGCCGGGTGAAGCTCGGCTGCGTGATGCCGGGGGAGTCGCCGGCGGTGTTCGGCGATGCCCTCCGGCGGCTGGCGGGCCAGGCCACCTATCTCTACCAGGATGGTGCGCGCTACTGGTACGCCACGCAGCCCACTGTGACCAAGCTGGCCGAGGACCGGGCCGAGCAGCTCAAGCGCGACCCCGACCAGGTCGCCGCCGAGCTGGAAAAGCGCATCCGGGATGCCGTGCGGCAGATGGGCGAGTTTGCCCGCGTGCACCCCCTGCCGCGCTCGAGCGCCGACGTGCCGGACGACCTCGAGGCGCGCCTGGTGGTGCTGCCGCCGGAACACCCCTACAGCAAGGAAGCCGATAACGCCGCGCAGGTCGCGGCCCAGGCGATTCTCGAGTTTCGCGGTCATTCGCCCCGGCTGTACCGCAACACGCTGGTCTTCCTGGCTGCCGACAAGGTTCGGCTGCAAGACCTCGAGGAGGCGGTGCGCCGGTTCCTGGCCTGGCGGTCCATCCTCGAGGAGAAGGATACGCTGAACCTCGATCCGCACCAGGTGCGGCAGGCGGAAACCCAGCGGCAGGCCGCCGACGCCGCCGTGACCGCACGCCTGCCCGAGGCGTACCAGTGGCTCCTGGTGCCTGAGCAGAAGACGCCGCACGCGGCGGTCGAGTGGCAGGCGCTCCGGCTCGCCGGAGCTGACGCGTTGGCCGTTCGGGCGAGCAAAAAACTCAAAAACGACGAGCTGCTGCTGGGCAAGCTCGGTTCCACCATCCTGCGTAAGCACCTCGACGAGATACCCCTGTGGCGGGGGGATCACGTGATGGTGCGCCAGCTCGTCGAAGATTTTGCGCGCTACCTCTACCTGCCCCGGCTCGCCCGGCCCGAGGTACTAGTGCAGGCCCTGCGCGAGGGCGTGGCTTTGCTGACCTGGCAAGCCGAAACCTTCGCCTATGCCGAGGGCTACGATGAAGCGAGCGGGAGGTATCGCGGCTTGAGGGTCGGGCAGGCGGTCTCGCTCACCGCCGAGGATCCCGGACTCATCGTCAAACCCGAGGTGGCCCGGCGGCAGCTTGAAATCAAAACCACCGAACGTGAAGCAGAAAAGGGCGATACCGTCCAGGGTGATACCTCCAGGGAAGACGGGAACGGGGTAAAGAGCGGCGGGGAGCCCGAAGATCGCGCGCCGCGCTTGCCCCGCCGCTACCACGGCACCGTCCAACTCAATCCCCTTCGCGTGGGGGCAGAAGCGGGGCGCATCGCCGAAGAGGTGATCGCCCACCTGGCCGGGCAACCTGGTGCCGAAGTGACGGTCACCCTGGAAATACGGGTACACCTGCCCGGCGGGGCCAGTGATCACACCGTGCGGACGGTCACGGAGAACAGCCGCGCCCTCAAGTTCGAGAACTACGGCTTCGAAAAGGACTGAGAGCGGTGGGCGGTGCCGGTTTTGGTAGGGCTTTGCAGCCTGGAGTGAGGTAGAAGGCATGGACAAACAAATGCCACCAGATGATCCGACCGGAGCCACGCTGGGAGAGCTACGAAACCTGCTCAACCACCCTCCGTCGGACGCGAAGGAGTTGGTCGCCCGCTTGCTGGACATCGTTGGGCGGCTCGAGACCAGGATGCCGCAGGAGCAATCACCCGCCGCCCAGGAATGGCCCGACCGTCTGCGGGCCAGTGCCAGCACCCTGATTCGCACCAGCCACAACCTTGAGGCAATTCTTCGGGACGACGGGCGTTTCGCTGTGCTAAGCGATTCGACCGAAACCCCTCAGGCGGCCACTGAGACGCTACGGGAGTTCAACCGTCTGCTGGTGGACGCGCTGACCGCGCTCATTGACCTGACGGCGTTCGACAACCCGGAGCAGGAATATCCCGACCTGAGCGGAGGGTTTGAGTTCCGATGCAGCAACGTGGTCTACGGCCAGCACGTGGACACTATAGTTACGCTTCCGCCAGACGAGCGCCCATAGGAGACCATGAGCGATCCCCCTTCCTCCCCGGTCTGAAGAACCGGGGCATCCGGGGGTCATTTCTGTGAATTGTACGCAGGGGGAACCACAATCACCAGCTTCTCCGCGCGCAGCGCCTTATACTCCGTGAATCGCAGCACCTGTCCCCAAGCGGACGATAAAATCGCGCGGTTCAACCCGGCCTTGGCCCGAGCGCCGCTCCGCACCCAGCGTCCTTGTTCATCTTTGCGAGCCTTCGCACGGCGGGTCATGTGGGGTATTGGCAAATCCTCGAAAACAAAAATAGGACTTACGCAGTTGAACGTTGACAAAACCATAGGTTAGCTCCTCACTTCAGCCCGTCGGAATCGTGTTTTATTGACGTTGTGGGTTTCTAGTTTCTGGAATCGTTATACCTTGTAAACGCAGGCACCTTAGGATTCGGGTAAATGCCGTTCTGTACGCGATTTTATCAATCTTATTTCCCCCCAAATCCTCACTCAAGTGCGTAACTCCTA
>Ga0272446_1005149_pt1 | contig 14665 bp, 10 predicted proteins | sample YNPCB0061_FD_194587 | JGI IMG/M metagenome (GOLD analysis project Ga0272446, IMG submission 194587) | Hot spring microbial mat communities from Yellowstone National Park, WY, United States - YNP-CB-006-1 | ecosystem: Environmental > Aquatic > Thermal springs > Hot (42-90C) > Sediment | place...
TGAAAGACTTCGGCATTGCTGAGCGCCAACGCCGCCTGATTAACGATTGCCTCCAGCAACTGGCGGAGGCGGGGAGGGTAATCAAAAGGCTGTTCATGGCCGATCACGACTACCCCAAAGGCCCGATCATTCCGGACGAGCGGGACGGCCACCATCGTGGCGGTGCCGATCTCGTCCATCATCTGGCGGTCACGTTCCCCAATCGGCCCAATCGTGATTCTGCGGCTTTCCAGCGCAACAGCAAGCGTGCCTTGTGGGTATATCTTTGGTTCAAGGCGCTGGTCATGCCCAACTTCTTTTACCAATTGCAACCCACCGTCGCTTTCCAGCAACCGGAGGGTGATCCATGATGGCTGCACTAAACGATTGAGTTCATCAAAAAGGTAATTGGCAACAGAAGGCAAATCTAGTGTGGAAGAGAAGGCCCGCGACGACTGGGCGAGGTACACCAAATCGTCCGCCCGGACGCGCAAATCGTCAATGAGGCGGGCATTGCCAATCGAAGCGGCCAGTTGGTTCGCCAGCGTCTCGATCAGGTGTAATTCCGCCGTGCGGAAAGTCGGCACAGAATCGTAGAAAACCAGCAGCATCCCGACCGGGTTTAACTCGTGGGTCAGGGGGATGGCTAACAGGCTTTTGGCCTGTAACGCATCAGCGAAGGGTTGCCACTTTGGGCCGGGCGGCGCGCTGAAGCTGGTCAGGGCCAGCACCTCCCCACGAATGAACAGGGCGGCGGGCGTTGTGATGGGGTCGGTATCGATGAAATCCGACTTGGGGTCGCCAAACGGGATGGTGTTAAAGGCCGCCCAGTAAGCGTCACTCAAGTGAACCCCGCTCTGGAGGTGGAGAGTGTGCTGGTTCTCCTCAAGGGTGTAGACCGCGCTATGGTTCGCCCCGCTGAAATCCAACCCGATCTTGGCGATCAAATCCAGCAATTCGCGGGGATTAGGAACCGTCGTTACCAGAGCAGCAACATTGTTGAGCATGACGAGGCGGTCTGCGATGGTGTACAAGTCGTTGTAGAGGTTGGCGTTATGCTGCACTGCCGCAATCTGGGAGGCCACCGCGCTGAAGACGGTGAAGGTTCCCCGATCATAGGCGTCGGATTGGGTAGGGTGCTGGGCCACCAACCAGCCCTTGACCTGATCCTCGCTGACGAGTGGGACCCCCATATACACCCCGCCTGAATATGTGCTGGGTTGGTCGGCTTGGTCGGCCATGTCTTGATAGGCAAGGGCGGCCTTCCGCCCCGAAATGAGGAGCGGCTCACCCTTCAGGTGGCGGGCATGGACGCCACGCACAACGGATTTTGGCGGCCACGTTTGCCGTTGACCGTCTACCATGACAAAGGGAAACGCCAGTTGGTGGGTAGTTGCGTCATAGGTGGCAAGGTAAAAGATGGGCATCTGGATTAAATTGGCGAGATGCTCATAGGCAACATTGGCGGCATCTTGCACGCTGAGGACTTTCGCCAGCCGTTGCCCAATCTGGTTGACGGCGTCCAACTGCTGCACACGCTGAATGATCTGCCATTGCCGCTGAAGGGCGATCCGCATGGCCAGCGCCATCAACAAGAAGATCACAAACAGGGCGAAGAATTCTCTGACCCGGCCCCAGTTGTAAAAATAGGGCAGCAGCAACACAAAAGGCGTGCTCAGCATCTCAAGCCCGATCAAGCGCAGCGTGGTTACCGCACGGTTGACTTCTGGGAACAGGGAGTCGCGGCCCGATTGAATGTAGCCGAGCAGTAGCGAAAACACGTTTGAGAGCGCCGCATGGGTCAAGACGGCCACTGTCACCTGTAGCGCACTTTCGAGGCTAAGATCGCGGAGCATGAACGCCCCTCCCAAGACGAACAGGTACACGACCATTGCCCACGTAACGCTACTAGCGGAAAGGAACACGTTCAAGAGGGTCAGGCGGATGCGCGTCCCAATGGGATAGGGCTTCCAGCCGATGGACGGGCCGATCAAGAGGCGGAGGAGGCCCGCGAGGAGATTGCCGCCGATGGCGACATACGTCATACCAATGGGGCCGATGGTGAACGCAATAATGAACAAGATCGCCGCTTCAAAACCCGTGTAGATAAGCCGCTGAACCCGCACCCCCAGCACCGCAAACACAGCATAGATAATGCTGTACCCAACAACCTGTGGCAGGTGGGTTGCATCGAATACCGCGTGAGGCCCCAAAAACGCCATTCCCGCCGCCCAAGAGAGCACCAAGAAACCCATAGCGTGAAGGGGATGTGCAGGTCGTACGTGGGCTACATTCATCGCTTGAAAAGTTTGGCGTTCAATCAACGCCTCAAACCATTGAATCTTTTCCATAGTAGCCTGCCAACAAGTATGCGATGTCGCGTGCAATCTGAAGAATATTAGTATTTATATTATGGAATAATAACTTTCGCTGGCCAATTGTTTTATGCTTTCTAATTATAGGGGAAATTCCCCAAGATCGATATGAGAACGCAATGCAAACTATTGCATAGAGTAGCCTTAAGCGCACAAATTGTTATAGAGTTGATAAACTCCCTTGCCAAACCGTTGTCGGGTTTGGCAAGGGCAGCGGTCAGGGGGTGGGGAGGGTGATCTGGGTGGCGTGGCGGACAAAGTCGAGGGTTCTGAAGTGCTCCAACAGGGCATCCGGAATAGGTTGATCCAGCGTGAGTACGGTGAGCGTTTGGCCCCCTTTCTCGGCACGGCCCGTCCGCCACGCCGCGATGTTAATATTGTTCTCCCCAAACAGCGTCCCGACCCGCCCAATGATGCCGGGCACGTCGTAGCTGCCGAAGACGAGCAATATCCCACTTGGCACAAAATCAGTGCGGTATTCATCGATCTGGACGATGCGCGGCTCTTTGCGGTTGAATAACGCCCCGCTGATTACCTGATGTTGACCGCCCTCCCAATGTACTTGGCAACTCACCAGATTGGTGTAATCGACTACATCGAGGCCCTTTGTCTGCGTGACGTGAATCCCGCGCTCCATCGCCACCAGCGGCGCGTTGATGTAATTGACGGCCTCCCCGACGACGGGTTCTAACATGCCCTTGAGCAAAGCGACGGTCAGGGGTTTTACCAGCCCGTCTAACTCTTCTCCTTTATACTCAACGGCCACGCGCCGGATTCTCCCACGCGCCATATGATGTTGCAGCGCGCCGATCCGTTCGGCGAGGCGCATGTACGGCGCGATGGCTTCAAAGGCACGGCCCGGCATAAACGGCATATTCACGGCGTTGCGGTAGTCCGCGCCGCGCAGGGCGTCGTACACCTGCCGGACGATCTGCATACTCAAATCCCGCTGCGCCTCAATGGTGGCATCGCCGATATGGGGGGTGTGGATCACGTTCGGGAGGCCGATCAGGGGATTGTTGGGATCGGGCGGTTCTTGGTTAAATACATCTAGGGCCGCCCCCGCTAAGCGACCACCCCGCAGGGCCGCCGCCAGCGCCGCCTCATCGATCAGGCTCCCATGGGCGGCGTTCACCACATAGGCCGACGGGCGCATGAGCGAAAGTGCCTCCGTGTCGATTATCCTGCGCGTTTCTGGCGTGGCGGCACAATGCAGGCTCACGATGTCTGAACGGCGTAGCAATTCCTCCAACCCGACCAGTTTCACCCGCAAATCGGCAAGTTGCGCCTCTGCCACGTAGGGATCGTAAGCCAGAACGTCCATACCGAAGGCGATGGCCCGTTCCGCCATGCGCCGCCCGACCCGTCCAATCCCGATCAGGCCGATGGTTTTGCCGTACAGTTCGGCCCCGATGTGCATCTCGCGCCCCCAGCCGCCGTTCAACACGTCGTGATGGGCGCTGATCGTCCCCCGACAGAGCGCGAGGATCAGCCCAAAGGTGTGTTCGGCGGTGGAAATGGCATTGGTTCCGGGCGTGTTCATCACGATCACGCCGCGTTCGGTGGCAGCCTCAATATCCACCCCCGATAGGCCCACGCCCACCCGCCCGATCACCTTCAGGCGCTTGGCCGCCGCTAACAGCTCGGCATCGGCTTGGACGGTCTCGCGCAGGATCAGGGCATCCGCTTCGGGGATGGCGCGGAGCAGCCCGGCTCGTTCTGGCGGAATGATGTTTACGCTGACATCGGGGGTGCGGCGGAGGAAATCGAGGGCTTCGCTGGTGAGCGCTGTCGTGATCAGGATGTGGTAGGTCGTCATAGCCCTCCGAAGGCGGCGGTGAAGGCCCGCCCCAAAACCGGATTGCGGAACTGCACCGCCGACTCGTCACGGCAATAGGCGAGGCCCCGTGCCCACACGTCGGCGTAGGGGGTATCCCTCAGCAACGCCGCGCCGATCTCCCCCGCCGCGAGTGGCAAAATCGGGGCGAGGCTGTTCACGGTGACGTAAATCTCCGACCCTTTTTCGACCTTCTCGCGCCGCACCACGCCGCCAAAGCCAATGAACAGGTCAACTTCTGGGCGGGTGTGCAGGTCGCTCATGCCGTCCCCGATGAACAGGCGACGGCCCCAACGCCCATTGGCCAGACTCCGCACAATATCGGGCTTGCCCGCCGAAATGGTGAGGGGGCTTTCTTCGTAGGCCAAGTAACTGGCTCCCGTGTGGGCCGTCGCATCGTAGTAGCGCCACCAATGGCCGGAGAGTTCGTTAAATTCCAGCTCGACGGCCCGGATGTGTTCCGGCGGGACGCCCAGCCGCTGCCCAAAGCCGCGCACGGGTTCGGCCAAGCCGCCGGAGACGATGAACACCGTCCGTTGGAGGTGCTGTAAGGCCGCCACAACCTCCGCCGCATCGGGGACGAGGGTCTCCCAATACAGTTGTTCAATGTCCGCCAGTTGGCCCCGCGTCGGGCGGATGGCGCGGAGGCGCTTGCCGTACACTTCGGCGAGGTCAAGGTCACCGTTCATGGCCTTGTGGGTCAGGACGCCGACGCGCAGCTCCTTCCCCTTCAGGCGGGCGAGTTCGTCCACGCCTTCAATGCTGGAAAGGGTGCTGTCGCAATCGAAGAAGATCAGGTCAAAACTTGTCCAGCGGTCACTGCCTACCACGTGGCAATCTCCCCCTGAATGGTTCGGGCTGCAAAAAGTTCGGGCAACAAAGCAGGAAGGATTATAGCACAGGCCAACAGGGGCGTCGCTTGTGTGCCCGCCCAAGCGGGGAAGCATCCCACTTGGGCGGAGGGGGGGGAAGGCTCGCTTATTTATTGCAGGTGGGCGTTGTATCGGTAATGCCGAAAGTGGCGCGTTCTTCGGCGGTAAAATCCCGCCCGATCAGGCGGCAGGCCTCAGCCATCGCATCCGATAGGTCTACAAGGTGCTGGAAAATCATTCCTCTACTGCCGATAAGAATATGTCGCCCATCAGCGGAAAATGTAACGCCTGATACTTTCCACTCAGGACTCACGAACTGCCGTACAATATTTCCAGTAGCGGTATTTTGGATAAATGTGTATCTTGCAGGGTTCCAGCTAGACATGCCACGAACAGCAACCAGCAGAAGATGCCGATCAGGGCTAAGGGCGGTTGCTGTGCCATCAGAATATGTCATAGTACGCACAGCAATGCCCTTTGAGTCTAAATGGATTGAACTCCCCGTTATTTCACCCGTGTTGGCATCCCACTGCCAAGAAGTGCCTTCCGCGTAAGATACGGCTATCTTCTTTCCGCCCTCGGCATAGCCTAATGAAACTATCTTTCCAGCATCACCTTCACCGAACATATACCGCAACCTAGAGTGATCTCCAGTGCGTCGGTCTATCTGAGTGGCCGATCCACTCGCATGGATCACGCCAATGTATTCGCCTACGCCACTTACTGCAATTGCGATAATAGGCTCATGTATTACATAACGCCGGATTGCTTGGCCTGATGTGGTATTCCATTCCCGAATGGTTCCATCCCAACTTGCGCTTACAAGAACAAATCCACCGGGGACAATGGCAAGGCTTGTTACCGAGCGGTAATGACCGAGTAGGCGTCGGATTTCTCCCCCTGTTTCAATGTCCCATTGCCGTAGGGTTTCGTCAGTACCCGCGCTAAAGAATGATTTACCGCTAGGGTGAATGGCAATACTCGTGATCAGCCCAGCATGACCAACAAACCGACGAATTACACGGTATGTCCGTGCCTCCCACCAGAACAAAGCGCCATCTTCATCCGCGCTTAGAACGAAATTGCCATCCGGGGAAAATTCTACGTTTGTGACTGGTGCAGCATGACCCGTGAAACGGCCTACTTCTTGCCCTGTTTTGGTGTTCCAAATGCGGACGGTTCGGTCAGCACTTCCGGTAAGGGCAAATTCGCCATCTGGGGAAAATGCAACGCTGGTTACGGCGTCTGTGTGACCAATTAACACCCGCGAATGATCTTCTGGTTTCCAGTACCATAAACGCGCTGTGTGATCCGCACTGCCTGTTAGCCAGACGTTGTTAACTTGATCGATTTTGAGGCTTAGTATAGCGTCCGTATGAGCTGCAAAATTTCCGCCGTACCCTGATGAAGAGATACCTCCATAATTAGTTCCAGCAACTTCTGCAAATCCATGTGGCCCCTGCAATTCAGGGAAGAAAGCGTAAGCGACGCTTCGGAAACCTACCCGTCGCTGAAACAACCCGGCAGGGGAAAGGCAAACAAGAACATGCTGGAGAATCGCATCTGCCGCAAATGAATATTTTATTTTTAAGGAGCGCAACGCCAACAAGCCTGCCGCCGGGTAGTTTCGCGGGTTCGGCATATCTCGTATTTGTTTTAGCGCTAACTCCGCCAAGCGTTGTGCTTGAGGGTACCCTGTAGCAGTTGATTTCATGAAATCAATATCCCATATATCAGGGCATGACTGATCTTTCAAGGCACGAATAGGAGTTGGTTGCAAAAGCAGTAGGAAGCACAGAGAGAATAAAATTGAGCGCCTAAAATAGCTGTAAAAGAACATAGTCTTTCCTTTCTAATGCTTATGTTGTATCAGGATAGCATATCGACTCACTGTTCTACCTGACGAATGCCCACCGGAAAATAAACAAGCGCCCCGAAAGGCGCTTGTTATCTGTTAAGAACCGCCAAATACCTACTGCTTCACCCCCACGCCGGAGAAGCTGGCGGGGAGCCAGTTCAGTTCCCGTGCTTTGCGTTCCAATTCCTCCCGGAAGTTCGGATGCGCGATGTTGATCAGCGATGTGACGCGCTCCCGGATGGTTTTGCCGTGTAGGTACGCCACCCCGTATTCGGTGATCACATAATGCACGTCGTTGCGGGTCGTCACGACGCCCGCGCCGGGCTTGAGTTGCCACACGATCCGGCTGATGGTGTCGTTGCGGGTGGTCGAAGGCAGCGCGATGATCGGTTTGCCGCCTTTAGAGCGCGCCGCCCCCCGAATGAAGTCAATTTGCCCGCCGACGCCGCTGTAAAACTTCGTCCCGATGCTATCCGCGCACACTTGCCCGGTCAGGTCGATTTCGATGGCGGAGTTGATCGCCACCATCTTGTCATTTTGGGCAATGCGGAAGGGGTCGTTGATGTATTCCGTCGGGTGCATTTCGACGATGGGGTTGTCGTTGATGAAGTCGTACAGGCGCTTGGTTCCCAGCACAAAGCCCGCAATGATCTTGCCGGGGTGCAGGGTCTTGGCGGCGTTATTGATGATGCCCTGTTCGACCAGATCGATCACGCCGTCGGCGAACAATTCGGTGTGGATGCCCAGATTCCTCTTATTCCCCAGATAGCGCAGCACCGCATCGGGGATGCCGCCGATCCCCGTCTGGATCGTGCTGCCGTCTTCGATCAGGTCGGCCACGTAGCGGGCAATGGCCTCTTGAATGTCGGAGGCCTCTTCCCCCCGAATTTCTGGTAAGGGGTAATCGACTTCGACAATGGCGTTCAAGCGGCTGATGTGAATGAAGCTATCGCCGAGCGTGCGCGGCATCCGCGGGTTGATCTCGGCGATCACGAATTTGGCGGTTTCGGCGGCGGTCTTCGTCACTCCGATTTCGATCCCGAAGGAACAATACCCGTGTTCATCAGGCGGGGAAAGGTGGATCAGGGCCACATCAATCGGGAGTTGGGTGCGCCACAGATCGGGGATTTCCGACAGGAAGACGGGGGTAAAATCTGCCCGGCCATCGTTGACGGCGGCCCGCACATTATCTGAGATAAACATCGTGTTCACCCGCACATGCCCGGCCATCTCCGGCGCAACGTATTCATTGCCACCAATGGTAAGGACTTGCACAATTTCGACGTTGCTCAGCGTGGGGGCGTGGGCCACCAACGCCTTGACCAGCACTTGCGGCACGGAACAGTTCCCCGTGAGGAAGACCCGCTGCCCGGACTTAATGGCGGAAATGGCTTGTTCGGGCGTCGTGAGCTTCTCACGGTACATGGCGTTCCAACGGGACATAGGGGGGAGTTCTCCTTCATGTAAGTCAAGCCGCAGGGCGGCCATCAATGCCAAAAGTTGGGGGATGGGCAGAAAACCCTACTCATCCGCTCTCTATCGTAGCCTATCTGGGGCGCTTGGCGTAGTGCCGAAGATCACCGGGCAAGGGTGCAGAACATCATACCCCATGTGGCCGAGCGCATCAGGTCGGCACGCCGCCCCTCGCCAGAGTCCCCCCACGTTGGCTATAATCCCAACGTCATTTTACTTTCCGAAGGAAGGCTCTCAAACGTGGAACGCACCCTAATCATCGTCAAGCCGGACGGCGTACAGCGCGGGTTGACGGGCGAAATCATCCGCCGCTTCGAACAGCGCGGCCTGCGCATCATCGGGCTGAAGCTGATGCAGGTCAGCCGCGAACTGGCCGAACAGCATTACGCCGTTCACCGCGAACGGCCCTTCTTCGCCGGACTAGTGAACTACATCACGTCCAGCCCCGTCGTGGTGATGGCCCTCGAAGGCACGAACGCCGTCGCCGCCGCACGGGGAACCATCGGCAGCACCAAGCCGCACGAGGCAGCACCGGGCAGCATCCGGGGCGATCTGGCCATCGAAATTGGCCGCAACCTCGTTCACGGTTCGGACAGCGTTGAAAACGGCGTTGCCGAAGTGAACCTGTGGTTCAAGCCCGAAGAATTGATCAGTTGGCCGCGCAATACCGACGCTTGGATTTTCGAGGGCAAGTAGCCTGCACGGGGCGGGCGGCCATGCCCGCCTTCACTGCATCCGCAGGATGACCGGCGCCTCTTTCCAGAGCGATTCGAGGTCGTAATAGGCCCGCGCTTGGGGTGAAAAAACGTGGACGATCACCGTCCCATAATCCATCAGCACCCAGCCGCTTTCGCCCTTCCCTTCCACACGCAAGGGGAGGGTAGCATACTTTTCCTTCACCCCTTCCCGAATGCGTTCGATGATGGCGTTAATTTGGCGGTCACTGTTGGCTTGGCCGATCACGAAGTAATCAGCGATGACGCTGACCTTTTTCAAGTCCATCAAGACGATGTTTTCACCCTTCAGGTCTCCGATCAGGTCGACGGTCAGGCGGGCAAGTGCTACAGGTTCCGTAAGTCCCTCCATTTTGGGGAAGTTCCATCTTGTAACCGCATTTTATCACAGCACGCCGTTCTTTGGGGAAGTAAGGGTAGGGGAAACACATCATCACCGCCGTTGATCCATCGTTGATTCATGACACAGAGTCCCCATGCCTGACCTGATACAGCCTCCCCAAGCGCTATAATGATCGGTGTATCCTGTTTGCCCCTCAGAAAGGCCGTCGGAAAACCCTATGCGTTGGCGTTTGTTGACCCTGATTACGCTTGTTCTTGCCACAGCGTGCAACACCAGCACCCCCACCCCAACCCCCGCCCCGACTCTGCCCTTGCCCGCCTCTGAGACGTTTACACCGTCTCCCGTCGTGGTGACGACCCAACCGCCCGCCCCGACCCAGACTCCCACCCTCGTGCCGACGAATACGCTCACTTCAACCGCCACGCGCACGCAACCGCTGCGCCCGACGGCCACTACGACCCTAACCGCCGCTCTGACAGCCACGATCACACCCAGCCCGACCCGCACGGCAACCGTCACGACGGCCCCAAGCACCACCTCGACCCCTACGGCCAGCCCATCGGCAACCTCAACCGCAACGGTCACCGTCACAGCGACCCGCACGGCAACCGTCACGGCAGGCACACCGACCCTCAGCAGCACGCAGCTTCAAGCCACGCTCTTTCAGCGGGCCACAGACATCATCGCCACCCTGACCGCCACGCATCAAAAGCGCTAATCCCGACCCGGCATTCCCCCTCTCCCATAGGAGAGGGGGTGAAGTTCTGCGAGGGGACGGGGTTCTTTTTGGCGAATCGCTAATTTTTTATAAAATCTCCCCATGCCCTTTTCTAGATTCACTCAGGAAGCATCCAGCCATGCCCGAACAAGCCCCTTGGCGGTTTCAAAAGATTTTGCAGCCGATGTTCAGCATCCCCGCCCCGCGTCGCATCTTGCGGGGGCGCATCCTGACCGCCGTTGGCGATCAGGCCATTGAGGACGGCTACTTAGACATCCAAAACGGCAAGATTGCGGCCATTGGCCCCGTTGCCGACATGCCCAAGGACCCCGATGCCGAGATCATCGATGCGAAGGGCGGCACGATCCTGCCGGGCATCATTCAATCCCATGCCCACCTCGCATGGGACGGTATTCACGATCTGGCCCAACAATCCATGTCGGACTCGCCGGAGATCAGCGCCTACAAATCTGCCGGGAACATGCTCAAATGCCTCCGTGCGGGGATTACCACCTTCCGCGATCTCGGCATGAACACGAGTAATCTGTTCGCCAAGCAAGCCGTAGAGCAGGGGATTTTTCCCGGCCCACGCCTGTTGGTCTGCGGACAAGCCATCGTGCAGACGGGCGGCCATACTTATTGGTGCTGCCGTGAAGCCAGCGGCGCGGACGAAATGCGCCGCGCCGTTCGGGAGCAGGTGCGCGGCGGGGCCGATCTGATCAAGATCATGGCCAGCCACGATCTGGTTGAATTTACCGATGAAGAACTACACGCCGTCATCGATGAAACGCACCGCAACGGCCTGCCCATCACTGCCCACGCCACCTTTGATGAAGTCATCTACCGGGTGGCAAAATTCGGCGTAGACGTGATCGAACACGGCGGCTCCATGCGCGAGGAGACAATTCAGCTGCTGCTGGAAAAGAACATCCCGATTGTGACGACCTTCGCGCCGCTGATCATGCAGGCTGATGAGGTTCGGGCGCGGCAGTACAACATCCCCGAATGGAAGATCGCCGAGCGCAAGCGCCAGATCGCCGATCCCAGCCGCTATCAGGGCCTGATCGACGCGGCTAAGGCAGGCGTCGTGATCGCCTTCGGCACGGATGCCGGGTCGCCAGTGGTGCCGCATGACGTGGTTGCGCCCGAACTTAAATTCATGGTGAAATTAGGCGTTGTCGATGGCAATTATGGGGCCATTCGCAGCGCGACCATCGTTCCGGCCCGCATCCACAAGCTGGATAAGAAGATCGGGACGTTGGAAGTCGGTAAAGAGGCTGACGTGATCGTTGTGCAGGGCAACCCGCTCGACGATCTGGACGCCCTAGAACACGTCGCCTATACCTTTGTGGCCGGTAAGAAGATGTATACCGCCTAACGCGGGGGAGAACTTCACGCCATGAGCGACCCGATTCGCGGCGTTTTCAACATCCTCGCCACGCCCTTCGCCCCTGATCTACAGGTGGATGTGGCGAGTTTGCGGCGTTTGGTCAATTTCCAGTTGGAGCGCGGGGCCTACGGCCTGACGATCCTCGGCGTGTTGGGGGAGGCGGCCAAACTCAGCGTCGAAGAACGTGCCCTCGTCACGCACACGGTGATCGAGACGGTCAATGGGCGCGTGCCGGTGATCGTGGGCGTCAGTCATCCCGAGTTGACGATCTGCATCCGGTTAGGGACGGAGGCCGTGAGCGCAGGCGCGGCGGGAGTCATGCTCCATGCGCCGAAGATGGACGCCCCCACCGATCAGGCCGTATATAACTTCTATGCGGCCTTCGCCGAAGCCGTCCCCTGCCCGATCGTGGTGCAAGACCTGCCGACGGCCAACAACATCACGCTTTCGCCCGCGCTGCTGGCTCGCCTTGCGGAGGGAATCGGGAACGTCCGGCATCTCAAGCTGGAGGACCCGCCCCTCATGCAGAAGATCAGCGCGGTTCGGGCAGCGACGGATAAGTACGCCATCTTCGGCGGGTTGGGCGGCATGTTCTTCCTAGAGGAACTGAAGCGCGGGGCGGCGGGGACGATGACCGGCTTCGCCTTCACAGAGGTGCTGGTCAAAGTCTATCAGGCCTTCAGCACGGGCGACCATGCGACGGCAGAGGCCATCTTTGACCGCTACCTGCCGCTGATCCGGTATGAAAACCAGCCGTTGATCAACCTCGCCATTCGGAAGGAACTGCTCCGGTTGCGGGGGGCCATTGCGACCAGCGTACTCCGCCCCCCGTTTGTGGGGATTGATGAACATACGGCGGACGAAATCGGCTGGATGTTAAGCCGGGTCGGGATCGCCGATCCGGGCGCGATTCTCACCTTGTAAATCCCCTCACGCGGCGGGGGGATTCACCTCCCCCCGCCCCGATCCCTTTACCGATCCCCGTCCCTGAGCAGCGGGCGGTTGGTGGCAATATCAATGCCGAGCCGTTGCCCGGCTTGTTGGGCGTGACGGCCCACATCTTCCGCATTCGTCCGCACCACATCCTGAACTTCTTCAAAAGCAAGGTTGCGTTTTTGCGCTAATTCGGCAGCAGAGAGGTTTTCAGCCAGCAATTCGTAGCTCAGGGCGAGGCTACTTTGATGATCGCGCAGGTTGGCGTTTTCCTTCAGGCCCATTTGCCGCCGCAATTCCGCCGTTTTGCGCCGCCACAGGCCAAGCCGCAATTCATCAGTAATAACGGCATAATGTTTAGGGGTCGGCTTATTGAGAAGCGAATATTTAAAGGCAGAAGTAAACTTTAGACGGGCGATCCGGCTTTGAATACGGGTTGCGATCCAATCTTCGGATTTCCCCATGCGGCGGTAGGCTTCAATGGCGGCATCGATGGCCCTTTCAGGGTCTATGCGCACCTCGTCCAGCACCACACCCGATTTCGCCAAAAATTCCAAAATTTTGTTACGCAGGCCCGTATTGGCGTCCATGCGTTGGGTAATCATATACAGCGTTTCGGCTTTGGCGTGGTCAGTCTTGTAGCGTTTACCGTCAGACGCAATATAGGGGAGTTTGATACAAAGTGTACTAAACTCAACGCCCTGCTTTTTTGTGCGTCGCTTGAGTGCTGTCCAGAACGTACCGGGATGGCTATCGGGTTGTGCCACGCCGAGAATCCAGTCCTGTACGGCGTAGTAGCGGACGCCTTTTACATCGTGGTAGGCGAGGGGGAACCCAAAATGCTCGGCAATGATTTCAGGCAGCGGGCGGGAATCAGGATCACCAGAATTGGGGGTAGGCAAAGCGGGCTGGAAAAAGGTAGAGTCTGACACAATGCGCCTCCTTGTTAAGGTGCATTCATGCCCCCGGCTTCCAGTTGATTCTAAAAGCGTGGGGGTTTTTTAATTACAATGAACCGACTATAGCACAGATTTTCCAAAGAGCGCAAATTTCGGTAAGCGTTTAGCATTGCGATGAAAAGAACAAATTTATGAAAAAATATTTTTTGTATAAAATCTGCTAACTCTTTTATGGATGTGGATAGTAATGTGGATAACTCTGGGGATAACTGGGGATAAGTGTGGATAACTCCATTTTGGCCCTTTTCCGACCCCCGCCACATATGGGGGCTACCTCGTCTCTTGCCCCCATATATGGGCGGGGTGAGGTTTTTGTTAAGAAACGGTTTCAAACCGACTGTGGATAAGTGTGGATAACTTCCTGAGTTATCCACACCCCACTGTGGATAACTTTTTGCCCCTCACCCCCACATATGGGGGCAGTTGGCTCAGCATACCCCCATATGTGGGGTTTTTCTCCCTTTTCCCCAAAGTTATCCACACTATCCACACCCCTACTACTCCTACTGCCTTATAGTAGATCAGGGAGTGGGGATAACTTTGAAGGCTTTGAAGGCGAAGAGTCGGCGGGTTGCCCCCCATCTCCGGCGGGAAGGGGGAGCGTTCCCTATTCCCACCAACGCCCGTTATGGTAGTGATAGTAGTGGCAGTGGTTACTGCAGCATCTCGCACTTTGTGAAAGGAACCCACTTTATGGGCAATATAGGCCTGCCGCGTGCTTGTGGATTGCTTCTCCACCCGACCTCTCTTCCCAGCCCATACGGAATCGGCGATTTGGGGCCTGCCGCCGAACGTTTCATCGACCAGTTGGCCCGCGTCGGGGGGCGGTTCTGGCAAGTTCTGCCCCTGAACCCGACAGGATTCGGGGAATCGCCGTACCAAACGCTGAGCGCCTTCGCCGGCAACACCAACCTGATCAGCCTTGAACGCCTGCGCGATGATGGCTACCTCACCGATGCCGATCTGAGTGACGCCCCGCCCTTCCCCGCCCGCAAGGTGGATTATGCGGCGGCCATCGCCTACCATGATGAGCTGCTCACCCTCGCCTATGAGCGCTTCATTCGGGCCGCGACACCCGCCCAACGCGCCGATTTCGCCGCCTTCTGCCAAGCGGAGGCTGCGTGGTTGGAAGACTGGGCGCTGTTTGCCGCCCTCAAAGAGGCCAACGGCCTGCAACTCTGGACGTACTGGCCA
>Ga0272446_1005151_pt1 | contig 14660 bp, 11 predicted proteins | sample YNPCB0061_FD_194587 | JGI IMG/M metagenome (GOLD analysis project Ga0272446, IMG submission 194587) | Hot spring microbial mat communities from Yellowstone National Park, WY, United States - YNP-CB-006-1 | ecosystem: Environmental > Aquatic > Thermal springs > Hot (42-90C) > Sediment | place...
CATACCCACTCACGCTCTTCTGCTCTCACACCTTCTTTGGGGAACATCATGACGCGATTCTATTGTGTCGCCGATCTTCATGGTCATTCCGAGCGACTTCGGATGGTTGAAGCCGTGCTGAACAACGATCAGCCAGATGCTTTCCTCCTTGCAGGCGATGTGTTGGGGTTCCGATTCGTCGCAAGACGGCTCGCCTATTTTTCAAGCCTAGGGCTTCCGGTTTTCTGTGTATTGGGCAACACCGATCATCCGTGGGCGGAACGTCACCTCCCCGCCGGTTCACAGATACGCATCCTGAGAGACGAGCGGATCCGGTTCCGGGATGTGGATATCGTTGGGATTTCCGGAACCATTCCTTTGCCGTTTCATTCTCGTATCGGTATTCGGGAAACCGGTCGTGTTCAACGACTCATGGGGCAAATCGATTGCCACACGATGTTGGTTTGCCATCCGCCTCCCTATGGCGCATGTGACAAGGTCATGGGGCGGTTTTCGGCAGGCAGCAAGGCGGTGGCACGGATCGTTCGCCAATGCCGACCTGCCGTGGTTGTCTGTGGGCACATTCACGAAGGCGCGGGCAGGGCTCGGATGGGAACGACCGAGGTGGTGAACTGTGCCATAGGTTCGGCCGTCCAGGGATGGCGAATCGATGCGGCACCGAATCAGCCCATTCGAATCATACCTGCGGCCCTCGAATCTTGATGCTCTACAAAACACCTTCCTCTGCCGACCACGCAGAGACCCATCCCCATTCACCTATCCTGTTTCGTTCATTGCGCAATGGCTTGCGATGCCGATGCGAACTGTTTCTGCTGCGTTTCACACGCCATCGATCTTGACTTTTCCCGGATGCTTCTCGATAATGCCCAAGAGTGAAGGCGTTGTTCCGACATGACATTGTTTTAGGGAACGTTGGATTCCCTGACCGGATCGAAAGGAAAGTATCCATGTACCGATTGTATCGATTTCTTGTTGTTTTGGCGCTCCTTATTCCGCTTGCCGTTTTACCCTCTTGTTCCAAAAAGAAAATTTATTCGGAACCGGCTGCCGGCGCCGGGAAGGGAGGCGCTTATGGCTCGGGGGCATACGGGGGTGGAGCCGGTGGCACAGGAAAGGCTGGTGGATTCGGCGAGCAGGGAGTTGGGGGAGGTTCCGGTTACGGAGCCGGGGCGGCCGGGGCTGGAGCTTCAGCCTACGGGGCTGTCACTCGATCGAGTCTCGTGACGGAAGATATTTTTTTCGAATACGACAGTTCGGCATTGCTACCCGAAGCGCGGGAGTTGCTGAAGCGCAAGGCGGAATTCCTGGCGGCCAATCCCCAGATTTCCATCGTGATCGAGGGACATACCGATGAACGAGGAACGCCCCAATACAATATCGCCTTGGGTGAACGAAGGGCCGAGAGTGTCCGCTCCTTTCTCGAAGGGCTTGGGGTGGCTGCGTCCCGGATGAGCACGGTGAGTTACGGCGAAGAGAAGCCGGTCGACCCGGGGCATAACGAAGCTGCATGGGCGAAGAATCGGAGGGCCCATATCGAGATTCGATAGGTCCTGAGCATTGATCCACACGGTGGTTTTGTTGATCGGGGTAACCCCGTTGGGGGTGCGACATGAGCGAGCATCCGGCTACCATTCTGATTGCAGACGATGACCCGACGATTCGGGCCATCTTGCAGAAAACCTTCGAAAAAGCAGGGTACCGGGTGATCGTAGCTGCCGACGGGTTTCAGGCCGTCGAATCCTTTTCCACCGATGTATCGGCCGTGCTGCTCGATCTCGAAATGCCCCGGATGAACGGGATCGAAGCGCTTCGACGGATCCGGGAAATCGAGCCGGACATTTCCCCGATCATGCTGACCGCGAGTGAAGAGGTCTCCAGCGCCGTTGAAGCGGTGAAATCCGGTGCATTCGATTATATCATCAAACCGTTTCATGCCAGACAGCTCATTGCCCTGGTCGAAAAAGCCATCGTAACGGACAGAAACGCCAGGGCCGTCAAGCGGCTGGAGGCAGAGCTCCGATCCGCCCGGGAACGGGAGATCGAAACCGCCTCTCGGATTCAGCAAACCCTCCTCATGGGTACGCCTCCGACCCGCATTCCAGGAATTGAAATTTCCACATTGAGTATTCCATCCCAGAAAGTCGATGGGGATTTCTACGATTTTTTCCATTTCGGCAACGGGTTTCTCCATATCGTGGTCGGTGACGTCATGGGTAAAGGCATTGCCTCGGCCCTTCTCGGCGCGGCCACAAAGAGCCATTGCCTGCGGGTGATTCACGAGCTGGCGCATCTGCATCGGTTGTCGGTCGAAGCCATCGATCCAAAAACCGTCGTGAGCCATGTATCCAAGGCCATGTTCGGGCAGATCGAGGCCATCGAAACCTTCGTCACCTTGTGCTATGGGCGTTTCGATCTGAAGCGACGGATCTTCAGCTTTGTCGATTGCGGCCACATGAGAACCATTCATTACCATGCCGCAACGCATTCCTGCTCGCTCCTCGAAGGGGTCAACATGCCTCTCGGGTTTCCCGAAATCGAGCCTTATACAGAGGTTTCCGTATCTTATGAGCCGGGAGACCTGTTTTTCTTCTATTCGGATGGATTGACGGAAGCCATGAATGCCGATGGGAAGCAGTTCGGGGAACAGGCGCTCGTGGATGCGGTGCGCTTGCACAGGATGCTCGGCTGCTATGGATTGATCCGCCACATTCAAGACGATATCGTGCGATTCTCGGGCTCCCATGTGTTTCAGGACGATTTCACCGCAGTTGCGGTCGCCTTTACGGATATGCAGCGGGAATGCATCGAGATGGAAGACTTCTTGGAATTGGAAAACGACATCACGCGCCTTGCGGATGTGCGGCGTTTCCTTCTGACGTTTTGTAGCCGGATAGAGAACGCTCCCATGGACGCGGTTCGTGTCGATCGTTTGGTTTTGGCTGCAACCGAGGTGGTGACCAACATCATGCGGCATGCTTACGATGGAAGAACCGATGGAAAGGTTCGGATCCATGCCGTCTGTACTCCCCATCGAATCGAAATTCGATTTTTCGACAACGGTATCGCCTTCGATCCTGAAAGCGTTCCGCCTCCCCGATTCGATGGCACCCAGGAAGGCGGCTATGGAATCTACATCATCGGCCAATGTGTCGATCAGGTGACCTACAGGAGGGATCCTCTGGGGGTCAATGTCACCCGATTGGTGATGAACCGTGAAACCCATCCTTCGAATGTGTCCTCCCATGACGAGGTTCTCTCATGACCATTGAAGCCCATGGCGGCAACCTGGTCGACCTGATCGTCGATGAACGGCAAGCAGCCGAATTGCGAAGGCAATCCAGGGATTTTCCCAGTCTGACACTTTCCAAGGGAGCGGTGTCCGATCTCGAATTGTTGATGAACGGCGGATTCTCTCCACTGAGGGGATTCATGGGAAGAAAGGAGTATGAATCGGTCCTGGAAACCATGCATCTATCGGACGGAACCCTATGGCCGCTTCCCGTCTGTCTCGATTTTGACCCGCGACGGACGGAGGGGATCGAACCAGGAGCATCCGTGGCGCTGCGGGATCCGGAAGGGTTCATGCTGGCCGTCCTCCATGTCGAAGATGTCTGGGAAGTCGACAAGAAGCGGGAAGCCCTTCTTCTGTATGGAACCGATGATCCCGATCATCCCGGAGTTTTTCGACTGTTGCATCACACCGGATCCCATTATGTCGGCGGCGGCATCGAGGGCATTCAACTGCCAATCCATTCGGCATTCAAGAACCATCACCATACGCCGCGGGAGCTGCGGGCGCTGTTCCGCAAATTGGGCTGGCGCAGAATCGTGGGATTTCATACAAGACATCCCATTCATCGCGCCCAGTACGCCATGACGCTGTTGGCCATGGAACGTGCCAAGGCCAATCTGCTCGTTCATCCGGTCGTCTGGAGCGGAATTTCCGCCGATATCGACACCTATACGCGGATTCACTGCTACCTCGCGCTGCAGCGCCAATATCCGGCCAGCATGATGCAGTTGAGTCTGCTGCCCTACGCGATGCGCATGGCAGGTCCCAGGGAGGCGCTGCTGCATGCCGTCGTTCGGAAAAACTACGGATGTACCCACTTCATTGTCGGGCCACACCACGCCAGCCCACAGCTTCCCGGCGGAAAAGCCTTCTATGAACCGAATGCGGCCATCCGGATGGCTCTCGATCATCAGGAGGAGCTCGGCATCGGTATTCTCGACATGGAGGAAATGGTCTATCTCGTCGAAGAAGATCGGCATGTTGCGGTGAGCGACGTTCCTTCCGGAGCGGCCATCCGATCGGTCAACGGGGAAATGTTTTTGGATCGGCTTCGAAACAGCCGGACCGTTCCTACCTGGTACACGTTTGCCGATGTGCTCGATGTTTTGCGCAGGGCCTATCCCCCTCGGCACGAGCAAGGATTCACCATTTTTTGCACCGGCTTGTCCGGGGCCGGCAAGTCGACCATCGCCAAAATCCTCTACGCACGGTTTCAAGAAATGGGTCGAAGACCGGTGACACTTCTCGACGGGGATATTGTCCGACAGAACCTGTCGAACGAGCTCGGGTTTTCCAGGGAGCATCGGGATATCAATGTCCGGCGGATCGGTTTTGTCGCAAGTGAAATCACCAAGAACCGGGGGATTGCCATCTGCGCGCCGATTGCTCCTTATGCTGCGACGCGAAACCAGATCAGAAGCCTCATTTCTCGTTACGGCGGCTTCATTGAAGTGTATGTGGCTACTCCGATCGAGGTTTGCGAGATGCGGGATCGAAAGGGTCTCTATGCCAAGGCGCGAGCCGGGTTGATTCCGGAATTTACCGGTGTCAGCGATCCTTACGAGCCTCCGCAGCATCCGGAAGTCATCATCGATACGACGGAAATGACGCCGGATGAAGCGGCTCAGGAAGTGTTGCTCTATTTGGAGAGAGCCGGGTACGCGCGGCCATAGCTTTTCGAAGTGCGGAAGGGCGGTGGATAAGGTCACGACCTTTACCGGGGATCGTCCGTCAACGCTTTTCTGCTGATCATTCAACCAAAGGACAGGGATTCATAAGGCCATTCACATGAACGGAGAATACATCAACGCCGATTTTATCGGGCTGATCGCTCTGGAAGCCGGGAAGGCGGTTCTCAGCATTTATGAACAGGAGACGGGCGAAGTCGTTGTAGAGCGTAAGGCCGATGACTCGCCTTTAACCAAGGCCGATCGAACTTCTCACGCCATTTTGACGAGAAGGCTTCAAGAGCGCTATCCCCAAATTCCGGTGCTGTCCGAGGAAGGGGAGGAAATTCCGTATGAAACCCGCCGTACATGGCGGCAGTTCTGGTTGATTGATCCGTTGGACGGAACGAAGGAATTCATCCACCGAAACGGAGAATTCACCATCAACATCGCCTTGATCGAAGACGGGTATCCGGTGATGGGCGTCGTCTATGTACCGGCGTTGGATCTTTTGTATATTGGGGATCGCAACATCGGTTGCAGGAGGGAATTTCGCGGGATCAAAACGAGTCTGCGCCTGGAAGGAGCGGCCCTCTCCAACGGGGGCATCCGTGTCGTGCACAGCCGATCGCACATATCGGACGCCCTGAGGGATTTTCTGGAAACCTTGCCAGAACATCAAGCCATCAGCCGGGGCAGTTCCCTGAAGTTCTGCGCCGTTGCCGCAGGAGAGGCGGATCTGTATCCCCGCTTCGGGCCTACCATGGAATGGGATACGGCTGCAGGTCAGGCCGTGGTGGAGGCTGCCGGCGGGATCGTCGTGGATCGGAACGGCAGCCGCCTCCGATACAACAAGGAAGACTTGCACAATCCGTCGTTTTTTGTGGCTCGAGACCGCAAGCTGCTCGAGCGAATCGGGGCACTCTCCTAAAGCGCTCGGATGGCCCTCCGGATGAGCTTGGCGCAAGAGGGGCAGTACTGGTGCTGCTCCTTGACGTCGGGGTGGTGATCCGTGGCGCGGTTGTGAACGTGATCGAGAAACCGGGGTGTTGCGAAGGACGCTCCACAGCCTTCGCAGCGCAACAGCGGGTGCCTGCCGATGATTTCGTCGCGGATCGAGATGGTTCGTACGCTGTCCCTGTCTTCGACGCGGATCACCTTGGTCGGGCAGATGTTGGCGCAGGTGCCGCATCCGATGCAGTTGCCCGGAATCGGAACCACGAGCATCCGGTCGTTGATGCGGATCATCCGCAATGCGGCTGCACCGACGATTTCCTTGCAGATCTGCACACAGAGCCTGCAGCGGATGCATCCGTCAGGTGGCGGGGTGGTCTGCAGGCCAAAGCGTTCGGCCAACTGCAGCAACGTATCCGACTGAGGGGCCATCGACAGCAGATGGTTCATGGCCTTGGTTCTGGCTTCACGCACCGCCTCCGTATCGGTTTCCACGATCAGGCCGGGATGCGCCTTCAGGGTGCAGGCCAAGGTGACCTTCCCCGGAATACCGGCTTCTCCGCTGAGGAGCTCGACGGCACACAGCCTGCAAGAGGCGATCGGATGGGGCAAGGCCGGATGATAACACAGGGAAGGAATCGAGATTCCTTCCTCTCGGAAAATCTTCATCAGAGGGGTCTGGTCCTCGACCTCCATGTCTTGGCCGTTGATTGTGATGCGAATCATGGTGCAGTGCCTTTTTTACGATCAATGATCATGGCGATGGGTTTTTGCCGCCCAGGGGATAAAAATGCGATCTTTTATTCCGGGAGGGCGGCACCATGTGGCCGCCCTACATGTCGCCCGTCACCTGTCACTCGTTACCCGTCACGCATTTTCACGATACATGACCATGGTGGGGTGTGCCACCCCCTGGGATGAAAATGGGCCTGATGTTTACTGCCTACTGCCTACTGCCCACTATTTTCACGATAATACCCGAAGACAGTCCTGAGGCAGTCGGAACGTTCCCTTGCCGTTGATGCTTACTTCAACGAGGGCTTCGGGGTCGTTGATGGAGGTATCCGGATCCGTGATGATGCCGTGCCTTCCGATCAGCTCGTCCATATACCCTTCCCATGCTTCATCTTGCGATCGTTGAAATACCTCGACTTTTTGACCTTTGTGAAATGCCATCTTCCTCCCTCCTGGTGATTTCCGCTCCCCGATTCCTTGTGCCAATGGAGCACATGCGGCCGGAACGATCCGCAGTCAAACGGGGGTCGTCTCGTCGTGTATGCCGGCATGTCGTTTGCGCTGGCACGCGACACACAGCAGGGGGCCCCCAGTAGTCGATGGGGCCGATGCCGTCTGCTTTCGAATGAATTCCAGATATCGAGCCGTTCCCAAAACGGCATGACAATCCTGGCAGAACAAGAGTTTCTGTCGATTCAGCAGCGTTCCGCACAGGCTCAATATCCGTTCCTCCCCACGGTCTTCGATCTGCATGGCACCCGTCGGGCAATTGGCGGCACAGGCTCCGCACAGGATGCACCGTTCGGCAGTCATCCGGTAGTCGGTCGGTGACGGTCGATCGAAATCGATATATCCCATCGACAAGGCGTTGATCCCCATCTTGTCCCGGCAAATGTCGACGCATTTCCCGCACCGGATACAGACATCGCAGCGCAGGCATCGCCTGGCCTCCTCGCGCACCATGTTCTCGGTAAAACCGAGTTCCACCTGCTGAAAGGTGGTGCGTCTGCGGTCGATGTTCAACAGCGGCATGGCGGCACGCTTCAGGATCATTTTCGTCGTTGCGGGGACTTCGAGAAACGGTATTCGTCCTCTGCGTACGGGAACGGGCCGGCTCTTGGGCTGGGGAATGCCGCTCAGGTAGCGGTCGATGGCAAGTGCCGCCCGCTTGCCTCCGCCGATGGCTTCGATGACGGTTGCCGGACCGGATACGGCGTCACCGGCAGCAAAAATACCCGGGATGGCCGTCTCCATGCTGACGGTGTTCGTTTCGATCGTGTTCCTGCGGGTCCACTTGAGGCCGATCAGCTCTGCCAGGCATCCATGATCGACCTGCTGGCCGATGGCGGAAATGACGGCATCGGTTTCCATGTCGAAATCACTGCCCTCGATGGGGACGGGCACTTTGCGCGTGCCCCCTTCCGGCTCCTTCATCTCCGCCCGAATGCACCTCAGCGCCGTCACTTTTCCGTCCCGGCCGATCACGCAGGCAGGAATGGTGAGGAAGGAAATCTCGACTCCTTCCTCTTCGGCCTGTTCCACCTCTTCCACATCTGCAGGCATTTCGGCGCGGGTTCTCCGGTAGGCCATCACGACTTCTTCGGCTCCGAGGCGAAGACTTGTCCGAGCCGCATCGATGGCGACGTTACCGCCGCCGACAATGACCACCCGTCGGCCGGGGCGGTGCCGCTGCCCTAAGGCAACGTCCTTCAAGAAGGAAACGGCCTCGATGACCTGAGGGTAATCGTTTTCACCGGGAATGTTCAGTTTGTAAGAACGGTGGGCTCCGATGGCGAAGAAAAACGCCTCGAAGCCTTCAGCTTTCAATCCATCGAGGGTGACATCCTTCCCGAAGGCCGTGTTGAACCGAAACACAACCCCCAGCTCCTCGAGCATGGCCACTTCCCGGTCGATCACCTCCCGGGGAAGTCGGTACCGAGGGATGCCCACCATGATCATTCCGCCCGCCATGGGGAGGGCTTCGACCACCGTGACCCCGTATCCTTTGAGCGCCAGGTAGTAAGCACAGCTCAAGCCTGCGGGTCCGGCCCCCACGATACAGACCTTCTGACCCTTGTCGGGTTCTTTTTCCGGATTTCGGTAAAGACGGGTGGACATGGATCGCTCGGCGGCAAACGCCTTCAGGAACTTGATCGATACCGGCTCATCCATCCGTCCTCGTACACACATGAATTCACAGGGACGGGTGCATACCAGTCCGCATACCCACGGAAAGGGACAGTCCTTCCGAATGACATCGATGGCTTCGGCATCCCGTCCCATGCCGATCAGGGTGACATAGGTGGGAATGTCGAGACCTGCAGGACAGGTCATCTGGCAGGGGGCAGGGGCCAGTTTGACACAGGCCCCCGTGGCGCAGTTACGAGTGTCGATGTGGCTTTGGAAGGTTTCCCTGTGGATTTCGATCGTGTTGCGGATAAAGCCGGCCATCTGCTGTGAAGGGGAATCGGCGAGCGATGCCCACTCGATCAGCAGATGCTCGATGGCCGGAAGATGTTCCGATCCGGCACGTCCCCAGGAGATATCGAAGAGCAGGTCGTGTACTTCTTCCGCCAGTCGGTGACCTTTCGGGGTCTTGAATTCACCGGCATCCAGGGCATCCTTGAGCCGGGTTCGGGCTTCGTATACGGGGCAAGTGGTTTCAGCCATGAGCGCCTCGGATTATGCCTCCAGGCCGGCGACGGCCTCGGCGTGTCGCTGCCTGCGGATGTCGGGGATTTCTTCGGTAACGCCGAAATTCAAACAATGGGTCGTACAGACCGTCACACAGGCAGGCTTGAGCCCGGCATCAATACGGTCCTTGCAATAATCGCACTTGACCACTTTGCCGATTTCGGGGTTCCACTGGGGGGCCCCCCAAGGGCAGGCGGTGATGCATGTCTTGCATCCCACACAAAGGGTGTGATCCACGAAGACGATTCCGTCCTTGGCCCGTTTCTGCATGGCCCCGGTCGGGCATGCAGCCACGCACCACGGGTTTTCGCAATGAAAACAAGGCATGAAGACATAGGCCGCCTTGGGCAGACCGTTGATCATCTTTGGGCCGACGGCGATAATCTGGCAGAGTTTTGGGCCCGGCGGAAGGGATTTGTTGCTTTTGCAGACGATTTCACAGCTGTGACAGCCGATACATTTTTTCTTGTCCTGAAACAGGTAGTAGTTGCTCATGATCGCTTCCTTCAACAATCGGGATTTCAGTTGCTCTAGGTGGATGCGGACATCCTGATCGATGACCTGCTTTCGTGTTTTGCCCGGCTATTGCACCCGCTTGACCGTAACGAATGTGTCGTGCAGGGCAGGGCTGCCGCCGACCCGGTCCGTGAGATTTTCCTGCAGCACACTGTCCGAGACCCCTTTGTTGAAGCAGCGAGAGGCGGTCTTGGCTTCATGGCCGAATCCGTGAACCATGAACACGGCATCCGGGTGGATGAAATCCGTCACGAAGGCCCGAATCACTCCGGATCCAACGGCGGAGCTCACTTCGACCCGGTCGTTGTTCTGAATGCCCAGTGCTTTCGCTCGGGCGCTGTTGATCCACAGGACATTTTCCGGAAAAAGCTCGCTCAAGAGCGGATTGTTCTGGGTCGATACATGGGTATGCAATGCAACACGACCGACCGTCAGCCTGAATCGGGTCTCCGACGGTTCAGGCGCTTGGGAATAAGGCGGGAAGGAGGGAAACCCGGCGTTTTCGAGAAGGGAAGAGACAAATTCGATCTTCCCGGAGGGCGTCTTGAACTGGATGCCGTCGTTACGGTCCCAGAAGATCTGCTCTTTTCCGTAAGCGACGAATCCCTTGGCATCGAAATCCTTCAGAGTAAAACCGGTCGGCTCCAACTGCCAGGATACGAGATCGTCCATCGTTTCATAGGGGAAATACTGACCGATCCCCATGCGATCCGCCAGTTGTTTCAGGATGACGGCCGCTTCCCGGGTGTCGTAGCGGGGTTGCACGGCCTGTCTGCGCAGAAACATCTGGGGTTTGAGGCCGTTTGCCTGCTGGACGCAATCGGTTCGCTCCAGATAGATGGATTCCGGCAGGATGACGTCGGAATACCAGGCGATGTCGCTCATGTTGATGTCGATGGTGACAAGAAGATCGAGTTTCTCGAGAGCCTTCTTCAAACCGTTGGTGTCAGGGATCGATTTGAGCGGGTCGAAGCGGTTGGCGATCAGGGCTTTGATGGGGTAGGGGTCTTCTTTCAAAATGGCATCCGTCAGCACCTGAGGGACGCCGTGGGCCGGATCCGGAAGCGGAAAATCCGGGGTGCCGACCTTGTCGAATCGAACGGCCGACACCTTCGGGAGGGGCTGATCGGTGAGCTTGCGGGCCGGTTTTTTCCCGAGGGCACCGGGGCCTTTTTTGAAGAAGATTCCGCCCTTGGCTTCGACGCTTCCCATGAGAGCGTTCAGAATGAGAATGGAGCGACGCAGGTGGATCTCGTTTTGATGATGCGCCCCGCGGTACCCGTAGTGGAAAATGACCGATGGTTTATCCCGGCTGATCTTCCGGGCGAAATCGACGATTTCATTTGCCGGAATTCCGGTTTCCTTCTCCGCCCATTGAGGGGTGTATGGTTGCACGAAATCCTGAAGCTCCGAAAGTCCAAGTACCCACCGCTCGACATAGGCAGCGTCGTAGAGCCTTTCCTGGAGGATGACGTGAATGAGGGCATAGTTGAGCGCGAGATCCGTTCCCGGTCGAATCATCCAGTAGCGATCCGCCTTGGTTGCGGTGACCGACACGCGAGGATCGATGTAGGTGACTTTGGCCCCTGCCTCGATGGCATCCATCAGGTTGTTGACCTCCTTGACGGCGATCGCTTCGAAAATGTTTCTTCCGTACAGGACGATATGCCGGGTGTTCTTGTAGTCGATGCCGATCTGGGCATCGGTGTATCCGAACAGACTGCGGCAGGCGGTATTGACCGATCCTTTGCAGAGGGCGTCGTGGGTGAAGTGGTTGGGCGAGCCAAGGGCCTTCATGAAGGTTTTGGAAACATGCGTAGAAAGGTTGGTTCGTTCGCCCATGACGAGGCTCTGTGGGCCATTGGCGGCAATGATGGCCTTGAGTTTGTCTGCGACATAATCCAGGGCTTCGTTCCAGGAAGCCTTGCGCCACTTGCCTTCGCCGCGGCCTCCCTCGCGGATGAGCGGTGTCTGAAGCCTTTCCCGATCGTACAGCAGGGAAATCCCGGCAGATCCGCGAGGGCAGAGGCTGCCTTCCATGCCGGGAACATGCGGATTGCCTTCGATCCAGCGTACCTGGCCGTCCTTCACCAGAACCTTGATGGGGCAGCGGACCGAGCACATAAAACAGAGCGAGTAAACGGTTTTTTCCATAAAGACTTCCTCCGGAAGACGATCGTTATCGAAAAAGGATGCGGAATGTGTCGACATCCATCTTATTTTCCGCTTCGTTTCGGTTGAGAACCGAAGAGGTCGGATAGACCCAGCATCTGTTCCTCCTGTCCGCTGCAGGAAACGGTGCCTTTGCGTTGGAGCATCCGCTTGCGAATCGGGCCGGTCAGGATACGGGTCAGAATATACAGAAGAATGAAAACGAAAACCGGGGTGACACTCGAACCGATCTTGGGAAGAGAGAACGGAATCGGAAACAGGACATCCTGAAACCGCTCCTGCAGCCACCCCAGGGCGAAGGGTACCGGCAGAAGTGCGGCCGCACCCAGACCGGTCTGTGCGAAGAAATACCTTCCGAAAGCCTCATTGGCCATCTTGTTGCAGCTGGTATAGCTTTGCTTGTCCTTGACCGCTATGGCTTTCATGGACAAATTGTGCATGGAAACGGTTTCTTTTTTCAACCGATGCAGATGGGGGTTCATCAGAGAGGCCGCCGCATCTGCGGTGTACCAGCCGACGACCGTGGCCATACAACCCAGGGCAGCCGTACCGACAAGAAATCCAAGCATCGGGTTGTCGGGTATCCGATACCAGAAAATCAGGAATGCGTCGATCCAGAAATAGACGTTCGTAAGGATGCTCATTGCAGGAACTTTCATCCCCTTCCCGATGGCGGGAAGGGGAAAGGGGTGAACGCGGATACGATCAGGAGAATGGATCGGGGATCAACCGCCCGGAAGCAGTTTCACGCCGAAGAATCCTTTCATCAAATAATCGATACCGGTCACGAAAGCAAGAATGATGAAGAGGATTTTGAGGGCCTTGTCCGGCAGGTACTTGGAGGTGTAGGGACCGAGGATGGATCCTGCCACGATGCCGGCCATTTCGAGTCCGATAAGGGACCAGTGAACGATGGTTCCCTGCTGGATGTAGCTGAAAATGCTGGTGATCATGCCGATGAGGACCGCAAATGCGGACGTGCCTGCGGAAAGATACATCGGAAGTCCGGATACGCTGGTGAGGAAGGGGACGAGAAGGAACCCGCCGCCGACGCCGATGAACGAGGCGACTGCTGCGATGACGAAACCGCCGATGACCGGGAAGAGCGGATTGAAGTGGAATTCGACGCCATAGAAGGTGAAACGGACCTGGCTTGCGGAGAATTCGACGATTTTTACACCCAGTTCTCGGGTATCGACATTGGCGCCTGCCTTCTTTTCCTTCATGACTTTTTCGAAGGCATCGGCTGCGGCCTTTGCGGCCTTCTTTTTCGCTGCTCCTGCAGGCGTGGTTTCATAGAGCATCCAACAACCCAACAGGAGAACGAAGAGACCGAAATATCCCTGATAGGCCTTGAAGGAGACCTTCCCTGCCGTTAGCAGGGGAACGAGGTAGCTTCCACCCATCGATCCGAGGGCGAGCGCAATGCCGAGCGGCACGACGAGGCGACCCATCTTGTAATAATTGATGGAAGAGATGAGGGCGCTCATGCCGACCAGAAATTGGTTGGATACCCGGATCGAGTCGGTAATCACTTTGTTGAGGACAGGGGAGGTTTCTTTGAACGTGGCGGCATACGTTCCCAATCCGAATACCGAGATGTGCCCGACACCGGCCATGATCCCGCCGAAGGCCCCCACTGTGGAGAAGATCCAGCCCACCCACATTGCCCACAAGAAGGCGAGAATGAGGTTGACGTTCGGGCCGCCGGGGATACCGAGGTATCCGGGAGCCGCCTTCGGATCGATCTGACCCTTGCCGGTACCGACAGGGGTCTTGGCAATGGCATCGGTGAGCTTGTCGGCAAAAGCCGTATCCGGAAGGATCAGCGGTGTCATGAATAGGGCGACGAGGATGCCCAATACGATGAAAGATGTTGTCGATTTCCTCATGCGTGTTCTCCTGAAATTGAGTGGTGTGACAAAGCACAAGCCTCACCGCCCGCACCTTCCCGCCGCTTCGATGGGAGGGGAAAACGACGGAGGCGCGTGCTGGAGGCTTGCGATGAAACAATGAACCGGTTGAATGATACGGGGTTTGAGAGCTTGGGCTTCACCTCCTTTAGCAGTCAAGAGTGTCCATAAATGCCGCCAAAGGATATGCAGGTTGCATGCCATGCATCACATATCTGACAGAATCAACCAGCCTAATGAAATACTTATAAAATTAGATGGACGAATTTCTTCTTGCTCATCGATGGCCCCCCTTTTCCTTGCAGGAAATGCATGCACATCCTTGGCGATTTTCGGAGTCAGTGGTAAGGATAGGATATGAATTCAAGCAAATCATCCGTTGCATCCCTTTCCTTGCAGGTGCAAAAAAATACTTGCGGCTGGAAATCCGGTGTTGCAACGTAGCGGTCATATCCGATAGGATAGTGCCCGAATGAAACGATGTTGGCGGCCTAAGCCGTAGGGCAGGTGATGGGTGATCGCCGCCCCCGACCATGAAAATGCCGTGGCGGTATCGGGCGGATGGGGCATGGTTGGCGCCACCCCGGAAGATAGGCCCGTCGTGGCTGGTTCAGGTGCACCGGATCTGTTTGGCGAAGCCGAAAACGAACTCATGTGCCCGGCCTCGTAAGGCTGGACAAGGGCCATACCCGCTCCGGGGAGGCCATCGGTTTTCGG
>Ga0272446_1005152_pt1 | contig 14654 bp, 8 predicted proteins | sample YNPCB0061_FD_194587 | JGI IMG/M metagenome (GOLD analysis project Ga0272446, IMG submission 194587) | Hot spring microbial mat communities from Yellowstone National Park, WY, United States - YNP-CB-006-1 | ecosystem: Environmental > Aquatic > Thermal springs > Hot (42-90C) > Sediment | place...
GACTTGGTCGCGCTCCTACGCAAGGAAATGGTGGAACGCCCCGATCTGATCGAGCAGTTCAGCGCAAAAGTGACCAATTCCGGCCTCGTTGCAGCGGCCGCCGCATAAAAGAATGTAGAAACTCGAGAGGGAGACTTTAGTCTCCCCAGGGAGACTTTAGTCTCCCCCAACGGCGGGCCATGCGCGGAACTAAAGTTCCGCTGCACGCTAAAGCGTGCGCCACCAGCGCCCGGTGGCCAGCCGCATCTGCTTCAGCGCAGATCTGGGGGACATCCTCTGGCGCGGTCCCGCACTCGGGACAGGATGTCCCGCCAGTTGGCCGCGAGCGGCGCGGCGCGGTCCGCCGCCTCCAGCCGCTCGATCGAGATCCGGTACGCCTGGCAGGCGGCCCGCAGTTTGCCGCGCCCTTGCTCCGCCCGGCCCAGCACGTACCACGCGAAGGCGAAGCCCGGCCGCCAGATGGGCGTAAGCTGCCCGCCCTCCTCCAGCGACTGAAACGTCTCGACCGCGCGCCGGGCGGGTGCGAGGGCCCGGATGAGCGCGCCGGTTTGGATCAGGCCAAGCGCATAATCCCGCGCGGCAATGGCCAGCCGTTCCCGCAGCCTCACGTTCAACGGGTCGGCGGTCTGCGCGCGGTCGAGCAGTTCCAGAGCACGCTGGTAGTGGGGCAGGGACTCCGGGTCGCGGCCGGAATAGTCGTACGCTTGGCCGAGCACGGCCGCGCTCGCCGCCGCGTCCATGATGGCCTGGGGGTTGTCCGGGCTGGCCGCCAGAAGTTCGTCGGAAATCCGAGCCGTCTGAAGCGCGTATTCGAGCGCCGGGCCGTGCTCGTCGTGCAGGGAGTAGATCTCGGCGATCCGGCGGTAGGCGCTGGCGGCCGTGCGGCGGTAGCGCGCGTCGGACGGATGGCGCGCCGCTGCCTCCAGGGCGAAAGCGGCGGCGCGCGCGAATTCCTCCACCCGGGGCTGCCACGGGGAGGAGGGCATCGACAGCGCGTGGGTGAACCGGGCTACGCCGGTCCACCAGATCCCTTCCGTGTCCTCTGGACGCGCCGCGCAATAGCGGTCCGCCAAGTCCACTGCCTGCCGGGCATAGCGGGAGGCGGCGGCGAAATCGCTCTGCTGGTGAGCGTGTTCGGCGAGCCGCACCGAGATCTGCGTGGCCACGCTGAGCCCTTCCGGACGCCAGGGACTGGCTGCGCGCGCCTGCCGGATCAGCGCTTGGGCTGCCTCCAGGCTGCGCTGGGCGGCGGCGGGATCCCCGAGATTCGAATGCAGCGGGTTGCCTTGTATCTTGGACAACTCGAGGTAGCCGCCGGCCAGCTCTTCCAGAAGGGCGACGTTCCCACCCGCGTCCCGGGAGATAGCCGCGAGGTAGGCGAGCGAGCCCTCGAGCAGTTTCCGGCGCAGCGGTAGCGTTGCGGGGAGCGCGCCCAGCGCCGGCTGGATCTCGAAGATCACCATGCGGACAAGTTTCCGCGCGTCTTCGAAGCGCCGCGCCTCGCGCTGCGCCTGCCGCACCCATAATGTGGCGACTCCCACCAGCAGCGCCAGCAGCATCGCGCTTGCCGCCGTCAGCGTCTGGTGACGGCACAGGAAGCGTCCGACCAGGTAGCCCGGGCGCGGGGGCGCCGCCAGCACCGGCAATCCGGCAAGGTAGCGCACCACGTCGGCGTCCAACTCCGCGACGGACGCATAGCGGCGCGCCGGATCCGCCGCCATCGCCTTGCCTGTGATCGCATCCAGATCCCGCACGATGCCGCGCGCCAGGCGGCTGGGCGGAGGCGGCTCGTACTCCAGCGTGTGCCGCAGCGCCGCCGCGTAGCTGGCCCTTTCACCTGGCGCGGATTCACGCCGGTCAGCAATTCGTAGAGCAGCAGGCCCAGCGCATAGATGTCGGACGCCAGGGTGAGGGTTTCCCCGCGCAATTGTTCCGGGCTGGCGTAAAACAGCGAGAGGGGCTGGAGCAGGGGCGCCGTCGCCTCCGGCGAATCCGGGTCCACGAGCCGCGCGAGGCCGAAATCGAGCACCCGGACCCCACCCTCGGCCGTAACCAGGATATTGCCCGGTTTCAAATCGCGGTGCAGCACGAGGTGCTGGTGCGCGTGGGAGACCGCGCTGCACACGTCGCGGAACAGGCGCAGGCGCGCGCCGATGTCCAGCCCGCGGTTCGCGCAGTACTCCGTGATCGGCGATCCGCGCACGAGTTCCATCGCGAAGTAGCGGCTTCCCGCAGAAACGCCGCCGTCGATCATCCGGACGATGCCCGGATGGTCGAGAGAGGCCAGGAGCTGCCTTTCGCGGATGAGGCGGCGCTCGTTTTCGAGACCGGGCATCGCGCCTCCGGCGATCTTGAGAGCCACCTCGCGGCGGAACTCGCCGTCGCTGCGTTCCGCGCGGTATACCACGCCCATGCCGCCGCGCCCCAGTTCGTCCACCAGCCGGTACGGGCCGACCATCTGTCCGGGTCCGAGGTCGGACTCGTCTGGCGGCGTCAGGAAGCCGCCCGCGGCGGCCAGCGCCGCCAGCAGGCTCTCGACCTCGGCGCGCACCTCCGCCGGGAGGGTCTCCAGGATCGCGAGGCGGTCCGCAGGCGGCGCCTCCTCGACCTGCGTGAACGCATCCCGAATCATCGCCCAGCTCGTCGCATCCATAACGCTCCCCTACAGAAACCTGGCGTAAAGCATCACCGCGTTAACCGGGGGCGCCGCGAATCCGCCGCGCCAGCCACGCTCGCGCCACGGTCCAGTCCCGGCTGACCGACTGCGGGGAGCGTCCCAGGATTTCCGCGGTTTCCTTCAGGGTCAGACCGGCGAAATACCGCCGTTCGACAACCCGGGCGCGTTCGGCGTCTATCTGCCGGCCCCCGAACCCTCCACCCTGGCCCTCGTCAGTCTGGCGCTGGGGGTGTTCTACCGCCTCCGCTTCGTGCGATAGACATCCTGGCAGCCGGGGCCGCCTGCTCCGGGCGCGGAGGCGGACGGTCCCGCGGCGCTCGGCCGCTGGTATCGTATTCACCATGGACCGCCGCTCGTTTCTCGCCGCCTCGGCGGCGCTGGCCGCCGCGCCCGGCTCGCCTGCCGCCGGCCCCGCCTCTGAGGAGCTGCCCTTTCGTCAGATCCACCTGGACTTCCACACCTCCGAGTGGATTCCGGACGTGGGCGCGGATTTCCGCGCCGAAGAGTTCCTGCGCACGCTCCAGGACGCCCGGGTCAACTCAATCAACGTCTTCGCCAAGTGCCACCATGGCTACGCCTACTACGACACGCGCATCGCGGCGAAGCATCCCGCCCTGAAGACCGATCTGCTGGGCGAGATGGTCCGCGTGTTGAAGCCGGCCGGCATCCGGGTGAACTACTATTACTCGCTGGTGTGGGACGTGCTGCAAGCGCGCCGCCACCCCGAGTGGCTGCAACGCGAGCGGGACGGCAAGACTATCGGCGGCCCGCCTACCGACCAGTGGCCCTGGCTGTGCATGAACACGCCCTATCTCGACCACGTGGTCCGGGAAAACGAGGAGATCCTCTCGCGGTATCCGGTGGACGGTTCCTGGTTCGACATTTTGAAACAGCCGCCTGATGGCTGCTTCTGCCAGTGGTGCGTCGAGGACCGCCGCAAGCTGGGGCTGCTTGACACGCCGGAAGATCTCTTTCGGCACAACAAACTGGTCGCGCGCCGCGTGGAGGACCGCCTGTTTCAGCTCACGCGGAAACACGTGCCGGGCGGCGCCGTTTTCTTCAATTCGCGCATCATCATCGGCGTGCGGGACGAACTGGATGTGTTTTCGCACATCGAGATCGAGTCGCTGCCCACCGGCGGTTGGGGCTACACGCATTTCCAGCAGCGCGTGCGCTACATGCGGACGCTGGGTAAGGACGTCGTCGGCATGACAGGACGTTTCCACAAATCGTGGGGCGATTTCGGCGGACTGAAGAACCAGGCCGCGCTCGACTATGAATGCCTGAACTTTCTGGCCAACGGCGTGAAGGTGTGCGTCGGCGACCAACTGCACCCGCGTGGACGGCTGGATCCGGTGACCTACCGCCGCATCGGCCGCACCTACCGCAAAGTGGAGGCGCTCGAGCCCTGGGCGCGGGGCGTCCGCGCGCTGACGGATCTCGGCGTGGTGTCCGCGGCGGCCACCAACCCGGAGCGCGCCACCAACAAGATCCCCACCGTGGACCAGGGATTCACCAACCTGCTGCTCGAGCTGCATCATCAGTTCGACGTGCTCGACGCCGACTCCGACCTCAGCCGCTATCCGGTGGTGATCGTGCCCGACGAGATCCGCCCCGTCGAGCGCCTGGTGCGGCGGCTGCGGGACTACGTGGCGGCCGGAGGCGCGCTGCTGGTCTCCGACCGGGCGCTGCTCGATCCGCAAACCGGCCAATTCGCCCTTGATCTCGGCGTGGAATACCAGGGTCCGGGGCGGTATGCCCAGTCCTACCTGCTGCTCAAGCCCGAGTGGTTCCCCGCGATCGACGATCAGCCCTACTTTCTCTACCAGCGCGGTAGCGCCATCACGGCGCGGCCGGGCACGGAGACGCTGGCCACCTACGGCTATCCGTATTTCGACCGTTCGCCGGCGAAGTTCTCCTCGCACAAACAGACGCCGCTCGGCCAGCGCAGCCCGGACCCGCTGATTACGCGCCGCGGCAAGATCATCTACATCGCCAACCCGTTTTTCACGTCCTATGCGCTGGACGGCTACGGGGTGCAAAAGCAGGTGGTGGCGGCGCTGCTGGAGCGGCTGCTGGCGCGGCCGCGGGTGCGCACCAACCTGCCGTCCACCGCGCAGATCCAGGTGCTCGAACAGCCGCGCGAAAAGCGGGTGATCGCGCACGTACTCTACTATCCGTTGACGCGCCGCGCGCCCGACCTGGACATCATCGAGGAACCCGGCCTGCTGACGGACGTCGAGATCTCCGTCCGGCTCGAGGCGCGTCCGCGCGCGGCCTACGCGATCCCCTCCCGCGCCAAGATCCCCTTCGAGTTCACCAGCGGCTACGCGGCCTGCCGCCTGCCCCGGGTGGAAGGACACGCCGCCGTATGCTTCGAAAGCTGACGCTGGCCTTGCTGTGCGCGGCGGCGGGATGGGCGGCGGACCCCGCCGCGCGGCTGACCTATCACCGGGTGACCAATCCGCGCAGCCCCGCGCCCGAACCCGGCGCCGAGACACAAATCATTCCGTCGCTGGTGGAAGGCTTGCGCTCCGCCGAAGACTGGCGGCGGCGCCGCCGCCCCAAGATCCTCAAAGTCTGGACGCAAATCCTCGGTAAACTCGAACCTACGCCGGAGGACCGGCAATGGTTCGGCGACATCCGCCGCGCCGTTTACCATTCCCAGGAGGATTGCGGCGCCTACACGCGCATCCGCCTGGACCTGCCCATCGAGAAGGATTTCTGGCAGAAGCACCTCCTGCTGGTTCCCAAAGGCCGCGGCCCGTTTCCCGCCGTCATCGCCTGGACCTCCACGTCGCCGGATTTCACCATGCCGGAGCAGTGGTGGGGGCGCTGGCTGGCCGAGCGCGGCTACGTGGTGCTGACGAGTTGGTCGTTCATCCGTCACTACCGCGGCGGCGCCAGCTACCGGCAGGGTATTCCGGACGTGTTGTACGAACGCTTTGGCCGCTGGCTGCCCATGGCGAAGATGGTCCACGATGTCCGGCGCGAGGCCGAGTTTCTGCGCACCCGAAAAGAAGTGGACGCGCGCCGGCTCGGTTTCATCGGCTTCTCGCTGAGCGCGAAGGCCGCGGTGTACGTGGGCGCCTTCGCGCCCGAAATCGCCGCCGTGGTCTCCGTCGATCCGCACATCGCGGTGAACGGCGGCACCAACTGGTTCGCGCCCTGGTATCTGGACTGGCTGCGGCCGTTTCCCGATATTCCCACTCCGGACAAGACGGTGCTGAGCCTGCTCAATCCCGACCCGCAGCGTCCCGGCTTCGAGCACGATCACCATGAACTGCTCGCGCTGGCCGCGCCGAAGCCCTTCCTGCTGATCGGCGGCAGCCAGACCGAAGACGCGGGCGGCGACTCGGACGACCTGCAAAGCTGGGGCTACGTCAACCGGGCGCGCGAAGTGTACCGTCTGCTGGGCGCCGCCGGCCGCCTGACGTATGTCTCGACGGCGGACGGCCACCGGGCGAACGGTCCGCACATCGATCCCGCCTGGCAGCAGTTCTTTCTGCGCTGGCTGAAACCACCGCGCCCGCGCACGCCGTAACCACCGCCGGGTTCCGCCCGGAGCAGCCGGAGCATAGAATCGTCGAGGAGGCGCGCATGCTGAATCGCAGAACATTCCTGGGCGCCGGAGTGGCGGCGGCGCTCCCCGCGGCCCCTCCGCCGCGGCGCAAGCCGAATTTCCTTGTCATTCTTGCCGACGACATGGGCTACTCCGACGCGGGCTGCTACGGCGGCGAGATCGCGACGCCCCACCTGGACCGGCTTGCCGCGGGCGGCCTGCGTTTTACCCAGGGCTACTCGACGGCGCGCTGCGGCCCCTCCCGCAGTTCGCTGCTCACCGGCTACTACGCGCAGCAGACCGCCAGCGACGTGATGACCCCGGGCAATGTCCCAAGCTGGACCACCTTTCTGCCGCAAGCGCTCAAACCCCTGGGGTACCGCTCGTATCATTCCGGCAAGTGGCACCTCCGGTTCCGCCCGGTGGCCGGGGCCGGGTTCGACCATTCGTATTGCCTGCAAGACCAGAATCGCTTCTTCACGCCGCGGGACCACTTGCTCGACGATGAGCCGCTGCCTGCGGTGAAGGAAGGCGACGGCTACTACGCCACCGAGGCGATCGGCGATTACGCCCGGAGGTGGCTGCGCGGCCACGCGCGGGAACATCGCGAGGCCCCGTTCTTCCTCTACCTGGCGTTTACCGCGCCGCATTTCCCCTTGCACGCGCGGCAGGGCGACATCGCGCAGTACCGGGACCAATTTGCCGAAGGTTGGGACGTCATCCGCCGCCGGCGGTGGAAACGCATGCGGGAGATGGGCCTGGTGCGGTGCGCGTTGGCCCCGCTGGAGCCCGGGATGCGGCCACCCTGGAACCTCGCCGATGAGAAACTGCTCGAAAGCGTAGGCCCGGGAGAAGCCGGCCGCGCCGTCCCATGGGCCAGCCTGACGCCCGAGCAGCAGCGGTTCCAGCGGACGAAGATGGCGATCCACGCCGCCATGATCACCAGCATGGACCGCGAGATCGGCGGCATGCTCAACCAGTTGGAAGCGATGGACGCCCTGCGCGACACGGTGATCGTGTTCCTGTCCGACAATGGCGCCAGCGCCGAGTTGATGATCCGCGCCGATGGGCACGACGCGAGCGCGCTGCCCGGTTCCGCCGCTTCGCATCTGTGCCTGGGACCGGGATGGTCCAGCGCGGCCAATACGCCGTTCCGGCTGCACAAGTCCTGGGTGCATGAAGGCGGCATCGCCTCGCCGTGGATCGTGCACTGGCCGGCGGGGATCGGCGATGCCGGAACACTGCGCCATGCCCCCTGCCATTTCATCGACGTGCTGCCCACGCTGGTCGAACTGGCGGGCGGGGATCCCGCGCGCGCGCCTGATGGAGCGCCCCCGGTCTCCGGCCGCAGCCTGGTCCCGGCGTTTGCCCGTGAGGGCCCGCCGCGCGGCTTCCTCTATTTTCACCATCTAAAGAACCGTGCGTTGCGGGAAGGCGACTGGAAGCTCGTCTCCGCGGGTTCCGAGCCGGGCGATTGGGAACTGTACGACCTGCGGCGGGACCGCTCCGAAATGAGCAACCTGGCCGCGGCCCAACCGCAGAGAGTACAGGCGATGGCCGCCCGCTGGCAGCAACTGGAAGCGGAGTTCATCCGGCAGCGGGAGAGCGCCCCGCCTTCCCGGGCGCCGCGCCTGTGAAACGCGGCGGCGGGCGGCCGATCAACGGGCGAGCGCGGCTTCGGCCTCGGCCTTCCGTAGCGGCAGCACTTCATTCAGCGAGCCCTGGCGGTATCCTTCCAGGTCCAGCGCCACGTACTGGAAGCCGAGCTTCTTGAAAATCGCCGTGAGTTTGCCCGCCATCTCGAGCGAAAACGCCCGCTCCATCTCCTCGCGCGCGATCTCGAGGCGGGCGAGCTTGTCGTGGTAGCGCACGCGGAACTGGCGGAACCCCAGCGCCCGCATCTCCTCCTCGCCCAACTCCACCTGGCGGATGTTCTGGATGGTCACCGGGGTTCCGTAGGGGATGCGGGAAGCAAGGCACGCCGCCGCCGGCCGGTCCCAGGTGGGCAGACCCGCCTGCCGGGACAGCTCGCGAATCTCCGCTTTCGTCAAGCCGGCTTCCACCAGGGGCGCTTTCACCTGGTGAATCCTGGCGGCGCTTTGTCCGGGCCGGTAATCGCCCAGGTCGTCCACGTTGACCCCGTACACGATGGTGGGGATGCCTCGCTCGCGGCCAATCTCCTCCAACCGCGCAAACAGCTCGTCTTTGCAGTGGAAGCACCGGCTGGCGTCGTTCTTGACGTATTCGGGATTGTCGAACTCGTAAGTGGGGATGACCTCGTGACGCAGCCCGAACCGGCGGGCAAAATCGGCGGCGTCGCGCTTGTGGGATTCGGGAATGGACGGCGAATCCGCCGTGATGGCCAGCGCGCGTTCTCCCAAAACCTGGTGCGCCGCCCAAGCCAGGTACGCCGAGTCGGTTCCCCCCGAATAGGCCACAATCACGCGGTCGAATTCGCGCAGGATCGCAAAGAGCCGTTCCTGTTTCGGGTGCGCCATATATCCGACAGTATAAGACGGAAGCCGGGTGGCGCATGCTTCAGCGTGCCGACGCCGGCCGGAGACGGGCGCTACAGAACCCGTAGAGCAAGTCTCCGACTTGCGGCCCACGCCGGTCGGAGACCGGCGCTACGGGGACTGGTGGCGAACGCTTCAGCGTGCAGCGGAACTTTAGTTCCGCCAAGCGGAACTTTAGTTCCGCCAACTGCCAAGCCGCAGGCTGCCGCCTGCGGTGGGAGACTAAAGTCTCCCTGCACCCTGAAGGGTGCGCCACCGTGCAACGGAACTTCAGTTCCGCACAGGCCGGTCGGAGACCGGCGCTATGGGGGCTGGTGGCGCGCGCTTTAGCGTGCAGCGGAACTTCAGTTCCGCGCGTGGCCCGCCGCGGGCTCGCGCCCGCCGTGGGAGACTAAAGTCTCCCCGCACCCTGAAGGGTGCGCCACCGGATTTACGCTCTGGTTCTGAGCTTGCGCGTGCGGCGCGCGGGCGGTCATTTCGGCGGAGGCGCGGGCGGAGAAGTCTTGGCAAGAATCTCGAGGGCGAGCGCGGCGTCGCGGTCGTTCGCGTCGAGCCGCAGCGCGTGCTCGAGTTCGCCGCGGGCCTGGCCGATCTGGCCCGCTTGCGCGAGCACGAGCCCCAGATTGCGGTGCAGCGTGCCGCGGTCGGTGCAGTCGCCGCATGCCGCGAGCGCCTCGCGCAACTGGGTGACGGCCTGCGGCCAGTCTTGGCGGTGGGCCGCCTGGAGGGCGGCATTGTTCAGCAGGCGGGCGCGCGTGGCGGTCATTTCCGCCTGGCGGGTAGCGCGCAGCCGCGCCCCGAGCTGCTGCGCTTCTTCCGGATTCTCCTTGGAGAGGACGCGCATGAGCAGGTACAACGCCTGCCGGCCGCCGGGATCGCGCTCCACGGCCAGCCTCAACTGCGCCACCGCCTCTTCCTTTCTGCCCGTCTCGAGCAGTTCCTTCGCGTACTTGAACAAGGTATCGGCATCCGCCGCCCCCGCCGCCACGGCGCGGCCGTACCAGTGGGCCGCCTCCTGGTGGTTGCCCGCCAGATTCTCCAGCAGACCGAGCTGCCGGAGCGTCACCGCGTCATCGCCTTTCAAGGCCAAGGCGCGGAGATTTGCGTTCCGCGCCTCGTCCAGACGGCGAAGCTGGAGCAGCACGCGGCCCAGTTGCCGGTGCGCTTCCAGCAGGTTCGCATCGGCGGCGATCGCCTCGCGGAATTTTTCCGCCGCCGCCTCCAACTGCGCGGCGTCCGCCAACGCGACGGCCGTATTCAAGCGGGCGAGCGCCGAATGAGGCCGGCGCTGCTCCACCTGCCGAAACACGGCGACCGCGTCGGCAGCCCGCTTTTGCCGGACCAGCGACATGCCCAGTGCGGTAAGCAGGTCGGGGTTGCCGGGCAGGCGGCGCAACGCCTCGCGCAGATGCCCTTCGGCTTCCGCGTACTGGCCCAGCGCGGTCAGGGCGAGGGCGAGTTGATATTGGGCCCCCACCGCACCAGGCGACGCACGTAAGAAGTCCCGCCAGGCCCCGGCTGCCTTCGGCCAGTCGCCCCGGCGCGCAAGCGCCTGAGCAGCGGGAGCGGCCACCTCCAGCGCCTGGCGATGCGCGGCCTCCCATGCGGCGTAGACCTGCGGATCACCCGGCGCCAAGCGCAACGCCTGGTCCAGTGTGGCGGCGGCCGCCGCCGTTTCTCCCGTTTCGAGTAAAGCCACCCCCAGGTTGTAATGCGCCTCGACCCGGTGGACGCTGGCGGCCGCCGCGCGCCGGAACCACGGGATCGCGCACGCCGGGTCGCGCCGCTCTGCATACCAGTAGCCGGCGAGCAGAGCGGCGTCGGCTTCCCCGGCAGCACTGGGGCGGTTGAGCCCCGCCGGCCAGGCGCACTTTGCCTCGCCAGCCGCGAGCGCCGGCGCATACACCGCAAGCGCGGCCCACCCGGCGGTGGCGCCCGCAAGAAACCACCCTTGGCCCGGCCGCTTCAGAAAATGATTTTTCCCCCAAGCTGCAATTGCCGGGGCGGCACTTGCAGCCCAGTCACCAGACCGAAGTTCGGACTGGCCAGATTCGCAATCGGCGCGGCGAACATTGGCGTATTGAAGGCGTTGAAGGCCTCGAAGCGCAACTCCAGACTCGCCCGTTCACCCGGAAGCGGGAAACGCCGGAACAAGGACAGATCAAACCGCCGCACCCAGTCCGGGTAGAGCGAGTTCCGCCCGAGATTGCCGAAGGTATAGGGCGCGGGCTCGCGGAAGGCGGCTGTGTTGATCCACCGCTCGGGTCTGGGATTCGTCAACCGGTGATCGCCGGCCAGATTGGCGCGAATGTAGGTGCCGCTGTTAAACACGTTGGCGATGTCGCCCGGCACGGTCACGTGATAGGGAATGCCGTTGCGGAGGTTGACGAGGCCGTTTACCTGCCAGCCGCCGAGCAGGGCATCGAGGATCGTATTGGTGGGGAGGGCCTTGCCCCGGCCAAACGGCAGCTCGTAAATCCAGCTCACGACCAGATTGTGCGGCACGTTGAACGCCGAAACGCTGCGGTCGGCGTTGAGGTTGTATTCGTTCTGAATCGAGCAAGCCTCGGCGCCGAAGAAACCGGAGCAGGCCAGGTCAATCGATTTTGCCCACGTGTAGGCGACCGTCGCCGCCAGCCCGCGGCTGAAGCTCCGTTTCAAGCCCACTTGCAGGCTGTGATAATTGCTCCGGCCGATCGATTTTTCAAAAAACGTGGGACGCATGTAAGGAAACCGCATGCGCAGCCGCGGATCGCCGGGTCCGGGCGTCACGGCCGTGTTGAACCGGCCACCCAGAGACAAATCGCGGCTGCCGGAGCCCACGTAGTTGACCTCGAGCACGGTCGCTTGGGCCACTTCGTGTTGAATGCCGAAGTTCCATTGCATCGAGTACGCCTGCTCGAAGTTGGGATCGACGAACCACCACTCCTGATTGAACGGCGTCAACGGGGGCAAGCCGCTTGCTCCGAGCGAAGGGTCCTGGGCGGTCAGGTTGGGGAACGGACGCGCCGGCGTGGGGTCGTTCAACTGGCCGAAGCGGGTCACCGACACGTCCGGCCAAGTGCCGCCGATGCCGCGCATGCTCTGGTAGATGCCCGCCCAGTTGTCATAGAACATGCCCGCGGAAACCCGCAGCGCCGTTTTATTGGTCAGCCGGTAGCCCAGGCCCAGGCGCGGGCCAAACATCGCCCCCCGGCCTGGAAACAACACGCCGCCATCGACCGAACGAACGTTCTCCGGCAAGCGGCCATCGGCCGTCGGAATGCAGGGCGCGGCCCGGTTGGGGCCGCACGGCGGCGGCGTCTTCAGGATCACGTATTCGCCGGTGTCGGTGTTGGCGTTGCCCGTAAAGATGTTGCCATCGGCTTCGGTGCCATATTGTGGCACCCAGGTATAGTCAAAACGCAGGCCAACGTTGACCGTCAGCCGCCGCGTCACCTTCCAGGAGTCCTGCACGAACAAGCCGAGATTGCCTCCGAAGCGGAGCGTCTCGATGATGTTCCGCCGCGTCGAAAAGTTGGGCACGTTGAGCAGCATCGACGCCACCGCGTCGCCGGTGGTGGCCGAACGGTTCAGATCCGCCGTCTCACGCCGCGTGAAATCGACGCCATGCGAGGCCTGCTGCCGGCGCATGGTCGCGTACATGAATTCGGCGCCGAACTTCAGCGAGTGCGAACCGGCGATCTGGGAGTAGTTGCCCCGGAGCTGCCAGTTGTCTGCCGGCCGGTTTGGAGTGATGATGGGCGTGCCGCTGAAGTAGTCCGCCACGTTGAAGCCCGAGAGGATGGTGCCCAGGCGGTATTGCACCAGCTCGGGGCCCAGGCCCACCCGCTGCGCCAAATCCTGCGGGACGTCCTGGAAGCGCGTCTGCGTGGGAATATCGCTGACGGATTTGCCAAACTGCACCTGCATGGTCGAAACCGGGCTGATGATGCGCACCCAACTGGCCGCCAGGTTATACGAATCCTGCTGGTTCTGCGTGACCAGATTATGCCGCGCGCCGGGACCCACATCGTCCATGGCGAGCGCGTTGTAGCGGAACCACACCGAGTCGGCCTGGGTCAACTGGTGGTCGGCGCGCACCTGCCATTCGTCCTGGTCGAGCTGGCGCGACATGGCGTTCATGATGTTAAACCGGGGCTGATCGGTGCCGGTGGGCAGCGGTAACTTGGTGCCTTTCAGATACTCGAGCATCCGGCGGTCGATGCGGCTGGCGGGAATGATGTTGCCGGCAAACGGCGTGCGTTGAAACAGGCCCGTGGCCGCATCCAACCGCGTCGTCGCCGGGTCGAAGATCTGTCCGCCCAGCACCTCGCGTCCGCTGAAATCGCCATTCAGCATCGCCTCGGAAGGAACGTTGTAATAAGCCCGCGCCGGGCTGCGGAAACGGAATCCCTGATAGGCGCCGAAGAAAAAGGTCTTGTTGCGGATCACCGGGCCGCCCAGCGTGCCGCCGTACTGGTGCTGCTTGAAAGGTTGTACGGTCGCCTGGTTGAACTGGCGGGCATTGAACGCATCGTTCTTGCCGAAATAAAACGCAGACCCGTGAAACGAATTGGTGCCGGACTTGGTCGCCACATTCACCGTCCCGCCCGAGCCCATGCCAAACTCGGCCGAATCATTGTGCGATTGCACCTTGAACTCCTGGATCGCGTCGATGATCGGCGGCACGGCCCAGGCGTTGCCAAACGTTTCAAAGTTCGCGACGCCGTCCAGCAGATACACGTTCGTGCGGTTATTCTGTCCGTTCACCGAAGGGTTCGTCGCCTCGCCGATGGGGCGGGTAAAGCTCAGCGACTGGCTGCCCGGCGGAAGCACCGTCACCACGCCGGGTTGCAGCATCATGAGCTGGCTGAAATTTCGTCCGTTTAGTGGCAGCTCGACCACTTGGCGTTGTTCAATCACTTGGCCCAGCTCGGCCGAGGCGCTTTGCAATTGAACACCCGAGGCCATCACGCTCACCGTTTCACTTACCGTGCCGACATCGAGCGTGAAATGGATCGTCGCCGTCTGATTGACGGTCAGCGTGAAGCGGTCCATCTGCTTCCGGGAGAAACCAGGCGCCGTGACGGCGAGCGAGTAGGAGCCCACCGCGACATTCTGAAACCGGTAATTGCCGCTGGCGTTGGTTTCCGTCGTGGATTGCACGCCGGTGTCCAGATTCGTCAGCGTAAGCGTCGCCGCCGGTATCAGTGACCCCTGCGGATCGGTGATCGTGCCAACGATGGTGGCGGTGGAAAGCTGCCCGTAGACGGGGGCAAGCCCAAGGCTCAGCCAGAGAGCAAACAGTCTTCCGAGACTCCCTTGTCGCGACAGGCACATGTCGAGAACTCCTTTCGTTCGAGACCTGACCGCACGCCACCTGACCCCGATCGCTGCGGCGCGCGGAATGGGCCAAATGATATCACACGGGGGCAGCGATTGCAAGCCCGGCATCAATTTTGTTCACGAACGGGAAGCGCTGGTCGCTGATCACGTCCGGGTCGCTGACCACCACGCACGGCCGCACGCACCCTTCATCGTGCATCGGAACTTCGTTGCCACCAACGCCGGTCGGAGACCGGCGCTACGGGGAGGCAGGTGGCGCACGCTTCAGCGTGCAGCGGAACTTTAGTTCCGCCAACTGCCAAGCCGCAGGCTGCCGCCTGCGGTGGGAGACTGAAGTCTCCCTGCACCCCGAAGGGTGCGCCACCGCGCAGCGGAACTTCAGTCCCACCCAGGCCGGCCGGAGGTCCTGGGCGCGCATTTTTGGTAGCCGCGGGAATCCCTGTACGCTAGCTCGGGCTTGACGCGCAGAACTTGATCTGAATGAATCAAGTTTCAAGCAGCGAGTTTTGCTCTGTTGGTCCAAGCCTGTATCTCCTTTTCAACGTTATCGAAGCTGCGCTTCAGAGGCGTA
>Ga0272446_1005153_pt1 | contig 14644 bp, 12 predicted proteins | sample YNPCB0061_FD_194587 | JGI IMG/M metagenome (GOLD analysis project Ga0272446, IMG submission 194587) | Hot spring microbial mat communities from Yellowstone National Park, WY, United States - YNP-CB-006-1 | ecosystem: Environmental > Aquatic > Thermal springs > Hot (42-90C) > Sediment | place...
CGGTTCTACCGGGTGGATAAGGGTCGCAGTCGGGCCGCCGGCGGCACCGGCCTGGGGCTTTCCATCGTAAAACACGTGGTAGCCCTCCACAACGGCTCGGTACGGGTAGAAAGCCGGGAGGGGGTGGGTTCCACCTTTACGGTATTGCTCCCCCTCTCAGCCGAAGGATGACCATAAGCGCTGCGAACTGCCTTCTGGCAGATACAACTGGCTTATAGGCCAAAGCGGCTTATAGGCCAAAGCCCCGGGGAAATAGGGGCTTTGCTTTTCCCTGTATAAAGGTTTCCAGCGGAAGCTGTTCTACAGAAGCGGGCCAGTCACAGGGAAGCCGTCCGGTACTGGGAACCTTGCCGGTGAGCACATCTGCCACACCGGCCCCTTCTGAGCCTGGGAGCCAGGCGGCCACAATGGCATCGCAGGATTGGGCGGTTTCGTCGAGAATAAGGGGCCGGCCGCTCACGAGTACCAGAACCACCTTCTGAAACCTTTGACGGGCCTTTTTTATAACATCCAGTTCTCGGGGTGCGAGACTAAGGGATGCAGAGTCGCCCTGCCCCTCAGCATAGGGTTTCTCTCCTACCACAACAATACAAGTGGATTGGGGGACCGTTTTTTCAAAATCTGCGGAAGCTGAATACAAGATGGTCGTTTTCGGCAGAGCTTCCTTAAGCCCCGAGAGAATTGTCGTTCCCTGGGTAATCGAGCCCGAAGCGCCCTGCCAGGTAAGGGTCCAGCCGCCGCATTGAACGCCCATGTCATCGGCAGCATTACCAGATACAAAAAGGCTTTTTCCCTGCCATTGGTTTTCTGCAAGGGGAAGCAGGCCATTATTTTTTAAAACCACCAGGCTTTTCGCAACCGCTTCCCGGGCGAGGGCACGATGTTCCGGGGACCGCACCACCGTTTCCGGCAAAGCACTCTGTACCGGATCCGCATCAAAAAGCCCCATCTCAAACTTTACCCGAAGAATCCGGCGGACCGCATCATCGATCCTGCTTACAGGGATCTGTTTTTGCTGAACTAATTTGGTCATGGTGTTGATGAACCGATTGGCGTCATAGGGGACCATAACCATGTCGATCCCCGCATTAATTGCCTGGGCTACCGCCTTTGCATAATCGCTGTGAATCTGATCGACGCCGCCCCAGTCGGAAACGACAAAGCCGCTGAAACCCCACTTGTTTTTAAGGACATCGGTTATTAATTCTTTATTGCCGTGCATTTTAATGCCATTAAGGCTGGAAAAGGACACCATCACCGTACGGACGCCCCCTTCCAGTGCCTGCTGATAGGGTGGAAAGAGCACTTCCTGCAGGTAGGTATCATCGGCTTTGGTATCCCCCTGATCAATTTTATAATTGTTGGTTGTCGATGACCCCCAGCGAGTGCCCCCATCGCCGAGGAAATGTTTGGCGGTGCTTATGGGATGTATGGCCAGGCCCGTTTGAGCGGACTGGAACCCTTTGATATAGGCCCTGCCGAGCCGGGCCACTGAGGAGCTATCCTCCCCATAGGATTCATAAAAACGGCCCCAACGGGGGTCCCGCCCAACGGCGATACAGGGGGCAAAATTCCAGTATATTCCCGTAGCTGACAGTTCCTGGGCGGTAGCCTGGCCGATACGGCGGACCAGTTCGCTATCCCCTGCGGCACCTAAACCAATATTATGGGGAAATATGGTGGCATTCAGAAGATTATTGTGGCCGTGCACCGCATCAATCCCGTAAACAAGAGGGATCTTAAGGCGCGTAGTCCGGGCTTCTTCCTGGTATTGGGCAATCATGGCTTTCCAGGCGGTTACGGTGTTTTGTGACGGGGACCCGCCGCCGCCGCTTAATACACTGCCCAGCTTGTATCGGCTGATATCACCGGCTTTCAGGCTTCCCCGTTCAATCTGGGTCATCTGCCCCAGTTTTTCCTCCAGGGTCATCCGGGAAATGAGATCAGAAACCCGTTTTTCTATAGGGAGGGCCGGGTTTTTATAGGGAGCATCCGCGGGAACCGCTCCTTCTGTTTTAGAAGCACCGGCACAGGACAGCACGATGAGGAATCCTACACTTGCCCCCAAAAGGGCCAGATAATTATTGATTTTTTTCACATAATCCTCCAATTGGTCCTCATTTTCGACCCCAACTCGGAGATTGTCAAGCAAAGGGAACATTTTTATAGACCATTATGCAAGGCTTATAGTATGATGGAAGCCTATGAAAACAGCTTTGCCCTTACACCCAGAACTTGTCTCAGACCTGGAACGGCAGGGGGCCGACATTGAACGGACCCTTACCATACTTTCGTTATTGGAAGAAGCTTCCCAAGAGCAGACCGAATCTGGCCCAGTAAGCCTTCCTAAAGAGGGGGATCCGCGAATTATTGATGTACCGAATCTGCAAAACCTACGGGTTACGGCCGATACCGCAGAAGCCTTTTTTGCCCGCTTCAGCCTGCCCAAGCAATTACTCGACCGGACTGGCAAAGCGGGATCAAACTATGTTTTCACAAAAAAGGACCTGTATACACTGGGGGTACACTTGTACCCCTATACAGCCTATGGGGTACTGAACGGCGGATCAGCCACTACGTACGGGGACAGCAAGAAGAATCAAGCCCTCTCGCCAGCGGCCTTTGAGCTCCTGAAAGACGACTTTGCTGCCCAGGCGGAGCAATGCAAAAACAGTCCCAAGGGTATCACCAGTGCCTTTTTCGAAGCCGATGGCAGTGCGGGGCCTTCGTTTTTACTCTTAAAAATGCGGTCCCTGCTCATCCATGCCCTGGAATACCGGATCCTGACAGGGGATTATGCAAAACCGGTCCTCCCCTTCTTTCAGATGACCAGCGACAGTACCGATGAGAAACTGCGGGAAGCCTATGAGCAATACCGGCAGGATCTCCTCCTGGCGGACCTTATTGCCGAAACCCGGATTGATCCCACAGGAGCCCTCAGCGCAAAACAGGGGCTCATCGGCGCCTTAACCCACTCGAGCGAAGGCCTGCCCCGCAGGATCTTTGACCGAGCCTTTGGCATACCCAATCGGGGGCTTGCCTTACCGGGTGGTCATGGAGAAAATTTCCGCATCCTGGCACCGGTATATCGCGAGCTTTACAAAAGGGGAATCCGTTTTGTCTACCTGGGCAATGTGGACAACTCTGGGTACACCATCGATCCTGTGGAATTAGCCTATTTTGCCTTGAAAAACTATGCCGAAGGCAGTGAAGCGGCCTTTGAGTTTTCCTGGAGAACTCCCGTGGATGTAAAGGGAGGTATCCTGGTACAGGAAAACTCTGGCAGGCTGACCGTGGGCGAAATCGGCCAGAGAATCAGCGGGGATAGGGTAAAGGAAGAAGAAACCCAGGGCGCCCATGTGTTATTTAACTGTGCCACTGGCCTTTTCAGCCTGGAATATCTTATACATAATCTTGATTCCATTCCAAACAAGCTTCCTATTCGGGTTTCTGATCAGGATAAGGAAGCGGGAAAATATGCCCAGGCTGAACAAACTACCTGGGAGGTTTTGGGACTGATGCATAAGCCCCAAATCATGGCGGTACAAAAAAATAGACGCTTTATCGCAGCGAAAATGCTCCTAGAAACCTTCTTTGCAAGTCCCCGGGGAATTCGTTTGGACCAATCTCCAGATGTAGAACAACCAATAAAAGAAACCAGCCAGCTTTTGCGGAAGGGACTTCAGGGGCTTTTAGTGGAAGAGTATGGCCTTATTCCAGGCGCTGGCCGTTACCAGCCGAGACCTTTAACAGACCTGAAAAAAGAAATAGGCCGGCGACTTTTTTAAAGGGTTGCCTCTTCCTGCGTAACCGCCTTTACTGCCAGGGGTACCGATCGGGGGGTACCACTGGAGCCCCTGATGACGAGTTCTGTGGGCAAAACCACCGATGCAACTGCCCTGCCCTGGATCATATCCAGAACAGCCCGGGCCGCATAGGAGCCCTTCCGCTGGCCTGGCTGGCGGATTGTTGTCAGACCAGGCTCGATAATAGTAGCAAAGGGAATATCATCCATGCCGGTAACGGTAATATCCTCAGGGATCGATAGCCCAAGCCGTTTACAGGCCACATAGGCACCAAAGGCGGCGGAATCGCTCATACTGACGATTGCGGTCGGAATCTTATGACTCATAAGCGGGAGGAGGGCTTCTTCCGCGGATTCCATCGTGACCTCCACCGGCACGACCCGAATGCTGGGACTGTGGAGTGAAAGCCCATGATTATGCAAGGCCCGTTCAAAACCCGCGAGGCGTCGATCCACCGTTCGGGATGAATGTTCCTCCGCCGTACCGGGGCCTTCACTTTTTAGAGAGAGGATAATGATATCCCGGTGTCCCAAAGACAAAATATAGTTCATCATCGTCTCGGCGGCCACCGTATCATCAATACCCACATTGGTTATGCCCGAATCAGCATCGCCGTCTATGGTTACAAAGGGTACGTTTCGCTGACGGATCAGGGCGGCAATGTCCGGTGCGGTCTCCACACCCAGGGATATAAAGCCATCTACCACGGCATTTCGCACGGCCTGGGATAAAAACCCCTTAATTGGGGGCAATATGGTTAAAAACAGATCTTCCTGATGACAGACGGTACCAATTCCTCGGAGCACTTCCGAAACGTATGGGTTCCGAAAGGTGTCCTGTATAGCCTGGGGGAGGAGTACCCCAATTGCACCAACCCGTTTGCTGGTCATAGTTCGGGCTATAGGGTCGGGAACATAGCCCTCCCGTTCAGCAATCTCCATAATCCGTTCATAGGTGGAACGGGCAATTTTAGAGGGATCGTTAAAAGCAAATGATACGGCGGTTTTAGAAACCCCCGCCAGTTCAGCTATACGTTTTATAGTTGGTCTCATAATAGTTCCAGTTTAAATGGTTCGACCAAATTTTTAAAGACTTGGGCAATAAAAAAGCACCCCGAGGGACTCCGCCAGGGTGCTTTATAAGGCGCCGGACAGAATCGAACTGTCGCATAAAGGTTTTGCAGACCTCTCCCTTACCGCTTGGGTACGGCGCCTTGACAGCAGGAAATATACCAAAATTGCTAAACTTTGTCCAGTGATTTATGATGGTGATTCTGTACATTCTTGGCGGCACAGTTGATACAGAGGCCAAAAAAATCCAGCCGATGGCCGCTGATACGGTGGCCCAAAAGGGCTTTAGCCTTTTCTTCCAGTTCATGCTGGACAGGCAGATCTACATCTTCCACCGCACCACACTGGGTACAGAGCAGATGATAATGGGGCCGGGTATCTCCGTCGAAACGGTCAAAGCCGCTTCCTGAATGGAGGACCTGCAATTTTCCCTGCAGTTCCAGAATTTTCAGGTTCCGGTACACCGTACCCAGACTGAGATCGGGCATTTCTGGCTTTAGGGATTCATAGATCCAGGCCGCAGTGGGATGACTTTTTGTACTGTGAAGGAGGGATAGAATACTATCCCGTTGGCGGGACCGCTTAAATCTGGTCATACTTATTTCTCCGTTACGATGGATTCTTTAGGCATGCGGATTTTTTCCCGTACCGGTTCATCCCGATAGCCAAGGGGAAGCAGCAAAGAAATACGCCAGGCTTTTCTCGGGAGCTCCAGAATTGCAAGAACAGCCTCTTCGTTATATCCCTCTATGGCACAGGAGTCAATCCCAAGGCTAGCGGCCATGGTCATCATGTTTGCCGCGGCTATATAGCCCTGGGCGCGGGCCCAGGCTTCTACGCTGCCGTTTTGGGCAAGAAATTCCCAATAGGGTCGATATTCATCAACAAATACGGGGTAACCGCCGGGAAAGCGTTCCGACCGGGTCCGGACAAAGTCCGATTCCGGGTGATAGGCCGGCGCGCTGGGGACCGCAATCGTGACCAGAGCAGCACAGGTTCGGATATTTTCCTGGGCAAAACAGGCTTTATAAAAACGGTCCAGGATATTTTGTTCCCGGGACACAAAAAAGTGCCAGTGCTCAAGCCCAAAAGAGGAAGGAGAGAGGCGGCCCGCTTCCAGGATCAGGTCCAGATCCTGTTGTGTTATTTTTTTGGAACTATCAAAGCGCTTACAGGCATAGCGGCGTTCCATGGCAGAAAGCACTGCCAAAGGATTCAGATTGCGGTGTTCTTTCATTCTGCAAATTCCAGGGCAACTTGAAACATATTCTGGAGGCTGGTCTGCCGTTCCAGACTTGTCATTTCCCGATGGGTCACATTGGAATCGGAGCAGGTAAGAATGGTCAAAGCCTTTTTATGAAGATAGGCCGCATTGCAGTAGAGGGCATAACACTCCATATCGGTGGCAGCACAGCCCATGCGGGCCCATTTTTTCCAACCTTCCTCGCCCTGGGCATTGTAGAGTGAAAAAATATCTGAAGAAAGAATATTACCCACCCAGAAGGGTATGGCAAGCCTGCGGGCGGCGGCCACCGCCGTCTCCAGGAGCTGGTAATCTGCACAGGGGGCAAAGGTGCCGCCCAGATTATATTGGGCAGCGTAATTTGAATCGGTAGAGGCCGACTGGGCAAATACCAGGTCTCCTACTTCCACATCCGCCGTAAGGCCGCCGCAGGTCCCAATACGGATTATTCGTTCCACACCATAGTGAGAAAAGAGTTCATAGGAGTAGATCCCCATAGAGGGGCCTCCCATACCGGACCCCATGATCGAAATTCGCTTTCCCTTATAGGTACCGGTAAAGCCCAGCATGCCCCGGATCTGGTTAAACTGCACCACATCGGAGAGGTAGGTGTCGGCCACATATTTTGCCCGCAGGGGATCCCCCGGCATGAGAACCGTCGAAGCGATCTGCCCTGGCAGGGCACTATTATGGGGTGTTCCCCGGTCCTGGTGATACAGATCGTGGGGATGATGGTTCATTTCGTTCGGTGCCATAGATCGGCCCTCCTTTTCGTCAGTTAACTGCGGCCCTTGTCATAGGGCTGGCCCACCGCCCGGGGAGCATATTCCTTGCCGCTAAAGATTACCAGGGTTATGAGGGTAATCAGGTAGGGCATGACACTGAAAAACTCGCTGGGCAGGAAGCGCAGAGAGGGTATATTTACCATGTAGATGGCCAGGGCGACCGATGTTCCAAAGAGAAGGGATGAGCCTAAAACGCCCTTGGGAAGCCAGCGGCCAAAGGAAACGGCGGCCAGGGCGATAAAACCCGCACCGTTAATGGTGTAAACCGTATACTGAATGGTCTGGGTGAGCACGAGACAGGCCCCCGCAAGACCCGCCAGGGCCCCGGAAAGGATAACAGCGATGTAGCGGGTCCGTTCTACATTGATGCCCGCCGAGGCCGCCGCCTGGGGATGTTCACCGCAGGCCCGCAGCCTGAGCCCGAAGGGCCGCTTATAAAGCATATACCAGGCCAAAATCAGTACCACCAGGGCAATCCATGCGGTGGGGTAAATGCCGCCCCAGCCGGGCAGCATGCCCAGCCGGAAGGGTTCGGTCCGTTCCTGCTTAAAAATAATCTGGCAAAGGAACACCGTGATCCCCGTAGAAAGGAGATTTATACCCGTGCCGGATACAATCTGGTCCGCCCGCAGGGTGATCGATGCAAAGGCATGGATGACCGAAAAGAGGGCTCCAGCCAGGGTGGCAAGGACCAGAGCCAGCGGTATGGAATAGGGAAAGGATTGCTCCAAAAGCACATGGGTTGTGGCGGCCATAAAGGCTCCGATACCCATAAGGCCCTCCAGGGCAATGTTTGCCACCCCTGACCGCTCACTGATAAGCCCGCCCACCGCCGCGATAAGGATGGGGGAGACAATCATCAATATGGATGGAAGCATTTGCAGTAGTACATTCATTCGATTACCCGTCCTTTCTTTGCCTGTTCCTTCATCCGCCATTCCATGAGCATTCGAACCCCTGCCCGCAGGGAAATAAAGACAACCACCAGACCCATGATGATGGCGGTAATTTCTTTAGGAATTTGCCGGGACTGCATGAGAGGCTGGGCCGATTTAAGCATGCCAAAAAGCAGTCCCGACAGGGCGGTTCCCCAGGCAGTACTGTTGCCGACCAGGGCCACCGCTATGCCGTCGAAGCCGTACCCGTCCAGGCCGCCTAAAACCCGGCCGTAATTAAAGGAACCCAGAGCAACCACCGCCCCTGCAAGGCCGGCGAAGGCCCCCGAAATAGCCATAGCGGTGGTGATGCTGGCGTTTACATTAATCCCCGCATAGCGGGCGGCTTCCTTATTGAGCCCCGTTGCCCGGAGGGAAAATCCGAGCCGGGTTTTGCCGATGACAATCCAAAAGAACAGGATTGATATCAGGGCCAGATACAGTCCATAGTTCAGCCGGGAGCCGTTGGTAAGCTGTTCCAGGAAGGGGCTCGCAAGCCGGGCGGTCTGGGGATAGGTGGGAGTACGGTAGGTATTTGCCCCGGGTATCATCATGGTAAGTACCCGGGAAGTAAAATAGGCAACGTAGTTTAACATAATGGTGGCTACTACTTCGGAGACGCTGTACTTTGCTTTTAAGATACCTACAATGCCGCCCCAGAGAGCTCCCACAACAAGGGCGGCCAGTATGGCCAGGATCCAGTGAAGAAAGGGAATCTGGGGGCCGAAGATGGCTACAAACTGGGCCGCTGTGAGCCCTGCTACATATTGGCCTTCGGCTCCGATATTAAAGAGTCCCGTCCGTCCTGCAAAGGCGACCGAAAGGCCGCAAAGGATGAGGGGCAGGGACATAACAAGCCATTCTCCGATATAGCGGGCATTCCAGGTGCCCCGCCGTAAGTCCCAGCCGGTAAGTACCTGGGTTATGGCTGAATACATGCCCGAAGGGTTCCTTCCCACAAGGATTACCAGTATGGTTCCTACAAGAAAGCCGAGGAGTACAACCACAATCGATACCATGGCTTCCGATTGGGTGATAAAGTCAAGGAATCGGTCTGTAACGGTTGCTTTTCTTGTGTTACGCATGGGTGCCTCCCTCCATGACCATGCCGGCCATCATAGCCCCGATGTGCCGTTCATCCGCCTGTTCCGCCGCAACAATGCCGACCACCTCTCCCTTGGAAAGGGCCGCAATCCGATCGCACAGGTTCATTACCTCATCGAGCTCAAAGGACACCAGGAGTATGGCCCGGCCCTTGTCCCGTTCTTCTACAATGCGGCGGTGGATGTACTCTATGGCCCCCACATCGAGGCCCCGGGTCGGCTGGGCTACAATGAGGAGTTCCGGCGACAGGTCTATTTCCCGCGCAATGACTGCCTTTTGCTGGTTTCCCCCTGACATGGATTTGGCTGGGGTGGCGGGTCCACTGCCGGCCCGGATATCAAACTCAGTGATGAGCCTGAGGGCATGTTCCCGTATGGCATCGAACTGAAGAAAACCATACTTGTTAGAAAAGGGCGGCCGGCGGAAACTTTTAATGATCAGGTTTTCATCGATTTTAAAATCCAGAATAAGGCCATGCTTATGCCGGTCCTCGGGCACTAAACCCAGGCCGCTTTCTATGCGGTCCCGGATGCGGCTGTGGGTAATTTCCTTGCCCTTAAGAAGCACCCGGCCGGACTTTACCGGCAAAAGGCCTGCGATTGCCGATACAAGTTCGGACTGGCCGTTACCATCCACACCGGCGATGCCGACGATTTCACCGGACCGGACTTCCAGGTTAAGGGAACGCACCGCCGGGACGCCCTTTGCACCCAGCACCGTAAGGTTTTCGATCTGCAAGACCACCTCGCCGATACGGGGCGGCTGTTTATCAATTTTAAAACTGACCGAACGGCCCACCATCATTTCTGCCAGCTGATGTTCGGTGGTATCCTTAACATCCACTGTGCCGATGTATTTCCCCCGGCGGAGGACCGTACAGCGATCGGCGGCGGCCTTTATTTCCTTAAGTTTATGGGTGATGAATACAATGGTTTTACCTTCCGCCTTTAAGCGATGCAGAATTTCGATAAGTTCATCAATCTCCTGGGGGGTGAGGACCGCTGTGGGTTCATCGAAGATGAGGATGTCCGCATCCCGGTAGAGAATTTTCAGTATCTCGACCCGCTGCTGCATGCCGACCGTGATGGATTCGATCCGGGACCGGGGGTCTACCGCGAGGCCATAGAGGTCTGAGAGTTCCTGGACCCGTTTTTCTGCCTTGCGGACATCCAGGTTGCCCAGTATGTTCCGGCTTTCCAGCCCCAGCACTATATTTTCAGTAACCGTAAAATTATGCACCAGCTTAAAATGCTGATGCACCATCCCGATTTTAAGGGCCGTTGCATCATTCGGGCTGCGGATCTTTACTTCCTTGCCCCGGATTTTAATGTGACCGCTGTCAGGTTCGTAAAGGCCAAAGAGGATCGACATCAGGGTGGATTTGCCTGCCCCATTTTCACCGAGCAGGGCATGAATTTCCCCCTGGGCGACCTGAAAATGAACATGATCGTTGGCTATAACCCCGGGGAAAATTTTGGTTATATCCGTCATTTCTATTGCATAGTTTTCCATGTAGGACCTCATCACCCACTATACCCTGAAATGGCTTAAAATGCAAAAGCCGACGAAATCCTTTATAAGGGGATCCGTCGGCTCTCTGGTTTAGGGCTTAAGTCTAAGCCCCAATGGGGTCAGTTCTACTGGGAGTCCTTGGCCTGCAGATTGGTCGGGAAACCGGGGATCTGCTTGGCATCTGCGTAGTTTGCGGCTACCTTAATCTCGCCAGCGACAATCTTGGATCGGACTGCTTCGACCTGGTTTACAATATCCGCACCCAGCTCGGCATTCTTTGTAGAGAAGCCAACGCCGCCTGCTTTGGTATCCAGAACAACGACGCTGCCCTTAAAGGTGCCGTTTTTAACAGCCTCAAGACCAACCTTGGTGGCGGTTTCGACCCGCTTTAACATGGAGGTCAGTACGGCGGATTTTCCCTCTGCATAGAGGCCATCATCATACTGATCCGAGTCTACACCGATGGCCCATACATTTTTACCCTGGGATCGGTATTCCTTAGCCTGGGCAATGGTGCCGTTGCCGGTACCGCCGGCGGCGGAGAAGATGGCATAAACGCCGGAATCGTACCAGTTCTTAGCCTGGGCCTTTGCCAGTTCGGGCTTGCCCCAGTCGTTGGCATAGTAGTCCACAACCTGGGCATTGGGGAGGACCGACTTAATACCCTGGACATAACCCACTTCGAACTTGGTGATAACCGGACCGGGGATGCCGCCGATAAAGCCGAACTTAGGATTCTTAATTCCGTCGGCCTTGGCTTTCAGGGCTGCAGCGACACCAACCAGGTAGGAACCTTCATGCTCAGAGAAGGTAACCTGCATAACATTCGGCGCATTGACCCAGTCCACGTCCACGATCATGTATTTCTGATTGGGATATTTGGGGGCCACTTCAGCAAGAGCGTCGGACCAGGTAAAGCCAGTTACGACGATGAGGTCATATTTTTCGTCCGAAGCCTGCTTTAAGTTGGGGATATAGAGGTCTTGAGTCTGGGCGGTTACCACATCATAGGCCTTGCCCTTCTGGCTCTGATTCTCCCAGGTATCACCGTAGAATTCCAAAATACCCCGCCAGGCGGCGGCATTAAAGGATTTGTCATCAATACCGGTGGCATCGGTAAGGAGCCGAACGGTAACCGCGGGCTTTTCGGAGCTGGCCGCAGGGGCGGCTTTCTTGGCATTGCAGCCAATGAAAGCCAGGGCAGCTACAGCGACCAAAGCGGCAATAATAGATTTCTTCATCGAGGTTTCCTCCTGATTACAGTACCATAACCATAGTGAGCTTTAGGCCAAAGGTCAAGGCGTACTCAATAACCACTCGGAAACTGAACAAATCTCAACTCTTGTCCCTGAAATCTCGAATTCATCTTCCTTAGCATCCGATAGGATCAATGCACTTTCGGCTTTTATACCCTTAAGTGCATCTTGCAATGCACGGATTTCACGTTCCCGGGTAGCCGGATTTTCCAGATTTCTGGATACCTGAATAAATTGATGCTTTTCGGGAAGATAAAAATCCACTTCGTACCCCCCTGGGGTGACATAATAGTACAATTCTTTTGTCTGCCGGCGCAGAGCCAGAAATACTAGATTTTCTAGTAACTTCCCTGAATTCGGAGAAAAGCCAAAACCAACCGTGTTGGCAAGTCCAGGATCAATGCAGTACACTTTCTTGGGGGCTATCTGCTGGCGTTTGACCGAGAAATCGTAGAGATTCAAGGCGAAAACCAGCCAGCTGTTCTCCAGGTAATCGATATAGTTCTTAATGGTATTGACACTGCCAAGACGAAATTGATCCTTGAGTTTATTAAATGAAACCAGGCAAGCTGGGTTGCTCATCAGAAAAAAAGCTAATTCCTTGAAGGCTGTGATTGCTTCCAGGCGGTATCGGGTTGCGATATCACGATACAGAACATCATCATATAGGGTGCGCAACAAAGGCAATTCGGGGTATTTTAAAGCATCCGGGATACCCCCGGCTTGCAGGTAAAGGTCAAGAAGGTGATTCAGACGAGCCTTTTCAATGGTAGTCATGCGCTGCAAGTCTGGAATGATTTCCTTGCGAAAGCGAAGAAATTCACCAAAAGAAAAGGGGAACAACTCGATGGGCACATACCGTCCGGTAAGGCGGGTTCCCAATTCCTGGCTCAGCAGAGATGCGTTGGAACCGGTAATATAGAACTTAAAGCCCATATCCATGAATCGGCGAACAAAGTACTCCCAACCAGGTATATTTTGAATTTCATCAATCACGAATATGTTACGCACACCAAAGGTTTCTACCAGCACTTGGTATAGGTGATTAGCATCATCGGGCTGAAAACCGAGGAAGCGGTCATCTTCAAAATTAACATAATAAAAAGAGTTTCGACCCAGCTTATGAGCTATTTGTGCCAACAAGGTAGATTTGCCTACCCGGCGCAGTCCTGAGATAATGACTGCATGAGGTACCCTGGAAGCACGCTCGACTTCTGCCAGTTGGATCCGTTCGATACCCCTATCCAAGCCCCAAAAAGTATCAAACTGTTCCAGAATCATGGTTTTTATTTGCTCTTTTGACCACCGGGCATTCCAATAGTTTTCACTCATAATGGAATGATACGACAATTAGTTTTCACTGTCAATGAAAACTTTCCTTCAAAATGTGCGGGACTGGCCTGGTGATAGTTCAATTGTGCAGTGTCCCTCCTAGCAGTTTGTCGGACTTGTCCGTTTCTAATAATAAAAATCGCAGGTATCTGCGATTTTTTCCTTGCAAACTGCCAAAGGAGCCTAGTTAATAGGGATTTTTAATCCCCAAAAGGGGCTTTGGGGATTAAAAATCCACTAGTTTGACAGGCTCCTAGACTACCCGGCTTGGGGCAGGCTACAATATCCCGGTATGTTTAAAACAGGATTAACGGTTGGTAAATTTGCGCCTCTTCACCGGGGGCATCAGCATTTAATAGAAACGGCCCTGAAGGAAACAGAACACCTCATTGTGGTGGTATACCAGGCAAAGACCGTGACCTCCGTTCCGTTGGAGGTTCGTGCAGGCTGGATCAGAAGGCTTTATCCGATGGTAGAGGTCCTCGAAGCCCCGGATGCTCCGGAAATTTCCGGAAACAGCCCGGAAATTCGGAAAATTCACGAAGAATTTCTCCGTTCCTTTATGGCAGGCAGAAAGATAGATGTATTTTTTTCCAGTGAGCCCTACGGGGACTGGGCCGCCCGGGTGTTGAACTGCCAACATCGGATTGTTGACCGGGAACGCATTCGGGTGCCCATATCTGCCACGGACATACGGGCTAACCGGGAAGCCTATTCCCATTTTCTTGATCCCATAGTACTGGCGGACCTGGAAAAGTATGAGTAATTACCTTTCTTTGGGGTATCGCCAGAGGGTGTTATCCCGGCTCCGCAAAAGGTACCAGACTTGGCCAGAGGCATCCTGTTCTTCCCCTTCGATACAGCCCGGGTGCAGATGAACCTTGCCGCCGCCGCCGGGAAGGTCGACCGCAAAGGCGGGCAGTCCTAAACCTGATATAAGCCTGGTAAGTTCCTGATAGATGCGGAGCCCCTGTTCCAAATTAACCCTGAAGTGGCTCGTCCCTGGTGCCAGGTCTCCCTGGAATAGGTAATAGGGGGTCGCCCCGAGATTGAGGAGTTCCCGGAACAGTTCTGCCAATACCGGGGCAGCATCATTTACACCGCGGAGGAGTACCGTCTGGGTATGCACCGGGATGCCCCCTTCGATAAGGCGGTGGATTGCAGAGCGGACCTCGGGAGCCAATTCCCTACTGTGGTTGATATGCAGAATCAGCCTGAGGGGCCTATAGTTCCGAAACAGGGCTAGCAGGTCCGCGGTAATCCGCTCGGGGGCCATGACGGGCATGCGGCTCCCGATGCGGAGGAGTATTCCGGGCCGCGCTGTTCGTAATGCCTGGAAAATACGCTCCAGTTTGGCATCACTGCCCATGAGGGGGTCACCGCCAGAAACCAGAACCTCCCGGACCTCCGGGTGAGCTGAAAGGTAGGCCTGTACTGGCTCCAGTTCTTCCTCTGTAATAAAACCCTGAAGGGTAGACGTCCAGGAACGGCGAAAACAGTGGCGGCAGTAACCAGCACAGGTCCCATTGGCTAAAAGGAGAACCCGATCATGATACTGATGGACGAGCCGGGGCGCTACCCTAAAATGGGCTTCGCCCAGG
>Ga0272446_1005154_pt1 | contig 14643 bp, 15 predicted proteins | sample YNPCB0061_FD_194587 | JGI IMG/M metagenome (GOLD analysis project Ga0272446, IMG submission 194587) | Hot spring microbial mat communities from Yellowstone National Park, WY, United States - YNP-CB-006-1 | ecosystem: Environmental > Aquatic > Thermal springs > Hot (42-90C) > Sediment | place...
CTGCTATGGATGGGAAACCTGAAATGGTAAGTGCTGTCGCAGAACCAGTAACAAGAATCCTCGCCCTTTAGGGCGGGGAGTATGTCAAGACCATGTAAACCCGATTACAGGCAGTTGTCCCCACCAACTCAAATCCCACTATGGACTAAAACAAAATGAATATGCCAACGAAAATCTGAATGTTTATTATGGAGGCAGTGGTTTGCACATTATTGCCATGAACGACTCAATTCCCGCGTGGATGGGCAGTAGGGGGCATCGCTGTAATCTTCTTTACCCAGACCACACAGAGGGAGCGATCGCCTGCCATTTGAATAAGTGCGTATTTATTGCCATAAACACTAAGGGGTTGGGGAAAGGCTGTAGTACAGCCAAAGAAGGTCAAAAATTCTGGCAAAATGCCCCAGTTCAAGCAGACGAAATAGTTAGTCCGTGATTTTGCTGAGAACTAGGGCATAATAATAAAGAAAAGTTAAAATTTGCCTTATGTCCATCCCCATTCGTAATGTTGCAATCATCGCCCATGTCGACCACGGCAAAACTACCCTAGTAGATGCTCTGCTCAAGCAGTCTGGCGTATTTAGAGAAGGGGAAGTGGTGGCTACCTGTGTCATGGACTCCAACGATCTGGAACGGGAGCGGGGCATTACCATCCTCTCCAAAAATACGGCAGTGCAGTACAAGGACACCCTGATCAACATTGTGGATACCCCCGGACACGCCGACTTTGGCGGGGAAGTGGAGCGGGTGCTAGGCATGGTGGAAGGCTGTTTGTTGATTGTGGATGCCACCGAAGGACCCATGCCCCAGACCAGATTTGTATTGAAAAAGGCACTGGAACGGGGGCTACGCCCGATCGTGGTCTTGAATAAAATTGACCGCCCCTCAGCCGATCCTTACCGCGCCATCGATCGAGTATTGGATTTATTTTTAGAACTGGGGGCAGATGAAGATCAATGCGATTTCCCTTACCTGTTTGCTTCAGGACTGGCGGGGTTTGCCAAAGAAAAATTAGAAGACGAAAGTAAGGATATGCAACCCCTATTTGAGGCAGTTTTGCACCATGTGCCACCGCCTGCGGGGGATATGCACAAGCCTCTGCAATTACAGGTGACTACCCTAGACTATTCGGATTACCTGGGGCGGATTGTCATCGGCAAAATTCACAATGGTAAAATCCAGGCGGGGCAGATGGCGGCCCTAATCAAAGAAGATGGCACTATTGTCAAAAATAAAATTACCAAGTTGTTTGGCTTTGAGGGCTTAAAGCGGATTGAACTCACGGAAGCTACGGTGGGCAACATTGTGGCAGTGGCAGGGTTTGCAGATGCCAACATCGGCGAAACCATTTCTGTACCCGATAATCCTACGGCTTTGCCCCTGATCAAGGTGGATGAACCCACTTTGCAGATGACCTTTTGCGTGAATGATTCCCCCTTTGCGGGCAAAGAAGGTAAATTTGTCACCTCGCGCCAACTGCGCGATCGTCTGTTCCGCGAATTAGAAACCAATGTGGCATTGCGGGTTGAGGAAACCGATTCCCCCGATAAATTGTTGGTGTCAGGGCGGGGAGAATTGCACTTGGGCATTTTAATTGAGACCATGCGCCGTGAAGGTTACGAGTTCCAAGTATCGCCCCCGCAGGTGATTTATCGAGAAGTGGGCGGGCAGTTGTGCGAACCCTTTGAGTACCTAGTCCTAGATGTGCCTGAAAATGCGGTGGGTAGCTGTATTGAGCGCTTGGGACAGCGCCGGGGCACCATGAGTGATATGCAGACGGGGGGAAATGGTCGATCGCAATTAGAATTCGAGATTCCCGCTAGGGGCTTAATTGGCTTTCGGGGCGAATTTATGCGGCTCACCCGTGGGGATGGCATTATGAATCATAGTTTTTTGGATTATCGTCCAGTGGCGGGGGACATTGAAACCAGAAGGAATGGAGTGCTGATCTCTTTTGAAGAAGGAGAAGCTACTTTCTATGCCTTGAAAAATGCGGAAGACCGTGGCGTATTCTTTATTACCCCAGGCACTAAGGTTTATCGGGGCATGATTATCGGTGAACACAACCGTCCCCAAGATTTAGAATTGAATGTGTGCAAAACTAAGCAATTGACCAATATGCGATCGGCAGGGGGAGAAGAACTGGTGCAACTGCAAGCCCCGATCGAGATGAGTTTGGAGCGGGCGCTGGAGTACATCGGCGGCGATGAAATGCTGGAAATTACCCCCCAATCCCTGCGCCTCCGCAAAATTGCTAAAAAGCTAGTGAAAAAGTAGGTTCTGGTTTGCCCCCAAACGGCCGTCAATCCGCCTAACACTTTGTTAGGTGCATAACTCCTAACACGGCGCAAGGTGACTTTCCCTAGATAAATGTTTATGCTGTTCCTCAGACCTACTGGGGGCAGAACTATGGGGCAAACCAAACACTTTTCGACAGCGGACAAATGCGCTTCCCTAAACCTACTCAGGGAATATCGCCAGACTGGCTGTAAAAAAATTATGGAACGGCTGGTGCGCTTAAATGTGGGTCTGGTGAAAAAAGAAGTCAGTTACTGGTGCAGTCCCTACGACCAACACTACGAAGACATTTTGCAAGTGGGCATGATTGGGCTGATGGGGGCGATCGAGCGTTTTGAGCTAAATCGCGGTTATGCCTTTAGTTCCTTTGCCGTGCGGCACATACGGGGCGAAATTCAGCATTATATCAGGGATAAAAATCACTGTGTACGCATTCCCAGACGCTGGCTAGAGCTACGCCAACAGGGAGTACGCACCGCCCAACTTCTGCGCAGTCAGTTACACCGCGAACCCACCGAAGCCGAACTAATTCAAGCCCTTGGCGTATCGGTGGCGGAATGGCAAGAGGCTAAATTGGCGCATCAAAACTCCTTGCCCCTGAGCCTTGATACCCCAGTGCACCAGACCGAAGATAATGCTTTGCCCCTAGGGGAATGCTTGCCAGACCCTCGATCGAGCAATGGGTCTCGCAGTGAAGAAGTCATGTATTTACACCAAGCCCTAGAACACTTGGAACAACGCACCCGGGAAATGTTGGAATCGGTCTATCTGCAAGATTTACCCCAACGGCAAGTGGCGGACATTTTTGGTGTGAGTACGGTTACCGTGTCGCGCCAAGTGAAAAAGGCGATCGAGACCCTGCGCCTCGTGATGGTGGCTTGCTAAGAGAAATATCCTAAACTGAAGCGAGCGGGCGGGATAGAGAAACTGCCGTAGAGCCAACCGCCCCCCACCCCCAAAATCAATAGCCCGATGAGAAGGCTGATGGACACCTTGGGCGGAATTTCGGCAATTTGCAGTTGGGTGCCCGTGGTCATCAAACTGTAGCCCACCAGTCCCAGCCAGATAGGGGTGAGCCAACTGATAAAAAATTTGTATTCACTCACATCCCTGAGAATAGCCAAGGTAAAAACTACGCCACAGATACCCGTGAGGACACCCCCCAGCCATTCGTACCAGTGCAGTGGTCGATCGAGGACAGGATCAGCAGGCTCCAAGGCAAACCACCCCATGAGCAGGGTAAAACCAGTGGTAGCCAATGCCATTACCCACTCCAGCCGAAACCAACTAGCAATCACGATCGCCCCCGCCCCCAGAATCCCGCCCAAATTTTGGTAAATAGTCCACACACTGGCACAGACAGTCAATAACGAGCCGTAGAGCCACCACTCCCCATTATGCTGTTTCAACCAAAATAGATAGACCCCAGTCGCTGAGTAGGCAGAGCCAAGGGCGATCAAGCACAGTAACAAAGAGGCAGGGAAAACCAGTTTATTGATTTTGAGTGCCATGGATTTTGGTTAATTTTTAGTCACTACTCTTAGTGGGGCGGAAAGGATTGAGAAAATTGAGCAGATTGAATAACTCACGGGATTGCACCCAGAGCCGCCCAGAACCCCGAAACCGACACACCAGTCCCTCTCCACCAAAAATGGCAACTCCCAATCCCCGCATGGATAGCCCTGAAATCATTTCCACGCTGTAGGTGAGGGAGTCCTCAAACGCCACGATGTAACCCGTATCCACCACAAACTCATTTTCCACAGGAATTTCTAAAATTGCCCCGTAGGAACTGAACCAGATGTCCCCCTGCCCCGATGCTTGGATCATAAATAGGGACTCCCCACTAAAAAAACCCTTTGCCCCTTGAAACTGGGTATTCAGAGTTACCCCCGGACTAGCCGCCACAAAACCCCCTGACTGCACAATCAGACTATTTCTGCCCCCATCTAGGTAATAGTGTTGCACATCCCCTGGCACCCCTGGAGATAAATATAACTGCCCAGGCTTGCCCACCGCCGTAAATTCCGATAAGAACAGGGATTCCCCCGCCAGCATCCGTCCCAGACTCTGCATCAGACCGCCCTTCATTTTGGACTTCATTTGGATATGGGCATCCATGGCCGCCATCGCTCCCGCTTCCACGATCGCCGTTTGGTTGGCTTGTAAATTCAGAATCAGAGAGGCATAGGCTGGTTGATGTTCAATCTCAAAAGCAATTTTATTCATGGCACATTCCTCAGTAAATAATGATTGGAAGTTTGCTTAACGGGGCGGGAGTTTAGAACCGACCAACTGCCCAAAGGCACCGGGGTTATGGGTTTGACAATAGACTGTACCCCTGCCCTTGAATCTACAGATAAAACCTTCACCCCCTAAAAAGGCACTGAGCCAGTTGGAACCGGGGGGTTTACCAGTATCAAAAGTTAAACTGCGCTCAAATGCCACAATGTGTCCCGTATCCACGATGTATTCTCCATCGACCTCCACTGCATAGATAGCACCAAAGGAAGATAGTAATAATTCACCATAACCGCTGATGGTCAGCCAGAACAGGGATTCTCCAGATAGCAGTGCCTGCTTGAACCCTAGGAAACCCAAATCAATATGGACTGAGGGGGCAGAAGCGAGATAAGAACCAGATTGCACCACCAGTTCCTGACCCGCCATGGGATAGACCACAATATCGCCCATAAAGTCGGGAGCTAGATAAACTTCCCCTGGTTTACTCAAGGCGCGATAGACACTGAGAAACAGGGATTCCCCCCCTAACATCCGTTTGAGTCCCCCCAAAAGACCACCGCCTTTACCTTGTTTGAGGGTAGTATTGGCACCAATGTGAGAACTCATCGCCACCATGGAACCCGCCTCAGCCACAATCTCTTCATCCCGTTCTAAAAGCACCTTGGCGATCGCACTATCAGGTTGTTGTAGTAATTGAATTTCCATTGCCTTTCCTCAGTAAAAAATGACTTCCGATTAGAGTTTGGATTTGAGAAAATTGACCAGACCATCTATACTGCGGGACTGCATATAAATTTCTCCATTCCCCTTGAGGCGCATCACTAGACCTTCCCCTGAAGTAATGGAACCCATCAGACTGCCTGCCATCCCCAGATTCAATTTTAGGTTGCTTTCGTAGGCGAGCAGGTGTCCCGTATCTACCACAAATTCTCCCGTAACCCGTCTTTTAGTGATACCGCCATAACCGCCAAAAAAGACTGTGCCATTTCCACTTGCCTGTAATTTGAACAGACCTTCTCCCGAAAACCAACTCTGGAAACCAGCCCATGCCACCCCAATTTTCACATTTCCCGTGTGGGCGATGTAGCACCCTGACTCAAAGCCAAAGGTACGCCCCCGTAGTTCTAAGGCTTCCATGTCCCCGATCGAGGATTGGGTGAGAACTACCGTTTGAGTTTTATTGCTCTTATTTACAAAAGTATTGGCAAAGAGCGACTCGCCCCCAAACCAACTTTTGAGCAGGGCAGAAAAGAACCCGCCAAAGAAATGAGTCTTCATGGTCAATCCCCCGTCCATACTCGCCATTGCACCCGCTTCTGCGGTGATAGAATCCCCCGGGGCAAGGGAGACTACGAGGGTAGAAAAGGCAGGTTTATATTTGATCTCGTATTGCATAGTCAGCCCAGTTGAGTTGAGATACTATTACTTTCGCTTAATTGGGGAACTTTTACCTGATTTTACAAAAACTTAATTTTTACTCTTGATTGTTAAGGTAGGGAATACAGCCTCACAGTAAATCAGTATCTGCCCATGATCGAGGGTCTTCTAGGGGTTCTAGGTGGGTGATGATGTGGCTATAGGTCAAAAGACTGCGGATTTCTTGTTCAATCTGTTCACAAAAATTATGTCCTTCTTGCACTGACCAGTGAGCGGGTACTAGCACATGAATTTGGATAAATGATTTTCTCCCTGCCCGACGGGTGAGCAGTCCATGAAATTGAATACCTTGATTCTTATATTTATCTAGCACAGACTGAATTAGTTTTTGCTCTTTTTCAGGTAGAGCCGTATCCACTAATCCCGCAATGGATGACTGCAAAAGGTGTATCCCTGTCCACGCGATGTTGATGCCCACCACCAGCCCCGCCAAGGAATCAAAAATAGTCCAACCCGTGAGCATGACCAACCCCAAACCAATCATCCCGCCGATCGATGTCCATACATCCGTAAGCAGGTGTTGTCCGTCCGCCTCAAGGGCGATGGCACGGAGGCGTTTACCGCCACGAATCAATAGCAGACCCACTATGCCGTTGATGGCAGTAGCGAGGGCAATAATTACCGTCCCTAATCCCTCAGAGTGAATTGGTTGGGGCGTGTGCCAGCGTTCCCAGCCACTCAGGAAAATACTGGCGGATGCTCCTAAAATCAATAGACCTTCTAATCCACTGGCAAAATACTCAAACTTGGTGTGTCCAAAATTATGTTCTCGATCGGGGGGTTGGGCAGATAACCACAGCATCCATGCCATCACGATCGATGCCATCAGGTTAATTCCCGATTCTAGGGCATCGGCAAAGAGAGCGAGGGAGTTGGTCACAAAATACCCGTAGGTTTTGAGTCCAATGGTAAAAATAGCTGTGGCAATAGACAAGCGGGCGTAGCCAGAAACCGACCACTGGGAAAACAGTTTATCCATGAATAATCTAGTTGAGATGTGATACGGATATTTTAAAACTCAGAGGGGATTACTGCCTTCTCATTGTGGAAATAGACAAAATGCTTACACTGTATTAACTCCACTCGCAGGGGCTGGGGGTGAGGGGAAAGGAGTAAATAAATTACTGGATTCTCTGGTAGGAGGTGAAGAGAAAACTGCCAATTTGAGAGGGGGAATCAGGCAGGAAATTCCACAGATGAATTAACAGACATTGGGGAAGCTTCGGGAGTGTCTGCCTGCTTGGGTTTCACCACATATTCTAATGGTTCAATCTGGAACTTCTTTAAGACTTCTGCACCGCGCCACTGCTGACATACAGTTTGTTCATCCTGTTGAGCGACCAGCCATAAAACAAAATTGGCACAGGTGCGGGCACTCTTGATCTCTATGGCATTCAACACAAAGGGCGCAGATGGGTCGGGTACATCTTTAATCAAAACCTGCTCCTGCTCATCCCCTCGATCGCACTGTAAATCATAACCGAGTTCATTTTTATCTACGGGCTGAACTTGCCATCCATTCTGGGCATAATGACTGGTAACTGCCACCAAGGCGGCTTTTTCACGGGCACTGCGCTCTCCCACATTCAAAACAATCAGTTTCTCCAATTGCAGAATGGTTATGGGTTCAGTTCTTTTGGGTTCAGAATCTGGTTGAGTTGGTTCTTCTTTTGATACGGGAACAGGAACATCAGCGTTCTTCTCTTTGTTCTTCTCTTTAGATACTGGCTCAGCAGGTCTGGGTTTACTGGAAGTTTCACTGATCTGGAAAATTTTTCGCTCAGGTAAGGTGTTGGGGGCACGATCGACTGGAGTTTCTTTGAGAGTTTCTAATAGTTCCAATGCCTTCTTAGCTTTATCAGCTTTACCTTGCTCACGATAGAGGCGCACGGACTGTTGCAGATCAGCGTAGGCAAGGTCTGTTTGCCCAATTTCAGGTTGGGACTGACACACACCCCGATAGTAGTAGGCATCAGCCAAAGAGGGTTCCAGATCAAGGGCTGATTGAAAATCCCTAATGGCGTTGGCAAATTCTTGGAGAATGAAGTAACAACGACCACGCCGATAGTAGGAATTACCAAAACTGGGGTCAATATCAATCACTTGACTATAGAAAGTAATCGCCTGTTCATAACTCTGTAACTTGAAGTAACTATTGCCTAGGGCAAAGAGCGCTTCTAAATAGTTGGGATCAATGGCTACAGCTTTGTTCAGGTCAGCGAGGGCTTGTTCATTCTGCCCTAACTTCAATTGCGCCAAACCCCGTTTGTAATATGCCTCTTTGGCTTTATCAGGTTGTAAATAGATTGCCTGTCCTAAATCGGCGATTGCTTCAGGATACTTTTTCAGATTAAGATATACATCCGCTCTGGCAATGTAAGCCTTGACCAGATTGGGTCGCAGGCGAATCGCTTGAGTGAAAGAATTGATGGCTTCTTCCCACGCGCCATCTTCCATATCTTCTTTGCCCCAGCGATAATATACATCCACTAGGCGCAGACCCTTGCCCGCCTTGGCTTGGCGAAAACTATGCCGATCCCATTCTCGATCGAGCAGGCGCACATATTCTTCCCGAAACACGCCCGCTTCCGTTTGGGGTTCTAGAGGCATTCCTTGGAACTGGGGCAATTCCCGCAAAGCACTACTGGATAAGGGATGATCAAAATCCACACAACTATCCCACGCCACCCACACCCGCAGGTTATTTTCATACATATCTACATCATAAGCCTCACTTAATTCACTGTACCTACTGGACTTCAATCGCAGTTGATATTCTCGATCGGCGGCTACCACCTGTCCACTGGCAAAATACCCCTGTACGGGGCTACCAATGCGCTTAAAATAGGCTCGATCGCCCACCTTCACGGTCTGCACCGTGCCACAATTCCAAGTGATGATGTAGGGTTCTCCATCCGCCATATCTTCCATCGCTTCCCTAATAAAGGAGCGAATATCTGGTTCAGTGCGTTCATTACAGAGAAAGATACGGGTGACCATGGGCATAGTTCGGCGGTTGGACTGCTTCCCAGTATATTACGGTTTGAGGCGGTGCGGTAATTTATTTTGGATGCGGTCAAAGTAAAGTAAAAATAAACTATATTGACGATTAAGCTGACTAACATTTGATTAACTTTAGGTGATTTATGAGCTATCTCGATCGAGTGCCTGAACCAGAAGTAATGGATAAAATGAGTGAGGCGATCGCCTACGACCTGATGGATTTTCGGGTGGTCAATGCCGACTTTGTCGCCAAATCGATCGAGCTGAATGCGGGGGGCAAAATTTTAGATGTGGGTACAGGGACGGGGCGCATTCCTATTTTATTGGCACAGGAATTACTAACTAGAAATAACAGGGATTTTCATATTATAGCGATCGATCTTGCCCAAAGTATGTTACAAATTGCCCAACAACATTTACTGACAGCAGAGTTGGAATCCTATATTTCTTTTCAGTTGGTAGATGCCAAACAAATGCCCTATCCAGACCACTGTTTCGATATGATCATTTCTAATAGTATTGTGCACCATTTAAGCGATCCCCAGCCTTTTTTTAGGGAACTTTGTCGTTTGCTTAAACCTACAGGGGGAGTGCTGATCAGGGACTTAATCAGACCGCAGACTATTATAGAATTGGAATACTTGGTGAGCACCTATGCAGGGGATTGTGATGGGGAACAACAAAAATTATTTCGGGATTCTTTGCGCGCATCCTACACCGTTCCAGAAATTAAAACATTGTTTCAACAGGTAAATATACCCCGCATTCATATTTATCAATCTTCCGATCGACATTGGACGGCTGAACGGGCAAGATTGTAATTTGGCATGGCTATTCTGCAATAAAATAATTTATTTATGGCAAATGTGAATCCCTATGGGTGGATTGATTCTGCCCTCAGTACAATTCATCGGGCGGGGTGGTATCGTCAAACCCGACTTATTGAGAGCCTCCATGAAAATACAGTAACTATCAATGGCAAAACTTTAATTAACTTTGCCAGTAATAACTATCTGGGTTTAGCCACTGATTGGAGGGTGAAACAGGGGGCAATTCAAGCGATCGAGCAGTATGGAGTAGGTGCTACCAGTTCACGGTTAGTGGTAGGAAATTATGAATTACATCGCCAATTAGAAACGCAAATTTCGGCGTGGAAAGGCACAGTATCTACCCTAGTTTTTAGTTCAGGTTACATGACGAATGTGGGGGTTATTCCTGCATTGGTGGGGTCTAGGGATGTGGTATTTAGTGATAGATATAATCATGCTTGCTTAAAAAATGGCATTAAATTAAGTGGCGCTTTTCTGTTAGAGTATGACCATATAAATTATCAACATTTAGCCCAACTATTACAAGAACATAGACAAAATTACCGCCGATCGATCATTATTACCGATACAGTTTTTAGTATGGATGGAGACATTGCACCCATTAGAGAAATTATGAATTTAGCCACAGAATTTAACTCCATGGTGTTAGTAGATGAAGCTCATGGGGTGGGGGTATTTGGGGCAACGGGAGCGGGGGTAATTGAAGCTTTGGGAATCACTACACCGTTAATTCAAATGGGTACATTGAGCAAGGCTATTGGTAGTTTGGGTGGATATGTAACAGGTGATTTTCCTTTAATTACCTATTTACAAAATCGCGCTAGCACATGGATTTATAGTACAGGTTTAAGTTTAGGAGATACGGGGGCGGCTCTGGCATCGATCGACATTATTCAACGACAACCAGAGTTAAGGGAACGCCTGTGGCAAAACTGTTTTTTATTAGGCAAAATTTTAGGGATGACTATAACCAGCCCGATCGTACCTATCATTTGCCCAACCATCGATCGGGCAATTTTTCTTTCCCAAGAATTACAAAATCAAGGTTTTTTAGTACCCGCCATTCGTCCCCCTACAGTGCCCACTCCTCGTTTGCGCATTTCTTTAATGGCTAGTCATACCCCAGACCAAATTTATCAACTGGGAGAGTTATTAAATAAACTATTACAGGGTGATTCTTTTAATTGAAAAGTTATGTTTACTCGCTTCTCCCTTTGGGAGAGGGGCTAGGGGTGAGGGCAAAACTCCTAATGTATGATTTGTGAATGGAAAAAGAGTAACATCATTTCTAATGCTATGGTAGGCAATGAAATCTATCTCTAAACTATGACCTATAAATCTGGTTTTGTGGCGATCGTGGGCAGACCCAATGTGGGTAAATCTACCCTAATGAATGCTTTGGTAGGGCAAAAAATTGCCATTACTACCCCTGTTGCCCAAACTACTCGCAATCGTCTTAAAGGTATTGTGAATTTAGCCAATGCCCAAATTATTTTAGTAGATACCCCAGGCATTCATAAACCTCACCATTTACTAGGACAAGTATTAGTTAAAAATGCTATTTCTGCCATTAAAACTGTTGATTTAGTGCTGTGGTTAGTGGATGGTAGCTGTCCCGCTGGCGCTGGCGATCGATTCATTGCCAATCTAATTAAAGAATCCCAACAACCCACTATAGTAGGTATTAACAAACAAGATTTAGGTAAAGAGGGATTGCCTAGCTATCAGGAAATCGCCCAAGCTAATAACTGGACTTGGGAAAATTTTTCTGCTTTGGATGGGCAAGGTTTAACTGATTTACAAACAAAAATTATAGATTTATTACCCCCTGGTCCCCAATACTATCCCCCCGATTTAGTGACTGATCAACCTGAACGATTTATTATGGCAGAATTGATTAGAGAGCAAGTATTATTACTGACAAGGGAAGAGGTTCCCCACTCCGTGGCAGTAATTATTGAGCAGGTAATAGAAGAACCGAAAATTACTAAAGTTTATGGTTGTATTTGTGTAGAAAGAACTTCTCAAAAAGGAATTTTAATCGGTAAAAATGGCGCAATGCTCAAAGAAATTGGCACACAAGCAAGGGAACAAATGCAAAAATTAGTTATGGGCAAAATTCACCTAGAACTATTTGTTAAAGTGGAACCCCACTGGCGGTCTTCTCGATCGCAATTAGCAGAGTTGGGGTATCAAGTGGAAAGGGATACATAAGTTCTGCCATCCCCCATTGACAGGCATCAGCCCCTAAGCACATAATCTACTAAAAGTCGCTGTAATTACTGTAGTTTAATGTTCAAGGTGGGGGCAATTTTGGGGAAATTTCAGCTTAAATTGAGGCATTTTCTGGGTTTGTGGTTGGTGGGGTTATGGTTGGGGTTTATCACCAGTTGTACGCCGTTGGTTTCTGACCAGTCTGTATCCCTGACCCTCGTGTCCTTTGCCGCTACCAAAGCCGCTTACGATCGTATCATTCCCCAATTTGTTGCCAAATGGCAGAAAGAACATCAGCAGACCGTGCGCATTTTCCAAAGTTATGGAGGTTCTGCCGCCCAAGCCAGAGCGGTGATTGACGGGCTGGAAGCCGATATTGTGCATTTAGCTTTGTCGTTGGATGTGAACAAATTAGAGGAGGCAAATTTAGTCGATCGAGATTGGACACAGGAATTGCCCCATGAATCGATCGTGACCCGCTCTGTGCCTGTGATTGTGCCGCGTCAAGGGAATCCTAAAAATATCCACACATGGTCAGACTTGGCTAGGGAAGGAGTAACCATGATTACCGCTGACCCCAAAACTTCAGGCGTAGCCCGTTGGAACTTTCTCGCCCTGTGGAACTTTGCCATCCAAATCAATGGAGGAGATGAAACGCAGGCGAAGGAATTTGTCAAAAAAATCTACACTCACAATGTATCTTTGCTGTCCCGTGATGCCAGAGAAGCCACCGATGCCTTTTACAAACAGAATCAAGGGGATGCCTTAGTGAATTATGAACATGAAATCATTTTGGCACAAATCAGAGGTCAATCTAATTCCTACATCGTTCCAGACATCAATATCTCGATCGAGAATCCTGTCACGATCGTGGATACTTATGCTAGGAAACATAATGTCACAGAGATAGCCAAGGCTTTTGTGGAATATCTATACAGTCCAGGGGCACAGAGAGAATTTAGCGCCGTCGGTTTTCGCCCTGTGGATTCTACCATCATCAAAGAGACCGAGGATAAATTTCCACCCATCATCAAACTCAGTTCTGTCAAGGATTTCGGCGGGTGGCAGACAGTTCAAGACAAATTCTTTGGCGATGGAGCAATTTTTGACCAAATTCGGACGAGTGCTAAAAGTTAAAAATATAGAAATAGAGAGAGCGAAGGGAGCTTAAGTCCCTCTTAGGAATTTAGGGTAAGGGGGAAATAATCTGGGATAATGTTGAAGATTGCTAAAACTTGTAGTCAATCAGGAGACACGGAACCATGCAAACCTTGGAGAAACCACCCTCTAAAACCTATTCACCCAGCGAATATCTGGAGCTTGAGGTGATGGCTGACACTCGTCATGAATATATCAATGGAGAAATTAGAGAGATGACAGGCGGTAAACCAAACCATAATTTAATTGTTTTGAATTTGGCATCTGTATTGCATTTTGCCCTCAAGCGTCAACCCTATCGTGCCTTTGTTGCTGATCAAAGGTTGTGGATTCCCGATCGCCAAATTTATACCTATCCTGATGTGATGGTGATGGCGGAACCCCTGCAGTTCCAAGAAGGAAGGCGGGATACCTTGATGAATCCTCTGTTAATTGCTGAGGTGCTGTCTGATGGAACGCGGGGCTATGACTGCGGCGAAAAGTTCACAGCTTATCGCACGATCGCTTGTTTTCAGGAATATCTATTGATTGAGCAAGATCAATTTTTGGTGATGCACTACACCAAGCAAACAGAACGCCAATGGCTCTTACAGGAATATAATCAACCTGATGAAGTGATTAAGTTAAAGTTGATCGATCTCGAAATTAAAATGGAGGATTTGTACGATAAGGTAGATTTTTAGGCTTATCTAAATCAAGACCAACCAACAAAACACATGATTCATATTATTCGCGATCGCGCAACTAAAGAGCAACTAGACGAAATGCTACAAATGCTTGGTACTTACATCAAGTTAGCTGTAGATATTGAGCGTAATATCCTTGCAGGTGGTGGCGAATTTCACGCTGACTGTGAAGCCGCGTTACTAGAAGATGGCAGCGAACAGAAAAATATCTGGGGTGCTGATTGGTATCCTGAAGAACAAGAAGTCACTTATGAATCTTTGATTAACATTCGACCATTACAAAATAATCGATCGTCAGAGATTCAAGATCCGCAACTGCGACAGCGAATTGCAGAAGTTGTTAAGGCTTTACTTGGAGGAATTTAAATTTATGCAAGATTGGAACAGGCTAAAAGAAAGGTTTTTGAAAGATACAATTTCAACTCGGATGGGCAGTACTGCTGCAAATCTCTCTCGAATCAAGACGCTCACCCAAAAGGCAATTAGCCGTAAAACGATTGAGTACTTATTTCAAGAAAGTAAATACTTTATCGAGTGGATGGTGAGGGATGTAGATGTTGAAATTGCTGTAGAATTTGTTGAACTGCAACGGCAGATCGTTAACTGGCAAATACATTGGGCGGAAATTTGGGATAACCCTGAAGAGCGCCAAAAGGTCGCTGATCGCTCGCAATTTTGGGCAGATCGCATTTTGCAACTGTCTGGCTTGTTGTAAGGGCTACTATTTTTTACCTCTGATGCCGCTAGGCGCATAACTTTATTTTCGTTCAATT
>Ga0272446_1005155_pt1 | contig 14642 bp, 14 predicted proteins | sample YNPCB0061_FD_194587 | JGI IMG/M metagenome (GOLD analysis project Ga0272446, IMG submission 194587) | Hot spring microbial mat communities from Yellowstone National Park, WY, United States - YNP-CB-006-1 | ecosystem: Environmental > Aquatic > Thermal springs > Hot (42-90C) > Sediment | place...
GACAACCCACCCCGGTAGCCATTGCCCGTGGAAGTCCGCCCTGCCCGTTGCGCCCAGGTTTTGTCCCAATAAAAACCCTGCACCACCCCCTGGTCAATCAAGGTTTGCGGTTGGGTGGGCGTGCATTCATCGTCAAACCGCCGGGCACTCACCCCCAGGGTCGGGTCTTCCATTAACGTCAATTGGGGGTCAAACACCCGCTGTCCCACCTTTGCCGCCAAAGGGGTCGCCTGTTGTACCACCGCCTGCCCCGACAACAAAGTTTCAAACAGCCCCACCAAAACACTCGCCACCGCTCGGGGTGTAAACAACACCGGCATTGTGCCGCTTGTGACCGAAGTGGTCGCTTCCGCCCAGGTGTATTTCTGAATTACATCCCGGAGCAATTGGTCATAATCCGGGTCATGCCCATCCGTCACCTCGTAGCTATAAATTTGCAAAAAATCCTCTCCCCGCACCCAATTTCCCCCCACACTGGCACTGAGGGATTGACGCTGGTAATGGGCTTGTGCGCCCCTGTCGGTGAGGATTTGCACCTCCCCACAACTGGGATTGAACCCCACATCCACCAAAATCTCCGGGTTGTAGTCATGCAGACGTGCCACCAAATCCTTACCAATGTCCACCAAGGTTTCAGTGGTGGGTAAAGTCATGGGCGGGCGGGTATCCTCCACCTGTTGCGCCGGGGCAAATTCAATCTCCGCCGGGTCGCCAATGGTAGCCGTTTCCAAAGCGGCGTTGACCAAATCCTCCAGGCGGGTCAAATCCGTACTGGCGGCAAACCCCAACCGCCCCTCCCGAATCACCCGCAACGCCACCCCCTCCACCGATTTAGTGGTCAGGGACTTGAGGCGATTATTTTCAAACTGCACCGGCTGGCTCTGGCTCCGCAGGTAATAAATTTCCACCCCCTCCGCCCGGGGTTTCGCCAAATCCATGATCGTGGTCAGGGCGGGATGATTCATCGGGATTGCCTGCAATAATTAACTTCACAATCGCTCGTTTATCCTAGCGTAGAATCCTATGCCCTCAACCGGTACTGAAATTCGCCAACCGGGAATAGCGCATCACCGGCTCTAGGGACTGGAGGATTTGCGCCCCGTAACTGCGATGGCAGACCCGGCTATCCAAAAGCGCCACCCGTCCCCCCCGCACCGGTGCCACCGCCCGTTGCAATTGCGCCAGGGTATGGGGCAGGAGATACTCCCGAAACCAATCCCGTCCCTCGTGACGCAGTGCCTCGATCCGTGCCATCACCAGGGGTTGCTCCCGGGGCGGAATCGGCAGGAGGGGAATGACCAGCAGGCTGGGGCTGGGGAGCCGTTCCTGATGGGTGCGCCAAAACTCCCAACCACTCACCAGGATGCCGTTTTCCTCCAAAGCAGTGCGCTCCCGTTGCACCCGGGAACCAAATTCCGCCGCCAAGGCCACCGTGAGTTGGGTCTGCAAGGGCTGTTCCTGCACCAAAATCACCACCAAGCCCGTCGCCAAGGGTAAAAGCCGGTGCAATTCCTGGCGCACAGCCTGGTAAAACTGGGGATGATTCGGCGGGGGCAGGTGGGCAGGGGCGTACAGATGCAGAACCTCATCCCGGGGGTGGGGGGCAAACCGGAACCGGGTCACGCCCGGCAAGGCAATCGTGCCCAAAGCCATTCCCAAACCCACCCAAGGCTGTTGCGGCCAGTGGTTCGCCAGTTCCGCCAAAGCCCACAGGGGGGAGCAATGCAGGGTGAATTGGGCAAGGGAGCGTTCCAGGGTCGCCCAACGCACACGCCGGGGTTGGGACTGGGGCCACACCGCCTGCAACCAGTTTTGCTCCGTTTCACTCAGTAACCACTGCTCGTAGGGGTTGGGGGGATGGCTGAGCAGGGAGTGGGTCAAAGCCAGTTGGGTTTCCCGAATCAATTCCGCCTGATGGGGTTGCGCCCACACCCATTCATCCCACGCCTGGGGACAACGGCTCTGGGTTAAAGCCGCCTCTGCCCATTGCTCCAGGTCGTCCAGACCATCCACCACCGTGGGCAATTGGGTGAGGGAAGAAGACGGGTTGGCTAATTCCTGCAACCAGCGCTGGGGGCTGAGCAACAGCAAGCCATCGGCAACGCCCGGCGGCCAATGCTCCCGATACAGCGGTTTTTCCACCGCCAGCCAGGTCCGTAGCCGGGGCAATTCCACCTTCAGCCAACGCCTTTGAATTTCCGCAGGAGCCACCAGCACCACCGCCCCCGGCCAGAGCAAAGCCGCCGCCAGGTACCCCAACCGGTACTGCCCCTGTACCCCCGCCAAACCCCCGACTTCCATGAGGGCACTCGGCCCCAACCGCAGGGCACGGGTCACCAAGCGCGCCAGGGTCAGATGGTGCGGCCAGGGCGGGATGGCCTCCGTTTGCAGTAAAGACCGCAGACGTTGATGGACTTCGACTTCCAGCATTTGGGTACAGGGAACTATGTTTATGCTACTCCCCCATCGGGCAAACCCACTGCTTGACCCAGCGGTGAGACCATCACAGCCAGGCAGATGGGTTAAATTCTGTGAAAATCTATAGGTTTTTGGTTGCCCAGGTGGACTCTTTTTTCCCCTGAAACCCAGGCCGATCATGGATGGTAAAATCAACAGCTTTTAAGGCTCTTTTGAGACTGCCGGTACTGGCGTAGGTCACAAATAAACAATGTTCCGCACTGTAATATTCCAAAAGTTGAATTAAATAATCTTCCTGCCATAATTCCTGAGACGTTTTAGAACTGTAGGCATCAAACAAAATACCCTCAATTTGGTTCTGCCATTGGGGTAGGTAGGTTAGTTCGTTTTCTAAAATTAAATGTTCCCTCAGCCAATCTCGTACCTGGGGCATTTCCCCCGGATAGTCTTGGGTAAATTTATCATCCCGCAGTTGCTGAATAGGCTCGATTTCCGACGGTTTCCCGGCTAACCAGTCTTGAAATTGCGCTCGCCAATAGTGTTCTGCTTCAAAACTGATCACCCAACAATGCCCTGATGACTGGGATTTTAACCATTCACAAGCGATCAGAATTTCAATATAACCCAACCCTAAACCCACGACCAAAAAATGGGGATTGGGACAGGTTTTGATCACCAATCGAATCGCTTCCCCATAAATATATTGCGTTTCTTGATAGGCACCACCGCTATGGTGCATACATTCCTGATTGGCGGTGCCCAAATCCCGGATGGTGGGGCTACCATCGCCAGTGATCACCGTCGCAAAACGTGCATGATAAATCAAACCCGCCGGTTGCCAGTTCATGGGGTAGGCTAAAATAAGAGGATAATTTGGCGTTTGGTAATCCTATCCTATGGCGGAAGCGTATCTCCTGGAAAAGTTGAAAGCGATTGAAAGCACCTATCAGGATTTGAATCGGCAGTTGGCTGATCCGGCGGTGGCGACTGACCCCCAGGAATTGCAACGCATTACCAAAGCCCGGGCGGCAATGGAAGCAATTGTCAGTACATTTGATGCGTGGCGAACCGCACAGAGAGAATTGCTCGATACCCAACAACTTTTGAAAGAAGCGGGTGAGGATCAGGAATTTCAAAAAATGGCACAGCAGGAAGTGGAAACCCTCAAGGAGAAATTAAACCGTCTCGAACAGGAGCTAAAAATTCTCATCCTGCCCCAGGACCCCAACGATGATAAAAACATCATGCTGGAAATCCGAGCGGGAACGGGCGGCGACGAGGCGGGCATCTGGGCCGGGGATTTAATGCGAATGTACAGCCGTTATGCTGAACGCCAAAACTGGCGGGTCAAACTGGTCAGCGAGTCCCCGGCGGAGTCCGGTGGGTTCAAGGAAGTGGTGTTGGAAATCGAAGGCGACCGGGTGTACAGCAAACTCAAGTTTGAAGCGGGAACCCATCGGGTGCAACGGGTGCCGGTCACGGAAGCGTCCGGGCGGGTGCATACCTCGACGGCAACGGTGGCGGTCATGCCGGAGGTGGACGAGGTGGCGGTGGAAATTAACCCCAATGATATTGAAATCACCACTGCCCGTTCGGGGGGAGCCGGGGGGCAAAACGTGAATAAGGTGGAAACGGCGGTGCATTTAGTCCACAAACCCAGTGGGATTCATATTCATTGCCAAGAGGAACGCACGCAATTAAAAAATAAAGAGCGGGCGATGCAATTATTGCGGGCAAAACTCTACGATTTACAACTGCAAGAACAGCAGGAATCCGTGAGTTCTCTCCGGCGTTCGCAGGTGGGCACCGGGGCACGTTCGGAAAAAATTCGCACCTACAATTACAAAGACAATCGGGTGACGGATCACCGTCTGAATCAAAACTTTTCCTTAAACGAAATCCTCGAAGGCGACCTGGATGCCCTGTTGCAGGCTTGTATTATTAAAGACCAGCAGGAGCGGTTAGCGGAATTGGCGCGCCAGACTTCTGCCAATTAGGTGCAGTTGGGATTGCATTTTGGGCGCTGGGGAATCACCACAAGCGTTGATTTTGCCAGGTATTGATTCCGCCCTTCCCACACACCAATTCCCAGTCTGGAAATGGATGAAAATCTATTCAGACCGTAAGCCATCTCATTATTTTTACCCCAGAAAGCGAGTATGATATGAATTAACACTCATCGGATGCACGTGTCCCTGGGCAGGGGTGTCTTCGTTTGGTGAACCCTATTGTGTGAACCGTTGTGAACCCTATGCGTCGTTGGCTTTCCCACCCCAGTCACTGGTCTATTACCACCCGGCTCACAGTGGTTTTGCTGTTGACGGGATTGGTACCGATGGGGGTGTCAGCGGTGCTGAATTTGCGGGCGAGTATCCACCAATTGGAAATCCGGGAGCATCGCAGTCTGGAATTGTTAGCCATGAGTACGGCGGCTCGGTTGGATCAATTGTTGATTGACCATCGGGAATCGGTGGTTGCCATGAGTTTACTGCCGGGGGTACAAAAATTTCTCCAAAAGCAAGATGCCAGCCCCACGGAACTACAAAATCTGAAAAAGGCTCTCCAGTCCGAACTGCGTACTTTTGAGCGGATTCATACCAATTTTGACCTGGTATTTCTCCTGAATCGGGATGGGGTTTGTGTGGCTTCGACGGTACCGGCAATGGTGGGGGTGGATTACCGCTTTCGGGGTTATTACCAAGAGTCTATTCGAGGCAAAACCGCCATTTCTGGGGTGATTTTTGGGCGGGTGACGGGGCAACCGGGGGTGTTTGTGAGTGCGCCGGTGCGGGATGGGCAGGGCAAAATCCTGGGGGTGGCGGCTTTGAAAATTAATATTTCTCTCATTCAAAAAATTGTCTCAGCGGCACAGGTGGGTAAGCAGGGGGAGGCGTTTTTAATTGACAGCTATGGGGTGATTATGGCGCATACCAATCCTGAATTGGTGTTCCAGAGTTTGGCACCCCTGCCCGCCGATATTCAAGAACAAATTATCAATACCAGTTTGATTCCCTACATCACCAGCATCCGGGATTTGGATTTGAGTGTCCTGGCTGACAATTTGATTCAGGCGAAAGCACCGGGGTATGTGCGGGTGTTCCAGAATACTAACGGGCAGATGACCACCCTGGGCTATGCCCCCCTGCAGGTGGAACCCTGGGTGGTGGCGGTGGCGGAACCCCAGGCGCAGTTTCTCAGCCCGATTTGGCAGTTGGCGTGGCAGAATGGGGCGCAGTTTGTCCTGGTGGCGGGGTTGTTGGTTGCGGTGGTGGTCTGGGTCGTCCGCAGTATCAGCGGCCCGTTGCATTTGCTATTACTGACGGCGCAGGATTTGGAGCAGGGTATCTACGACCAGATGGGGCGGCTGGACAAAATCAGTGCCCAACCGGATGATGTGGGGCGTTTGGCGCGGGGGTTACGCAAGGCGGCGCTCCAAGTGCAAGCCCGGGAGGAACAATTGAAACAACAGGTGACCAATTTGGTGATTACCATTGACCACCAAAAAAAGGAAAACCACGTCCAAGAAATCACCGGGTCAGACTATTTCCAAACCCTGCAAAATCGGGCGAGAGCCTTGCGAGAACGGCGTTAGGAAGCCCGCTGGGAGAGGGTGCGTTCCCGGTTCTGCTGGGCATACATTTCCCGCAGGACAATGGCCGGGTCAATCCACCGCCCCGCATGGCGCAAGCCCCAGTGCAGATGCGGCCCCGTGGTGCGTCCGGTCATCCCCACCCGACCAATCCGCAGACCGGCGGTGACCCACTGCCCCTGGCGAATGTTCAAACCGCTATTGGGGTCATGCAGGTAAACCCCCTGGCTATCCTTGGCGGCCCGCCCCCGCAGATGACAATAAATATGCTCCCATTGCCCCGACTGCACCACAATCCCCGTCCCACAGCCCGCATCATTGAAAATTTCCACCACCCGGCCATCCCACCAACTGCGGATGTAGCTCCCTTCCGGGGCGGCCAAGTCCAAGCCGTAGTGGAAACGCCCCCAGCGGGGGCCAAAGGGGGAGGAATAGGTCTGGAAATTTTCCACCGGGAAGGAACCCAACGCCCAGGATTGGGGTTGCATTTCCGGGCGCAAAATCGCCACCGGCTCCGGGTTGGCGGCAATCCCCCAATGGTCGGGAGCGGTCACCGGACTGGGCTGGGGGCTAGGCTGGGCGGCAACCACTGGCGGCCCATCCCCACCCCGTACCACCATCACCCCCCCCAAACGGCCAATTTGTTGCACCTGCACCTGCCACTGGGTTTGCCCCGGCGGTACCTGCAGAATCACCCGGGTCACGGGCGGTTGATTGCTCACTTGTACCACCCGGAGATTCTGTACCCCCAACTGCGCCAACTGGGGCAAGGGCTGGGGTTGGTAACTGGGAGACAGGGCGGTATTGCCCAAATCAATCCACACCTGCCGACCATCTCCACTGCGATCTACCCGAGTCGCCCCGGTTGTGCCCTGGGTTTGGAGAAAAATACCCTGTTCCGTCACCCGCAGACCCCGCAGAATCGCCCCCGTCCCAGGCTTGTCCTGACTTTGTAATAATTCCGACTGCACGGGAGCCGCCGCCACCATCCCACCGGGGAGTTGAATCCGCCAACGACCCTCCCCCACCCCTTGCACCTGCACCTGTTCGGCGGTCACGGTTTGACCGGGGTGAAACTCGACCACGATCCGGGTGGTGGTTTCATTAAATTGGGCGACCCGCACCTGGCGCACTTGCCCCCGTTGAAAATTCTGGATGTCCCGTCCCGCTGGCCACTGGGTATTGGGCAGGTCAATCACCACCCGAGTCGGCTGGGCCAACACCTGCACCTGGGGCGAGGTCGGGCTTGCCGTCCTCAGTTCGAGTAAATGGGTATCCGGGTTAAATTGCCAATGGTCGAGCTGGGCGGCTTGGGCGGGAACGGCCAACAACAAACATCCCCCCGCACCCGGCAGTATCCAGGTGGTTTTCATTAGACTATCTCCCTAATTGCTGAGAAGCTGTGTGGATCGGGGTGAGAAGCTTTTTTTCATGAGCAAGTATGTTGATTATTTTAACCCGGTCTGTCAAGTCGGCCAATCCAATGGCTTTGCCTGTAGAACCCATTTGAGAGGTGCAGTAGGGGATAAGCGTCAGCCGATCATGCAATAAATGCAACTGAGGTGAAGTTTTGTCCCAAGCATTGGAGCAATCCATTACCTACCTGGCTATCACAGGCGTAAAATCTATTTTTAGCGATGAGGAATTAATAGGGGTTTTCCTGATTTCACATAAGCAGAGACCCGAACCATGAATCTAAATCAGCCTGGGTGGTAAAATCCAGGAGAGCTTCCCCCAAAGACTCCAATTGTTCCAGGGATAGGGATTGAATTTTTTGGATTTGTGCTGGGGATAAACTACCGAGTTTGCGTTGAAGCTGACGCACAATTAAAGCATACCGTCCCTGTAGTTCCCCTTCTTGTCGTCCCTGTAGTTCTCCCTCTTGATAAACTTCTTGGTAAAAACGAGTTTGTTTCAACTCCACCAGCCCCAACATCTCCATAATGACTCGCCCTCCTTGTCCTGGAAATTTACGCACCAATGCTTCTACTACCCATTCTAACCATTGCTCCCCCGCCTGTTCCAAAATCCCTTGCCCAATTGCCACCGCATCCGCCGCTGGTGCCACAATCAAACGTAACAGTTCCATCTCAACCGATGCCTGGGCAGGTAACTCATTTAAGTAAATTCTCTCGACTCGCCAATAGTTCAAATAGGATTCCAAATTGGGAATGACTCGCTCCGTATTGCGCTCAGCATAGAGCACTAAAATTCTCCCAGGATTGACCGGTTGATATTGGGATAAATAGGTTGCCAATTCATTTTGTAAACGATAGTAAAATCTGGCATCTGGTTGCATCTGCGCCTCAATTAAAATGAAAGGCAGATTGGCATCAGGTTCGATGGGTAATAGTAAACCATCCAAGCGAAACCCAAATTCCTTGAGTTCTACGGACTGGAATTGATAGGGAATTGGGGGCAGGGGTAAACCGAGCAATTGAAAGGCAAAGTTAGGAGCCTGTTGGAATAGTTTATAAAATAAATTATCTGTTCGCACGGTACCTCGCTCGATGGGATAAATTAAACCATGATTAATCGAATAAGCATATCCTGTTTGACAACCAAGATTGCCATGATACCCAATCTCAAACCATCTATAGCAATCTTATTACCCAGAACCACAGCGGGGCGGTGCCCGGCGACGAGAAGTGAGGAGTGAGATTCCCTAGAACCAAATGCGGGGCGATGCCCTGCCACCCATTTTTAGAAGTGCCCTTGATACAAGCTCATAACCCAATAGCTCGGCTATGACACCAAACAGTTCTGACTCGCAACAAACCATACCCACCCCAAGGGGTTCAGCAATTTTTTCCAAAATCAACACTAATCCGATAAATTTACTGTAGAATAAAGCATATTCAGTTAACTAACGGCGAGGGAATCAGGTTGCTGGGGCAGTTATTGACGGTGGGGCTAGTGGCGGGTTTGGCGGGGGGAATGTTTGGCATCGGGGGTGGGGCGATCATGGTGCCTGCCCTGGTGTTGTGGTTGGGGTTGGATCAGAAGGTGGCGACGGGTACGTCTTTGGCGGCTCAGGTTCTGCCCATTGGACTGCTGGGGGCTTGGGTCTATCACCGCAGCGGCAATTTGCAGTTGAATTACGCCGTGATTATGGTCGTGGGTTTACTGCTGGGGAATGGGCTGGGGGCGGTGTTTGCCAACCAACCCTATATCAGTAGTGAATTGATGAAAAAACTCTACGGTGGCTTTTTGTTGGTGTTGGGTCTGCGGTATTTGGTGTGGCGTTGAGGTTGATAATGAAGCTGATACAGCGCAAGGAAATGCCCAGAATGGAAGGAACCAATTGCGTAACGGTGCGGGTGCGGGTACCGGCGGGGGGACAGGAGGAGCCGGTCTTGTCCCAGTTGATCACCCAGTATGGGGTGACGGTGAATATCCAGGCGGCTTTGTTTGACCCCCAAAATCAGGCGGAAGCCTGGCTTGACCTGGAATTGTACGGTACCCCAACGGCTTTGACGGCTTGCTTGGCGGTGATGCAGTCCCGGCAGTGGGAGTTGGTTTCCCAGTCTGCCATGACGGAGGTGACGGGTGTGCCTACCCCGGCCCCGGTGACCCCTGCCACCAATGGGGGGGTGCAACGCAGTCATATCCATGTGCGGATTCCCAAGGCGGCCTGTGATGTGCCGATTTTGTCCGGGCTGGTGTCGGGGCATGGCTTGGTGGTGAATTTGCGGGGCGGGTTGCTCAGCCCCAGCCATGAGGATGACGGTTGGTTTGACCTGGACGTGCAGGGGACAGCGGCGCAAATCCAGAGTGGGCTGGACTACCTGCGCCAACGGGGGTTACAGGTGTGGCAACAGGAGCAACGGGCAGATTGGTCGGTGTAATGGGAGGAGGTTGAGGATGGGGATTGTGGTGGAGCGGGTTTCCAAACGCTTCGGCAGTTTTCAGGCGGTGGATGAGGTCAGTTTAGAAATTGCCAGTGGCTCCCTGGTGGCGTTGTTGGGGCCATCGGGTTCGGGGAAATCCACCCTCCTGCGGTTAATCGCCGGTCTGGAAACCCCGGATACGGGCAAAATTTGGTTGACCGGGGAAGATGCCACCCATCGCCAGGTGCAGGAGCGAAATATCGGTTTTGTATTTCAGCATTACGCCCTATTCAAACACATGACCGTGCGGCAGAATGTGGCGTTTGGCTTAGAGGTTCGCAAAGTGCCCCGCCCACGGATTCAAAAACGGGTGGACACCCTGCTGGAATTGGTGCAACTCCAGGGGTTGGGAAATCGTTACCCCGCCCAACTCTCCGGCGGACAACGGCAACGGGTGGCGCTGGCACGGGCTTTGGCGGTGGAACCCCAGGTACTGCTTTTGGATGAACCCTTTGGGGCGTTGGATGCCCGAGTGCGCCAGGAATTACGCAGTTGGTTGCGGCGACTGCACGATGAGGTTCACGTCACCACCGTGTTTGTCACCCATGACCAGGAGGAGGCGATGGAACTCTCCGACCAGATTGTGGTGATCCACAAGGGACGGGTGGAGCAGGTGGGTACCCCAGCGGAAATCTACGACCATCCGGCCACCCCCTTTGTGATGAGTTTTGTCGGCCCCGTGAATGTCCTCCCTGGGGATGCGGGGTTTCTCCAACGGCAGGGGATGGGGGTGCTGAATGGGCAGGCGTTTTTGCGTCCCCACGATATTCTCATCCGCACCGACCCCCACGAAACCTATACCCCCGCCCGCATCCAGCGGATGTTGCACTTAGGGCGGGAAATTCGGGTGGAACTGACCCTCGATGACGGTCAATCCCTGACGGCGCAGGTGGATCGGGAACGCTTTTTACAGCTAGAACTCCAGCCCCAGCAACGGGTCTATGTGCGCCCCCGGTCAGCCCGTTCCTTCCCTTTGCATTATTCAATTTGAATGAGATTAAGGGCACCTCTATTGATTTGCACCCATTATCGCAAACCAACAACGGGGGCAGGGCCCCTGCGACCCAGTTTGAGAAGTGCCCTTAAATGAGCAAATTTGCGTCAGCAATGTTCAGCCTAGGTCATGGCCCCGGAAAACCCATAAAACTCGAGTGGGAAACCGGTATATACTAAGGATGATGGTTCTTCCGTAAGCATCCCCCGTGGAATTGTCCTGCAAAATCGAGTACGCACTGCTGGCGCTGATGGCTCTGGCCGATGGTTTTGGTCAGGATGAACCCGTCCAAATCAGCCAAATTGCCCAGGAGCAAGCCATTCCCGACCGTTACTTGGAGCAACTGCTGGCCGCCCTGCGCCGGGGTAATCTGGTGCGGAGTCAGCGGGGAGCCAAGGGCGGTTATTTTCTGGCTCGTTCCCCTTGGCAGATCAACCTGTTTCAGGTGTGGCAGTGTTTGGAGGGAGAAGCTCCCGTCGCCAACCCAGCCGATACTCCTGAACGGATGGTGATTCGCCAGGTGTGGCAGGAGACCCAGCAGGCAACCCAGGTGATTTGGCAGGGATATACCCTAAAGGACCTGTGCCAGCAACGGGACAACCTGCGGCGGCGAGATTTGATGTATTACATTTGACCAACCCAGCCCTATGCGTATTGCCAACAGCATTACCGAATTGATTGGGCGTACCCCCTTGGTGCGTCTGAACCGGATTCCCCCTGCCCACGGCTGTGTGGCGGAAATTGTGGTTAAGTTAGAAAGCATGAACCCGGCGGCCTCGGTCAAAGACCGGATTGGTCTGCACATGGTCGTAGCGGCGGAACGGGCGGGGTTGATCCGGCCCGGGGAAACGGTGCTGGTGGAACCCACGTCTGGTAATACGGGCATTGCCCTGGCGATGGTGGCGGCGGCTCGGGGCTATGACCTGATTTTGACCATGCCGGAGACCATGAGCCTGGAGCGGCGGGCGATGTTGCGGGCCTACGGAGCCAAATTGGTGCTGACCCCCGGTATGGAGGGAATGGGGGGTGCGATTCGGACGGCTCGGCAACTGGTGGAAACCACCCCCAATGCCTATATGTTGCAACAGTTTCAAAACCCGGCCAACCCGGAAATTCACGCCCTGACGACTGCCGAGGAGTTGTGGCAGGACACGGACGGTCGCATTGATATTTTGGTGGCAGGGGTGGGCACCGGCGGCACAATTACGGGGGTTGCCCGGACATTGAAACCCCGCAAACCCAGTTTTCAGGCGATTGCCGTCGAACCCGCCAACAGTCCCGTCCTGTCCGGGGGGGCACCGGGGCCCCACAAAATCCAAGGCATTGGGGCGGGGTTTGTGCCGGAGGTCTTGCAGATGGACTTGATTGATGAAGTCATCCCGGTCAGCGATGGGGAGGCGATCACCTGGGGGCGCAAACTAGCCCGGGAAGAGGCTCTCCTATCGGGAATTTCCAGTGGAGCGGCGCTGGCGGCGGCAGTACGGGTGGCCCAACGCCCGGAAAATGCCGGGAAAATGGTCGTGATGGTGCAACCCAGTTTTGGGGAACGGTATCTCAGCACCCCCCTCTTCCAAGACCCGGAACTACTGGGGGACTAAAACGTAGCAATCTCAGATAATTTATGTGAATCATAAAGATTACTGAGAACCAGGGCGGGACAATGCCCTGTAATTTTTGATTTTGCAAATATAAAGTTTTTATTCACAACTCAAATGTGATTTTTATATCAAGGGTAAGTGGATAGCACTGGTAAGCGGGGTAGTCCCTACTTTTTCAGAACCTGGCATTCCAGGGATCAGATTCTCGGTTGGTTTGGATGAAAAGCAGTATTTTTCAGTAATTATCCTGAGCATCGCCTATTTCATTCAACGTAAATATAGCAGTCCTAAATGAGAATAGAACAGGGGTTGCAGGGGCACTACCGCTGTCCTTAGTTTTGGGTAATATGGGCATTCCTACGATGGGATTTGTGATTGGTTCAAATAAATAAAGGTTCCCCTTAGTCCACTTCAACATGAGCTTTTTGTGATTCAGTTTTTCCCACCACTTTTGCCCATTCCAAAATCCTTTTTGACCCATTTTTCTCTCCATATCGTTAATGTTAATTAACTCACGGATGCATCTAGGAATCAATTAATAGAGGTGCCCATTAGTAAGGTGAAGCTCTTGAACATAAAGCTAGGTTTGAGTAGAAAGTTGACGAGGACGATGGGGACATCCTGCCATAATCCGATGAATCGCCAGAACTGTTTGCCGTTCACATTTTTGTTGAATGGATTGCGGAATAAAGTTGAGAATTTTCTCCCGGTTATATCCAGCAATAAAAGCCGCATATTGCACAAGTAAATTGGGGTAAGATAACACCAAGCCATATTGTAAATCTTCGGGAATTTCTGAAACGTGATGATGCCAACGAAAGTCATCAACCGTCAGCCATGCGGTAACAGCAACAGGCAAGATCACCCGTAAAATGTCCTGCTCCATCAATACATACACCAACGGACGGCCATCCGTGGCATAGGTTACGGTACTATTAACTTTCTTTGTTTCTAAATCAATCCAATTCGCCCCTAAAGTCAACAGTCGAAAATAAGCAGTCATAAAATCAGTTTGCGCTGGATACTGACACCACCAGTTTTGGCGACTGATAGGGAAAAAATTGGTCGAAGTACCTAAAAACCAACCTGCCTGATTAGCAAAAATCTTCTGCCGAAAGGTATCCCGCAGTCCAATGGGGGCAAAATTCTCGATAGCAGTACGTTTGCTCATTCAGCCTCAGACAACCCAACAACTATCATGGTAAAGCCAAGTCATCGAATTGGGATTAATTGTGATGCGAACGACGAAATCAGGCATAAATACTGCCCATTGCCCGACTAATCTCAGTAAATTTTGCCACCAGTTGGGGCGGTTGCACGACTTTAACATCCTGACCATACCCCAAAATCCACCGTTGTAGGTCAATATCATCCACACTCCAGCACGGGAGTTGCACCCGGAAACGATTAGGAAAGCAGGGGTCTCCCGTTTTCGGTAGGTTAAACATCGGTTCTTTTTTATTAGGAGTTATTCCATTCAGTTTAGGAGACATCTGCATTTTATTTTTGGGAAAACGATTGGTGCCCTCGCTAACAAATTGAAAAATGTAATCACTAAACCAAAGCTCTAGGGTGATTTCGAGATGGCGACGTTGACCACTTTTAGCACTTAAATATTGCCTTTGTAACTGTGCATCCCGTCCTAAATAAATACTACTACTTGCTTGATAAAGTTTCTGTAATTTTGCTAAGGATATTTGTTGGGTTTTCATATCCCGTGCTTGCGTTTGTTTTTGTCCTAAAAACAGCCGGTCTAATCGCTCAAAACATAACAGTCCCTGGGATGCACCTTCAGCTAATTCATAACCCAGATACCAAGCGATATTATGAAAAACTAACTGTAGCGGCCATGCTTTAAAAAAACCTAGTTCTGCCTGATTTGGATAACGGGCAGCTCCTTGAAGATGGCGAAATTCTAGGAGTTGACCAGCAAGGATGGCTTCTTCAATCAATTGGGGCGTATGGGCAATTGAACTACTGGGCAATAGGCTGTGATCTATGATTGTGCGATTGGCAATAGCCCGCACAGGATAAATATCTGATGTGGTGATTTTGCTGTATTCCAATCGCTGTTTGAAGGTTTCGTACACAGATAAGGATGCGGGATCGGTTAGGCTGGTCGCCTGGGCTTGAAGTAGTTGAAAAACCTGGAG
>Ga0272446_1005156_pt1 | contig 14642 bp, 17 predicted proteins | sample YNPCB0061_FD_194587 | JGI IMG/M metagenome (GOLD analysis project Ga0272446, IMG submission 194587) | Hot spring microbial mat communities from Yellowstone National Park, WY, United States - YNP-CB-006-1 | ecosystem: Environmental > Aquatic > Thermal springs > Hot (42-90C) > Sediment | place...
GCAGCGCGGTGGTCGGGCGATGGCTCCGTCGAACGACACGTTTGACCTCCTCAGTACGCCGGGACCGGCGAGAACGAGCGGGTGGCCGTGTCGCGGTCCGCTCGATGGACCGCGGTGGCGAGCGTGGTGCCGTCCACCTGGAGGTTGACCGTGATCGGCGGCGACGCGGGCGGCGTGGCAGGCGTCATCGGGAAGGACGCGGGCACGGCCGGCGTCATCGCCGCAACGGCAGGCATCGTGGAGGTGGCTGCGTCGAGCGCGGTCAGCGTCGAACCCGCGGGCGCCACGGTCACCCCGGCCGTGACCTCGTCGACGCCCTCGAGCAGCCCGCGCTCGATGTCCTGGCGCAGGCTGCGGATTGCGTCGGCCCCGCCGAGGGCGGCGCCGAAGACGCCCGCGATGGTGTCGATGACGCCCGCGATGGTCTCGACGAAGCCGAGCAGGAGCTGCGCGAGGAAGTTGATGGTGTTGAGCACCACCTTCTTGAAGCCCACCCACACCTGCGCCCAGTTGCCGGTGACGAGGCCACCAAGGATGTCGACCACGCCGCCAATGAAGCCCACCACCGAGCGGAACGCCGCGATGATGACCGCGAGGCGGTTCACGACGAACGACACCATCACGCCGATGGCGCCCGCGATGCCGGCCGCAACGTAGCCGATGACCTGCCCGAGGAACTCGGCCATGGACCGCAGCGCGTCGAGCGAGCCTCCTGCCTGACCGCTGGCGCTCGACGTGAAGCCAAACATCGCCCCGAGCTTGCCGAGCTCCTGGAAGACCAAGGAGACCGCGTTCTTGACGGCGTCGAACACGGGCTGAAGGGGCGCCATCGCCGAGCGGAAGGTGTTGATGGCGCTCGTGACGACGTCGATGACGAACGTGAGCGCGCCGACGAAGACCTCGACGAGCACGCCTGCGATCTGTCCGAGGATGCGGCCGAACGCGGCGAAGTCGTCGGACGGGATGCCAGCCGCTGCATTGGCTGACTCGCCCGCGACGAGGCCCAGCGCCTGGCCGAGCCTGGTGAGCGCGCCGACGAAGGCCTCGAACACGGGCGCGGCTGCCTCGATGGCGGCGCTGAAGCCCTCGCCGATGCCCTGGAAGAAGCGCTGGATGCGGAAGGCGATCTGGTAGACGCGGATGAGGAACGTCTTGAGCCCCGCGTTCTCAGCGCGGTTCAGCTCCTCGCGCACCGCGCCGGAGAAGCCGCCCTGCTCGAAGAGCTGCACGAGCCCTCGGAAGGCGAGCTTGATGCGGTCCCACACGCGCGCGAAGAAGTCGGCGATGCCGCCGACGTTGCTTCGGAACGCGACGACGAAGCCCGCCACCACCGCCGCGAGCACGCCGAAGATGAGGATGGCCGGAAGGATGGTGGCCATCAGCCCGCCGAGCGTGATGCCCGCCGCCTTGAGCCCGATGAGGAGGAGGGCGAAGCCCGCCTTGGCGGCGATGACCGCGCCGACCAGCGCGACGACGGCGCCCGCCCCGACCACGAAGGCCGCGAAGGCCCGTTTCACAGGTGCCGGGAGCTGCCGGAACACGTTGAGCACCGCGTTCACGACCTCGACGACGATCGTCACGAGCGGCTTGAAGACCTGCGCGAACGGCTCGCCTGCGACGATAGCGAGGGTCTCGAGCGAGCCCGCGAGAAGCTGCTACTGCCCCTCGAAGGTGTTGAGCATCTGCTCGCGGAAGCGCGCGGCCGTGCCCCCTGCGTTCTCGAACTGATCGCGCAGGTACGCGATCGCCGCTGCGCCGCGCAGCGTCTCCCCGGAGTTCGTGCGCACGCCGTTCGTGACCTGCGTGAGGATGGCGTTCACGCCGCCGAGCGCCTCGCGTCCGAACGTCGACAGCAGGAAGGCCGACCGCTGCGCCTCGCTCATGCGATCGAGCTGGGGAGCGAGGTCGCCGAGGATGTCGAGGAAGCTGCGGAAGCGGTTCTGCGAGTCCGTCACCGACACGCCGACGCCGCGCAGCGCCTGCTGGACGCGCGGATCGGCCATGCGTTCCATCGCGACCGCGACGGCGGTGGAGGCGCGCTCGACGCCGGGCACGACGTTCTTCACGAGCCCGAGCGAGATGAGCGTCTCGGAGAGCGACTGGTGGAGCGCCTGCGCTCCGCGCGACGCCGTGCCGAGGGCCAGCGGCAGCTCACTTGCATCGAGCGCGAACACGTTGACCGCCTGCAGCATGCGGTCGACGGAGATGGAGGCCTCGTCGATGGAGAGGCCAAACGCCTTCATCGCCTGCGATGCGAGCCCCGCTGCCTGCGACGGCGTGAGCTGGCCGAGGGAGCCCGCCGCGAGGTCGAGCACTGGGTTCAGGAGACGGACCGACTCGGTGACGTTGAAGCCGGCGGCGGCCAGGTCCTGCAGCGCCTGCGTCGCCTGCGTCGGCGAGAACTGCGTGGCGAGGCCCGCTTCGATGGCGGCGTCGTGGAGCCGAGTCAGCTCCTCGGCGGTCGCGCCCGCGATGGCACCTGCGGAGGCGACGGCCTGCTCGAACCGGCCGGCTGCGTTCGCCAGCGAGAACGCGGCCCCCACCGTCGCGGCGCCGGCCGTGAAGACGGCGAGGCCCACGCCGAGCTGCTGGAACGCGCTCTGGATGTTCTCGGTGCCGAGCCCGACGCGACGGTCGAGGCTCATGAAGTTGCGCTCGAGGTTGCCGATGGCGCCCGACGCGAGGTCGCGCGCGGTGAAGACGAAGCCGAGGCCGAGGTTGTTGAGGGCCACGGGTCACTTCCTCCCTCGACCGTTGCGCGCGGCCTTCTCCAGCTCCTTCGCCTCCCGCGCGCGCTGGCTCCCGATCCGCTCGATGAGCCAGTCGCGATCGGTGGTCGGCAGGTCGAGGGCGTCCTCCAGCGTCACCGCGAGGCCCGAGCCTCCGTGCTGCTGCCAGCAGAGCTGGAAGAGACCCTCGCGCCAGGTCTCCATGCTCACGTCGGGGAAGAGCTGCTCCGGGCCTTCCGCCTCGCGGTCCTGTCCTTGCCCGGCAGGAAGAACCCCTTGTCGAAAGGGAGCTCGACCTCCTGCGTCTGGAAGCACTCGGGGCACTCGATCTCGATGGTGGTGTCGACGCCGCAGTCGACGCGGTCGAACTCGTCGACGAGGAAGTCGGCATCGCGCATCGTCAGGTCCTCGAGGAACTGGCGCTTGGCCTTCGCGTCCACGCCGTCGACCTCGAGCACGCGGTAGGCGAGCACCGCCGAGAGCAGCTTGTCGGGTGCGGAGCGCTGGAGCGCGGGCAGCTTCCGCTCGTCATCGCCGGTCAGCAGCTTGAACGCGACCTTCTTGCCCGCGTCGGGCAGCGTGGTCTCGAAGCGGTTCCCGCTAACGAACGCGGCGCGGCTCTCCTCGGAGAGCTTGCGCACCGGGAGCTTCGTCAGGTCGATCTCCCAGTCGATGCGCGCGCGGCAGTTGTCGTTCCGGCACGAGACGCCGAAGGCGTACTCGGGGCCGTAGGTCAGCGCGCGCACCATGAGCAGCGCGAAGAAGCGATCGCCCTGGAGCACCTTGCCGAGATCGAGCTTGGCGACCTCGGCGAGAGCGTAGGGTCCGGGGTCGAGGGTCTCCTCCCAGCAGGCCGCGAGCAACTCGTCGACCTGGCCGCCGCTCTTGGCGAGCTTGCGGTCCGCGAGGACGCGTTCCTCGCGCACCTTCATGCCGCGAACGCGGCCCTGGAGCCCCGAAGGGCACGTGATGACGTCTGCCATGCGCTGCCTCCACGGGGGCAAAGCCGGCCGAGGAGCGTGCGGGGGGACAGAAGCCATGTACCGCATGTACCGTCGGAAGATTCCGGGAGAAACTGCGTGCATGAGTGCTGACCGAACCATCGACCTCACGCAGCTCTTGGCCGACGTGCCGGATCTTGAACAACTACCCGGGGTGTGCCGGGACGGCGTGTTCGCCGGTGCGCCGTTCGAGGTCGCGTGGGACGGCACTTGGCGAACCACTCATCGACGAGGCCCCTTCGGGCTCACCCTCGACGACGTGTCGCGGGACGACATCATCGTCGACACGGCCCAGGGAGTCCTGACGCTTCGACGACCACTCGCGACCAACTCGAACTCGAGTGGCCAGGTTTCCGGCGTCGCCATCTCGTCGTCGCTGCGCGTCGCCGGTACAGAGGGATCGCCGACCGCGCTGTTTCGCACGTATGTCTCCACTCCCGACCTGACCTCGAAGGTGTGCTTCCCCGAAGGCTATGTAGATCCGACCCTCAGGTTTCAGGCTACGGCTCGCCTACCTCTCGTCCTGGGCACGACGGCCATCGACGTCCTCTTCATTGCTCGAGGCCCCTTCTTGATCGTCGAGGCTCCTGCTGAGTCTGGTGTCGCCGACGCCGCCGCGCGCTTCCGAGAGGTCTCGGGAGCCATACGCATGGTGCTCTCGTACCTCCTCGGCATCCGATTGGACCGTCGCAACTGCGACGTCCAACTCGACTCAGCCGGTCGCGTTACGCAGGTCGACTGGTTCGCTGGTCGCTCGGGCTCGGAGGACACCATCTATCGCCCGATCCCGGTGTCATGGTCAGAGTGGGTGGCTGCGAGCCGTGCGCTCGGGCTTCAGGTTCGTGGCGGGCCGCTCGTTCCAAGCATCGTGTCCGCGATGGTGCAGACGTTCCTCGCCGAGCCGGGCCTCGCCGCGCCGATTGAGTACTTGCTGCGTTTTCACGAGGTGCCTGTCGAGATGCGCGGTGCGTTCTTGTCGGTCGCGTTGGAGAGCCTCACCGACCAGTTGCAAAAGAAGGGCCTGTTCGAATTCCCCAAGCCGCTGCCGGAGGAGCAGTGGACCTCCTTCCTCAAGGCAGCTCAGGGGCTCGTTGATTCCCAGACCGACTGGCCCAAGGACCAACGCGAAGTAGTTCTGTCGCGTCTTCGCAATCTCAACAGCCCAACCAATGCGGCGAAGCTTACGGTCCCGTTCGAGGCTCTTGGGGTAAAGCTCTCCGAAGACGAGCGAAAGGCAATCGACAAGCGCAATCGCCTGCTCCACCAAGGACGCTTGCTGAGCCCCGATTACGTTCGCGAGAACCGTCAGGCGTGGAAGGAAGCGTACGCGGTCGAGATGCGCATCTACACCGCGGTGAACAAGTTGCTGCTCGTTCACATGGGCTACCGCGGGGCGTTCATCGATTGGGGCGCGGGGACCGTCGGCGAGGCGCCCGACGTCTACGGGCTCATCACTGGATGAGTTCGAAGAAGTCGTACGTGAGCGTGACCGACTCGATGACGTTCTCGTCGCTCTCGTTGTCCCACTCGCCGGCGACGAACTTCACCGGCCACGCGCGGGAGAGCGACCAGCGGCGCAAGGTGAGGCCGTCGCGGTCCTGCTGCACGATGTCGAGGTTGCGCTTGTAGTTCACGTCGGTGAGGCCGAGCCCGCTCGACGTGATGGCGACGTCCTGGAACCAGTCGAAGAGGTCCCGATCCTGCGTCGCGCCGCGCTCGAGCGTCACGTCCGAGAACGTGAGGCGCCCGGGGCTCTTGTTCGGGATGAGCGAGCCGCCCTCGAAGTACTGCACGTTGGCGACCTCGACGGAGAGCTCGCTCGCCTTCTGGAAGCCGGCGTGGCCGACGTCGTCGATCTCCACGACGAACTTGAACTTCTTGTGGAAGCTGCGCGGGTTGCCGATGACGGTCATGGGTTAGCTCCTCATCCCTCTGCGGCCGCGAGCTCGGCCTCGAGCGCGCGCGTGTCCTGGCTGATGCGGAGGATGATGAACTCCGCGGGCTTGTTGGTGGCGAGGCCCACGCGGGCGATGAGCTTGCCGGCGAAGATGACCGTGGGCGTGTTGAGCTGCTCGCTCACGTCGACGAAGAACGCGGTGCTCGGCGTCTTGCTGCGGAAGGCGCCGTTGTTCATCTGCGCGAGCAGGAAAGCGGTGATGGTGCGCCGGACCTGCGCGCGCAGCCCCTCGGTGTTGTTCTTGTGCCGCGCGAACTGGAGGCCCTGCTTCAGACTTCGCTCGATGAAGATGACGCCGCGACGCTCTGCGACGTACGGGAAGTTGCCGCTGCTCTTGAGCGTGCGCGAGCCATCGATGAAGCGCGGCAGGCCCGGGCCCGTGGTCAGCGGGTTGATGCGGTGCGGATAGACGAGGTCGCGCTTGTTCTCCTCGAGGACCTCGTCCGTCTCGAAGCCGAGCACCCCGAACATGCGGCCCGCCTCGATGCCCGCGGGCGGGTCGTAGACGCCGCCCGGCTGCGCGGAGTCCGTGCGCGCGAAGACTCCGGCGACGATGCCCGAGGGCGGGACGACGAGCTGCTCGGCCGACCCGAACACGCTCTTGGCCGGGTTTAGCACCTTCACCCGAGGCCAGTAGATCGCCCCGAACTCGGAGAGCTCCTCGAGCGCGGCCGTCGTCGCGACGTAGGTGACGATGTCCGTCGCACTCTGGTTCGCAGGCGGGTCGAGCACGGCGAAGACCGCGCCGTCGCGGTCGACCTCGCAGTAACGCACCATCGCGTTGTGGACGGCGGGCGTGGCGCGCCCGGGCACGAGGAGCAGGGACAGCTCCTGCACCTGGTCGAGCGCGTGAAGCCCCGTCTTGGCAGGCTCGCTGCCGATGAAGTCGTTGTCGTCGAGCCCCACGAGGCCGTCGCTCCCGCCCGCGAGAGCCACGGTCTGGGGCGGCGGGAGGGGCGCGCCCACGAGGAGCTGGTCGATGACGCGCACGTACACGGAGCCGTTGCGCGCGTCGTTGACCATGCTCTCGACGTAGCGCGCGTCGCCCGGGTTCATCGAGAGGTTCGGGAAGGACTCGCGGTACGCGCCGTCCTCCACGACGAGCAGGTCGAACGCGCTCGGCGAGCCGTTCGTGGCGGCGCGAACCTCGGCCTCGACGCGGTTCGCGTAGGCGCCAGGGTCCTTGCCCTCCACGCGCACTGCGTTGGCAGTGCCCGAGGCCGCGCCAGAGTGGAGAGCGCTGTCGAGCCCGAACGCGGCAGCCGTCGCGGCGTTGGCCTGCACGCTGGCGCCGGGACCGGTCGCGACGGTGCGCACGTCGAGCACGCCGCCGATGCCCGCGTCGACGGTCACGGTGGGGATCGCCGCCTCGACGACGGCCTTCACCTCGGCGACCTCGACGGCGCGCAGGTTCGCGACGTTGCCGCCGCCGATCGAGGCCGAGCCAGGGAACGCGAGCACTGCGTTGGCCGTGCCGCCCGTGACCTGCACGCGGCTCGCGGTGCCCTCGGTGTCGCTGGCGAGCCGAACGATGCCGCCCGGCGTGGTCGCGCGCCCGCCGACGATCACCGCGTTGATGGCGGCGGCGACCTCGGTGGCCGTGGCGTTGGCGATGTCGGCGAAGTCGGCAGCCGAGAACAGCACGGTCTGCTCGAGGCCGTTGTCGACGCGCAGGAGCAGCTCCATTCCGTCGGCGAGCGCATACGGACCCGCACCGCCCGCCGCCATTGCGGCCGCCGAGCCGTTGAACACCGCGTCGGCGTCGGGCGCGCCGTCCACCGCGAGGCGAACGACGTCTCCGTCGTGCAGCACGAAGGGCCCGGGCGCGGCGCCGAGCAAGATGCCCGGCGTGGGGCCGCCGCCCGCGACGAGGAAGCCCGCGGCGCGCACGGCGGTGGCGGTCGCGGCGTTGGCCACGTTCGAGTAGTGCGTAGTGCGGACCACCCAGAGCTGCGCCCCACCGTTCTCGAAGAAGCCCATCGCGGCGAGCGCGAGGTCGGAGTCGGGCGTGAAGCCGCCGAACTTGGTCTGGAAGTCGTCGAACGACGTGCAGAGGATGGCCTCGCCGATGGGGCCGCGCTCGGTGACGCCGACCGCGCCCGCGACGGAGGTGGGAGCCGAGGGGATGCCGCGAACCTTCGGCTCCTCCTCGACGATGACGACCTTGGACGACAGGAGCTGTCCGCTCACGATGCACCTCGCTTGTTCTTCTTCGCCTTCACGTCAGGGCGGATCACCTCGGCGAGCGAGGTCGTGAGAAAGGGTGGAGCCGCGGCCACGACGGGCTTCGGCAGCTCAGGCACGTGGCGCTTCACGCTGAGGTCGCCGCGCTTCACCGCGCGCACGACGTCGGGGATGGTCAGCACCGCGTCATCGAGCGCGGGGCTGGTCACGTCGCTCGCCAGCGTGAGCGACTTCGCCGTTCGCCGTGCCCGGCGCCCCTGCTCGATGTCGCAGCGGCACTCGCCGAGCGCCTTGCAGTACGTCTCGTGCGCGAGCACGAAGACGAGGCAGCGCCCGCTGGTGTTGGTCAGGGAGACGGTCACGGAGCACCTCCGGGAGCGATGGCCTGCGTCGGGAGCAGCTCGGGCTCGGTGACGCGCTTGCCGAGGTCGAGGGGCAGCCCCTCGTCGACATCGAAGCCGCGGACGACGAAGCCGCAGGTGAACGCGCGCACGTCGTCCTTGCCCGCGAGCGTCGTACGGAACTCGCCATCGGCGTCGAGCTCCCAGCGGACGGTGCCTCGCGACGCGTCGGCGGGATCGCGCTGCAGCTCGAGCCAGCGGTTGCGGTTCAGGAACGTCGCGACCGCCGCCATCAGGTTGAACAGCTCGGCGGTCCGCTCCGACGCGGCGGTGAGCGAGAAGACGAGGTCGACGGTGTACGGTGGCTTGCGCCGAACGAGCTCGGGCCCAGAGACGCCGCCCACCACGTCCTCATGGGCGACGTTCGCCGAGTAGAATCGGTTCGGGCGAAGCGTCGGCCCGGAGAGAACCAGCGACGGCACCTTCGCCATCGCGATGACGTTCAGCCCGTCGAGCGTCGTGTCGTCGTAGTCGACGCTGACCGTGGCGCTTACGTTGGCGAGCACCTGGCGCTTCAGCTCGCGCAGCATCTGCCGGATGACGCGAGTGAGGTCGGCCTCGCGCGCGACGGTCGGACGCGAGAACCGGTAGGCGCTGGCGAGCACCACGGACTCGCCGGGGATCGGGTCGCCCGCCGTGTCGAGGTTCGACAGCTCGACATCGACGACGCCGACCGCGTGGATTGGCGTGCGGAGGTCGACGACACAAAGGCCCGCCTCGTCACGGACGGACAGCACCTCGGCGCGCACGCCGCCGAACAGCACCCGGACCCGGTCGGCGAGATCGGTCCCGACGAGCCGCACCAGATCGCCGCCGCTCGAAGGACCGGCTACGGGCTGCACGGAGCTGAGAGTCGGGAGGGCCACGCGGAGGCAAAGCCACGGGACCTGGTGCTCAGGGGACGCGCCTCTTCACATCAGGGCGCGAGGCCAAGCTCCCTGGCGACGCGCTCGAGGAACCGCCTGCTGGCGCCCTCCCGGAACTTGTCGAACGCGGGCCGGAGGAAGGGCCGCGCCGGGACCTGCACGACGATGACGCCGCGCCCGCTGCCTCCCGTGGGCTCCTTGCCTGCCTTGCGGAGCAGCGCGAACAGGAAGCGCCGCATCTTCGGCGTGATGGGGATGATGACCGGCGGACCGCCGAATTCGTGGAGCTTCGCGAGGTCCACCATCGAGGCACCATCCTTCGAGCGTGCCGAACGCGAGACGCCGATGAAGGCCTCGTCGCCCTGCACGATCACGGTGATGGAGTTGCGGAGGTCGCCGCGGACAATCAGCGCCTTGCTCCCGCCGAAGCCCTCGAGCTGGCGGGCGGCGATGGTGAGCGGCGACAGAGGCTTCAGTGGCTCGCCACCGGGCGCTTGGCTCGTGAGCCCCTGGACGATGTCGTTGCGCAGGGCGTGAGCCTCCTGGCGCACGGCGGTGCCGATCGCCGCTTGCAGGCGCTGTGGCGCAGCGGTGAGGAGCCGCCGCGCCCGTGCCCAATCTCCCGTGCGCGAGACCGCCATCGCTTACCCCTGCTTGAAGCGCAGGCGCGGCACGTGCTCGTCGAGCCAGCCAAGCGCAAGGTGCGTCGCCTCGTTGATGACCGCGCCCTTCTTCACGCTGAGCGCCGAGAGCGCGAGCGACTTGGCCGTGACCTCGATGTCCTCGTCGCGGCAGCCGTAGTCCTTGAGGAGGGAGGCCGTGCGCTGTGCCGAGGGCGTCGTGCCCGTGCGCCAGAACTGCAGCTCCAGGTTTGAGCGGTAGGCCTCGGCCTCCCAGCGGGCGCGCGCCGCGCGGTCCGCGAGGTAGCTGACCTCGTAGGAGAGGCCCTCACGATCGTGCTGCACGACGTGTTGGTGCTCGTGCACGCAGATGACGACCTGGTGCCAGAGGTCCCAGCCGCCCTTGGGCGAGCCGACCTCGAACGGCGTGTAGATGCGCCGGCCGATGGTGGTCGTGAAGTTCTTGAGGAAGCGCTCCTTGCTCTGGACGCCGAGAGCCTCGAGTCCGCGCGCGACGAGCTGCATCTCGAGCGCGCTCGACTTGTTGATGAAGCTCGTGCGGAAGTGGTCCTGCATGAAGCGCCAGAAGGCCCAAACCTCCTCGGGCTTCACGTCGAGGAAGATCTTGCCGACGACCGGCAGCGACTGGAGGTAGCCCTTCATCGCCCACCTCCCGCCGCCGCGTCCGCGTCGCTCGCGGGCACGCAGGTGTGTCCGGTGATGCGACCGTCTTCAGTTGCCTCGTCGACGTACGCGCAGACGAAGGGCGCACCGCTCCGCTCGCTCACGTCGGCGCAGTCGGCGAGCTCGTGGTAGCTGCCGTCCGCGTCGCAGATCTCGGCCGTGTTGCTGCTGCAGCGCGTGGCGCCCCGGACGCAGCCGTCGATGGGTCGGCAGTGCGCGCCGAGGCACATGACGGCCAGGGCGCTGAAGATGAGGGCTCGCATCATGTTCCACTCCGTGCGGCTGCGCGGTCCTGGAAGGAGACGAGCAGCAGGTTGCGGCTGGGCCGACGCCGGTGGAGCCCGAAGCCGATGGGACGCGCCTCGGTCACGTAGAGACCGGGAGGCGTGCGCACGGCCTGCACGAGCTGGCCGTCGCGCGCGTAGAGCGCGCCCAGCCTGTCGCTCGGGCGAATCTGGGCGTCGCCCGAGGCGGCGTCGACGAGGCCGAGCTGCTCGAGATCCCTGAAGTGGAAGACCAGGTCGAAGCTCGACCTGGGCGTGTTCCCGGACGTCGCCATGCGCAAGGCTTCAAAAGCCTCCGGCTCCACCTGGCAGGGGACGCGCACCGGCGGATGCTCGCGACGAAAGGGCTCACCAACGCCATCGTCGTCGGAGTCGACGAGGATCGGCTCCTTGAAGTCGTCGTCGTAGCCGGGCGGAACGCCCGCACCAGCATCGCCGAGCGCCATCGCCTGCGTGTCGAGGCGATGCAGCTCCGCGACGAACTGGAAGATGAGGTGGCCGCGCACGAGTAGGCAAAGCCGCTCGTCGCGAACGCGTGGGACAGCGGAGTGTCGCTACTCGATCAGAGTCCGAAGACCTGCAGGGAGCACGAACTCGATGCCGTGCTCCTCGGAGCGGTCTCGAAGGGAGCTCACCACGGCGCTCCGAGTCGCCACGGGAAGGGCGTCAAGCTCGCGGCGGAACCGATCGATGCCCATCTCGCAGTACGAGGCCGGAAACACCTTGGTGGTGATGAACCCGTGCGGAAAGTCCTGAACGACCTTGGCGTCGAGGTCGAAGTAGTACTTCAGCGTCTCGGTGGTGAGCTGGACCCAATACGGCATGCGAACGACACGGTAGCCGTCGTCGCGTGCGTAGCCGTCCTTCTCTCGGTCAACCTTGATTTTCAGCGAATGACGGTAGTGCTCATCACCATCGAACTCGACGGCGACCTTCCCACTCGAAGCCTCGAAGACCATGTCCCATCGCAGCTTCTTGCCGTGGATGACGCGTTGCTCGCTTCCGCGCCACGCGGCCTCACCCACGACCTGCCTCAGCGCGGCATCGAGCTTCGCCTGCACCAGGTAGCCGTCGATGTTCACCGTGGTCGCCACGGTCCAACAATACACGCAGGAGCGAGAGACCTCACGCCGCTCCGAGGGGCGTGGGCCTCACGTAGAGCGCCAGGAGCGCGTCGATCTCCGGGTCGCCGGTGAGGCTCACCGACGCCGAAGCCTTCGAGGGGTCCAGCCTGTAGCTCTGGTCGCGCGTCCGCTCCTCGATGATGCGCCAGCGGCTGCGCGCCTCGAACGAGGCGTCGTCGGCGAGAGGCGCCATCGAGCGCAGGACGAGGAGCATCGTCGCGCGGCGGATCGCGGGCGGCGCGCGCCCCGTGGGCGTGCCGTCGTCCTCGGTGAAGCCCCAGAGCCCCTCGGCCACCACGTTGCCGTGACCGCGCGGGAAGACGCGCCCGTGGCGGCGCGTGAAGCGCGGGCCGTCGAAGCCAGGCTGCACGGGCGCGCCGACGATGAGCAGCTCGCTCGGGTCGAGCGCCAGCTCGGCGCTGCCGAGCACGAGCCGGTCCACGCGGATGGGCGGCACCGGCAGCTCGATGCTCGGCGCGCCGCGCCCCGAGAGGTGCAACGTCAGCAGGCGCGGCTCGAAGAACCAGCCCGTCACGCGGTCGATGAGGCTCGAGGCTTCGGCGAGCAGCAGCTCGAGGCGGGCGTCACTCGCCTCGGCCGCCGTCACGCCTTCGGCGCGCAGGTCGGCGACCGAGGCGTACACGTCACTCTCGCTCGCGCTTCCCGCGCTTGCTGCCCGCGTCGTCGTCCTTCGCGGGCGGCGGCGCGGAAGGCGTGTTCTTCGGCAGGTCGTCGCTCGTGACGATGCCGCGCGCGGTCGTGACCTTGAGGTCGTCGGTGGCGCTGCGCTTGACCTTCGCTGCTTCGCTCTCGCCAGCGTCGAGCGCCTTGGCCTCGGCCTCGGTGCAGACGTCGAAAGCGAGCGGCGCGTATTTGTCGGTGGGCACCGTGCGAACCGCACGCAGGTGCTCGCCGACCTTGCGCTCGACGCGGTACCAGCCGCGCTCGTCCTGGAAGCGGATGCCAGCGTAGGTGAAGCGACGCAGCACGAAGCCGCGTCGTGGGTCGTAGGGCTTGAGGCGAACCAGCAGGGTGTCGGTCATGTCTCGTTCTCCTCAGCTCAGAGCTGAACGTTGATGGCCTTGGCCACACCCGGTTCCTCGGCGAACTTCACGTCGAATCGGAGCGTCGCGACGATCTTCAGCGTGCCCTCCGAGATGTCGCGGTCGGACTCGAAGCGGATGTTCCGCCAGATGCCGACGTGAACGTTCTTCGGGTTGCACAGCACGATGGCCGTCTGGTCGCCGCCCACGCCGAGGTTCTCGGGGAAGAGCGGAATCGGCTGCAGCGGCACGCCCGAGTAGAGCACCGGGGTGTCGTCCTCGAGGAAGCGGTCTCCCGCGATGGTGGCGCGATCGGCCAACGTGTTGCGGTAGCCGAGGTCCGCGTCGACGCTCGACAGGAAGCGCATCGCCTTCTTGTCGCGCAGGTACTCGCTCGGCAGCGTCTTCAGCATGTCGCGGAGCAGGTCCTTCGTGATCGGCGTGCCCGCGGCGTCGACGACGTTGCTCGTGGCCTGCTTGAGGATGCCGTCCATCGTCGCGAGGAACGGGTCCACGGAGGCCGTGTCGCCGTTGATGGCGACGTCCTCCATGTCGCGCGCGATGGCGTCGGCCAGCATCTCCATGATGGTCTGGCGCAGCTCGCCGCGTTCGATGCTGTCCTCGAGCACCTCGTCGGAGAGGCGCACCTCGGCCTTGAACAGCTTGGCGTCGAGCTCGACGTCGGAGAGGTCGGGCTTCACGCGATCGACGGCGCCGAGCGCGGTTCCCTCCTGGCCCGGGCGCAGCACGCGCGCGCCGAACTTGATCTTCGAGATCTGCTGCTTCGGCGAGGCCATCGGGACGACGGTCGCGAGCTGCAGGAGGACGGACTGCTTGATGAGCAGGCGCATGAACTTCTGCGCCTGGGCGGGCTGGAGCAGACCGCCGCCCGCCGTCAGGTCGGCGAGCGCGAGGTCGGCTTTCTCCAGGATGGAACGGTTGCTGAGGTGGCTCATGAGGGTCTCCTTCCGGCGGGGTTCAGAGGTCGTGGAAGGAGATCGCCTTGTCGACGCTCTCCCGGTCCTTGGGCTTGTTGAGATCGAGCGGCCATCCCACGTCCTCGATGGTGGCCTTCGAGACGCGCTCAGCGGGCGCTGCGCTGTTGGGCAGTCCGAACTGCTTCTCGACGCGCCCGAGCCGCTGCTGCTGCTCCTTCACGGTCTCCGACAGCGTCCGGAAAGAGTCGGCGAGCTTCGCGAGCGACTCGTTCACGTCGGCCGCGACGGCCTTCGCCGCCGGGGCGGGCTCGGGCTTCGGCTCGGCGGGCTTGTCGGTCTTCGCAGGCACCTGCTTCGCCAGCTCGCCGAGCCGGGCCAGCGCCTGCTTCGCGGCGGTGACGTTGGCCGCGAACGTCGCGGGCTCGGTCTTCACGCGAGCCTCGACGACCTGGTCGGCCTCGCTCACCCCATCTCCGTCCGTGCGCTCGAGGAGCTGCATGGCGACGCTGCGCAGCTCCTCGGCGAGCCCGGCGAGCCGCGCGTCGGCCTGGTCTGCGCCGAGCTCACCGAGCAGCTCGACGAGCCCCGTCAGGCTCTCGAGGGCAGCGAGGGCGGCGTTCAGCGCCGAGTTGTCGTCGAGCTTCGCCGTGGGCGCAGCGGGCGGCGACGGCTCGGCCGGCGCGGTGTTCTGGGTCTTGTCGTCGTCCATGGCTTCATCCCTCTTCACGATGAGAAAGCGGTGCTTGTTGGCGGCGCGGTCGACGAGCGAGACCTCCTCGACGACCATGTCGACGAGGCGATGCACGCCGTC
>Ga0272446_1005157_pt1 | contig 14641 bp, 18 predicted proteins | sample YNPCB0061_FD_194587 | JGI IMG/M metagenome (GOLD analysis project Ga0272446, IMG submission 194587) | Hot spring microbial mat communities from Yellowstone National Park, WY, United States - YNP-CB-006-1 | ecosystem: Environmental > Aquatic > Thermal springs > Hot (42-90C) > Sediment | place...
CAGTAAGGTTTGGGCAGGTAAACTCAAACTTCACCCTGTAGCCCCCGTAAAGGTTCAGAAGACTCAACGCCCTTGCTTTGAATCAGAACCCCAAAGTTGCCCAATCCCATGGGATTCACTAATTGGTGCAGGGCTTCCCGCTGTTGCAGCGTGGTCAGAATGTTTTGCGGATTGCTGGTTGCCGTCTGACTGAGAGCCGCGATGCGATCGCCCAGCCCCAGCGCCATCAAAAATAGACCCTGTTTCGTGAACCCTGCCTGCTTCAGACCGCAGGCTTCTCCCTGTCGTTCCAGCGCTGTGAAATTCACATGGGCGGTAATATCCTGTTCTCCTACATAGCAGTAGGGATTGGAGTGATGAGCATGGTGGTAATAACACTGCAACGTTCCCTCCGTCCGGTTGGGATGGTAGTAGCGTTCAGCCGGATAACCATAATCAATGGTCAGGACATATCCCCGATGCAGGCGATCGGCAACAGTTTTCATCCAGTCCAACGCCGCCAGATTAACCTCGCTGCGATAACCATTGGGGTAGACGGAAGATGCGATATCAATTCCCAACCAGGAGAAGTAGTCTGGCAAGGCAGAAGTGGAAGGCTCACCCATCACTTCCACAAACTGAAAAGACCCATCTGGCTGCATTTGGCAGGTAACATAGATTTCCTTTAGTTGTCCCTGTTCCAGCACAACTTGATGCACCGGCAACGCATCTACTAGTTCATTGGAAAAAAAACAGCCCGTAATGGAATCAGGTGGAATGTCTTCCCAGGTTCTCCACTGGATAGAGAGGCCAGATAGACTGAATTCCTGTAACTGCCACTGCTGTTCTGCAATCAAGGCGGCAGCCCGTTCCACAATGATATATTGCAGAGAGTTGAAAAGCTTAGGATAATGGGTTTGCAGATAGCGGAGAACATCGACGGCTAGCAACCCCTGTCCGGCCCCCATTTCGACCAGCGTGAAAGGTGAAGGATACTGCAGGATCTGCCACATCTGGGCCAACTGTTCAGCCAGCAGTTCTCCAAAGTCTGGCCCCAGATGGGGGGAGGTGAAAAAATCTCCTTTGACGCCAATTTTCGGTCGGTTGGCGGAATAGTAACCGTGGAGTGGATGGTACAGAGCCAGCTCCATGAACTCGGCAAAAGTCAGCCGTTGGTAAAAACTCTCGGCAATCTGCTGCGCAACCAGACTGCCAAGAGTTGATTGAGTCTTAATTGAATCCAACTGTGTCCCCCTGTCCGCCACCGATTGTGGTTTTCATTGTGACACAGCAGAGAACATTCATCGAAGAATAACAAAACAGCTACGGACAATAGATGGGTTAGGGATTGAAACATGAGCAAGAGATACTGGTACACTCATATTCAGTTTTTCCAACACCACACTCCGCAAATTCAGCACTTTTCACTGGGATAACCCACACTATCCGAAGTGGAAAACATAAACAAGACAATGCTTTCATGCTCGGACTGTGGCAATTTGGCATGACCATTGCAGGCACCTGACCATTACTCACCTTGACCAACAAGGTTTACATCACTCACATCGAATGAAATGGCAAATTTGACGTGAGGCTGAGTTGCCTGCAAAACTCGCAAATATGCTTCCGCATCGTGACGGCGGCGGAATCGATAAACTGCTAACTGTTTGAGATTGGGTAGCAACTTATGAATCACCCAAGGACTGAGTTTCTGTTGGTAGGTCATAGTTCACGCAATTGGCTAATGGTTTAAGTCATGAGATGGTCTTTACACCCGCCAGGAATTGATACAAGATAGTAATCATCTTGTCAGTCCGGCGGAGATCAAGCCCAGCATTCAATTCAGCGAGGGTTTTCAGGAATCTCTAGTGTTTCGGTTCAGCTCCGGTAACACTATATCTAGTTTCAGGTTTCAGCTTACATACTATATATAGGGTCTAGCCGTGAAATCTGCAAACGATTTTACAAAACGAGATGTTTATGGCTGGGCTGTCTCTTCATGGTGGTGAAATGAAGCAACCATCTGTCTTTCCTGTTCCATGACCTACTGTCTTGTTCCTGGCTGCGATCGCCCCCATAATCCGGATAACAACCGCATCTGTCAGTCCTGTGGGGCTCAGTTACTTCTAAAAGAGCGGTATCGGGCGATTCAGCCACTAGGGCGAGGCGGGTTTGGCCGGACCTTTTTAGCTGTTGATGAAGATATTCCTTCGCGGCCGAGTTGCGTGATTAAGCAACTCTGCTTGTCGGAACCCAATCCCCAGGCTTACTGCAAAGCCGTAGAGCTATTTCACCAGGAGGCTATGCGGCTAGATCAACTGGGTATCCACCCCCAGATACCGGATTTGTTGGGCCATTTTGAACACAATCGGCTGCTCTATCTGGTGCAGGAGTACATAGAAGGGCAAACCCTGGCAGAGGAAGTCCAAAGTCAGGGGCCTTTTAGTGAATTGCAGGTGCGGCAACTCTTGCAGGATCTATTGCCGGTGCTGCAATTTATCCACGATCGCAATGTGATTCATCGGGACATTAAACCAGCTAACATCATTCGCCGTCAGCGCGATCGCAGCTTGGTTTTGATTGATTTTGGAATCGCTAAAATGCTCACTAGTTTGAGCACCATTCGAACTGGCACCATTGTCGGCAGCCCAGAGTATATGGCGCCGGAGCAGAACCGGGGCAAATCGTTGCCAGCCAGTGACCTCTACAGTCTGGGGGTCGTCTGTCTACACCTGCTCACCCATCAGTCTCCGTTTGATCTATTTGATTTGGAACAGGACCGCTGGAACTGGCGGCAATTTCTGCCAGTAGGAACCAGAGTCAGTCGCCATCTAGGATCCATTCTGGATCAACTCTTACAAGCTGCACTGAGCCAACGCTTCCAATCAGCCAATCAGGTGTTACAGGCTCTGCAACACTCAACACTATCTGTAGTGGGTACTCAATCCCAACCTGTATCGATTGTTCCAGAGGCGTCTCCGGACCCTTCGATCAACTTGTCGGCACCCCTGGTGAGTTATCGCGCCCTACGGGATCTACTGGCTGGGGGTGACTGGCAGGCAGCAGATAGCGAGACCTGGAGTCTGATCCGTCAGTTGCTAAATAAACCGCCCCAGTCCTATGTCTTTAGTAGTGAACTGGCCCGATTATCCTGTGATGACTTACAGACCATTGACCAATTCTGGCAACACTATAGCCAGGGGCGTTTTGGATTCACCGTACAGGCAATTCTCTACTGCGATGAAGAAAAGGATTACGGTCGATTTTGCGATCGCGTCGGTTGGTCCCAGGATAATCGAACCGACTCGCCCAAAAACTGGCGTTTTAAGCTTTCAGCCCCCATGGGGCACCTACCTTCCCGCATTGCGATCGGGGGTCAACAGTGGTGGCGACACCTAGCTGTCCTAACCGAGAAGCTGGAGAGTTGCCTTGGCAGCCCACTCTAAACGATTGCACCGGGGGAAACTGAAGACGGAGCGATCAAGTACCATAAAGGTGTTCTGCGTTCCTTCATCTCCCTATGCCCTACACCTCCGATCGGGTTTATTGGACAACCGAGGATCTGAAACTCCTACCCGATAGCAGCAATCGGTATGAAATTATTGATGGCAACTTGCTCATGACCCGCGCTCCCCACTGGAAACATCAGAAGGTGATTGTGAAAGTAGCCAGAATTCTAGACATCTGGTCAGAAGGGAGTCAATTGGGGGAAACGGTCGCGACGCCAGGCGTGGTCTTTGATGATGCAGATAATGTAGTTCCAGATGTTGTCTGGATTAGTCATTCCAGATTAGCCGTAGGCGTGGATGAAGAAGGACATTTCACCATTGCACCAGAACTGATTGTTGAGGTTCTGTCCCCTGGGACGCAAAATGAACGCCGCGACCGTGAAACCAAATTAAAACTGTATGCAGAGCGTGGAGTCCAAGAATATTGGATTCTTGATTGGCGCACCCAGCAACTGGAAGTTTACCGACGTCAAGAGGCTCTGTTACGACTTGTGGCTACCTTATTTGCAACCGACAGATTAACTTCTCCGCTCCTGCCAAATTTCAGTTGTGTCGTTGCTGAATTTTTCCGTTAGCCAGTCGCCCCTGCCTCCAACGAAAGCGAGCGCTGATATCTCAGCGCTCACTTTGTCTGGGAAATCTGCTTCCGTGTGGTCAGTTTAGTTGCCTGTGGCAGCTGTTCTTGGATCAAGAATGTCCAAGCGCACAGGAGCCACTCCAGTCTGAATCAGACCCAGGACTCTAGCCGCCGCCGTTGAGAGATCAATTACCCGATTGCCGTGGAATGGCCCCCGATCGTTAATCCGAACTACAACCGACGAACCATTGTCTAGATTCGTGACCACCACCTGAGTGCCAAATGGCAATGTCCGGTGGGCCGCTGTCAAAGCGTTCTGGTCAAAGCGTTCCCCACTCGCACTCGGATTACCGTGCAGCCCTGGACCATACCAGGAAGCCAAACCACTGAGTTGGAAACGGATAGGCCCCAAAGCAATGGTTTGATTTTGGCGACCAGGTTTGCCACTGACTGACCTCAGGGGCTCAGCATTGCCCAACAGGCGGCGCAAGCGATTGGCTACCTGTAGTGCATCCTGTTCCAGATTACGGGTTGTGTCAGGTAGGAAAGTGTCCTGGCTGACGGTGGCTAAAACAGAATCTTCCAGTTTAATAAGGTATCGGGGTTGGCCCCCGGTTGCCTTACTATCCCACTGCACTGTAATCTTGCTGGCATCAATGGTTTCACGAGTCAACTGGTTTAACCTGGCAGCGACTTCCGAAGCCCGCCACACTGGGTCATCTGGGGCTTCTTTGCTGCTGGAATCCTGTGGGATCAACGAACCGGAATTAGTTGGAGCTGAGGCCGACGAGATGACAGTAGATTCAGGGGACTCAGCGGATTGGTTGGGAAGCTTGTTAGCAGAGACAGCAGCATCAAGGGACTTGTTTGAAGTAGCTAGACTGTCTTTGACTGGTTGCGCCTGGAAACCAATTTTGACATCACTTGGGCGGGATTTAGCTGAGCCGACAAAGGTCAAAATTGGGATGTTCCGGACATAAAGGGTGGCGCTTTTACGCCCCTGAACAAGATGGGAATGGATTTTCGCAATGGTATCTTCCGCATCTTGTGGTTTTGTTTGAGACGACTGTTCGCCAACCTTAATGACTTCATTCGTCAGTTCAACGGCCGGGTCAGTGCCTTGATTGGAGGCTATTTTCAGGTTTGCCTCGGAAACCGGGTCTTCTGCTTGGGTGGGCTTTGCATTTCCCGTTTGGGGGGTGGCAATGGCCGAAAACAACAGGGTCGCAGTCAGACCACTCAAAATTTTTCGATTCATCATCCTATCTATGAAACTCTCTCTACATAACGAGGATTAGATGTGCGAAGGCTGCAAGCGTCATGCAACGCGCATGGACATTTGCAAACTCGCCAAGTAACTCGTAGTCGTTCCGCAATTCCCCTTTGCTTAATGAACTGAAACAGATTATCACGAAGTTTTAGGTTTGGGGATCAGGGATCAGGCAATCCGAGGTGAAAATTCATACTTTCCTCATAATTCCCAAAAGCGGTAAAAGTTCTTTTCCGTAAGTGTTACACGCATATTGAACCGTTGGTTGCTTCATCAAAAATTCATACAAACTTTATGTGATTTGTGGAGGGGTCGGACAGGTAAAATACAACCTGCAGCGTTGGCTTCACCACGGTGCACAACCAGCCCCTTCAAGACGAAGATTCAAGGCTCAGGGATTAATGGATTACCGACAAGCAGGTGTAGATGTTGAAGCAGGTCGTGCTTTTGTAGACCGTATTCGCAGTATGGTCGATAGCACCAACCGGCCAGGTGTTTTAGGCGGTTTGGGTGGGTTTGGCGGCTGCTTTCAGCTACCAACTGGCTATCAGGAACCGGTGCTGGTGTCCGGCACGGACGGTGTGGGCACTAAGTTGAAACTGGCCCACAGCCTGGATCGTCATGACACGGTGGGCATTGATCTGGTTGCCATGTGCGTGAACGATGTCCTGACCAGTGGAGCTGAACCCCTCTTTTTTCTGGACTATTTGGCTACTGGCAAGCTGAATCCAGACCAGTTAGCCCAGGTTGTTTCTGGCATTGCCGAGGGTTGTCGTCAGGCTGGCTGTGCCTTGTTGGGAGGTGAAACAGCGGAAATGCCCGGTTTTTACCAACCGGGGGAATATGACCTAGCTGGTTTTTGCGTCGGGATTGCTGAAAAAAGCCGGTTGTTGGACGGATCCCAGGTGCGGGTGGGCGATGTGGCGATTGGGTTAGCCAGTAGTGGAGTCCACAGCAATGGATTTAGTCTGGTGCGGAAAATTGTCAGCGATCGCGGCTTTGCCTGGAGCGATCGCCCAGATCTGCTGGGGGGAAAAACTTTAGGCGACGTTCTGCTGACTCCGACTCAAATTTATGTCAAACCCATTCTGGCGGCAATCCATGCGGGCCTTTCGATTCATGGCATGGCCCACATTACGGGTGGCGGCCTGCCGGAAAATCTGCCCCGTTGCCTGGGAGCAGGCCAATCGGTGGAAGTAATCCCCAACTCCTGGCCTGTTTTGCCCATTTTTGACTGGTTGGCTCAGGCGGGAGATGTGTCCCCGCGGGAAATGTTTCATACTTTCAATATGGGCCTCGGCATGGTGCTGCTGGCGCCGGGGGAGGAGGTAAGCGCCACCTTGCAGTTTTTCCAGTCTCAGGCAATTTCGGCTTCAGTAATTGGGCAGGTGATTGTTGGGGCCGGTGAGCTAGTCGGTCTACCGGAGTAGTCAGGTGCCCAAAGCCCGGAAACAATTTGGTCAGCATTGGTTGCGGAGCGAAAAAGCCCTCAGCAAGATTGTGGCGGCAGCAGAGTTGTCCAACTGCGATCGCGTCCTGGAAATTGGCCCCGGAACCGGCATTTTGACCCGCCAACTGTTGCCTCTGGCCCAATCGGTGATCGCGATCGAAATTGACCGAGATCTGTGCCAGTTACTGACCCAAAAGTTGGGCAAGATTGAGAACTTTCTGCTGCTACAAGGAGATGTTTTATCTCTGGATCTGGAAACCCTGCTGGCTCCTCTGCCCCAGTTTCAACATCCCAACAAAGTGGTGGCCAATATTCCGTACAACATTACCGGTCCCATTCTGGAAAAGCTATTGGGCCGCATCAGCCATCCCGCCGCTCGACCGTTTGATGTTATTGTGCTGCTGGTGCAAAAAGAAGTGGCTTTGCGGCTTCAGGCCCAACCGGGTTCCAGTCATTACGGCGCCCTATCAGTCCGGATTCAATATCTGGCCGACTGTGATTTCATTTGTGATGTTCCGGCCAAAGCCTTTCAGCCTCCGCCCAAGGTGGATTCTGCGGTCATTCGCTTGCGGCCTCGGCCCATCGACCATCCACCCCAGCATCCGCGGCACCTGGAAACCCTGATTAAGCTGGGTTTTGCCAGTCGGCGCAAGATGTTGCGCAACAACCTGAAAAGTGTCATTGCTAGCGATCGCCTCTCCGAGGTGCTGGAAACGCTTCAGCTCAATCCCATGGCTCGTGCTGAAGACCTGAGTGTGGCAGACTGGATCAGGCTGAGCGATCACCTGACAACTGATGTGGATTCTGCTAGTCAACTGGTGCAGGAAGCAGAACCTAGCGGTCAGCAGTCAGCGGTCAGCGGTCAGGAGGAATGACGACGATCTGCCCTCTGCCCCACCTGTGTTCTTATGCTTGTCACCATGGCCGATTCAATTACCCTATTTATCAACGGCGAACCCCGTACCTGTGAAGTCCATACCTCCTTGCCTCAGTTATTGGAACAACTGGGCATGAATCCACGCCTGATTGCCGTAGAGTATAACGGTGAAATTTTGCATCGCCAGTTCTGGGAGGCAACCGAAATTCAATCGGGCGATCGCCTGGAAATTGTCACCATCGTCGGTGGGGGTTAACCAACTCTTCGACGCCTCACAATTGGTCTACTACTTGCAGCAATTTATCAACACTGGCGTTGCGGTCCAGGAAGGAAAAGACATGCTTGTAGCGCAGTCGTCCCTGCTGATCCAGAACGAACTGAGCGGGCAGAGGCGCGCCTAACGCTTGGCCAGTTTGATAGGCTCGAAATACTTCACAGGGAGAATCCGTCAAGAGCGGCATTTTCAAGCCCAGATCCTGCACGACAATTTTGCTTTGTTCCGAATCGGTGCTAGTGATCATCAACAATTCTACGTTGCGATCGCAGAACTCCTGATAGCGATCGTTCAGTTCCTTAATGTGGGGAAAACAAAAGGGACAGTACTGTTTCTCGGTAAAAATCCGCGTAAAGGCTAGAATCACCGGCTTCTGATCCCGATAATCCGCCAACTTAACTGGCCGATTGTGGGTAATGTCCAGCAAGGTGAATCCCGGTGTTCGTTCCCCAAGCCGAAAGTCATTACTGGCTGGAATAGGGAATAAATTGTTAAAAAATCGTTGATTGAACAGTCCGCTGAAATCGGTGGAAGTCAACATAGAAGAAGGCAGAGTCACAATAGGCTGGGCAGGAACGTCCTCCTGCTAGCCTTAGCTTAACGCAGGTTTTGAGCAGACTTGACCGACCCCGATCAGGAGACTGAGGGCGTTGAAGTAGTGGCGCTCACTGGTGCTGTTTCCACTGGCAGCGGGGCAGGTCGGAAGACTTGGATCAACAGCAGCACCGACCCAATCGCGATCGCGCCGTAGATGCCTTGCCTTAGCGACGGAGGGGGTAACTGCTGGCACCAGTCCGGTAACGGTTTCATCAGCTTCCGGCGCTTCAGGAAGTCCGGTCGGGGAACGCCTAGCTTCATCATGGCCCCAAATTCCTTGGGTCAGGACAAGGCAATGAGCGGCGAGGTCTGCAACAGAACAACATCATCGCCCGCATGCCTCGTCTCTAGAATGGAGGTACAGACAGTTGTTCTTCAAGGTTCTCGACACGATTGATGCGAATCTTATGAAAAGTTCAGATTCCTTACCACTGGCCGGCTTCGAGGAGGTCGATCACACCGCAGATTGGGCCTATCGCGTCTGGGGCCGAGATATGAGGGAACTGTTTGTGGAAGCGGCGGTGGCCCTGTATGCGATCGCTGGGGTAGCGTTAACCGATGCTGATCCGGTCATACGGACGGTCCAGTTGAACGGCGTGGATTACGAAAGTCTGCTGGTGGCCTGGTTAAACGAACTGCTCTATCTCAACGAAAGCGAGGGGTTGGGGTTTCGGCAGTTTGACATCCAACAATTGGATGCCCACCATCTGCAAGCTCAGATTACCGGCGCACCGGTTCAGCAGTGGACCAAATTCATTAAAGCCATGACCTATCACAACCTGGCCATCAAACCCAGCGATCGGGGCCTGGAAGCCACCCTGGTCATGGACGTTTGAACTAGAGTACGGGCGAATTGAACCAGTTAATGGCCTTAGACGATGTTGAACCCGCCCCTACAGTACGGCCCCCTCACCTCATCTCCCCCTGTAAATCCTATGCTGATTACCAAACAAGATTTTCGCCGCGTGAGTGATTACTTGTGGGAACTGCCCACTTCCTTCCATCCGCAGATGAAAGTCCCCGTCTGGCTATTTGCCGATGACGAGTTGCTAGAAGACGCCCTGGGAGATTTGTCTGTCACGCAAGCGGTTAACGTTGCCTGCCTACCGGGATTGGTAGGGCATGTAGTGGTCATGCCAGATGTGCATCAGGGATATGGCATGCCCATTGGCGGTGTGATGGCGGCCAAAGTTCCTGGCGGCATCATTTCACCGGGGGCCGTCGGCTATGACATCAACTGTGGCGTGCGGGTCCTGGCTTCCCAAATTGATTACCCGTCGGCCAAACCGCACCTGAGCGAACTGGCCAGTGCTCTATACCGCAACTGCCCCAGTGGGGTGGGGGAAAAGGGCAGCGTGCCGCTTTCTCTGGCCGAACTGGATGAAGTCTGCCGCAAAGGAGCAAAATGGGCCCTGGAGCAGGACTATGCTCAGCCAGAGGATCTGGCCCGGACGGAAGAATTTGGCTGTCTAGTGGGGGCCGATCCAGAGCAGGCCAGCAAACGAGCAAAGGACCGGGGTCGGGGTCAGGTGGGCACCCTGGGGGCTGGTAACCACTTTCTGGAAGTGGACGTGGTGGAAGAGGTGGCAGATCCAGACGCAGCAGCCATTATGGGTTTGCAGGAGGGCTGTCTGGCCATCCAGATCCACTGTGGCTCTCGCGGGTTTGGCCACCAGATCTGCACCGACTATGTGCAGGATTTTCAATTGGCCGTGATCAAGTACGGTATCCACCTGCCCGATCGCGAATTGGTCTGCGCCCCTATTGACTCTCCCGAAGGTCAGTCCTATCTGGGAGCCATGAAGGCGGCAGCCAACTATGCCTTTGCCAACCGACAGGTGCTGGCCTGGCATACTCGCCGCAGTTTTGAGGAAGTGTTTGGGGTCAAGCAGGCCCACCTGCGCCAGGTCTACGACATTGCCCATAACATGGCCAAAATTGAGACCCATCAGGTCGATGGCAAAGAAATGACCCTTTGTGTACATCGAAAAGGGGCTACCCGAGCCTTTGGTCCTGGCTTTGCTGGCTTACCGGAGGACTACCGGCCCATTGGCCAGCCGGTGCTGGTGCCTGGTTCCATGGGCACCGAAAGCTGGGTGCTGCTGGGCACGGAATTGAGCGATCGCCTTTCCTTTGGCTCCAGTTGCCATGGGGCCGGGCGGGTGATGAGTCGGGCCAGGGCCAAACGGGAAGTGCGGGGCGATCGCCTGCGTCATGAATTAGAGAAAGGGGGCATCAACGTGCGGGCCGGGTCTATGCCGGGACTGGCAGAAGAAGCCCCCCAGGCTTATAAGGATGTCAGCCGGGTGGTGAATGTGGTCAGCCAAGCTGGTATTGCCCGCAAAGTAGCCCGCCTGCGGCCAGTGGCCGTGGTTAAAGGATGAACAACCAAACGGAGCATCAAGCACATGCACTATCGGCAATTGGGAACCAGTGACTTGCGGGTGTCGGAAATCGGTCTGGGCACCATGACCTTCGGTCAGCAAAATACCATTGAAGATGCCCACGAGCAGTTAGATTATGCGGTGGCTCAAGGGGTGAATTTAATTGACACAGCGGAAATGTATCCGGTTCCAGCCCGTGCCGAAACTCAGGGAGCCACGGAAGAATTTCTGGGGGAATGGCTGGTCAAACAACGGCGCGATCGCCTGATTGTGGCGACTAAAATTGCTGGGCCCTCTCGTAACCTGGGCTGGGTGCGCCAGGGCCCCCTGGCAGTGGATCGCCGCAACATCGAACAGGCCGTGAATGATAGCCTGAAGCGACTGCAGACGGACTACATTGACCTGTACCAAATCCACTGGCCCGATCGCTATGTGCCCCTGTTCGGCCAGACGGAATTTGACCCCAATCAAGTCAGGGAAACGGTGCCCATTGCCGAGCAATTGCAGGTGTTTGCTGACCTGATTCAGGCGGGCAAAATCCGCTATATCGGCCTCAGCAACGAAACGCCCTGGGGTGTGAGCCAGTTCTGTCAGGCGGCCCAGCAACTGAACCTGCCCAGAGTCGTGTCGATTCAAAATGCCTACAGTCTGCTGAATCGAACCTTTGAGAATGGCCTGGCTGAAACCTGTTACTACGAGCAGGTGGGACTATTGGCCTACAGTCCCTTGGGCTTTGGTTGTCTGAGCGGCAAGTACGTCAGGCAACCTGCCGAATCTGGACGGGTCAGTTTGTTTCCTGGCTTCGGCCAGCGGTATCTGAAACCCCATGTAAATGAGGCGGTGGCCGCCTATGTGGCCCTGGCCCAGCGGCAGCATCTCAGTCCCGTTGCCCTGGCGTTGGCCTTTGTCCGGCAACGCTGGTTTGTCACCAGTACCCTGATGGGTGCTACGACTCTGGAGCAATTGCAGGAAAACCTGGCCAGTCTGACGGTGCAGTTGAGTGATGAAGTACTGTTAGAGATTGAAAACATCCACCGTCGTTATCCCAACCCAGCTCCCTAACATCCTGCAGCAAGGGTGAAAATTCCACCGGCTAATCCCATTCACCTATGACCAAAGACTGGCTATTGCCAACTTTTGGAGCCCTTTTCCTCTGGGGGCTCTGGGGGTTTATCCCCAAACTCACTACTCGCTATCTGGATCCTAAAAGCGCGATCGTCTATGAAGTGATGGGTGGCGTTCTGCTGGCGATCGCCATGCTGTTTGTCCTCAATTTCCGCCTGACGGTCCACCCCACCGGAATTCCCCTGGCCTTATCAACTGGCATGTTGGGTTTTCTGGGAGCCTTTTGCTTTCTATCTGCGGTCAGCAAAGGTCCAGTAACGCTGGTCGCCACGGTTTCTGCTTTGTATCCCGTAGTCAGTGTGCTGTTAGCGGTGTTTTGGCTCCAGGAATCCGTGTCTTTTCGACAGGCAATTGGCATTGTTCTGGCCCTGCTGGCTATGGTACTGGTTGCAGCTTAACGGGTGTTAATTTTCCTGCAAGGGATCGCCATCGCCCCTGTCTGTGACGCCGGTCCCCTGTTGGGTGTGTTTTCCGTCAATCTATTTTGCCTGAAATGTCACCACCGAGGCGAGGTGCGGTCACCACCACCCTAAGGAACAGCGGGCATGATTGGCTCTGTAAGCTCACACACTCAGAGAAAGCTCTCATGCAACTTCCAGGCCCTTGCTTTCCAAAGTTCTTAACGCTTTACCACACAACCAATCCAGAAGCCGTAGACTTTATTTTGGAGCATGGATTTGAGGATGATTTGACAACTTCCAAGCCAGGTATCTGGTTGTCTGATTTACCGGCTATCACCTTCGTCGGACTAGAAAGCTGGATGGGCCATCATGAGGACCGCTGGATTGCTATTGATGTCAAGGAAGGGGACTTGCCTCAGAATCCAGGGTTGATTGATAGCGCCTGGCCGTTTGGTCAGTGTTTTGTCAGTGCTGCCTGGATCAACCAATTTCCTATGAGAGAAATTAGTTTTGAAGAAGTTTGCCAGATTAGGGCAGCCCGCCAACTGTTTTTCTACCGTAAGCTACTGGATGCGATCGACACGGTATTTGCTCCAGATAGTGCATTGTTAACCGATGATCATTATATTGCCTGGTTCATCCAGGAATTTGGGGAGGATCTGTTGCACCAACGTCGGCTACAAGCAAGCCTGGATACTCACGAATACCGATATTGGTTAGAGCGTGTTGCAGATTCACTCGCAGACGCCAACCTCCATCCGCAAGACAAAGCCGAGCAACTGGAATTGGTCCACCGACGATTAGAAACGTTACAGGCCTATTTCCCAGAACCTGGTTCGTTTCACCAGACTATTAGTCAGTTTCCCATTGGTAGACACCTGGGTTTTAAGTGCTAAACCCCACCAGAGTCACCGACTGACTGCAATATCCTGGCTGACTCGATCTGAAAGGGAACAGGTGAACAGGGTTGCCAGTAGACCGAGCAGGAACGAGGATAGACGATACTTCATGGTTGCAAGGTTCTTTCAAGGATAGATTTGGCAGGTTCCACGATCGCCCAGGTATCATTGGCCTGTTTCCGCAGGGTGGCAAATTGCAGCACCGATCCTGAGCCCAGCACTTCTCCCTGGCGGCGATCGCCCAGACGCAGGCTCGCCAGGCCGCAGAGCCGGAAAATGTAGGCTGGCACCTGGGGACTGGAGAAGATCACACAGCGACGTTGGTCCAACTGGGCCTTGCCGTCGAAAGGCGCATAGGCACTGCCACCATTCAGATCAACGGAAATATCACCTAGACTGCCCAGTACGGCCCGTCCGCCAATGAGATCGCCTGGTTGCAGTTCCCATTGCTGATACAACCGCAAGTTGAAGGTGGGCGACTGGGAGGACAGGGAGGTACAACCAGCCAGTAACGCCAATAGCAGGACAAACCCCGGCCCCAGACTGGCCCTAACGCTGAAAGCTGAAGGAATAACCGGCATATTCGTCTCCCTCGTAGAGAACAACCAACAGGGTTTGAGGGTCAAAGGCCAAGGGATAGACTTCCCGTTGAGCCGAAACTCCAGCCCGCACACTGAGGTTGGACAACCGACAGTAGGGGGTCTTTACCACCTGCTGCACCTGGGCTTTAGGAGAACGTTCGGGTAAGGTCAAGAGCTTGGCTAACTGCTCTCTGGACAGAACAGCTTGAGCTTGCACCATTTCCTGACAGACAGCGGCATTGTCGCCAATGCCAGGGAAGGCAGGCAAAGACCCCTGTGACTCCGCCAGTAAACTAAAGGCAGCAATCACCGTGCCGCCCGCTAGCATATATTTCACACTTGCGCCACGAGAATGATAGCGATGCATGGGCTTCTCCTGAAAAGGCAGAGTGTCTAGTAGGATTCAGTGGTAGACCGGACAGTTAGACCGCCGGGCGCACGCCTCATTCTTTTTATAGTACATAAATACTATTCAAATGCAAAGGCTGTTTATCATTTGTTAGAAGTTAGAAGAGGTTGGAAGATTGAGGAGAACAAGGCCCAAGGGTTATCTGAGATCTTGCACCTCTGGCAACAACCCGCCCTGCAATGAATTGCGGGCTAACAGAACTAAGTCCGTTTAAACGGACTGACGATCCACAACTTGGGTTTTCCAGTCTACTTCAGTGGACTTGCCTCTATTAGCCCGAACTTTTAGTTCAGGGCGGGGCAAGCCTAT
>Ga0272446_1005158_pt1 | contig 14639 bp, 10 predicted proteins | sample YNPCB0061_FD_194587 | JGI IMG/M metagenome (GOLD analysis project Ga0272446, IMG submission 194587) | Hot spring microbial mat communities from Yellowstone National Park, WY, United States - YNP-CB-006-1 | ecosystem: Environmental > Aquatic > Thermal springs > Hot (42-90C) > Sediment | place...
CGGCAGATGCGTACTGATGAGCGCCGCTGGCCGATCAAGCGCAATCACTGTGCCGCGATCAATCACGGCAACGCGATCGCACAGCGCCTCCGCCTCGTCCATAAAGTGAGTGACGAGCACCACCGTCGTGCCAGCGGCGCGAATCTGGCGAACAAGATCCCAGGTGGCGCGACGCGCCTGTGGATCAAGCGCGGTCGTCAGTTCGTCAAAAATGACGACTTCGGGATTGTTGATCAGCGCCAGCGCGATAAAGAGCCGCTGACGCTGGCCGCCAGAGAGCCGGTCGACGGGTTGGCGCGCATGTTCGGCAAGTCCCCAGGTCGCCAGCAAGCGCCGCGGGTCGGCGGGGCGATGATAGAAGGCGGCAAAGAGATCAAGCGCCTCGCCCACGCGGATTCGCTCGGGCAGTGCGGCTTCCTGGAGTTGGACGCCAAGACGCTGGCGCAGGGCGCGCGCCTCATGGCGCGGGTCAAGGCCAAGCACGCGCACGCTGCCGGAGTCAGGGTGACGCAGACCGCTCAGGCATTCAACCGTTGTGGTCTTCCCCGCGCCATTCGGCCCGACGATACCGAATATTTCGCCACGGTTGATGGTCAGCGAGATATTTTCAATAGCAATATGTCGCCCATAACGCTTGTGTAGTCGATCAATCTGTATCACGGTATCCATCGATATCTCCTGGCAATCACAGGATATTGCCGGAAGTATGGCAGCTATGATGCGTCCGCGGATCATCCGACCGGTGATTGCTGACTTCATCGCCCGGCGTATTGTTGGCTCATCCGAATGGATGATGCTGGCAAGGGAATATTCCCCAGGATATGCTAGAACATCGTTTTTCCGCCAAGCATGTTGTACAGCCCGCGGATTGATGGTATCGCTCGCCCATGCAACCCCATCTGTTGGTTCCACTCTGTCAACTTCCAACATAGTGCATGCGCTAATTGCGTCGATCGCCGCAGCGCTACCCGCGACATATGTTGACATAAAATCGATTTCTGTCGCAACACACCAGGCGCAATCATCGGGCCACCATAGATTTGCTGATTGATTTGATGGTGAATGACAAAATGATACTTCAATTGCTGTGATCGAGCTGTAGAACAGATGGTAGCGGCGATTGGGCAAAATGAATGCAGGGCTGGACCGCATTGTAGCGTCCAAACATCCCCATCCATCCCACACTGCAAACCAGCAAAGGTCCGGCCTTGTTGTATGCGCCGCCAGTATCTGGTGAAGAGCTTGTGCTACCTCTGGCGGCAGACTGCCCTCGCCTGGCGCTTCAAACGACCCGTCAGCGAACGGTGCATGGATTGGTTCACCGCTATTCAGATAGCCATCAATAAGATTGGGCCATTGCATCTGACGATGAGCAATGCGCTGCATGAGCGCAGCCACGTCTGCCCAGCGCAACGTTGATGGTTGCCCAGCGATAGTCAGGCGAGCTGGATGGTAAATGCGGGCATAGGCCGGAAATTCGGCTGGCACGATGGACACAACGCGTTCGGCAAAACCCTGTATGCGCTCGTTCAGCCAATGTGACGCAGTAACATCCGGGGCAGGGATAAATGGAGATGTCATATTCATTGCCTTGAGAATAGCTACGAAGCGAACCAAAGCAAGAGTATCGCAGGCCCCGCCGATTGTCACCAGCAGATTGGAGAGTTGCTTGGCGCCCAATGGATAACCGCTGCCCGCCTTTGTGATGGTTGCGATGATAGCTGCTGCGTGTACCGTGTTTTATCTGGAGTTTTGCAGATCGGATACCGCTTTAGGGTAGGTCAAGGTGCAGACGGATGGCGTCGAAACTGAGGCCTTCCTTGGTGCGCTCCACCACCCAAGCGAGAGTCTTGGCCAAGGTCTCACGAAAGAGCATCCGGCAGGCTTCGCCAATGGTCGTGAGGCGAAGATGCGCCCATTCCTGGGAGCGGTCGTGCCGCAGTTGGCGCATCAGGACGCTGTACGCGAGGAACACGAGGTGCATATGCCGGGTCTGGCCCTCGCCGTTCCGCAGCTGACAATCGCCCATACCCAAATGCTGCTTCCCGTCGCGATGAATGGTCTCCGTGCCGGTCCAGCGTCGTCGATAGGTCTTGAGGACGCGGTGGGTCTCCCATCGAACCCGATTGGTGATCAGGATTTTGCGTGGTTGCGGCGAGCGCTGCTCTTTCCAGAGCACAACAATCCGCACGGGATGGTCGACTTTGGGGATGCGGATCGTCTTGGTAAACGCCCATTGGGTCGTGCCGCCGACCGTGATCTTGGTGCGTGCGAGCGGCCCTAACTGCGAGGCGATCCACTCGTTCAGCTTCCAGTCGCGCCCATCGACCGCGACGATGCGGTTGGCTTTCAGATCGCCGACGTAGGCACGGTCTTGGGCGTGAACGTGGTTCATGATCGCGGCATTGGTGAAATAGCTGTCAAAGGTGATATCACCAGGGATCTGGTGTGCAACCACCCAGTCGATCAGATCGATGCACAGCTCAGTATGATTCTTGAAGATCTCACCTGCCACATCTTGCTTCCGGAAGCGGCGGAACTCGAGCGGATAGCGCTTCCCAGAGACCTGGACATAGTTCACGATCAGATAGTCGTGTGCAATCAGATAGCGCGCCTCGGCGTGATCCCAAAACCAGCCCACGTCGTCGATCAGCTTGCCATCATGGTCAATCAGCGTGTTGTCGATCGCGATCACGCCATCCTGTCGGTAGCGCGTGGTCGAATCCTGCTGGAGCCACGCCAGCCGCCGTTCGTTGAGTTGGTCGACATCCCACGGCGCCTCCGTCAGCCAGCGATTGAGACACGACTGGTCGGTCGTCACCGCAAACTCACGATTGATCCCGCTGACCGTCTTGCGTTCGGCGATGAACAGCCCGGTCAGATACTCGGCGAAGTGCGCTCGCGATGGTGCATTTGGGAACAGGTCCGCAAACTGCTCCACCAGCTCTTGCACCACGCTCGGATACTCGACAATTGCTGGCATCGCCGCCTCCAGTCGTCAACCCGACGTCCTGCTGCTGCTCGATTCTAGGCCGGCCCTGACCGCAGGTCAAATCTGCAAAACTCCAGTTTTATCACGAGTGATGAGTGAACGTGCGCGCTTAGCTTTGCTGCATAGAAGTCGTTACGCGAATCTTTGCCGCGAGTAGCGTGCCGCAAAGGTGGCGGATCCAATGAGAATGCTCGGCCGTGTGCTACCAGGTCTCACCAGACTCGCTCGACTCATTGTATGCTTTGAAGCTCTCATAATCGTCGCGTGCGGCCCTTATGACTCGCCGATGTGTACGCCGACTGTGCCGGATGACCGCGGCGGTATTGAGCGACCGCTCAATGGAAGCGGGAATGATCCGGTTCTGGTTGGCGGTACCTGGAATCTGCTTGCGATTGATGGCGCGCCACTCATCGACAATACGGCCATCACGCTTGAGTTCAGGGCGCAAGAACTCATCGGCAGTACTGGCTGCAATTACTATGGAGGCGGGCCGGATAGCGGCGCCTATTCAACCTCGAACGGCCGATTCTCAATGGACATGTTGGCTGTAACGGTACAGCTGTGCCTTGAACCAAATGGGATCATGGATCAAGAGGAACGATATCTGGCGGCCTTCAGGTTAATTACAGCCTATCAGGTGACGGATGTGGAGTTGAAACTTCTTGATCGTGAGGGGAATGTTCGGTTGGTGTATGTTCGGAATGTTCGATAGACTGTCTTTGAGCGCAGTCTAGGGATCGGATCGTGTACATATAATGAGCGTCTGTACAAACCGCTGACGCGCACGATTGCTCCTACTGCTTCAGACAATTGGATGCACAATCGCGCGCGTCGTATTGGATCACGGGCTAGCGATCTAGGTTCACATCGCCAAGCTCGACATCCTGCGCAGGGTCGAGCGCGGTGATAGTATCAAGAAAGATGATCCATTGTCCATCAGCCTGCTGTGCTGCAAGGCTGAGCGACCCCAGCGGTACATTGTCAAAGCGGAACCGACCGTCGGCATTGGTCTTTACCCGCAGCGCAAATGCTTGACCTTCACATGGCGTCTCGCGAAACGCCATTTTTGCCGACTCTCCGCACAGTTCCACGGTGGTATCGCCAACTGGCCCGCTTGCGGCGATGATCCGTCCACTCACTGATGTCGTCTTCTCTGTTTCAGGCGCAGGCAATGCCGGCGCTCCGATAACTGCAAGCGCGGCGATGCGCGAGTCAGCCAGGCCGGAATTTGCGGGTGTGACGGATTGCCACACGCCCTGGCTGTCACTCACCGCAATTCCATAATCTGTGGCAACCCATAAACGCCCCGCGTCATCGACTGTCAGCCAGTTGATCTTACTGGATGGCAAAGTGGAATTATCGGTTCTGGCATTCAACACGCTGCCATCCCAGGTAAAGATTCCCGTGAACGATGCCATTGCAATAATGCCGCCCGGTAGTTCAATCATGTGTGTAACCGTTCCTGGGAAGCTGCTCGCCTGCGCCGCCGGGATCAGCGCGGTGAGCTTGCCATCGTTAATGGTGTACAGATTGTTGCTGGTCACGGTCAGCACCCGACCGTCTGAGTGTGTGAGGAATGCCCGCGGACTCTCGAATGATTTGATGCCGAGCGTCTCGCTCTCGCCATATGTCGTCCAGGTTGTACCGTCAAAGGATACCAGTTCGCTGCCGGATGTGTTTAACCCGCCAAGCCAGAGCACGCCAGCGGCGGTAACAATTGCCGCTTCGCTGGGAAAGTGTTCCTCGCCAGTGGCATCGGCTGCGGTATAAACGTTAATGACCGTGCCATTCTCAGCGTCGAGTACGGTTATCCGTTTCATCTCGATCCACCAGATTCGCCCCTGCCCATCGAGCACGATAACCTGTGGCAGCGACAGATCGCTCGCGATGACATTCCAGGTGGCGCCGCCGTCCGTGGTTCGCAGTAATCGATTGCAGCCGACCCAGGCGTCGTTTTCGCCACGACTGAATACCGCCCCGGTTGCCAGGCATCCGCCAAGATCGATGTCTGGCGGTGCGAGCCATGCGCCCTCACGTAAGACACTGATACGATTAGCGCCTGAGCCAACTGCGATAATGCCCCCGGCGCCGATCGGTACAGTCGGTGTCGGAATAACTGTGGGTGCTGCAGGTTGTGGCGTAGCTGTTGAGGATGGTTCGGCTGGTGTTACGGTATCCGCAGGTGCAGATGTTGCTACGGGTGCAGTAGCTGTCGATGACATCGATACGTCTGGTGATGGGGCAGATGATGGCGGGTCGGCGGTCGGCGCGCCGCAGGCAGCAAAGAGCAGCGCCCAGAGGGCGAGTATTGCGCCGGCGAGCGAAAGACGACTGATTCGAAAGCGAAACCCCATAACTGTCAGTCCTTTGTAGTCTCGCGCACCACGTCCACATGCGATGCGCCATTCGTACGCCAGCATACTGAGCGAGGACCATTGTGCGACCACACCTTGTGATAGCGTACCTGCTACATCCATAGGTCGGCTTCGGCGGCTTACACGCGTGAATGCGGTACATCTTTCCAGCGTACCCGGCATATTCTGTTCCTACCGATGTTGTGTAACGAATGGGTTAGATCTGCATTCACGCCCTTTCACTTGCGCGAGTTTTGCGGTGCGCCCTATGTCTCGCCTGCCGAAGAATCGCCAATACTGCATCGGCTGCTATTCCGCATATTTACGTGGTGCCGCTGAGTGATGTGATGAGATCGCCGACTCATCCTTGTGAGGGTCCCCATTGCTTCATAAACCATTATCCTGATTGAACAGTGCGCACCGCTGTGTCAATAGCGCGTATCGTGTACAGTGTTCAGCATCGATAAAGGTATGCATCATGGCCAGGCAGAAACCACACATGCGCCACCACCGTTTCACCGGCGTTAGCCGATTGGCAGTCATTTTGATTCTTGCTGCGTTTTTGAGCAGCGCATGCAACACACCCGCGACGAGCGTGCCAACCCCTACCAGCGAATCATTGGCGGGCGCGCCGGCAACGCCGGCCGCTACCCCAACCCTTGCGCCAACAGATGCAACGGTCGCACCGCTTGCCACGCCGACGCTTTCACCTGTAACCAGCGTAACGGCAACTCCTGCAATACCGGCGGCTTCCGAGCGAACACTCCTGCCCCGTTCACTCTATACGCTGAGCAATGGTCAAATCTACCGTATCGATGTTGATGGCGCAGCGTGGAGTCAAATCACGAATGAACCCGCGCCAGGTATTGCCGACTTTGATGTGTCGCCGATCGATAGCGCGCTCGTGTATACGGTTCAGCTGGAAGTCAGTACGCCGCAACCACGCACGGCGCTTGTGACGACGGACGGCGCGGGGCAGGTGCGGCGCTTGCTGATCGACGGAATGACGGCATCTACGCCGCGCTGGTCGCCGGATGGACAATGGATTGCATTCGAATCGGTAGCCGGCGCAACGGCCGCCAATGATAACGGCGGAATCATGATTATTCCAGCGACTGGCGGCGAACCGCGGATCATCCTGGCGAATGATCCGCCGCCGGTGAACCCGACAGATAATGGGCCGCGGCGTTATTTTGTTCATTCCTGGTCGCCGGATAGAACCGCGCTGTTGCTCTGGTCGATACCCTATACTGGCGAGGCCGGCTCATTCGTCATCATGCCAGTAGCGGCAGGCGAACGTCTGACATTACGCCCGCCTGCCGAACTTGGGCCGGCCTTGTTCGACAGCGCGTTCTGGAGCGGGGATGGCGCAAGCCTGCTGGTAACATTTCGCGGCGGCGGTTTGGGCAGCGCGATTCCAGGGTTATGGCGCGCCGATACGCGTAGCGGTGACATCCGCCAGGTGGTTCCGGCGATGCTGGATGAACAACCAGTTGTGGTGCGTACTGCCCAGACAGTAGGTGATGAACTTCTGCTTCTGATCGCCCAATCACCAGCACTCGATCCAGCCCTGGGATCGCTGCCGTCACACCGCCTGATCCGTCTGGCTCACGATGGTCAGATCCAGCCGGTCGGGCCGGATCTGCCGGGTGACATCTGGATTGGCGATGCTCTGCTGGCGCCTGATGGCGGCGGCGTGGTTATTGAGCGCCTGACAGAGGCAGGTCCAGCCTCGTTGGTATGGATTCCAGTGGCAACTGAGTTGCGCCTCCTGGGTCTGCCAATAACTGCCGATGATGGAACGCAGGTTGTGCGCGAACCAGCGTCAAGCACAAACTATGGCCCGCTGCGCTGGGGTGGAACATAGTGTCATGCTCGCGCTTGCCTGTCTTCCGTTTCAATATGAGGCACAGCATAGTCAACCTGAATGGTTGCAGCGCCAATTGCGCGCGGGCATCGCACAGGCAGGGTTGTGGTTCGCGCCGGATGACTTTGGCCGCGCAATGCACACACTGAACTGGACATATGCATATCTTTTGGATAACCGCCGCCTATGAGTGTGGCAGTGAGTCGCCGTTGAAGGAGGTCTGGGTGCATGGAATCTCATCTTCGGCATTCCCATGATTCAGGCGATAGTTCACTCGTGCGGGCGATACATCTGGCAGGATTCTGTGCGGCTTTCATCAGCATGCTTGTCGCCGGCTTATATCTGGTTGAGTTTGCCCGCGCGGCGCTACTCGCCGGCGGGTTATTCATGGCCAGTCTTGCCAGCTTTGCTGGTGTGCTATTGCGCCGTCGAACCCCGCTTCAAGCCCTGCTCCTGACGATACTCGGCGGGTTGACTCTGCTTGCGCTAGGCTTCCACCGTTTTTATGGCGAAATATGGGCGATAGATCGCTTGTATGGTGCGCTTAGTATGGCTGCGGGGCAAGGTTTGCTTTTAAGCGCGGCTGTACGCTCTCCCCTTGCGCAACTTCCGGCACGTTTTCTGGTTATTCTGGCTGCCGCCGTCGTGCTGCTTATCAGCTTTGTCGCACCGTTTTCGGCGCTGCCAAATCCGCTCGGTCTCTACTATCTGGTGGCCGGAGGCTATCGTTATGACCCGCGTACGCCACTCTACAATGTCTTTGTCGCCAGTCTGGACGGAGATCCGATTCCGCTGGCGACCGCACGACTTGACGCGCTTATTGGCGCGACTGGTCTGGATCCGCTTGACCCGCAGTTTTCACTCATCGGCTACACTATACGCAGTATGACTAGTGGAGCATATACAGGCAATCCAGTAGTTGATGTTGATCTCAGCTATGCTAACGGCGCAACTCGGAGTGTGCACATTCCAGTAATCGATCAGCGATCCTGGCGGCAGACCGGGATCGATCGGCTCACAACCGAACATCGCCCGCTGCCTGGTCTTCTTCCAGCCGATGAGTTAGCGCCTTTCCAGCTGGGTGCGCCATACCGTTTACCATTACACAAGCAGAGCCTGACGCTGGTTTCACGCTGGTTTCTGCCAGTGCGCGCGGATCAGTTTGAAATCGCGCCAGATGGCGACTCTCTACTCGTACTTGCTGAGCCAGATCCCTCCCGCTCAGGCGCGAGCGGGCCAGCACTCTGGCATATGAAGTTCGACGGGAGTGCGCCGCGTTTTCTTGCCGACAACGTGGCTGCGACCGCATGGAGCGGCAGCGGACGTTATGCGCTTGGTCTGACGCGGGCGAATGGATGGTTGTTCAATCTTACCGGCTATGATATCGCCACCGGTAGCGCATTTCCGCTTGGGCATACGGATAGTCCCACGTTATCAGTCGTTGGAGATCGGGTTTATACCATATATGACGGCGGGTTATGGCGGGCAGACTTGAACAGCCAGACCTACGCCATGGTGAGAAACGTACCCGGCTTCCATTCTCGCAGTGAGGTTGGTTCATTTGCGGTTGCTCCAAACGAGGAGCTTGTGGCGTACCTATGTGAAACCGATCTCTGTCTCGCTGGCTTACAGACATCGTTTTACCAGCGAATATCGCTGAATATCGAATATTCCATTGCGCCGGTCACAAGCGACATTGTCCCTCAGGCGAAGCCCACCGCAATGCCACAGGGCCAGGAGCGCCCCGCCCTGGGTGGGCTTTCGCTTGCCTGGAGCCCGAATGGTGAACAGCTTGCGCTTGTCACAGCAACAACAGATCTGCGGGGGCGTCCGGAGCTGCGAGTTATCCGTCGCGATGGCGCATTGCTGACCTCCATTCCACTAGGGCCAAATGGCAGCGTTGATACGCCACAGTGGATGCCGGATGGGACATCGATATTTCTCACGGTCTACCCATCAGGCGGGCGGCGGATGATCATCGCTGATGTGTCGCGCGGGGAGGTATATGATTTGAGCCAGCCGCATTGGGATGCGGTTGCGCGCCTGTCCCCTGATGGTCGCTATCTGATTGTCTCGAACGGTAATGGCGGCCTCTGGCGCGTGCCCGTGCAATAACGGGTCGCAGTTACGGCGGACGGAAGGTATGTGTTTATGGCAACTCCAATGACACTGCGGACGGAACGACTGACGCTTGAGCCGCTCACGCCGGCGCATGCCACTGAGCTCTTCGCGGTTTTTGGCGATCCGGTCGCGATGCGCTATTGGCACACGCTGCCCCATACGACAGTCGCCGAGACTACTGGGATGATCACGACGCTCATCTCCGCACCCCGCGCCTGCTGGTGGGCATTTCGCCGCCATGAGGGCGTGGCGCTGGGGTATGTCGGTTACCATGGCACGGTGACGCCGGGGATGGGCTACGCGCTGCGCGCTGATGCGTGGGGGCAGGGTCTCGCTGCCGAAGCCGTGGAAGCCGCATTGTCCGCCGGATTTACCACGCTTGGTCTGAATCGGGTCGAACTCTGGATTCACGCCCATAATCAGTCTTCCTGGCGGCTTGCCGAGCGGTTGGGGTTTACCCGGCGCGGTCAGTTCTGGCAGCGCTACCCCCATGCCGCCGCGCCGCACGAAACGCTGGTCTATGGCCTGCGCGCCGATGAGTGGGCGGCGCGGGCATCATTCGCGCCTGCACGGCCACAGCGGGAAATCGCATTCACGACGGTGGAGCCCGTCATTGAAGTTCCCGATGTCGCGGCGACCGTCACATACTACACTGAGCGCCTTGGGTTCGCATGTGAAGTCATGACGGGCGACCCGCCATCGATCGCGATTGTCGCGCGCGGCGAATGGAGCGTCCCCGCTGTCCGATTCTGTTTTGTTCGGAGTGACGCGCCGATTGCCCGCTCAGGGCGGCTGTACATTATCGTCAGCGGGGCGATAGATGAACTGCACGATCACTATCGTATTAATGGCGTTACGATCACCCAGCCGCTTACCACCCAGCCCTGGGGGCGACGCGAGTTTGGCATTGCCGACCTGAATGGACAGCGGCTTACCTTTGGCGTGGTTATCTAGCGTGCCGGCAGTATCATCCGGTTTGTCGGCGTTTCGGGCCGCCGGCCCAGCAGAATTCCGGTTTCAGACATGGCGCGGATTCGCCGCTGCTTCCGCCGCAATTCGTTGGAATGCCGCCGGCGACGCCCCTTCGATGATCCCGAAGTCGCGGATCAATTTCGTACTGAACTGCTCAACTTTGTGAGCGGTGTTGGTGAAAACGGATAAAATCCTCAAAAGAGGCTTTCATGAGAAGTTTCCGCATATTCCTGCTCGGCATGGCTGCTCTGCTGCTGCTGAACTGCGCCGCACCCATCATACCCGATCCAGCCCAATCGCGTGCGCCAACGCAGATCAGTGGCGCGGTAGTGATTACCTTTGGCGCGCAGGAGTTTCAGCGCGCCTTCTACGAACCACTGATTGCGCGGTTTCAGCAGGAAGAACCAGCGATTCGCGTTCAATTCGTCGCGACCGACGCGGCCTATGCGGCGCAGCCTGGCAACCCCGACCCGGACGCAGCGCTTCGACGGATTGCGACGCTCGCCGATAGCGCGTTGGTCTACACCATCCCCAGGTCAACGCTGCAACGCGGCTTTCTGCGCGACATGACGCCATTGATCGAGGCTGATCCTGATTTTAACCTGCCCGACTTCTACCCGGGCGTGCTGGAGCGTACGCATTTCGCGGGCGGCCAGTATGGCGTGCCGCTGGAAGTGACTACACCGTTGCTATCGTATAACCGCGATCTGTGGCGCTCCGCCGGTCTGCCGCCGCCGCGACCGGACTGGACATGGCTGGATTTGCTTGCCGCCGCTGAGACGCTTGCCCACCCTGACAGCCAGGGAATGGACGTCTATGGTCTGGCGGATTGGGGGGCGTATCTGTTGTTTGCCGCGCTCGCACAGCAGCAGGAACCAGCATTTACATGGAGCGAGGCTGGGCAGGCGCGGCTTGACGCGCCGGTTGTGGAAGAGACGCTCATGCGCCTTATGGCGCTCAAACAGTCTGGAGCGCTCCTCTACCTGCCGCCATCCAGCACACCCGACCAGATCGGCGCAACCATTCGTGAGGGCCGCATAGGGATGTGGGATAGCCAGCTACTCATTCGAACGCCCGGCGACGCGTCACAGGCGCTTGACGTCGGTACGGCGGTATTGCCGCCGGTGCGGGGATTTGAAACGCGGTTTGGCCGCGAACTGGTGATGAGTAACGGTGTGCGGCATCCCGAGGCGACCTGGCGCTGGATTGCGTTTTTGAGCCGGCAAGCCGCGCCGGAAATGGGGTCGCTGGCCATGCCGCCAACATCCTTCCCCGCTCGTCGTTCGCTTGTTGCGCAGAGCGGCATCCTTTCCCGGCTCGACCCGGAAATGCGCGCCGCGATTGAGGCAACCCTTGAGCGACCGCCGGAAACGCTCATACCTGTTGATCCATTGCGTGACCAACTACTCACGCAAGCGATGGATGCCGTCCTTACCAATGGCGAGGCGCCGGTCGCCGCGCTAGCCGATGCCCAGCACATCTACACCCAGTCATTCACTGATGCGGCGCTCACGCCATCCCCCGGCGCGACCGAACCACTTGTCGTCGCTTCGCCCATTCCTACGCTGGAGGCTCGCCAGGACGTTCCACGAATTACCTTTACCGCGATATGGGCCAGCAGTATCTTTCAGCCGCTGGTTGATGCCTTCAATCGCGAACATCCTGAGATGTATGTTGAACTCAGGTCCGACGAAATCCGTAGCGGATCATTCCGCCTTGCGGATGTCGCGCGTGATAGCGATGTCGTGCTGTGGACCGGGCCAGCGATGGGCGAAGACCAAAATGCAGTGCTCGATCTCCGCCCATTCGCCGACGCGGATCCGCTCTATGCGCCGGAAGACTTCCCGCTTGCGCTCCGCTCGCGTTTTGGCGACGGTCAGGCGCTCTATGGCGTTCCATATCAGATGAGCCTCGCAGTACTAGCCTACAATCGCGACATCTTCATAGCGGGCGACGTTACCCCGCCACAAGCTGATTGGACCCTTGATGATTTCGTGCTCGCCGCCGAATCGCTAAGTGGCGGAGTCGGGCGGGATCGGCGCTATGGGTTAAATCTTGCCGATACGGCGCTGCTTGATCTTTTTCTTGATAATGAAGACGTGGTACTGGTTCTTGGCAGCGGCGAATCGATTCAGCCGAATTTCACCGATCCAAAAGTTGTTGCGGCGGCGCGTCGTTTTATCGACTTCGTTCGCGTGACGACGCCTGACGCCAGGCTCAATGGGTATCAGCGCGCCACATGGCGCGCCACGGACGACCTGATCGCCGAGGGGCGCGTTGCAATGTGGTTTGTATTTTCTCGACCGCTGGTTGACCCTGCGCTACGCGATGTGCCGGTATCAATCGCTCCAGTGCCTCACAGCGCTTCCGGCGTCCGGCGCGCGCCTTTTTCGGCGATGGCGCTCTTCATCTCGTCTGAGACAGCTTACCCCCACGAGGCGTGGCGCTTTGTCTCATGGATGAGCCGTCATCCGCAGATCTCAGCGGGCTATATCCCCGCGCGTACATCACTGGCGCGCGCGCCATCCTTCCAGGCAACCATGCCGCCTGGTATGGCCGAAGTCTACGATTCATACATTGAGATGTTGGAGCAACCGGAGGATCGATCCCGGTTCCATAATGCGGGGCCGGTCGAAATGGCATTTGATTTCTACTGGTTCCATCGTGCGATCGATCGCGCTCTTCAGAATCCGGCGCTTGATGTTGAGCGCGAGCTACACGAAGCGCAGCAACGTACCACAACATACCTCGACTGTGTCTGGAGCGGTGAGACGTCAGCGCGCTGCGCGTATGATGTGGATCCCGCCTACAAAGGTTTTCAGTGATAGACGATCCGGCGAAACGCCCGCGTACCGAGGAAAAGGATGAACAGCGACATACATATTCCGACATCCTTTGGCATGATTCGACCATGGCGACGCGATGACAGCGCGGCGCTGGTTCAATATGCGAATAACAAAGCTATCTGGCGCATGATGCGCGATAGCTTTCCCCATCCATTTGACCACGCCGCCGCAGAGACGTTTCTCATGGCAGTCAGCCGGCAGACGCCAGATACATTCTTCGCAATCGCCACGGTAGAGGAAGCCATTGGGGGTATTGGCGTCACACTCGGCAGCGATGTCCACCAGCATTCGGCGGAACTGGCCTACTGGCTTGGCGAGCCGTTCTGGGGGCGCGGCTATATGACCGACTCAATACAGCGCTTCACCGGTTATGCATATATCGCCTACGACCTTATACGAATCTATGCCGCACCCTATGCGACAAATCAAGGTTCCATCCGTGCGCTCGAGAAGGCAGGCTATCAGTTTGAAGGACGGATGCGCTACAGTGTTATGAAAGAAGGCCGACTGCTTGACCAGTTACTTTACGCCATCATTCGCCCTCCTGCGCAGCACGGCGGCTGAGCGCCGCGGTTGCTCATCTTCGCGGAATGCGTCGTGAGCGCGCGACTTTCCATTCTCAATGACACCGCAGCCATCGCGGCTTTCGCACTGCGGAACGTGCATCTGCACCAGTTTGCACTCGCTGATCTCGAACCGCGATTTCGTCCGCGGACGACATTTTACGACTGGTGCGCGGATGACCAGATTCAGCAACTCGCTATGGTCTACAACGCGCCGGGCGATCCGGTGCTGATTGCACATGCATACCCACCGGCGGCTTCCATGCGCGAGTGTCTTCACTCATTGCTGCCGCTGCTGCCATCGCGACTCTACGCGCATATCAGTCATGAAGTGGTGGATGTTGTGCAGTCAGCATATAACGTGGTGGATCGTGCAAGTCTTTCCAAAATGGCGCTGGTCGATGTGGAGCCATCGCTTGCGATAAACCCTGATAGCGTTAAAGCGCTCACACCCGCAGATCTGCCTGCACTCAATGCGTTCTACGCAATCACAGGCGGGGGCGGGCATTTCGATCCGGCCACACTTGCCGCTGGGCATGTCTACGCTATTCGCAATGGCGTCGATATCCTGAGTGTTGCCGGCGTCCATGTTGAGTCTCCAACCTATGGCATTGCAGTAATTGGGAATGTGGCCACGCATCCGGCTCACCGTTGCCAGGGTCTTGCGAGTCGTGTGTGCGGCGTGCTATGCCAGGTGCTGACTCAGGCAGGCCGAACGCACATCGGGCTCAATGTGCATTCAGACAATCATTCCGCCATACGGCTCTACCAACGTCTTGGATTTCGCACCATCATCAGCTTTGGCGCCTGCCGGCTTGTGCGTACCGCAAATCACAGATCGTAGGGTGACTGTTCACACGAGGGGTAAATCTTTCTTGCCGCCAACATAAAAATACGGCGTCGTGGCGCGGCGAAGCCGCGCCA
>Ga0272446_1005161_pt1 | contig 14633 bp, 9 predicted proteins | sample YNPCB0061_FD_194587 | JGI IMG/M metagenome (GOLD analysis project Ga0272446, IMG submission 194587) | Hot spring microbial mat communities from Yellowstone National Park, WY, United States - YNP-CB-006-1 | ecosystem: Environmental > Aquatic > Thermal springs > Hot (42-90C) > Sediment | place...
TCAAAAATAGAGATGTCTTTCATTGACATAAAAAGTGCTGTATAAGAATTTAGTCAATTTAGAAACCATTTATTTAAGGGACTCGACAACGGAAAAATTGTTTTTCTGGTACAAATATAAGTTTGCTAAAAATCCCTTAAATTTAAATTCTCCCGCTGGAATTTTTAAAATTAGACAAAACTTAATCTTCTCAGGATCAGGTTTTTAAAGGGCATCGAAATCCAGTTTTGTACCAGTTAAGTTTCCTGCTTACCTTGCTAAACTATTGAGCAAAAATAATATTAAAATCGGGGGCTTCCCACCGATTGACTAATTTTCCTTGGGAGGAGCATCCATGGATTGGGATTACAGTTTTGGGGTAGCTCCAGATAGCTTGGGGGTGATTCTCCAGCGGGGGGGTGAGGAGTTGCGTTTAGCTAAAGTTGGCGATCGCTTCACCCTCTGCCTAGAAAACCCGCCCCCGGATTGGCCGGCCTTAATTCCGGGGGAGTCTAGGGGTATGGTCGGACGAGAATTGTATCTGTTTACAACCAGCACGGGCAATCTGGATGTAGCCATGGATACTGCCCGCAGCTTGCCCTTTGTCCGATTTGCTAGCCATGTCTACGCCTTAGCTGATAGCTCTAGCAGTTACCTGTATTTGGGGAGTAGCTTGACTGTGCAGTTTGAAGCAACTACCCCCCCGGAGCGCCGGGATGCGATCGCCCAACAATTTCACCTCAGCCAGCCCCGCCCCTTGCAGGAAGATGTATTTGTCTACACCGTAGCTAAAACTGCCCCAGAAAACCCCCTCAAGCTAGCTAACCGACTGATGGATTTGGCCGAGGTGCTGACGGCCGAGCCAGATGTCTTGATTCGCCCCGCCAACCACTATCGCCCTGCGGATCCCCTATACCCGCAGCAATGGTATCTCCAACACAACGGCGGGCCCCAGCTCCAGGGCGGCTCTCATATCAACATTGAAACTGCCTGGGATATTACTAGGGGTGATCCCAGTATTGTGATTGCGATCGCCGACGATGGAGTAGACCTAGACCATCCTGACTTTCAAGGAGTTGGCAAGGTTGTGGCTCCCCGCAATTTCCAAAAACCCGATCAGTTACCCCTGCCTAGCCACGGGGATGACAACCACGGCACAGCCTGTGCAGGGGTGGCCTTGGCCGCAGAAAATGGTAAGGGAATTGTTGGGGTTGCTCCCGGCTGCGCCCTGATGCCCCTAAAAACCACTGGTTATCTGGATGACCAGTCGATCGAAGACCTGTTTAATTGGGCGATCGACCAAGGGGCTGATGTGATTTCCTGTAGCTGGGGGGCAGCAGCGGTGTACTTTCCCCTGTCATTGCGGCAGCGGGCGGCTATCACTAAGGCGGCGACCCAGGGCCGCCAGGGGAAAGGCTGTGTAGTAGTGTTTGCCGCTGGTAATAGTAACCGCCCTACGGATGGCACAGTCAATGAGCAGGGCTGGCCCAATAACCTGTTGATTGGGGAGACCAATTGGTTGAGTGGATTTGCGGTACATCCCGATGTGATCGCCGTTGCGGCCACCACCAGCCTGAGCAAAAAAGCCTTCTACAGCAACTGGGGCCGCAATATCAGTATCTCAGCCCCCAGCAGCAATGCTTTGCCTGGGGTTTATCTAGAATCCCAGGGGTATGTGTTTACGGCTCCGGCTATTAAACAGGCAGCGGCTGGTTTGGGAGTCTTCACCAGCGACCGCTTGGGGGCCGCTGGCTACAGCAGCACAGATTTTACAGATACCTTTGGGGGCACTTCCAGTGCCTGCCCGATTGTAGCTGGGGTAGCAGCCCTTGTTCTTTCAGTCAACCCAGAGTTAAGTGCCCAGGAAGTGCGGCAGATTCTCCAATACACCGCTGATAAAATTACTGACCCAGACCCAGACCCCCAGTTGGGGACTAACTACAGCAGCTACGATACCCGCGGCCACTCCCTGTGGTTTGGCTATGGCAAAGTCAACGCCGCCAAGGCTGTACAGGCGGCTCTGGTGAAAAAACAGCCTGCTCCCCAAGCGATTCTAACTGGCAGTAATCCTACGGCCTTTACAATTCCTGATGCTCAACCCCAGGGGGTAGTTTCTCATATTAGAATCACCGAGTCGGGTCGGCTCCAGACGATCGCCGTCACGATCAATATCATCCACCAGTTCCTTGGGGATTTGGAGATTTATCTACAGCCCCCTGGGGGGCAACGCTTGCTTTTACAGGGGCGCACCCTCGGCAACCAACAGCAACTCACGGCTACCTATTCCCTGGCTACTACGCCGGTTTTGGGGAAGCTAATTAATCAGCAGGTGGGTGGGGTCTGGCAGCTCCGGGTGATCGATCGCGTGCCCATGGACACCGGCACCCTACAAAACTGGCTGCTACAACTGGGAATTTAAGTTGAATCTGAATCAAAAAAAATTAGCAGCCCCCCTCAATCAAAAATCCACCGCCGTGGGAATGAATTCTGACCAGATTTTAATGGGTTTTCATGTGCAGTTAGTCAAAGTTGGTTGACTGGATTGGTCTAATTACCGTCGCCAAGACACTTTGGGTAAGATTTGAGCTTGATTAACCCTGGCTTGGTATCTGGTAGCAAAGTTGAGTAGCGAGTCTAGTAATGAATCAGAGAGGTAGTGGGGTTGTAGTCCCAAAGAGAGGAGGCTAGTGTTCTTAGCATTAAAGTAATGCTCCTCCTTTTCAACCCTGGGGTTTTCCAGGTGGTTGATTTCGGCCTTGAGGCCCATGGCTAGGCTGGCTTCTTTGACCTTGGCAGCCAAGTCGCCTACGCTGAACATTTCAGTAAATTGGTTGAAGACGCGGTATTCGCCGGCTTGGGCGGGGTTAGTAATCGCCAATTCCATGCAGCGCACCGTATCGCGGATATCCAGGAAGCCACGGGTTTGGCCGCCTTTGCCGTACACGGTCAAGGGATGTCCGATCGCCGCTTGAATACAGAAGCGGTTGAGGGCTGTACCAAAGACCCCATCGTAGTCGAGGCGGTTAATCAGTAGCTCATCCATGCCAGTTTCATCGGTGAGTACGCCGTAGACTACCCCTTGGTTGAGGTCAGTGGCCCGCAGGCCCCACATCCGGCAAGCAAAGTGAATGTTGGTGCTGTCGTGTACCTTGGAGCAGTGGTAAAAACTGCCGGGCATTTTGGGATAGGGTAGGGTGTCGCTGCGGCCGTTGTGGTGGATGGTGATGTATCCCTCTTCGATGTCGATGTTGGGGGTGCCGTATTCACCCATGGTGCCCAGTTTGACCAGGTGGGCATCGGGAAATTCCTCTTTCATGGCGTAGAGGAGGTTGAGGGTACCGGTGACGTTGTTGATTTGGGTGGAGAGGGCGTGTTCGCGGTCGATCATCGAAAATGGGGCTGAGCGCTGCTCCCCAAAGTGGACGATCGTATCGGGTTGGAATTGCCGGAGGGATTTGATCAGGAAATCGTAGTTAGTAATATCACCCACAAACAGGTCAATGTGTTTACCGGTCAGGTCTTGCCAGCGTTGTAGGCGCTGTTGAATCGGAGCGATCGGAGTCAGGGTTTCTACCCCCAACTCCAAATCCCACAACCGGCGTACCAGACTATCCATAATCGCCACATCATGGCCACGATTAGATAAATACAGAGCTGTTGCCCAACCACAATAACCATCCCCACCAACAACCAAAATTCTCATAAATAATCCAACGTTCGTTTATTTTTATACTCGGCGATAAGTCAGCACCGCCTCAACCTGAAAGTACTTTGTACATAGCCTGTCATTTTACTACGGATTGGCATTTACCCGATTTTAAGAAGTGACCAAGTGGCGATGGCGGCGACGGTATTGCCGAATTCGCCAAAGCCTCTCTAGGGCTGGATGAACCAACATGCCAGCTAAGGGAATAGCCGCCCCAATTAGCCCCAGCCAACCCCACGGGTGCTGGGTTTTACTGGCAATGCCGAGGCAGACTCCGCAGATCAGAGTCAAGGTTGCGGTCGTGGTGGCATCAGCCCAACCAAATCCACACCGGCCTATGTTTTTAATCGTGGTGCCGACGGCAAATATCGTCAGGAAGACTAGGGCATCGACGATCGCCAAGGCGGCCGGGGCCTGCTCACGGAAAAGATATCCAAAGTTAGCCACGGGCCAGGCTACTACTAGGGCTAAGACCAGACCCGCTGCCTCTGCTAATCTGGGGTAGGGAAAGCGGAGTTTAGGGGAGGATGCCAATTTCCTACCCAAGCTCCGGATACTGGCAGCCAGCCAGCGGTCGGCCAGTACCACTGCAATGCCTAGGGCAATTACTAGGGTAGTTATAGAGAGGGCGATCATCAGCCCAACTAGGCCATTTTTTTGGATGATCGTATTCCAGGCCGCCAGTTCTAGCCAAGTGGTTGTTGCCCCAAAGAAAAATAGTAACAGCAGGGAAAGCCAAGGCATTTGTTTCCGGGGGACTGGGAAAGGGGCGGTAGTTATCCGTAGGGACACTGGCTGCTCGGCGGGGTGGGCATTGGTGTGGAGTGTCAAGGTGCGATCGTAGGTCTGGCCAGCTAAAAGCATACTGGTATCAACAGTGATCCGGCATAGCCATTGGTTGCCGACAAAATGGGTGCGATGGAGTTTAATCCAGGAGCTGCGATCGTCTTGGGGCAGGCTGAGGTAGCCTTCTAAAATGGTTTCTGGCACATGATTGTGGACAGCTAAAACCCTAGTTACCCGCTGGCCGAGCTTCTGGGCAACAAAACTAAGTTCAGTTTGGGGCAGTTGTACCTGGGGTAAACGGATTACATAGATGGGAGCCAAAGCTGCCAAGGCCGCTTGGGCGTGGGGATAACGGTCTTGGGGCTTAATTTCTACCAGGCGAGCCAACCACTCTAGCCATCGGAGGCTCAGGTGGGGTACCAGATGCTGAAAGTTCAAGCGGTAGTTTTCATCGACCAGATTGCCAATGTCAGCGGTTCTAATGCCAGTGATCAAACAGATCAAAGTTGCTCCCAATCCGTAGAGGTCTGAAGCAAGGCCGACTTGGCGGTGGAATAAAATTTCTGGGGCAATAAATCCCAAGGTGCCCCTAGCCACTGTCCCTAAACTGGTATCATCTATCCCCAAGTGGGCCAAACCAAAATCCACTAAAAATACATTTAAGTGGCGATCGACCAACACGTTTTCTGGCTTGATATCCCGATGACAAATAAACGGCGATCGACTTTGCAGGTAAACGAGCACCTCCAGTAGGCCCATGGCAATTAGCTTGACCTCCTCTGGGCTAAAGGTGCGCTTAGTGGCCAAGGAATCAGCCTGTTTGTACTCCTGGACAAGGCAGAAGCCATCATCCGTAGCAAAGGAGGCGATGTAGCGGGGGATGCCGGGATGATCCAAACTTTGCAGTACTTTGACTTCCCTTTCGATACTGGCATAGCCGGCCCAGGTGGCATCGTGGTGATGAAACTGAAAGTGCTTGATAACTAATAGCTGTGTCGATCGCTGGGCTAGGTAGGTAACTCGGCCGTAATTGCGCCCCAGTTCCCGAATCAGACTATAGCCCCGGCTGACAAAATCAGGGAAGTTACTGGCCATGGTGACAGTTTAGGGTGATGATCCATTACCCAAACTATAATTCATCGCTCCCGAGGAGATGGTACCCTGTTGGGCATCAATGGTGACGATCGCCCCATCCCGGATTAGCTCAGTGGCCCCACTGACCCCGACCACCACTGGAATCCCAAGCCGCAGGCCAATCACAGCCGCATGGCAAGTCACGCTCTCATCTTCGGTGATAATCCCCTTGGCTTTACGGATTGCCTCGACATAATCGGCATTGGTGGTGGGAGCCACCAGGATATCGCCTGCATGGAAGTTGCCCGCAGCGATCGCCGACTGAACCACCCTAGCCCGGCCACTCACAGCCCCGTTACCCAGGCCAATGCCCTTGCCTAATACCGCCTTCACCACCTCGACTCTAATAAAATTAGTCGAACCCGATACCCCCGACAGCGTACCAGCAGTCATCACCACTAGGTCTCCACCAGTCAGCAAATTACTTTCCTGGGCCAGGTTAATGGCTGTGGCAAATACCTCATCACTAGAGGAGGAATCAAGCACAACCAACGGCCTAACTCCCCAAACCATCTGCAAACGACGCGCCACGTCCACATGGGGAGTAACTGCCAAAATTGGGGTGATCGGCCGGTACTTAGAAACATTGCGGGCCGTAGCTCCAGTTTTTGTCAGGCTCATGATTGCAGCGGCATTGAGCTGTTCAGCAATATTACCCACCGCTTGGGAGATGGCATTGGTAATGGAAGGGCGACTATCTTTCAGGTGTGGAAATTGTCCTTCCTGCTCAATCCGTCTGGCGATTTGAGCCATGGTAGTAACTGCCTCTACTGGGTACTTACCCACGGCGGTTTCATTGGAGAGCATGACCGCATCGGTGCCATCTAAGATCGCATTAGCCACATCACTAATCTCGGCCCTAGTCGGTCGGGGTGAATTGACCATGCTGTCTAGCATTTGGGTGGCTGTAATAATTGGAATACCCAGGCGATTGGCAACTTTAATTAGGCGTTTCTGGAGGATGGGGACTTCTTCGGCAGGGAGTTCTACGCCGAGGTCGCCCCGGGCTACCATTACCCCATCGCTCAGGGAGAGGATCTCTTCCATTTCTTCAATGGCTTCGTGCTTTTCAATCTTGACCACCACGGGGGTTTGTTTGCCAGTGCTGGAGATGATCTCTTTGATCTCCAAAACATCTTGGGGATTGCGGACAAAGCTGAGGGCGACCCAGTCCACATTTTGGTCTAGACCAAACATCAGGTCTTTTTTGTCTTTTTCGGTGAGGGCAGGAATTGAGAGGTATACTCCTGGGAAATTGACTCCTTTGTTGTTGGAGAGGACTCCCCCGACTACGGTGCGGCAGTAGAGGCGGCGGGCGGTGCGATCGACCGACTCCACTTGCATTTCTACCCGACCATCATCTAGGAGAATTGTCGATCCAGGGGGCACCTCTTCGGCCAGCAGATCGTAGGTTACGGAGCCGATTTCTTGGGTGCCGGGGATATCGTCGGGGGTGATGGTGAAGCGATCGCCCCGCTTGAGAGTAACTGGCCCTTCCGCGAATTTACCGAGGCGAATCTTTGGGCCCTGGAGATCCTGGAGAATGCCCACTGGCTGATTTAACTCAAAAGAGACCTGGCGGATCGTCCGGATACTCCGTTCGTGATCCTCGTGGGAGCCATGGGAGAAATTCAGCCGCAGGGTAGTTGCCCCTGCTTCGATTAATGCCTTGAGCATTTCAGGGCTGCTGCTAGCCGGGCCAATGGTGGCGACTATTTTGGTGCGACGCATTTCTTGTTTCATGGACGGAGCTACTTAAACCGGGTAGCGGTAAAGTTAGTGTCTGTAAAATTAGCGTTGTTGAGATTGGCCTGGGTCAAATTAGCGTAGCTGAAATTAGCATTAGATAGATTTGATCCCTGGAGGTCAGCCCCTTGTAGATCCGCATAAGCCAAGTTGGCGTAGGTGAAATTGGTGTTGATCAAGCGGGCTAGGGTGAGAATAGCGCTCTCTAGGTTTGCCCCGACTAGGGTGGCTCCACTCAAGTTAGCGGCATTGAGTTGCGCCGATCGCATATCCACTCCTGTCAAGTTGGCGTTGGTCAAGTTAGTCTGGTACAGGTAAGCTTGGTTTAAGCTGGCACCACTGACATCCGCACTAGCCAAGTTCGCCAAAGCCAATTTAGCATTGGTCAGATCCGCGCCATTGAGGTTGGCACCCGCCAGATTAGCCCGGTCTAGACCCGCTTGATTCAGCTTTGCTCCACTCAGATTAGCCGCACTCAGATCGACTCCACTCAGGCTAGCTGCTGCTAACACAGCCCTAGTCAAATCTCCACTAATCAAAATAGCACTGTTTAGCACCGCATCCCCCAAGTAGGCCCGTCGTAAACTAGCTCCCCTGAGGTTAGCTCCATCCAAGCGGGCCGTATCTAGCACGGCCCGATTGAGAATTGCGCCGCTGAGGTCAGCATTACTGAGATTCGCGAGGCGCAATTGGGCGGCTGGGGCATTGATGCGCCGGAGGTTGGCCCCCACTAGGTTGGCCTGGCTGAGGTTGGTGTTACTCAAATTAGCCTGGTTGAGGTTGGCATAGGCCAGGTTTGCGCCCTGGAGGTCAGCTCCAGCTAAATTGGCTTGGCGGAGTCTGGCTTGGGCTAGGTTAGCCCCCCGGAGGTCGCAGCCGGGGCAGTTGTTGGTGCGGAGGAGTTGCTCTAGGTGGGCGGGGTTGGCGGCTTGGGCGGCTGCGCTGCCTAGGGTAACGACCGCCACCAGTCCCAAAGCTTGGGTAGACCTTAATAATGGTTTAAGGATTTGCATCTAATCTCCTGGGGGGCTTTCTAAATCAAAGAGGACTTTTCGCCAGTACCAATCTACTGGCATGTCTGGGTACTCCTGTTTGGCTAGATCAATTAATCGTTCGGCGATCAGGAGATTTCCGCCTACCTTTTGCAGGAGTTTTTGGTGGATTTCTGGGGAGACCCCAGCGGGGACTGGCTGCGGGGGCGGCTCAGTTTGGCGCAGTTGTTGTTGCCAGGCTTGCAGCTGGCTGATGGCTTGGCGGTATTTGGGGGAGTTGCCCTGCTCGAACCAGAGGTCTGCGGCCTTTTGATGGTCTTGGATGGCTCCTTTGATGTCGCCGAATTGGTGGCGGGCTTGGGCGCGATCGCAGTACCAGGCGGGTTGGTCGGGGGCTAGGGCGATCGCCCTAGAGTAGTCTTCGATCGCATAGCGGTAGTCCTGGAGAGCCAAGCGGGCATGGCCGCGGTGGAGGTAAAGCTCTGCCTGGGTAGGGCGCTCCTGGAGTAACTGGTCGAAGTCCTTAATTGCGCCAATCGGATCACCGAGTTGAATGCGGGCTAGGCCCCGGTGAAAGCGTAACTCCCAGCTGTGGGGAGCCAGCTTCAGGGCTTGGTTGAGGTCAGCGATCGCCCTGGAATAATCCTTTTGCTGGCTATGGAGTACACCCCGCCACCCCAAAGCCTGGGCATTTTCGGGATCAATCTGCAATAGCCACTGCAAATCCTGAAAAGCTGAAGCTTGCTGCCCTTGATTGATCTTAGTTTTAATCTGTTCTAGGTAGTCCTGGGTAGGGGCTTGCATCTGCTGGTAAATCTCAACACAGCGGCGGCTACTGGCTTCATCCCCCTGGGCCAAAAACAGCTTAGCTGCCCGTTGGTAGGCTAAAAGGGCTGACTGGGTCTGCCCAGTTTTTTTGTAGACTAGACCCAAAAGCTGCTGGGCTAAGGCAGACTGGGGCTGGTTTTGGGCTACACACTGGGCATCTTTTTTAGCTGCCTCTAGGTCATGGCAATCAAAATAGACCAAGCAGCGGGCTGTGTAGGCTGGCCAGAAATGGGGGTCAAGCTGGAGGGCCATGGTGTAATCAGCGATCGCCCCTTGGTGATCCCCCAAGCGAGCTAGGATTTGACCACGCTGGTGGTAAAGTCCGGGACTGGGGTGCTGTCTTAAATTTTGGCTCAATTCCTCCAGATTCAATAAATCTCTATCTCTGGTTGGTTGTAATTTATCCATACCTTTCTTTATTAAGAAAACCTATCTCAAGACAGGGCTAGCTTGTAACTAAAGGCAGACTGCTATAATCGAACAAAACTAATATCACCACCAGCATAACTGCCGTTGACTCCCATGAACAAGGCTAGTCTTCCCTTATCATTCACTACACACCTAACCAAACGCTCCAAATCCCTTCCTAAAACTAAAGGTATTTTGAAGGTTTTTACAAGCCTATTGTTCATGCAGGGGGTGATCTTGGCGGCACCACCTGCGATCGCAAATACGGTTAACACTGAACCCCTCAGTTATGGCAAGTTACTCCGGGAGGTAGATCAAGGGCAGGTTCGTCGGGTGGAAATTGATCCGGTCAATCAAGTGGCTAGGGTTTACCTGAAAAGCCAAAAAAATACCGACCCACCCAAGGAAGTACCCCTCCTCCAGGACAACCAAGAGCTGGTGGGAAAACTCCGCAACAACAATGTGGAAGTAGATATCCAGCCCGCACCGAGTAATGCCGCGGCGGTCGGGCTGCTGTTCAATGTATTTTGGATTTTGGTAATTATTTTTCTGATTACTATTCTGCTGCGCCGCTCCAGTAATGCCTCTGGTAATGCCATGAGCTTCGGTAAATCAAGGGCCAAATTCCAGATGGAAGCTAAGACTGGGATTATGTTTGCCGACGTGGCGGGGGTCGAAGAGGCTAAGGAGGAAATTGAAGAAATTGTGACTTTCTTGCAGCAGCCGGAGAAGTTTACGGCGATCGGAGCCAAAATTCCCAAGGGTGTATTGCTCACTGGCCCGCCTGGTACTGGTAAGACCCTCTTGGCTAAGGCGATCGCCGGCGAAGCGGGAGTCCCGTTTTTCTCAATCTCTGGTTCAGAATTTGTGGAAATGTTTGTTGGGGTGGGCGCTTCACGGGTGCGGGATCTCTTCCGTAAAGCTAAAGAAAGTGCCCCCTGCTTGATCTTCATCGATGAAATTGATGCCGTGGGACGGCAGCGGGGTACAGGCATCGGCGGCGGCAATGATGAACGGGAGCAGACCCTTAATCAGCTATTGACCGAAATGGATGGGTTTGAGGGCAACACTGGCATTATTGTGATTGCAGCCACTAACCGCCCCGATGTGTTAGATACAGCACTTTTGCGCCCCGGCCGCTTTGACCGCCAAGTGGTGGTAGATTATCCAGATTTCAAAGGGCGCAAGGCCATCCTGGAGGTGCACGCCCGCAACAAAAAACTCGCTGATGATGTGTCTTTGGAGGTGATTGCCCGGCGCACCCCCGGCTTTACCGGCGCAGATTTGGCGAATCTCCTCAACGAGGGAGCAATTTTGACGGCCCGTCGTCGCAAAAATGCTATGACCATGGCCGAGGTTAATGATGCGATCGATCGAGTGGTGGCCGGCATGGAGGGAACCCCCCTAGTGGACAGTAAAAACAAACGACTGATTGCCTACCACGAGATTGGCCATGCCCTAGTCAGCACCCTGCTACCCAACCATGATCCTGTCCAAAAAGTCACCCTGATTCCCCGTGGGCGATCACAGGGATCTACTTGGTATCTGCCCAGCGAGGAGCAGGGTCTGACCTCGAGAAACCAGATCCTTGAACGGATTGCCAGTGGTTTGGGCGGGCGAGCCGCAGAACACGAAGTCTTTGGCATTGATGAGATCACCACCGGAGCTGGGAATGACCTCCAGAGGGTGACCTCCCTAGCCCGGCAAATGGTGACCCGCTTTGGGATGTCTGAATTGGGGCCATTGTCTTTAGAGTCCCAATCGGGGGAAGTATTTCTGGGTGGTGAATGGGCTGGGCGGGCCGAGTATTCCGAGGATGTGGCGGCTAAAATCGACCAACAAGTCCAAGAAATTGTTAAGAATTGTTACAATCAAGCCCGGCAGTTGGTCCGGGAACACCGTTATCTGATGGATTTGCTTGTGGATCTTCTGATTGAGGAGGAGACCATCGAGGGCGATCGCTTCCAGGAGATCGTCAATGCCCAAAAGCAATCGGTCTTAACAGCTAGGTAAACCGCCGACCAATTAACCAGTAAGTCAGCATTTCTCCCTTACCTTTGATTGTCACAAGCCCCCGCTCCTCAAATTCATACTCTGTTTTTAACTTGGCGTAGGTAGTCTGGGTAACTTGAATTTTTCCGGGCATTCCAGTCGACTCCATCCGGGCGGCCACATTTACTGTATCTCCCCACAGGTCGTAGCTAAACTTTTGTCGGCCAATTACCCCGGCTACCACGGGCCCGGTGTTGATGCCGATGCGGATATCAATTTTGGTGCTTTGATGATAGAACTGCTGGGTTTGAGCCTGCATAGCCAGGGCCATATCAGCGATCGCTTGGGCATGATCGGGGCGAAAGTTGGGTAAACCCGCCGCCACCATGTAAGCATCTCCAATAGTTTTAATTTTTTCTAGACCGTAGTGCTGGGAGAGGTGGTCAAACATGGAAAATACATCGTTGAGTAGCTCTACCACCTCCTGGGGCGAAATGCGCCCAGATAATTCCGTAAACCCGACAATATCAGCAAATAACACAGTGACTTCCGCATAACCATCGGCGATCGCTTCCTGTTGTTTAAGACGCTCGGCAATAGGCTTGGGTAAAATATTCAGCAACAACTCCTCAGACTTGGCTTTCTCTGCCCTTAGGGCATTTTCTGAAGCTGCTCGGATTGCGATCGCCGAACGGACTCGGTCATACATCTGGCGAAACTCCCCCATCACATCCCCCAGCTCATCCCGGCGACCCAGGGAAAAAGAATAAAAACTATTGCGATCGACCTCCCCATCCAAACACATACCCGCCATGTGCAGATCATCGCGCAACCGCAAAATTGGCAAAATCACCAGCTTGCCTAGAACCGCCATCGTAGTTACCGTTACAAACAACGAAATAATGACTACCAAACCCGCAATTCGCAAACCAAAAGACTTTAACTCCGCCTGGACAGGGCTGATGTCGTGCCGGAGAACCACCACATAATTTTTTCTCATCCAAGTGCGGGCCCAGGCAACGTCCAAACGCTGGCCACTTTGATCAACCCGTAGCCCCATTTCCTGGCTGGTCAAATCCTGGGGCACCATCCGGGGCTGCTCACCCAAGCTCCCCACCAAACGGCCATCGGTTGTATAGACCGCATAGCCGACAATATCAGAGTAGTAAGTCAAAGCCGCAAACTGACGAGCTACCTGCTCTGCACTTTGATCATCACCAACTAACTGAAAAACTGCTGCAACTTTGGCCGTAGAAACCGCTTGCACTTGCTCAATGAGTTCCTGTTCTCGCCGGGCGTAGGAAGGGATAAAGATAATAACCTCAATAAGAACGATACTCAGAAACACCCAAAAGGCTACTCGGAGTGATAATTTTGCCCTCAATAGTAGCCAGAAGCTACGTGCAGGAACTTTCATAGTTGACCACACAAAAGTTAGAAAATCGATCATAGGCTCACAGGTTTTACCACGCCAGAACTGGATGCGATGTGTACTTGATTAATTTGATGTACTTGAAGCAGGGATGAAAATTCCGCATGGTTATGGGCCTTACTCTAACTTTATTCACAATCAACTGAGTTAAAACTGGTCAGTCTTGGCTAAGTTTGTTACAATTCCTGCTAAAACTTTAATCCTAGCAAGTTTCGCAGTCTGAGTAGTCTTGGAAATTTGCTAGTAAATATCAATCACCACCCTTCATGACTAGCAAGTATATTTTGAGTTGGGTCAACCGGATGCAGGATATTCCCCAACCAGAATGGGATGCTCTAGCTTTGCCCCTGCAAACTCCATTTCTAGAGTGGGAGTGGTTGAATAATTTGGAGACCTCTGGCAGTGCAACTCCCCAAGCGGGCTGGTTGCCTAATCACTTGATAGTGCGCTATCAAGGGGAACTGGTGGCGGCAGCTCCCCTTTACATTAAAGGGCACAGTTATGGTGAGTTTGTGTTTGACCACAGTTGGGCAAATGTGGCTTACCGATTGGGGATTGAGTATTATCCGAAGATGCTGGGGATGACTCCTTTTACTCCGGCGACGGGTTATCGATTTTTGATCGCACCAGACCGGGATGAGGTGCAGCTTGCGGCCATGATGGTGAGTGCGATCGATCAGTTTTGCCAACGTCACCAGATCTCAAGCTGTAACTTTTTGTTTGTCGATCCCCAGTGGCAGGGGGTGATGGAAAATCTTGGCTTCATGGGCTGGTTACACCACAGCTACATCTGGACTAACCAGAACTTCCAAAGTTTTGACGATTATTTGGCAGCTTTCAATGCTAACCAACGCCGCAACATCAAGCGGGAACGCAAGGCCGTCAACGAAGCAGGGCTGCGCCTTAGGGTTTTGAATGGGGAAGAGATTCCTCGGCAACTGCTGCCAATGATGTACAGCTTTTATAGCAGCACCTGTGACAAGTTTTGGGGTGGTAGTAAGTACTTGACTAAACGTTTTTTTGAGCAACTATATCCCAACTATTGCGATCGCGTGGTTTTAATTGCGGCTTACCACGAAAACTACGGCGATCGCCCGGTGGGGATGTCTTTTTGTTTAACGAAGGGTGAAAACCTCTACGGGCGTTACTGGGGCTGCCTGGCCGAATTTGACTGCCTACATTTTGATGCTTGTTACTACACGCCAATTGAATGGGCGATCGACCACGGCATCCGCACCTTTGACCCCGGTGCTGGGGGCAAACACAAAAAGCGGCGGGGCTTTCCAGCTACCCCCAACTACAGCTTGCACAGGTTTTACAACGATCGCCTCACCCAAGTTTTCCAGCACTACATCCACGAAATCAACACAGCCGAACAGCAGGAAATCGAGGCCATTAATGAAGAAATTCCCTTTACTAAAAAAGAAGTCCTAATTGCCCCAGAACTATTGGCAAGCGAGCCGCCAGCCCATTGATACCCGCCCAATACTGACCTTTACAGTACGGAACCTATAGGTACTCTCCGCAAATTAAATTAGCAATTAACCAAAAAAATGCGTGGGGGCGGGGTCTATTCTAAGAATAGAAATCTGCCGTTCACACCATCCGGTTCCATCTTAATCTGAGCAAC
>Ga0272446_1005162_pt1 | contig 14633 bp, 11 predicted proteins | sample YNPCB0061_FD_194587 | JGI IMG/M metagenome (GOLD analysis project Ga0272446, IMG submission 194587) | Hot spring microbial mat communities from Yellowstone National Park, WY, United States - YNP-CB-006-1 | ecosystem: Environmental > Aquatic > Thermal springs > Hot (42-90C) > Sediment | place...
CCAGGAGCATTTGCGCACACCGGGGAGCTGTGCTATACTCGCAGGCGTGAGCACGCGCCATTCCCCGATAGCTCAACGGTAGAGCGGCTGACTGTTAATCAGTAGGTTCCTGGTTCGAATCCAGGTCGGGGAGCCACCCCATAAAGCATCGGCAAGCGCCCGGCGGTTTCCGCCGGGCGCTCTGGTTTGAGCCACATGCATGTAGCCAGACCGGGCGGCCGGCAGCGTACGGGGGCAAACGCGCGGGGAAGCGCCACCGCGAAAGCCGCCGTCCTTGCGGGCGAGCAGTCAGGCGAGTTGCTCGCTGGCTTTCGCCAGACCATTATACGGCGTATGAGGGTCCTGATTGACACGAACATCGTGCTCGATGTGCTGCTCGACCGGCACCCCTGGGTCACCGACGCGAGCCAGGTCTGGGCGGCATGCGAGTCTGGACGTATCACCGGTTACATCCCCGGGTCGGCTATGACCGACATGTTCTACGTTGCCCGGCGGATGACCGATATCGCGACGGCCCAGATTGCCGTCGGGCTCTGCCTGGCCACCGCTGACTCATCGCAACCTCACTTCACTTCGGCTGGCCGAGCCGCCGTGCCAGGCGGGCATACCCCCGCGCGATCGCGGTCTGGGGCTGCGGGATGACCTGGGCGTGCGGGAAGCGCGCCTGGATGGCCACGATGATGGCCGCCACCTCGGCGCCGCCCCCGCCCCCGATCGACTCCGCAGCGCTGGGCGCGGCATCCCATGTCCTTCGATCCTTTCATCCCATGAATCCCATGCGTTGAGCGCGGTGTGCGGCTCAACCTGCCGTTCTGCGCATCTCAGAGCGGTCAAACCCTCCTCGCCAGGGTTGGTACTGTGTGATCCGTTCGGTGATTCGTTCAATGATCTGCTACCTGATCCGTTCAGTGATCCGTTACGCTGCGCCAGGTCGTCATCTCCCAGCGAGTCAGGTCGCGCACGCCCGACCCGGTACAGCGCCTGACGGCTGAGTTTGACGGTGATTGCAAACCTATATCCGGCCTCTTTCGTAGTAGTAACGGATTTGCTCGTCAATGCTTTGCTGTACATCAATTAACTCATAAAATCGTAGCTCATGCCATAATTGTGGGGCAAATCTAACGATGCCTTCGGTCGAATCGTAGTGTAGAAAGCCCTTAATGATGAACCGCTCTAACGGATGCTTGACGATCAACCGCTTGATAGCCTCATGGTCGGCCCTGGTTGGATCATCGAGCAAGGGCACGCCAGACTCGACGGGCAGCCCATCGCGGTGGCGCCGGAGGTAGAAGGCATGAAACTCCGTCACCAGGTCGTCCAGTCGCACCTCGCCGTTACGATCCACCAGCTTCAGAAGCGCGCGCAGCATGACCGGCTTATACGACTTCGTCAGACGACGGCTGCGCGCGAAGTCGAGAAACTCCTGTCGCCACTCGGCCCCGGTTACGGGCCGAGCCGCACCAACCAGTTCACGGCGAATCTGCTCGACCCGATCACGGCGGAAGAAGTAGGTTTCCCGGCGACCCTGCTGAACAGTCTGGTCAGGTTGAAGCCGCCCTTGCTCGATCCAGTCGCGGGCTGTGTAGAGGTCGACGCGCAGCTCATAGCTTAACGCCCGCAGGGAGATCAGATCGTCCACGGCTTGCGTTGTCGCTGCCTGGTTGTCCCCATCGGCGGCGTATCCAGCCCGCTCCTCACACAGCCGGCGTGTGCTGGCTTGAGCTTCGAAGCCGAGGAAGTAATCCTCGTCAAGCGTAGTGGCGTCAGCGACAGACAGTCCGAGCTGGTGGCGTTGCATCAGCGCGACCACATCGTCGCCCGTGACCGTATCCACGCGCAACACGGGTGAGGTTTGTGCTTTGATGCGCGCCTGTTCGGTATATCCGGCTGTTGTGATGAAGATACCGTGGCGGTACTGGCCTGCAAGCGCCCCAATGAAGCGATCGATGTCAGAGCGCTGCACATTGTTACGGTGACGCTTCACCTGGACGCCTGTGGGCACGCACACGAGCTGCGACTCGCTGATCAGGTCGCCTCGCGCGTCCACCCCGCCGTCGCCGACGTAGCGCGTGACCGCGACATTTCTGAGACCCACATACGTCAGCAAGTCACCTGAGAACAGCTCAAACGCTCGAGGCGATAGCTCCATGAGGCGATCTTTGATCCGTCGGCGAATATCAGGCTGTAGCGGCGGTGCCGGCATGGACCGCTCCTCAAAGGATCTCCCAGGAGGTTTCAGTGGCAATCGTATACCAGGATGGCGAGCCGGGCAAGATTCGGTACAAATAGATTATGCCTGGTGGGAGTCAGGACTTGACCATAACAAAAGGTTTCCGTATGATCCTCGCGCGTGTGTGCCGCATCTGGACAACGAATGGAGCACACCGATGCTGGATCTGGACACCTTTCTGACGACATGGTATGTGCAGGTGGACGATGCGATCAATGCAGCACCGCCCAGGCCCCTTCGACCCGGGTCCAGGCCCAGCCTGAGCGAAAGCGAGGTCGCGACGCTGGCTATGGCAGCGCAATGGAAGCAGTTCCCCAGTGAGCGGGCGTTTGTGCGCTCTGCGCTGCGCCATCTGCGTTTGGCCTTTCTCGGGTTGCCCGACCGCTCGCAGTTCAATCGCCTGATCCGTAAGGCTCACGACAGCCTGGTCACCGTGATGCTGCGTTGGGCGCAGCAGGTGGGCCGTGCCCAGGGGCCTACGATGTGCTGGAGGTCCAGGCGTGGCGGTGCGCAACAACCGTCGGATTGCGCCGGGCTGGCTGGACGGCATTGCCGGCACTGGCTGGTTGAGTCGCCTGGAATCGGTCGCTGGGGCGCGAGCCGCTCGCCCTGGCCGACCTCGTCGACTGGTAAGCGGTTATCTCTCACCAGGCATATCTGGAAACAGACTGCGATGTATAATATGTCCGGTCGCCGCTTCAATACGGCCCAGGGTAGCGCATCATCGTATCTCCCAGGGATGTTCTATGACTGCCACGAACATCAGCACTCCCGATATCCCGCGTGATGAACAGGGCCGCTATCGTAGCAAGCCGCTCCCATCGATGCGTGGCGAGAACGTTTGTCTGCCCGCGCGACTCAACGATCCGGATCAACTCGAGGTATGGAAGCAGCAGGTCGACAACCCGGACTCATTTATCGCGCTCGATCTGTTCTGCGGTGCAGGTGGAATGAGCCTGGGCTTTGAGTCGGCCAGATTCTTCGTTGCCGCCGGGATAGACCTGGAGCCAACTGCGGTCGCGACTCATAGTTACAACTTTCTCTCCCGCGGTATCACTCGCGACATTCGCGAGATTGTAGACCCACGCGAACTTCTGAGCGAACTCGGCTTGCCCCGAGTCGATGTGATTATCGGTGGCCCACCCTGTCAGGGCTTCGCGCGTATCGGCAAGGGGAAGATACGCAGTATCGAGCTGGAAAACCATTATGAGGAGGTATTAAACAGTCTCTACAAAGAGTTCATGCGCTTTGTCGAGGTGCTTCAGCCGCTAGCCTTCGTCATGGAAAATGTACCTGATATGGCTCGCTACCAGGATGGCGAGATCCTGAAGCGTATTACGAGCCAGTTCCCTGACTACACGATCGACTGGCGCATTCTTAATGCGGTCGACTACGGCGTCCCTCAGCGCCGTCAGCGTCTCTTCGTGCAGGGCAATCGCCTGGGCCAGAAAGTTCGCTGGCCTAGACTCCAGGTGGCGAACCGGTTTGTCACTGTCCGCGATGCAATCAGCGATCTGCCCGATCGGCTGCCTCCCAGCCTGGAGGAGGTTCTCCCCTACCAGCCACAGCAACCTTTGACTGCTTATCAGCAGAAAATGCGCGAGGGTCTGCGTGAAGATCACCGTGACAAAGTGTTCGCCCACATCATACGTCAGGTACGTGATGATGACAGGCTGATTTTTGCAGCCCTCAAAGAGGGCCAGAAGTATCGCGATCTTCCTGCAGAGCTCCAGCGTTATCGCACTGATATCTTCGATGATAAGTACTGGCGCCTGATTTATGACCAGCCGGCCTGGACAGTAACGGCGCATATCCGTAAGGATGCGTATCGGTACATCCATCCCGAGTACTGCCGCACCCTGTCCATCCGCGAGTTTGCCCGTCTACAGAGTTTTCCAGATCGCTTCCTCTTCGCTGGCCCGCGCACCGAGCGCCTGCGACAGATTGGCAACGCAGTGCCGCCGCTGCTTGCGCGGGCCATCGCTGTTGAGTTGCATCGACAACTGGCGACGTATCGGACAAAGCAAAAGACGCGGCAGGAGAAACAGGAGCAAAAGAAACAGCAGCGCAACTCTCTGTTTGAGCCCCGTCTTCGATCTCCCGATCAGACCGCTGCTAACTGACAGAATGGAGTATCCCGATTGTGGATTATGAACGAGAAGTAGGAGGCTCTCGTGCGACAGTCAATCTCCCGGCGCTACGACGCGCACTCCTCGACTGGGCGGCGATATCTGGCCGCTCGTTCCCCTGGCGCGAGACCAATAATCCGTTTCACGTCCTGATTGCCGAGATGATGCTGCGGCGCACCCAGGCCCGACAGGTTGTCCCGGTCTACCAGACGTTCATCGCTACCTACCCCGATGCCACCGCGCTAGCAAACGCATCAGCAGACGCTATTGCGCAGGACCTCTACTCACTTGGACTGGCCTGGCGCGGCCCAGCATTCCAGGCCATGGCCCGGGCACTGGTTGAGGATCACGCTGGTCAGGTACCCGATGACTACGGTGCGCTGAAGAAACTCCCCGGCATTGGCGATTATGTGGCTGCGGCGGTCTGCTGCTTTGCCTTTGGGCAGGCGGTCATTCTTGCCGACACAAATACGGTTCGAGTCGTAGGACGCATCTTTGGCGTCCCAACACATGCCGAGTCTCGGCGACGCAAGCCGATCCGGCAACTTCTAGAACAACTGCTCGACCGAGAGCACCCACGTACGTTCAATCTAGCTCTGCTGGATCTGGCCGCCTTGATTTGTCTACCTGTACGTCCACGATGCCCGCAATGTCCGATTTCGGCATTCTGCAAGTCTGCGGAAACCTTTAGCAATGACAGACTGGCTCAAGTTTAGCGACCGCGATGAGGCCGTGTATATTCTGCGCCAGCGTCTGAGTCCGAAGGCGCTGCGGGAGGCAGTGAATCGCGATATCGAGCGGATTGTGGTGACCTCAGAGCGTGTTCGGGGGCTCTACCGCTCCAGCATGGCAGATAGCGAGTTGCCCGAGTTTCTGGTTGACCTTCACGGCGTTGACTTGCTCCAGAACAGGGCCCTCCGAGTTGAGCTTACAAAAACTCTCGATGATGACCAACTAATAGCGCTGGCTTTTTCAGATAGCGAGGTCGCACCTGAGAGCACGCGCCCGGCGCTGATCAAGCACATCGCTGAGCGACGCTGGCACCCGGGGAAGCGCTGGGCACGCCACTTCGCAACAACTTTCGGCTTTCCAAAAGTCTACGCGGGCGTGGTCGGCCACCCGGGTGGCCCGCCTTATGAGGATGTTGAGCCGCATATCCCACTGCCTGCGCTGCACGACTACCAGCACGAGCTTGTTACGAAACTCTATCAGATCTTATCCGCCGCCGAAGGAAAAAATCGTGCGCTGTTGAGCCTTCCTACCGGCGCCGGCAAGACCAGAACGGCCGTCGAAGCCCTGCTTGGCTGGTGGGGTAGCCAGGATGACGGCAAACCCTATATCCTCTGGATCGCCCAGAGCGATGAACTCTGTGAGCAGGCCATCGAAGCGTTTCGCGAGGTCTGGGTGGATCGTGGCGGCAAGGGAACGCGCAAGATCCTGCGCCTCTACCGCTGCTGGGGGGAATATAACGCCATCCCGGAAGCGTACGGCGATGGCGTCGTCGTTGCCAGCATCCAGAAGTTCTACGAGATGATCTCTAGCGACGCGGGGAGCGAGCTCCTCTCGAACTTCGCCGACGATACCTGTGCGATCGTTGTTGATGAGGCCCATCACGCCGTGGCTTCGTCGTATACCGCAGTGATGGAGACATTTGGCATCACCTTCGGCCGCGCACCTGCGACCCCGATCCCGCTGATCGGTCTGTCAGCCACACCGTATCGCAGTATTGATCGTGAAGAGAATATCCGACTCGCCCGGCGATTCTATAGCCAGTTGCTTGTTCCAGAGTTGCTCGGTGATGAACCCATCAAGACTCTGCGCGAGCGCAAGATTCTGGCCCGAGTTGATCATCGCGTGCTGGAGACCGGACGGCAGTTTGAACTGAACGATGCGGAGGAGCAGCGCTATCGACAGATGGGTCAGCTACCTGACAGCTTCCTGCGCAAGGTCGGTGAGGATCCGCAGCGCAATGCTCTGCTGCTCCAGGCTATGCTGGAACTGCCGGTAGACTGGCCGGTGCTATTCTTCGGATGCTCTGTCGAACATGCCAGCGCGATTGCAATTCTCCTGCGGCGCGCCCGGCGTACGGCCGCAGTTGTCACCGGATCGACCAGGCGGGCGACGCGCCGGCACTTGCTCGACGAGTTTCGGGCTGGCCGGATTCACGTACTCTGCAACTACGGTGTGCTTACCACCGGCTTCGACGCACCGAAGATACGAGCAGTGGTTATTGCCCGCCCGACCACCAGCGTGGTGTTGTACGAGCAAATGATTGGCCGCGGCATGCGCGGCCCGCTGAATGGTGGCACTGAGATCTGTACAGTCATCGATCTAGCCGATAATATCAGCCGCTTCGAGGGCCAGATGGCGTACACGCGTATGCGCGATGCATGGCACTAAGGCTACACCGGTTCTCGTGCGCGTCCGGCACCACAATCTGCTGGTCAATCTGCAACTGGATGAGCCACATTGTGCGGGTCACAATCGCATCCTTGATCGCGGCGATCAACTCCTGAAGCGCCAGCAGTTTACTGCGGGTCCGGGTTCCGGCCTCTGGCAAACCCGTCCAGACCGGCTGGATATGTGGACAGGTCGCCCTGCTGTGTTGAAGATCTGCCCGCATGGTTGCCATACTGGCGGCAAGCTCTGCGAGCATACTCCCGCTCTGTGCCCAATCGCGTAGCAGACCAACGAGATCGCTGGCTGTGGTGCCGGTCAGACCGACGGTATCGAGTACCGCCAGCGCGCTATCGCCCCGTCGCAGCTTTCCGCTGTCCAGGGCAGCGACCAGATGATCAAACTGGCTGTCGCTCAGCAGACTGGCCAGCGCAACCACTTGATTGACCTGTTCTGGTAGCGGACTCATATGCCGCTGCCAAAGAAGCCGGTCGGTGCGAGGTTCGGGAGATCGCACACAAGAGCACGATCCAGCAGCCGATTAGATGCCTCGCAGGATGTCTCGGAGATCAAGCAACATGCGTGGCAGGCAGCGCCTTTGATCTGTCCGGTGAGCAGCGGTTGATGCTCGGTGCAGAGCGGGTCGGATGAGCACCAGCGGGCGTTTTCCAGAAGCGCACGCAGGGTCGCGCCCAGCCGACTCTGCAGTCCCTGCTGAACAAGTCCTCCCAGGCTCCCATCGGAGTCCGCGCTGGCAGTATAGATCAGCAGACCACACATATCCGCACCTGCGTAGATGCGTTCGCGCAGCGACGATGATGAGTAGCCGCAATCTAATGAGAGCTGACGAATGAGCAAGTGCGCCAGGGTATGAATGAGTACCGACCGCGGGAGCAGGCTATCCAGCCGCTTCATCCCGCGCTGTTCACGCCACCTGTTGTTTGCCTGAAATATCCCGCCGATCCGCTGGCGAACCCCGCTGCGAGCCTCCCAGGCTGCCACCCGATCCTCATCTAGCTCAATGAAGATACCCTCGCCGCGGTGTTCAACCGCAGGCAGCCAGTCCTGAGGATTGGCCATAATCGGCGCGATCGGCGCATCGACATTGTCGGCGTCCACCGGGTCGATCCGGGTGAAACCGCGCAGAACGCGCACCTCGCGCAGTCGATGAGCCAGGATCACCCGCTTGATATAGGGCTCAAATCCGATGGGAACAGGCTCGGTGCGGATCTGGAAATCGATATGGTTAATCCCCCCGCCGGGATTGCGGAAGGCACGGAACTCTTCCTGACGCAGCGTGCTGAGTGTGGTTGTGCCAGAGATACGCTCCTTAATTGCCCGTATCACATCTTCCAGATTGAAACCGCCAAACTCCGGTAACTCCGGAATCAGCGTCCGCTGGAGCGCTTCGTTGTTCGCGATCGGCAGCAGCGTATTCCAGTGGGTATTGATCGCCGCCTGGATCGGGCTCGTCCAGGGCGGAATCGAGAGCGCGCTCAGCAGGCTTGAGAAGTAGACGTTCGAGGCGCCGCGCAGCACGCTGCGTGGCTCGGCGCTGCAAGTTGCATCCGGCATGCCTGGAAGCCAGGGGTGTTTCCCGTTGCAGGTGCTACCCACCGCCTTTGCGCCAAGGGCACCGGCAAGTGGCTGCTGCTGATTACAGGTCGAGCACATCACCACCAGATCAGCCAGGGTGGCCGTACGGCCCTGGTTGACTAGCCGGAGCTTTGCTTTGCCGGTGCATTTCCCGCCGCGATGGGCCCACCAGTACCAGGGGAAGTCGTCGGCGTGGCCCTCGGAGCAGATCACGATCAGGCGAGCCGGGTAAGTATCGCTGCCACACTCAGGACACCTGTTAAACCAGCTGATCAGGCTGCAATCTTTGTTGATGCAGACCCGGTTTCGGGGAAAACGCACACAGGGTACATCGCCTTCAAGATTGCCGATAGCCGGCGCGCGAAACTGCTTTACCTCGAGAGCCTGCTGGAGTCGGGTCTCCTGAATAATCGGGCCCTGGGGCCAGAGGTCGATGCCCGCAATCATCACTGAATCGTCCGGCAGATCGACAACCGCGCCCGGTCCGAACGTCGTAATGATCTGGCTTGGCCGCAGCTTCCCGCCTTTGAGGATATACGAATGAACTCCTGAGGAATCTGTCTTTGATGCCATGTGAAAGTCAATCCTCCCAGCGCACGAAAAGCTGCGACTGACCCTCTACTTCCCGCAGCGAGTTAAGCGTAGGCCGCGAGCCACCGGGCCGGTCTTCCTCTGCCGGGTGTATCAGCACCGGCGTGGTCGCAGATTTCTGGAACGGATTCGGTTGGTAGCGCAGGTCTGATTTGTGACGGCTGGACATCTGCATCCACCAGTCAATCAGCGTATTCACTTGATCTTCTACATCCGCTCTGCTGCTCGGATCGACCTCGTCAATACGCCGGCAAAGCTGTTGCACAATGCCCTGCGCAACCGGGTGGACCGGGTCAAAGCGGCTGGCGGCGTCATTTTTTGCCCAACTCTCCTTTAGTAAACGAGCCAGCGCGACTAGCACGGCGTGAAGCGCCCGATCACGAGCCCGCGGCGCAAACGGCGTGACGCTGGTTGCCTCTACGTGGCGATAGAGGGCCTCGTGATAGGGCAGGAACCGTTCATAATGCGAGATGTCTCGCGGTCGCGACCAGTTGTAGACTGTGATCACCAGACCGGGCGCATCAAGCCGACGGCCAACGCGGCTGGTAGCCTGGATGTACTCGGCGCTGGCCTTCGGTTGTCCGTTGACCACCATCAGGCCAAGGCGGGGCACATCAACACCAACTGAAATCATGTTAGTCGCCAGGAGCACATCTAGCGCCCCTTTTGTCCCGCCTCGCAACTCCAGTTGCTTCAGGATTGCCGGGATGCGCGTTGAGGGGACTCGGCTGGTGAGCTCGCAGTCCTCAGCCGAAATTTCACGGAGATCCTTTCGCCGCTGGCTAGCGAGCAGCTTCATACGCTGCACAATGTCGTCTTCGACCAGGCGTAATGCGCCGCCAAGCTCGCGCAGGCTATTGAAATAGCCAACCAGGGTGAAGTAGGCATCGGCAACCTCAGGACCATACTCGGCCAGCAACTCGCCACCAACCTGGAGCAAGATAGCGTAGACCCTGACCAGCGCGGTCTTAACGCTACGACCAGGCGCGAATACGCCCACATAGCTACGGCCCGGTTGCTGGTCGAGGGACTGCGCCCGGGCAAAGAATGAGTCCCGCGCGCTCAAACCGGATGGCGGGAAAAGTTCCACATCTCTGGCGAACAGGCCGCGCACCTGGTCGTGGGCACGTCGAATGGTCGCGGTCGAGGCGATTACCTTCGGGCGAATAGCCCTGCCATGTTCACCCGGGCGGGTGCAAAGTATATCGATCGCGGTTTCGTACAGGCCGGTCAGCGTACCCAGCGGCCCGGAGATCAGGTGTAGTTCGTCCTGGATAATCAACTCGGGCGGCAGGAATGGTCGGCAATTGCTCACTGGAATAGGAGGAAAGCCTTTCCTCGTGCGATGGCTGGCCGGATGCTCATCGGCAGCGGTCAGATAGCCGTGCTTTGGGCAGTGGCGATCAATCCGCCCGAACAGCGCCATCGTTTGCGGCTTCCAGGGCAACCGCGCAAACTTGTCTGCCGTGGCCAGCAGCAGAGTCGGGCAGACATGGTAAATGTCGTCGTCAATCAGCAGGGTCGGAATAGAGCGATCGGGATTGCCCTTCCCGCTGTGAAACTCACACTCCTTGCGGGGGCAGGAGATGATCATTCGCTCGCGTTCAGTGTCAATCCAATAGCTCTTTACGCCTAACTCCTCGCCGCACCAGGGGCACGAGGGTAGCTGCATCGGGTTGCTTTCGAGCACCGGTTTGCCGCTGTGTAGCTTTTTGAGCGCCTCCTCTGCACCATCATCTCCTTTGATGCTATTCGGTGTAGCGCCAGCGCCGACCCACAGGCCGATCGAGATCGGCTCAGTTCCCCAGGTCGCTACATCACGGCGGCGCAGGTACTCGCAGGCGCAGATTAAGGTTGCGGCGCGCTGGAACTGCTGGGTCGTCAGCAAACGGAGCGTATAGCGCATAATGACAGTCACACCGCCATCACCGCGCTGCCCGTTGATATCACCGCGCAGGCGCCGCAGCCCGATCGTGAATGCAGTCAGACCCAGATATGCCTCGGTCTTGCCACCACCGGTCGGGAACCAGAGCAAGTCGACGATCTCGCGATCCGGTGATTCTGGTTGGGCGATCCCGGCGAGATTGAGCAGGATGAAGGCGATTTGAAAGGGGCGCCAGGTACCACCCATTGTCGGGGCCGGCGCCCGTGTGCCGCTCCTCCGATACTCCTCGGCCCACGCTCCATAGGAGCGCTGGAGCAGCATGGCACGGTTTGCGAAGCGGAATGCATCGAAGATCTGGCTATCGCTCTGCAGCAACTGAAGTCCGGCATGCATACGATCGAGTGCCTGGCGACATCGAGCCATATGACGTTCGGCGATCGGCTGTAGTGGCGCTTCCAGGCCGGCGCTCTGCGCATTCTGCTCTTCGATCCAGGTCTTGTAGGCATCGAGCAGCGGCTGTAGTCGGGACACAATATCCGCAGGTGTTGCTGCATCGGCCAGCGCCGCCATCTCCAGACCGTCCATCGCATTGGGGGTGGTCATTTGCAACTGGTAGTCGGGGATGATCCGGGTCTCCAGCCAGCCGCAGTGTCCACCAGCGACATCGCCCCAGGACACCGCGCAATTATGACCTACCGCGAACTCGTAGCTGTCGCGGTAAAGCAGGCGGTAGGACTCCAGATCAGCGTCACCAGGAACCGAACCGGGCGGAACCCGATGCAGAAATGGCCGCTGTCCCGCTTCAGCTGTGACCCGGATAGATGGCTGGAAGAGACAGATATCATCGTCGATCTGCTGACCAGGCGGTGAGGCATTGCGATTCACCAGGGAGATCGTGATGGTGACGGTGTCCTTATGGGGACGTACTGACCATTCGAGTCGGGCTCCTCGTTCCAGACACACACTGCCCGAGCTATCGAGTGTAATCGTGACCACCTCGGCAACTTGCTGCCGTTTCCAGGTCACCCCGCTGCCTCGCTGGTAGACTCCGTAGGCCACGTGGGTCGATAACTGGCTGACACTGCGATCCATGGCAAAGGAGAGACCGATCGCCGAAGGATACATCGTCTGGGAGAAGATGACCTGGATTTCGCTCTCGTCATCAGCATCATCACCACCAACCCCCAGGCGTTCGTCTTCCTCACTGTCTTCGGCCACCTTGCCAGCGGGATAAAGTATGCCAGTGAGGTACTGAACCGACGGCCGGTCGCTGATCTCCTCATCGGGCGCGTGTGGGCCAACCAGGTCTCGCCGCAATTCGGCAATGAGGCGGTCGCGAAGCTCAGACGAAGTGGGTTTATTCATAGGAGCTATCAAACTGGTGTTCAGCCTTTATGGAGCGGGAATTGCAGGACGAACATTGCGCCGGGCTTATCGCAGCGAACCGGACCGAGAGTGATCGTCGCCTGCATCGACCGTAGCAACTCCCGGGTGATATAGAGCCCCAGGCCGCGGCCACCATTGCGCAGCGTGATAAATGGTTCGAAGATCTGATCGCCCAGATGCGGTGGAATGCCGGGACCGGTGTCGCTAATCAATACCGTGCCCGTCGTCGCGATCAGCGTGATGCTGATGTGGCGCGAACTATTGGCACCAGCCAACCAGGTACAGGCGTTGTGGATCAGGTTGTCAAACACCTGAACTAGCGATGCCGGTCGGGCCACGACAGAGAAATCACTACCCTCGATCGCTGCCTCAATACCGTACTCACCGATCAGGTGGTCATTCAGCTTCAGCGCAAGCTCGGCTGCATCTCGGATGCTGGACGGCTGAGTACGCTGCAGGCGCCAGCCAGCTTCGTATGGCGCCAGCACACGGAACTCATTGCGCAGCGTGCCCAGACAGGTGTCAAGCGTACGGATGGCCTGGGCCACCTTACTATCGCCGCGGCCGAGATGACGAATATCGCTGAGCGCTTCAAGCGCGGCATGTACCTGTCGACCGAATTCGTGCGCGACTCGCTCGGCTGCCATACCGGTTGCTGCAAGGTGAGTCAGCACCTGCTCGCGCTGGCTGGCGTCAGCCTCGCGTTGCGACTGGTAGGCCTCGGCCTGGTCCAGGTGCTCAATAAGCTCGCGTAGTGCCTGACGCTGGGTCACATAGGGTGATGGCGCGTCGGGGGGTAGCGGCAATGCAATCTGCTGACCCGGAGCGACCGGCTGCGTGGAGGGACGAGCCGGTGGTGTTATCTGGGGCGGTGGGAGTGTCACCGCTACATCATCGCGGGCACTTTCAGCGACCGCTGAGGCCAGTGATTTCGCCTGCTGAAGTGCCGTTTTAGGAGCCGGCGTTCGCGGCTCCACGCGCGGCCGGTCTCGCGTCCACTGCGAGGTAAAGACATTCATCGCCGCGCGCACCAGCGCCCGCAGATCACGAAAGACGGCGTTGTCAATCAGCCCCTCGCGATTTGTCTTATCGCGCAGACCCGGAGTATCCTCCTGCTGAACCTCGATAAAGCCAATGATCTGCTGATTACTGAGCCGCTGGGAGGGGTTGTTGATTCGCTCTTTATCCAGATCCAACCAGTCATTACCCGCCTCACCATACGGTAGCACCCGCAGGCCATCACGAAAGAGTGAGACCCCGCTCATTGCATCAAGGTCGGCGCGCGCTACTCCGCTCTGATTAAGGTACTCCTGAGTACGATCCCAGACATAGAAGGTCAGATGGAAGGGACCGCAGCCATTCCCACTGAACGACGCCATTTCTTTGTGCGCCAGGGGGATGAGATTCAAATTATCTTCTGTGTTGCGGCGTTCAGGCAAAGCTGGATGCTGGCAACGGTACTCATAGTCCAGCCAGCCCTCGGCGGTGACATAGCCGCGGAAGACATAGTGGGCCCGTTCCAGAATGTCGCTGCTATCGATCCGCTCATAGGCAGGGTAGTCGGGGCAACACAGGCTGATCCGAAAGTCGCTCACCGCTTTGTGCGGACTCTGCAAGCGACGCAACGCCCGGTGTACCTTCGCGAGCATCGGTTCGCTCCAGTTAGCGCGGGCGCGCTCGATCAGCATATAAGTACCTGTCTGATCGTTAGTGAAAAGCTGCGGTGTCCGCTCGAACAACGTGACTGGCACATCGTCTAGAAACGTGTCGCCACTATCAAAAGTGTCCCAGTCAATCTCCAGCACCACCTCCGGCTGATCAGCCATGCGCGTAATCAGCGTGAACTTTCGCCCGAGCTGATGCACTGCAAAGCGGCCCACGCCTTTCTCGCCAATGGGAAGACGACCCCGTGAGGAGCGCGACTTCGCCTTCTTTTGACGCTCCTTATGGTCAATCGCCGGGCTCAGCCACTTCTCCTCGATATCGACTCGTGACATCCCGATGCCATTATCGCGCACTTCGATCCGGGTACTCTCTGCCGTCGATAATCCCAGGATGGCAACCTCCACCCGGGTCGCGTCGGCGTCGTAACTATTTTTCACCAGCTCGATCAGCCCGACGGCCTGATCACTGATCAGTTGCTCACCGAGAAGCGAGAGAAGCCGGGCGCGCGGGCGGAAAGTGGCTTTGGTAGCAGTATTCAACGCAGATCTCCATCAGGAATATCAGCGCCACCTTTTGTCGAAAGTCGCTGAGGAATGCCAGACTACGCAATCAGCCTGACTTACGGAACTACTCGCCTGGGGGGTGTGAGCCAGGCGATCAGCACGCCGATCGGGCCGGTCAGCATGGCGATCAAGGCCATGACGATGTTACGCCGGCCCTTGCTGACGAACATATACTCGGCCACCAGCATCCA
>Ga0272446_1005163_pt1 | contig 14633 bp, 12 predicted proteins | sample YNPCB0061_FD_194587 | JGI IMG/M metagenome (GOLD analysis project Ga0272446, IMG submission 194587) | Hot spring microbial mat communities from Yellowstone National Park, WY, United States - YNP-CB-006-1 | ecosystem: Environmental > Aquatic > Thermal springs > Hot (42-90C) > Sediment | place...
CGGTACGGGCTTCGGTCGATGTGGCGTTATTGTAGGCGGCGATGAGCCCGCTGATTTGCAGGTCATCCGAGCGCCGCAGCACGGTAGCGAGCATCTGCGCGGCGTCCCGCCGGTCCGCCGGCCCACCCGCCTTGAGCACCAGGTCCAGCAGGGCGGGGACATGCTCCTGGCGTCCGACGCTGCGCAACGCCCGCAGCGCCTCATCCTGCCCGATGAAATACCGCAGATGGCCGCGCCCAACCCTGCCGATTCCGACCAGCGCTACGGCCGGCCCGGCGCTGTTGCCCGGGTGCGGAACCGTTATGATGGTTGGCTGGCGATTCGGGGAGGTTCACATGTCAACGTGGAGCAGGCGGGAATTCGTTACCGGGGCCGGAGTCCTGGCGGCGCATCAGGCCGCTCGAGCCTCAGGCCTGTTGATTATCGATACGCACGCGCACATCTACTCGCAGGACGAGAAGCGCTATCCTCCCGTGGCCAAACCGCTGCGCCCGCCCGGTGCGTCCGGGTCCCTGAGCAATCTTCGGAAAATGGTGAGACTGAACGGCGTTGCTGGGGTCTGCATCGTCCAGGCCACGACGTTTTACGGCTGGGACAACCGTTTTATTTGCGACACCGCTGCGGCAAACCCGGCATGGACGGCCGGAGTCTGCACCCTTGATCCCGATGATGCGAACTCCGTGTCTCTGATTCGCACTTATGTCCAGAAATACGGCATTCGCGCGCTACGCAGTTATCCGGGAAAGGACGGAAAACTGGACAGCCCTGGCGTCGAGGCGCTCTGGAAGACCTGCGGGGAATTGGGGATCGTGGTGAACGTGCTGTGCAACCGGGATAACACGGACGCTCTGGCGCGAATGCTCCAGAGATTTCCCCGGCAACGGGTGGTCATCGACCACTGCCTGAACCTGAAGGCCGGCCCGGACCAGGAAGCGATTCTGGGTGACATGCTCCGGCTGGCGAAACATTCGAACGCCCACGCCAAACTGACTTTCCTGGCCACAGGGAGCGCCGAAGCGTACCCGTTCCGGGACATGCACGAGCCCTGCCGGAAGATCATCGCCGCCTATTCTCCGGATCGCTGCGTATGGGGAAGCGATTTTCCCAATGAGTTGTGGACACCGAAGGCGACCTACGCTCAGAACCTCCGGCTGTTCACAGAAATTCTGGGACTGGGAACGGCGGCGAAAAAGGCCATCCTGGGCGACACTGCGCGCGGCTTGTACTTTCAGGGCAAGACGCTGTGAGCCTCACGCCCTCACGCGGAACCGCGAGATAGCCTCCTCATCCACGTCAAGCCCGATCCCAGGGTACTCCGGCGCCTGGATTGTCCGGCTGAAGGATGTCGTAAGTCTGGTTGACCATGCATTGGCGGAAGGGACCCAGGCCCCGGTAGCCCTCGCCGCCCGTAATCGGGATCTCAACTGCGGCGGCAAGCCGGGCCGGCAACTGATAGTCCTCCAGTCCAGCCGTCAGGCCTGCGGATAGCGCGAGAAGTTCCCGCCGGGTGAGAGTGCTCTTGGAGTCCATAGGCAGGGGAGAGTATACACCCGGCCCTATTCCAACTCCAGCGCTCCGTAGACGGTGAGTCCGGGTATGACGATCTGGGTGCGTCCGCCGCTGCGCTTCACCGGCAACTCCACCGGCCCGCTCTCCGGGGTGTGCAGGCGTGCGGCCTGGAACTTGCGGGTAACCCAGATAGTCAAGGCGTCGGCGGGCGTGTCCGCATAGTTGACCATCTGGATCAGCATGCGGCTGCCCGCATCGTTCGTGCTCACGTAAGAGAGCACGGAGGGCGCATCGAAGACGCTGACGCCAAAATCGGGGGTGGTCAACAAATCGTTCAGATCCCGGGCAACGGACTGGGGATCCGGCGCTTCGTCCTTGTACACCGCCACCTCGCCCTGGTCGACGGAGGCGACGGTATAGGACTGGTCCTTCGGCGGACTCCCCCACGCGGGACCACCCAAAACCAGCCCGCCCTGACTCGCGAAGTCGCGCAGGACTTTGCGCTCCGCTTCGGTGGGCGGAGCAAGGTCAAAAGCGAGCACCGCCCGCAGGCCTTCCAGGGCCGGGGCGCTTAACCGGGAGCGGTCGATCACGCGGTAGGGGATCTGGCGGCGCGCCACCAGGTTCAGGAACTCCTCGGTATTATCCAGGCGCGGACCCGCGGTGTCCAGGATGATTGCGACGGCGCCAAAGGGAGCCAGGTTTCGCCACTCCGCGTGCTTCTCGAAGAAGGCAAGAAAGGCGCCGATATTCCGCCACAAGGCCAGCGCTTTCGCCTCCCGGCGCAGCAGTGTCGGACGAAGGCTGTCATCGATTGAGAGGATCCAACGGCCACCCGCGGCCGCCGCGTCGGCGATGCTCCTCAAGTAGAGGTCCGGCGAGCCCGCGCCGGTCCGGTGACCGAGCCAGACCGGCCGGGGGCTTCTATCCAGGCGGAAGGACCGCACCAGCCACATGTTGGAATCGATCCACAGTCCGGCCGTGGCCGACGCCGTAGCTCCCTCTTCCAGCTTGCCGACGCCCGGGACAACTCCCTCCACTGCCAGAACCGGCCAGGCCGCCTTCCGAAGAGGCCCCGCCGACGAGGCTACAGGGATAACCAGGGCGTTGCTGCCGCGGGCGCGCAGCGCCTTCCGGAGTTTGTCAACGAAACCGGATCCGGAGGGAAATTCTCCCTCAAGCACCACGCCATCCAGTTGCGCCTGAGCGGCGGCTTCCGCAACCGTGGACGGGTCGGCGCCCGGATAGACCAGGCCAAGAACCGCAAGACCGCGCCCGCGCGCTTTCCGCGCGTACTGGCTGACAAGCGGCCGCTGTTGTCTTTCGATCTCAGGAGCGGCCCCCCCGCTGAGAGTGAGCAAAAGGCAATTGACCGGCGTGCCGTCGAGCAGGCCCAGCGTCGCGGGGTCGTACCATTTGGCGACAGCGTCCCGGACCTCGGGGCCGGGTGGCGTCTTGTCCCTGGCGCGGCGAGCCGCTTCCAGGGGCCCGCCATCCCAACGCGCCGGAACCCATGCCTCCGGGCCCGCCGCGCGCAGGCTGGCTGGCGCCAGGCAAAGCCCAAGCAGCACGCCCAGTGCAAAGCCTGTGCGCAAAACTGCGGCAGGTATAGTTCTCATGATGTCCTGTTGCGTTCCGGATCCCTCTATGCTTTCGAGTTCTTTGGCCAGGCTACCAACTCGATGCCCTCGCGCTTGCCGAGGTTCCGCGAATACTGACGCTCGACCGGGTTGTTCCAATGCTCGTGCACACCCAGGCTCTCCACCGGCTCGCCATCCGGGTTGGGGTTGTACACGGTTCCTGAGGGCGCCTTGCCGGCCAGCGCAGCTTCGTGCAAGTAGTTCTCCGGCTTGCCCCGGCACTCATCGGCCCTCGGCTCATTCCGGATGAAATCCAATCCCACCGAATCGATTGCTACCGGATCCTGCGACATGAACAGGCTGGAACACCAGTGATCGCCGAAGGATTGGTACTTGATGACCCGGACATTCTGGCTTTCCGCGACATAGAGAAAGTCGATCAGGTAGAGCAGCGTCTTGCCGCCCAGATGCTTGTGGGCGATCAGGTCGACCAGGCAGTTGTACGAGCCCATGGGCAGGTCGCGCGAAGCGAAGTCGTGCAGCGGCCGGGGAGTGAACCCGGCGCCTTCAAAGTACACCGAGCCGAACTGGTTCTTTGCGGTTTGGGTGACGCCCATCAGCCCGTGTGCCCGCGACAAGGCCACGTTGAGCACGTATTTCGCTTCGGTAACACACTGCGGCAGGTAGGCGGTCGGGACACCGGACTTGGAGAAACGCACGGGGTGCGCTTTATCCGGCAGGGCCTCGGCCCGCCCGTTGCCCGCCATCCGCTGGCTCACCATGAACCGTACCGCCTGAAAGTTTGGGTCCGGGTTGGCTCTGATCCGGTTATAGATGGGGTCGCCAATGTACCGCGAGGCGTCGTAGAGCGTGATGTCCTCACCCGGCACGCCCGCTACGGTGATGAGCTGGTGGACCAGCGAGTAGACAACCTGCGGGCTGGGCATGCCGGCGCCGAAACGCCATGCCCCAGGCCGGTCCTGGTTCGAATTCAGCTTGACGGCGATCTTTTCGCCCGGCCGGTAAGCGCCTCCGCCCGACTTGTGGCTCTCGTTAAAAAACTGGAACAGTGAACGCCAGGCTTGTTTGTCGGCATTCTCACCGGTCAGCGACCGGAGGCCGGCGGAGACCATTTCGTCGACCAGGCGTGGATCCGTGTTAGCGTCGTCCCACCAGTTGCCCGTCTTGCCATCCCAAAGGGCGACTTTTGGCGCGTGAGCCCAGCTCACCCGGCCGGGATGGATGCCTTGCCCCACACCGATAGGTGCGTTGGCGGGTTCGGAAGGGGTTTTGAAGGGGGGATCTTCGGTGGTCACTCTGCCCGGCCCCGGCGCGGCTCCCGGCCGGGTTTGTGCCGGAGCTGGCGATTGAAGGATGGGCGACGCCGCCGTGGCGAAGGCGGAGATCCCTGCGTTCAAGACAGCCCGGCGCGTGAGCTTACAGATCCTCTTCTCGTCTGCCTGCATGGTGTATGTCTTTCGCTCCTGTGTCGATTCCTGGTGGGCCGGCGCTTATCCGGTTCCGGCAGTACCACATCCGATTATCTGCCAAAAGAGCGCCGGTTGGGAGCCTCCACCTGGAGACATCTGGAGACATAGGCATCGCAGCGCATCCTCGCACAACGACGCGTAGACACTGCGGGGGGTGCACTGGGAGGCGGCAGGCGCCGCCTTGTAGCGCCCCTTTCCGCCTCATTCCCATTGGAGGAAGGCGTCTATAGCCGATCGTGCTCCTCGGGTTCCACGTCGGGGATTTCTTTCAATGCCCTCTCGAAGTCTTCTCTGTTGAAAAGCCTCGCCCGTGACTCGATGTATTCACGGCTGGCAAGCCGATTGGCAACCGCCGCGGAGACGAATTCCTCGATGGACACCCGGTCCTTGGCCGCAACTTCGGCGGCCTTGTTGTACAGGTCATCCGGTACGGCGACGATCTTGCTCATGGCCTCTCCTCTTCTATTTTCCGCAAAAACTCGCGCGGTGTCAGTACTCGAACGCCGAACCGCTCGACGCCTGCGAAGTGCCGCACGTTGTGCGTGACTATGGCGTCGGCCGCGCCTGCCGCTGCCAGTTCAAGAAGGAACTCGTCGCCCGGGTCGGGAAGGACGGGCCGGACCCGGAAGTGGACATTGGTCTCGCGTCCCGCGAAGCAGAAGGCGCTCACGATCGCATCGACGGTTGCCGCGGGAATCCCGAGCCTCTCCGCTTCACGTTTGCCCACGGCCTCGTATTCGAGAATGAGGGGCACGGAAATCAAGGGCTGCCAGGCGTCGCCGATCCGCTGGAGGATGGCAAAAGACGCCCCGCGCCGGGATCGCAGCGCGGAAACAACGACGTTGGTGTCTAAGACGACCTTGTACATTCATCGCTGGAGCTCAGCGACTTTGACTGCGCCGGCTGAGGACGCCAATAGGGCAAGGATCTTATTTTTCAAAAACTCTGGCGGTGAGGGTGGGATTCGAACCCACGGACCCCGTAAAGGGTCAACGGTTTTCGAGACCGCCCGATTCAACCGCTCTCGCACCTCACCGTTGCTTTCACTCTAACCGATTCCCGGAGGCTCCCGCAATCGCAGCGGCACGTTCGAACTTGGCGCCGCGCGGCTCACGCTAATATTGAAGTGTGCTCGATCGCGTCATCGAGACCGTTGCGCGCTACCGGATGTTCGACCCGGGCCAGCGCGTCGGAGTCGCGGTCTCCGGGGGCGCCGACTCGGTCTGCCTTCTGCACGTTCTCCGTCATCTGGGGCCGCGCTGGGATCTTCATCTGAGCGTTCTGCACGTGGACCATCAACTCCGAGGTGAGGAGTCCCGTCAGGACGCGGCTTTCGTCGCCCGCATGGCCGGGGAGATGGGGTTGCCGTTTCACCTGCACAAGGCGGTTCTCGAGGCTGGCGACAACCTCGAGCAGGCGGCCCGGCGCGCGCGGCAGGCGTTCTTCCACTCCTTTCTTTGCGAGGGTGGCGCGCAGCGTGTGGCCTTGGGACATACGCGGTCGGACCAGGCCGAAACGGTGCTGTTTCGGTTTCTGCGGGGCGCCGGGACCGCCGGGCTGGCGGGCATCCGCCCGGTCACCCCGGACGGGATAGTCCGCCCGCTGCTTGGCGTCACCCGCCGGCAAACGGAATGCTACCTCCGGGACCACGGCATCCCGTGGCGTGAGGATTCCTCAAACCGCAGCCTGGAGTTCGACAGAAATCGGATTCGGCACCAGTTGCTGCCCTTGCTGGGCAGGGACTGGAATCCGGCCCTGGAGGAATCCCTGGCCGAGATGGCGGATTGGGCGTTGGCGGAGGAAGCCTACTGGGATGCCGAGATCGGCCGGCTGGCCGGATTGCACCTCACCCGGAAGCCGCCGGCCATCCTCCTGCGGACGGATACGGTTGCGTCCTTGCCGGAAGCGGTTGCCCGGAGGCTCATCCGCCGCGCCATCGAGCAAGCCAAAGGCGACCTGCGCGAGATCGGTTTCCGGCACGTCGAGGCCGTCCGCCATCTGGCCACCGGAGAGGCAGGAAGCGGCCGCCTTCAGATCCCCGGACTGGACGTGATGCGGTCCTTCGGCTGGATCCGGCTGGCGCCGCCCGGAGGTCAGCGCTCCGAGAGCGATTATCGCCTGAGGTTGAGCGTCCCCGGCCGGTTCTGCGTTCCCGGCTCAGGCTCCTGGCTCGAACTGGAAATCGACTACCCCGATTCCGGATATACTGGTAGAGTGAGCGATTTAGACTGGGATCGCCTCTCTGGTCCGCTGGAATTGCGAAATTGGAGACCCGGCGACCGGTTCCAGTCATCCGGGAGCGACCGCCCGGAGAAGCTGAAGACTCTGTTCCAGCAAGCCCGTATCCCCCTGTGGGACAGGCGGGACTGGCCCGTGATAACCAGCGGCGAATCAATTGTCTGGACCCGCCGCTTCGGCGCGTCCCGCGAGTTCGCAGCCAACCAGGGTTGCCGCGTGCTGCTCCGAGTTCGGGAAACCGACAATGTTGAGTCGTAAATGCTGAGAGCGACGTCTAAATTACAGGAGTACCTCGCTGGTACGGAGGTTTCGTGAATTCCAACGTAAAGACAGCCATTCTTTGGGTTGTGCTGATCTGCGTGGCGGTCCTGCTTTGGCAGGTGGTGCGAACCGCCAAGACCCCGCGCGAGAAGGAGATCACTTTCAGCCAGTTCCTGGCTGACGTGGAGGCCGGGAAAGTCAAGAAGGTCATCATCAGCGGCACCGAGGTGCACGGCTCCTACCGGGATGAATCGGCCGGCCTGCGGACCCTGATCCCGGCCAATTACCCGGATACCTATAAGTTGTTGCAGGAAAAGGGCGTAGATATCGAAATCAAGGAGGTCAACTCCGGAAACTGGATCTCGATTCTGGTGAACGCATCGCCTTTTATCCTGCTGCTGGCTTTCTGGATCTTCATGATGCGTCAGATGCAGAGCGGGGGCAACAAGGCCCTGAGCTTCGGCAAGAGCCGGGCGCGCCTGCACTCCAGCCAGCAGAAAAAGGTGACTTTCAAAGACGTGGCCGGCGTCGAGGAGGCCAAGGAGGAACTCCAGGAGATCATCGAGTTCCTGCGTGAGCCTCAGAAGTTCCAGAAACTCGGCGGGCGCATCCCGAAGGGCGTTCTTCTGATCGGGCCCCCGGGGACCGGTAAGACGCTGCTGGCTCGCGCTATCGCCGGCGAAGCCAGCGTGCCGTTCTTCTCGATTTCCGGTTCGGATTTTGTGGAAATGTTTGTCGGTGTCGGGGCCAGCCGGGTCCGCGACCTGTTCGAACAAGGCAAAAAGAACGCCCCCTGCATTATTTTCATCGATGAGATCGACGCCGTCGGGCGCCACCGGGGAGCGGGACTGGGTGGCGGGCACGACGAGCGCGAGCAAACCTTGAACCAGCTTCTGGTTGAGATGGACGGTTTTGAGTCCAACGAGGGCGTGATCCTGGTGGCGGCGACCAACCGTCCCGACGTCCTCGACCCGGCGCTGCTGCGCCCGGGCCGGTTTGACCGCCGGGTGGTTGTGGGCCGGCCCGACGTCCAGGGACGCGAGGCGATTCTCAAGGTTCACACCAAGAAGATCCCTCTGGCCGACGACGTGGATCTTTCGGTCCTCGCGCGCGGCACACCCGGGCTGGCGGGCGCCGATCTGGCCAACCTCGTCAACGAATCCGCCCTGACCGCGGCTCGCCAGAATCGCAAAGTGGTGACCATGATGGATTTCGAGGTTTCCAAGGACAAGGTGCTCATGGGCGCCGAACGGAAATCTTTGATCCTGAGCGAAGCCGAAAAGAAGAACACGGCCTACCACGAGTCCGGTCACGCCCTGGTCGCGGCGTTGTTGCCGAATGCCGATCCGGTGCACAAGGTCACGATTATTCCCCGGGGCATGGCGCTCGGGGTGACCATGCAACTCCCCATCGACGACAAGCATTCCTACAGCAAGGATTACCTGGAAGCCCAACTGACCATTTTGATGGCAGGCCGGATCGCCGAGGAGTTATTCATGGATCACATGACCACCGGCGCCGGCAACGATATCGAGCGCGCGACGGACCTGGCCCGCAAGATGGTCTGCGAGTGGGGCATGAGCGAACTCGGCCCGCTCAGCTTCGGCAAGAAGGAAGAGCAGATCTTTCTGGGACGCGAAATCGCTCAACACCGGGACTACAGTGAAGCCACGGCGATTCGAATCGACGAGCAGGTCAGGAAGCTCGTGCAGAGCGGATATGACCGCGCCAAGGAGATCATCGAGAAGCACCGGGATGCCCTGGTGCGGATGGCCGAAACCCTGCTGGAACGCGAGATCCTCGACGGCGCTGAGGTAAAGCAGATCATCGAGGGCAAGACTCTGGCGGCGCTTGGCCCGGTCCGTCCCAAAGATACCGCCGACCACACCCAGCAGGTGTTGCGGCCCGCCGAGGGATCCCGCCGTCTGCCCGGAATCGCGGAAGGGGAGCAGCCTCAGACGGCGTGACGGTCAGGGGCGCCGTTCCCGGCGCCAGCCTCAAGAGCCGTCGCCGCCGCCCGCAATGGCCTCGAAGATCCCTTTGTCTTTGTTTTTTCGCACCCGGTCCCACGGGAACCAACGCCCGTTCATGGCAATATAGACGCCGGGCGGGAGGACTTGCACGAATGCCAGGGCGCTGCCGAGGTTGAACAGGCCGTCGGAGCTGCCGAACTTGTAAGGCACCATGGCGCCGGTCAGCACGATCGTCTTGCCCTCGACCTCGCGGGCGAGATGAACCGCGGTCTCCACCATCGTGTCGGTGCCGTGAGTGATCATGATGCGCCGGGCCCGCGTGTTGCGGCAGTGCTCGGCGATGATCCTGCGGTCGTCCGCCGTCATCTCGAGGCTGTCGATCATCATAAGGGTTCGTACTTCGACGTTGAGCAGGCAGCGGCCCAGGCGCAGCATCTCGGGCACGTGCGTGTCCTGGAAATACAGGGTCCCGGTCAGCTCGTTGTACTCCTTGTCAAACGTGCCTCCGGTAACGAGCACTCGAATGGGTTCCTCGGGCATGTGGGGACCTCTTCCCTGCATCCGCCCGGCAGCCCGGAGCGGCATCGCGGCCAGCTATCCTCTACAACTTCACTTTGCGGTTCTCGCGCAGCGAGATATTGGCCATGTGCGGGCCGGCGACGGCCGCGGCGGCGATTTCGACGGTGCAGTTCGGCTGCTTGCGCGAACGGATGCACTCGATGAAGTTCTGCTGATGGGCCACGGCGGAATCCTTGTCCGGCTCCTCGTCGGTGAGCTCCATCTTGTCTTTCATGGCCCACGGTGTGGATGAACTGCCCGGGTCCTTGTAGATTTTGTACCCGAAGCGGTCGATCGTCATCGTCGCTTTCTCGCCCTGGAATTCGATCGACCAGTCGAAGTGATAATGACTCCGGTAGTTCAGCGTCCAGGTGGCGATGAATGAAGGGTACTCGAAGACCGCGCAGAAGACGTTGGGCACGTCGCCTCCGGGCATGTTGATCTGCGCGCCCTGGGCCACGGCCGAGACCGGCGGCCCGGAGTTGGTCATCCACTGGACAACGTCCATCAGGTGCGTGCCCTGGTCGGTCATGTTGCCGCCGGAGTAAGCGTAAAACCCGCGCCACCAGCGCACCCGCATCGGCTCGAAGGGGTGCTTCTCGGCCGGGCCCTGGAAGAGTTCCCAGTTCACCTTGCCGGGCAGCGGGGAGTTGTCGAGCGGCAGGTCGAAGTGCCAGTTCCACATGGGCTTCACCATGGAGATCTTGCCGAGCGCGCCTTCGTCGATGACGCGCTTGGCTTTCATGATGAAGGGCATGGAGCGGCGCTGCATGCCTACCTGCACGATGCGGTCGGTCTTGCGCACGGCCTCCACCATGATCTTGCTCTGTTCGAGCGAATGGGAGAGAGGCTTCTCGGTGTAGACGTCCTTGCCGGCGGCGAGCGCATCGAGCAGGTTGGGGCAGTGCCAGTGGTCGGGCGTGCCGATGACCACGAAGTCGATCCCCTTCTGCGCCAGCAGGTCTTTGTAGTTCTCGTAAGCCTTGGCGTCCGGGGGTGACTGCTTGCGGGCTTCGTTCAGATTGACCTCGTACGGGTCGGCCAGGGCCACGCACTGGGCGCCGAGTTCCTGGAAGGTCTTGTTGAGCCAGCGCGCGCGGCTGCCGGTGCCGATCACGCCGTAGGCGGGCCGGTCATTGGCGCCCCAGGCGGACTTGGGGACAAACATCGGGGCCGCAATGGCGGTCTGGAGGAACACTCTACGGTTTGGACTCATGGCGTTTCAGGCACCAGTTTACTGCGTTCCGCATCAGGAGTTGGAACTGCGGCTCGGCCAGCGCCTCCCGCGTGTGGCCCGGAGCCAGATGAACCAGCCGGCCTTTGCCGGGCTCGTAGGCCCAACCCGCCGCGGCTTTGGTCTTGCCGTCGTCGGAGATGTTGCGCAACAGCACCGTGACCTTGTTTTCATCGCAGGGCGGGGTGTGCTGCTCATCGGCGGCAAAGAAGGTTTTCACTCCCCGCGTGACCGGATGTTTCGGGTCCACGACTTCGACGCGGAAACGCTCGAGCGGGCCATGGCCGATATAGCGGCCTCCCACCAGGTTCAGGTACGGGCCGTCCTTGGGATACAGGCCCATGGAGTTGTGCAGGTTCAGAAAGCCGCCGCCGCCCTCCACGAAATCCACCACGGCCTTTTCCTGCTCGGGGGTCATCCAGATCTTGTACGGCTTGTCGACGCCGTCCGGCCAGAGCATGCCGTCGCGGAGGATGACCAGCAGTTTCACGCGGGAGAGATTCTCGGCGTTGAGCGCCGTGACGTCGGTGAAGTAATGCGGGACGACGCCGGTCGCGTCGAAGACGGGTTGCAGGCCCGGCTCGACGTGGCCGGGCTCGTGATAACGGTCGCCGATCAGCACCAGCGCGTGAGGCTTCGGATCCGACGGCGAAGGCGGGCGCCCGTTGAACGGCGCGTTGGGCGCAGTGACTTCGCGGTAGACGTGGCGCACGTCGGCCGGGCGTACGTCATCATAAGGCATCCATACGTAGTAGTCGGCCGGCAGCTTCACCTCTTTTTCGATGTAGGAGAGCGGGCGGCCCATTGAGAGCATGTAGGCCACCTGGCGGCGCACCTCCATCAGGAAGCGGCGCTGGCGCTCCAGCATGCCTTTGTTCACCCAGGAGCCGAAGCCGGGAACAACCCGCACGGGAGCCAGCTTCTCAAGCTGCGCGAGCAACTCGACCCAACCGGCGGTATTGCTGCCCTCCAACCGGATGTGCGGGCCGTTGATCACGCCCGGACCGCCGAAAAGCACCTTCTGGGAGACAACGAAGACGGCGCTGCCGGGGCGTCCCAATTTGTCGGAGTACGGGATGACGCGCACGCCGGCGGCTTCGGCGACCCGCCTGACGCCGGCTTTCTCGAGGGCCTCGATGGCAGCCGCGTCTTTGTCCTCGGGGTTGGTGAGAATGAAGCGCCGGATGGGTTTGCCACCCAGTTTCTCCGCTTCGGCCAGAAAGTCGCCGGCGGGCATGCCTTTCGGCAGGTCAATCAGGAGCGCATCCTGGGGGGTGACCACCCAGCCGCAATTGGCGTCGCCGTACTTGTCGGCAAAGCCTGCGGCCCAGACGCCGGGGGCGAGTTGCTGTTTGTGAGGGATGGCGGCCGCGGCAACGCCGGCGGCCAGGACCAAAGTAGCGAGCGATCTGGTCATGGTTTCAATGACTCCGCGGCCTCGCGCAACAGCGCGGCGCAGCGCCTGGCGCCGTGCCGGCTCTCGACCCGGCCGGCGAGCGCCAGCAGGCGTTCGCGCGGCGCGCGGCCGGGACGCAAAGCAGTATAGATTTCCAGTATCTCCTCTTCGGGAACACTTACCAACTCGGCGGCGCGCAGAAAGTTTTCGGCCAACTGGGGCCGGCCTTCCCGCCGCGCGATTTCCGCCTGTGTCTCCAGGGCCTCAGCGGTTACCCGCAGATCTTCCATGGTAACGCGGCCGGCGAGAACATCATCCAGCGTGATTTCGCGCATAAGCGACCTCCTGAGGCGGCCTGCCCCCGATCACCTGCCCGGTTTCGCGCAGGTGCAGAATGGTGGTGCGCACGATGTATTTCAGGCGGGCCATATTGTCGATCTGAACAGGCACCGGACGGACCGGACGGCCACGCGCGTAGTTGGCGGCGTTGCGCCCGATCACCCGGTAGGAATCGAGCGTCAGGTTGGGGGCCTGCGGGAACAGTTCGAGGTTGTCGAGCGGGTTCAGGCCGCGGCGATGAATCACCGTGGTGCCCTTGGACTGGATGCCAATTCCGATACCGGAACCGCTCAGCGCCGAGGCTGCGTATCCGATCTTCCCCAGATCGGATGTGGAGTAAACCTTGACGATGCGGGCGCGCAGACCTTCGGCCTCGATACCGCTGATGAGGGCCTCGAGCACGTCGCGGTGCGCCAGACCCAGCAGGGTGGCGCCCAGCGCGGAACCGAATGCCGGCCCGAGGGCAATCACGATCTCGTTGGGCTCGCTCCCCGTGCGGGCGTCGCCGCATTCCGTAAGAAAAGGCGCGCAGGTGAGCATGCCAATCGATTTCGGCTCGGCGGCCTGAGGGATGTTGTCGATTTCCGCCTTGCGTTCGGGAGCCAGACTGTAGCCCGTTCCGGGGCCCCGGTAATCGTTGGGGTCATTCACCGCGCTCAGGACCCGCGGGCCGGGGAGCACCACGGCGGAAGTTTGCAGGAAGTCGCCCGTGATGCGCAGTTTTTCGATGTCGAGGATCTTCCCGGCAATGTCATGAAAGCCGCGCCGGGCGAGGGCCTTGATGATGTCGAGCGCGTTGCGCCCGGAGGCGAGGAACCGCTGGGCGGCATCGACGTCTGCGGCGGCATCACGGTCCGGCATGTCGGCGCTCGACCGGGCCAGGACGGCGGCCTCCACCTCTTCATCGCTGATGGGCGGAAGGCCGAGTTCGGAGAAAACGGCCTGGACCGCCTGCGCGGCGCGGCGGCGCACGGCCAGCGTCTCGGGTTCGCGTACCGGCCGCAAGCCGCCATCCACCTGCATGTCGCGCTGGAGGATGTTGTAGTCGTCCAGATCCTCGGCGTCGAAGTTGCCGCCTCCGAAAAGATTGTCCTCGCGCGGCATCGAGCTATAGCCGGAGAAAATGAAGTCCGTGCCGGGCAGGAATTGCAGCATCAGCTTGGCCGCCTTGCGGATCTCCGAGTGGGATGCCATGGCGTCGTTGCCCGAGGCGACTTCCAAATCGAGCATGGCGGCAATCAGGTTCTCCGCCAGCACGCCGCGTACCCCTCCGGGCAGCGACTCCGGCAGCGCGATGCAACTGATGGACCCGTTCTGCACGCCCTGCGAGCCCGCGCCCTTCACGGCCATCAGGCAGCGCGTCTCCAGGTAGATCATCGACTTGCCCTCGGAGTGACCCATCAAGGCCTCCGAGCCCGAGCCGGAGGTGAAGCGCACCTTGATGCCGCGCGAGGCGTATGCGGAGGCCAAAAAAGCTTTGGACCAGGGCGTATCGTCGCCATCCCGGAAAGCCTGCTCGGTGCCGTAGACCGAAAGCGTTTCGGCGTAGGTGGTGAGGCCGAGCAGCGCGAGCCGCAGCCCGAGCGCCTCTTCGACCGCGCACTGGGTGAGCGCGGCGCCGCGTCCCGTCTGGGAGCCGATGAGCACCGCCAGGGCGTTGAACGGCGCGTACCGGGACACGCCCACGGTGGTCTCCAGTTCGGCAAAGCCGCGTTCGACGGCTTCGGCGGCGTCGGCGGCCAGCAGCGCCGGATTCTCCTTGCGGTTGGTGACGTGGGCCTGGTTTGAGGGCGTCCGGCGGGCGCGCATCTTCTGAAGCGCCATCATCATCTCCACCACGTTCAGCCGGTCGACGACCTCAACGACCCGAGCCGGCGAGAGACCGCCAATCAGGCGGGCCACCTCGCGGCGAGAAACGTGAATATCGACCAGCATGCGCGCGACGGCAAGCGGGTCCAGGGCCATGGCCTCGGGCGCCACCGACAGGTCAATCGCGCGGAGCGCGATAAAGCGGTCGAGCATGTCGAACTCGGCCTCGGGACGCCCATCGAGTTC